>Ga0070681_10005275_pt1 | contig 12477 bp, 2 predicted proteins | sample KBSC83BmetaG_FD_65650 | JGI IMG/M metagenome (GOLD analysis project Ga0070681, IMG submission 65650) | Corn rhizosphere microbial communities from Kellogg Biological Station, Michigan, USA - KBS C8-3B metaG | ecosystem: Host-associated > Plants > Roots > Rhizosphere | place: USA: Michigan...
CTGATTGGTACACGCGCCGGTGGCTTGATTGCTTTCGATGGGCGCCAATTCAAAGAGCTCACCGCCGGCACGGAACACCAGCGGTTGCTCGAAATCAATCTTCTTTCCAAAGACGGCACGCGCCTGTTTGTCGGAACGTTTGCTGATGGACTCTGGATGGAAGAAGGTGGTCGCTGGTCCCACTTCACAACGGTTGACGGTCTACTCTCGAACCGCGTCGTCGGTGTTGCCGTCGCCAATCAAAATCTCTTTGTCGCCACGGATTTCGGATTGACAGTTGCGCCACTCGCAGCACCGGCTCACTTTCTGCCAGTCGCAAGTCTTCCGTCTTTGTCGAGCCTCGCTCTCACGGCGGACAGTGTCGTGCTTAGTAAAGACAACGGTGAAGTCTTTAGTTTCAAAATCGATCGCGAAATCTCAGCTTCGAGACAGTTGAATCGGCTCGTCTCAACCAAGGCCGAGGCCGGAACACGATTGATCTCACTCGACAATTATCTCTGGCTACTCAGCGAGCAGGGGATCTACCGCGCCGCATCGAATTCCTTCTCTGAATTCGGAGACCCTGATCGCACACGCACTCTAACAACCAATCTCGTTTCAGCGTTGACGATCGACTCGCAAGCTCGCGTTTGGGCCGGCAGCTTTCGACGTGGAATCGATGTTCTCAGTCCTCAAGGCACGCAACTGGCGCATCTCGAGTCCGAAACGAATCGTGAAATCAACTCGCTCACCAAGGATCAGGACACGATCATGGCCGCTTCATCCGCGGGCCTGCTTCGCTTTGACCCGAGCCTCCGGACGACCGAACAGTGGTCCACCAAGGATGGCCTGTTGAGCAACGCCGTCCTGCAAGCGGCGCGTTGGGACGTTGACGGCGAAAGCGGTCGCAACCCGCCACTCGCATGCGCCACCAGCAAAGGTCTGTCACTCGGGATGCGCGGCAAGCTTCATGGTCTAACTACAGTACAGGGCCTGCCAAGCAATAGTCTCTACACCATCCTGGTCCAGGGTCGCAAAACTTACGTTGGCACTCTCGGCGGGCTGGCTGTGATTGAAGATGGTCGCGTGTCGCGAGTTTTCAAGGACACAAATTCAAAACTCACAGCCAATTGGATCACCGCACTCAGCGCAGTCGGGTCACGCATCTTCGTTGGCACGTACGGCGGCGGACTGTTCGAGTTGGACGGCAGTGGAGAGCTGCGCAGTTTTGCGACAGAGATCGGACGTCTGGTAGTAAATCCGAATGCGATGTGGAGCGATGGCTCGCGGCTCTTTGTCGGAACACTGGACGGCGCCCTTGTCTTTGAGCCCAGTTCCCAACAGTGGACTCAAGTGAAAAATGAGTTGCCGTCGCGAAACGTTCTTAGCATCACCGGCAGCGACAAGTACGTCTATTTCGGCACGACGGCAGGCATAGCACGTATCGAACGTTCTTACTGGAATCGAGACTCGTCCGAATGAAACCAAATTTCCTACTCCGCCTGCTGATCGTCGTGACGCTGCTATTGCCGTTATGCTTTGGCTATCGTCGCAGCTCCGCGCAGTCAGGCGTCTTGATCCCGTCGACCAGCAATAAACCCGATCCCAACACACTGTCGCTCCAGGTAATGAACGTCGATGTGCTGATTGACAATCAACACGCGCGCGTAAAAGTGATGCAGATTTTCGACAGTCACTCTTCACAGATCCTCGAAGGCAAGTACCTGTTCGCACTTCCCGAGACTGCTTCCATTTCCGACTTCGCGGTTTGGGATGCGGACGTTCGCATTCCCGGTGTGATGATGGAGAAACGACGTGCGAACAAGGCCTACAGCGAGATCAAGCAACAGCAGGTCGATCCGGGACTCTTGCAACAGGATGACGAGCACGAAGGTCGTTCGGCGTTCTCTGCCAAAGTGTTTCCGATCCCGGCGTACGGAACGAAGCGCGTTGAAATGGAGTACACGGAAGTTTTGCCGGTTGACAGTCTTGCGTCGCATTTCACCTTTCCGCTCAAGCCGTCATTCGGCGACGCGGAGCGCGTGGAGGAGTTCAACCTGCACCTGCACGTCCTCAGCGACTACCCGATCTCGCCAATCAACGAAGATACACACGAGTATCCACTTTCAGTTACGAAGTCTGAGCCGAATGAATTTGAAGCAGAATTTCACGCGACCGGTTTGCAGTTGAAGCAGGACTTCTCGTTCGACTATCGCATCAACGTTCCCGAATCCATCCTCTCATTCACGACTTACCGCGCGCCCGAACAGATTACTGCATACGACCTGCGCGATCCGGCGCTTGCTGCACGCAACCCCGACGGCTACTTCGAGGCTCGTGCAGTCTTCAATCAACACGCCGGCACACGCACGCAGCCACGCAATGTCATCCTGCTGCTCGATACATCGCTCTCGATGTACGGCGAAAAGCTCAAGCGGGCCGTTGAAGCGCTCGACTACTTTCTGAATTCACTCTCGCCCGAAGATCATTTCGACCTCATTCTTTTTAACGAAGAGACCTACGCCTTCTCGCCCGCACCACTGTCTGCGACTCCCGACAACGTAGAACACGCACTCGATTTCATCAGGAACTCGATGCTCGGCAGCGGCAGCGATCTGCGCAAGGCGCTCGAGAAGGCAGTCGAACTTACGTCGCAGTTTCCTCCAGGCGAACGCAGCGTTGTCCTTGTTTCCGACGCGAATCCCACCCTCGGTACGCGGAATGTGAAAGAGATTTTGAAAACCGTTCAGACCAACAACGGCCAGAACACGACGCGTGTTCTTACTTTCGGGCTGGGAAGTGACGCGAACGGGACGCTGTTGGAAGAACTCGCAAAAACAGGTCACGGCTATTCTGCGCGTGCGCGTGAGACTGAGGACATAACGACCGCGCTCAAGATTTTCTTTGACCATGTCGGCAGCACTAGCATCGAGAATCCACGCCTCACATCGAACGCCATGAACAACCTCTATCAGGTTTACGCGAGCGATGAATATGGTTTCGACGGCTCGAGCCTCGCATTCGTCGGTCGTTACCGCACACCGTCGCCGCGAATGAACGTGACGGTCACGGGCCAGTTCGGAACTGAAACCATCAGGCTCTCGCGAGATGTCGTACTTCCCGAACTGGCGGACATTCATTCGCATCTGCCGCGTGTTTGGGCACGCGCTCGAGTCGATGCGCTGTTGCGCGAGATGGATCTGAACGGTGAGCGCGAAGATTACATCGCGGAGATCATTCGTCTCTCACAAAAGTATCGCTTCGTCACGCCTTACACCGCCTTCATCGCAGCGCCACGCGCGCTGTTGCGGCCACGACTGATTCAACCTGGAGATCCGGTGCTGCGCGTGAAGACTGACGAATCGATCAATTCAGTCTTCGCGGTGTTTCCGTTTGGAGAAACACTGCCGCTCAAGTTTCTCCAGGGCGAAAGTGTTTGGGAGGTGCGCTTCCTGGCGCCTGCGTGGTTGCCCGATGGAACGTACCGCTGTCGTCTGTTGATGACTGACAAGAACGGCAACGGATACCAGGAGACAAAAAGTTTCGTGATCGACAGTCACGCTCCAAAACTCGGGGTCAAGATCAGCGATAAACCGATCAAGGCGGGTGACGAACTGGTGGTGAAAGTAACTGCTGATAGCGACACGGTACGTTTGTTCGCGCGCATCTACGGTGCGCAACCCGTGCCGTTGTCGTGGTCGCAACAGGAACAGGCGAATGTTGGAAAACTGCGCGTGCCGGCAAGTCTCGCCGCTGGTCGGTACTTGTTGACAGTTTCAGCGGAAGACGCGGCGCACAATCAATCTACAGCGGAAGTTCCGATCGAGGTGATGTCACGGTGATGGCCCACACTCGAAGAATATTTCTCACGCAAAGGCGCAAAGGCGTAAAGCGATATTGCGTTTCTTGCGCTGTTGTGTTGCTGGGTTTAGTAATTGGACTTGTCGCATTGCACTTTTCGGCGCGGGCTGCAAATGCCGATGATATAGACGCTGCGCTATACACTCGCCACGAGTTCTTCGGCGCGCAGGCAATCGTTCCTTATCCGACCGCCGAAGCGCGCAACCGCCTTGCAGACGTTCGCGCAAAGTACCCCGACAACACGCAGATTTATCTGAAGTTGTCTCAGCTTGACGAAAAGCTCGGTAACGAAGAACCGGCGTTGCAGGAAATGCGAGCCTTCGTCGAACACGAGCAGGATAAATTGAAGGCGCTCGAAACGATGGTTGAGTTTCTCGATCGTCGTGCGCAGTTTCCAGCCGAGGCAGAGTCGCTGGAACGAATGTTGCACGTCGCGCCGCCTGAGCAACGGGTCGAAGTGTTTCGACGTTTGATGCAGTTGGCGGAAACTCATCTCCTCGAAAAATATCTCACCCCACGTTTTTACGAGCAGACGATCAATGACAACCCTGCTGCATATGAAATCGTCGAGCAGTATCAGCAGAAGTTGATCGATAACGGCGACAACTACAAGGCACTTACACTCGTGCGGCAAAACAAAGATCACTTTCCGCAGCATCGCGATCAACTAATCGCACTGGAGGCGTCGCTGCTCGAGGGCATGGGCCAAGTCAAGCAGGCCGAGAAGGTTTACAAGCAATCCTTCGATCCATTTTGGTCAAGCGAACTGGCAGCAAACTTCTACAAATTCCTCAGAATTCACGATCGTTTTCGCGCCTATGGTCATGAATTGCGCGAAGCGTTCCAGCGTAATCCGGCGGATTTCAACGCGGCCCTGCGACTGCTTGATTACTCAAAAGAATCGGGAGATGCGCGCCCGGATGTGTTTGTGCAGCTCGAAAAAACGAGAGCGTCTCGACACATCAACTGGACTCAGGACGAGTTGATTACCGTCACGCGGCTCTTGCTCGAACAAGGCTACGGCGAAGCAGCTTCCCGTTTTTTGTACACGCTTTACTTGCAGGGCGACGTGAAACCCGGAAGTAAACTGCGCGCCAGAGTTCTGTATCAACTGTTCGAGATACTCTCCGATGCAGGCAATCAAAGACTGTCCCTCACCCGCGGTGATTTGAAGTTTTATCAGGACATCGCCACGGCCGATCCTCATCCCGGAATGATGGGTGGAGTTTTGTCACTCATCCTTTCCGACACCGAACCAAAGCAGGAGCTCGCAGTTGAAGAAGAGCGCGCGGTTGCGCATTTCAATCGAGCTGCCGCCTACCGCATTTTCACTGCATACAAAAAAGAGAATCCGACGGCGCCAGAGTTGGCCCAGATGTATCTGGACATCGTGAGACTCTATACCGCCGGCAAAAACCTCGACGTCGCTTCACAAACACTCGCTGAATTCGAGCAGCGTTACACGGACGCGCCGCAGTTTCCCGAAGTCGCACTCAAACTCGCTGACGCTTACATCGTAACTGAAAAGTACGATGCGGAGCGCGCACTCTACGCACGCATTCTTGATTACCTCGGCCGGCATCGCGCTAAGAACGCGCCGCTCATTCCGCGTCCCGCTCCGGGCGCCGATCAAAACCAACAGACGCTGAACGCATTGTCGGAACCAACGACAGTCAAGCCTTCAGTCGTCGCTTATCCGCCCATCTCGAATCCGGGAATCGACAACACGATCACTGCGCCCAACGAAAATTCTTACCACTCCGAAGCTTCTTCGTTTTCGGACCAACTCACACCTGACGACAAGGACGAGGTCGTCGACTACGAGACAATCCTGCAGCGTTACGTTGCATCACTCGCGAAAGACGACCGCACCAGTGACATCCTGGCTCTTTATTCGAGTGAGATTAAGAAGTATCCCAGTGAGCAGGTCCTGTACGAACAGATGTTGCAATGGCTCGGACAAACCAACATGGTTGACGAGCAGTTGCGTGTCTATCAGGAAGCGTTGCGTGCGTTTCCTTCAACCACGTGGAACGACCGCCTGGCGCGATGGTATGTGCGGCAGCAGCGAACCAAGGAGTTTGAGGCTCTTTCGCGCGACCTGATTGCAAAGGTCGACGATGCCGAGGCCGAAAAATATTTAAAGGAATTTGTCGACAGCAAGGTCTCGAGTTTTGATTCACAGCTCTACCTCGCTTTGTACACGGTCGCGCACCAGCGTTTTCCGCATAACCTGAATTTTGTGAAAGGATTGTTGAGGTTCTACAGCGAAAATAAACAGTGGCAACAGTGGCGCGCACTCATTGCTGAGTACTACTTTGAATCGCAGGAATGCCGCGATCAATTCTTGGCGCACCTCGCGAGTCACGGCGAACTGCGTGAGTATCTGTCGCGAGCTCGCGAGACGATCGGCAGGTCAACGGATTCCGAAGCTCTGCTACCGTACAAACTGTTTCGCGCCGATGCCAGCGCACAACTCTCGAACTTTGAAGAAGCCATCGATGCTTATCGCGAACTCAATCGTCTCTACCCGAATTCACCCGAGTTCGCTGAACGGCTGATCAACTTCACGCGCTCGTTCGGCCAGCACAATCGCCGTTTTCTCGAGGAATCCGCGGCTATCTCGCAGTCGTTCGCAGACGCATCGCCGTCGGTCGCGGCTTATCGAGTCCGTGCCGGTGAAGTGCAGGCTGAGCTTGGCGACTACACCAAGGCGCGCGCCGAGTGGGAACAGCTCATTCCGCTCGCGCGCGGCGATCACGACACCTACCTCGATACGGCGACGATCTACTGGGACTATTTTCAGTACGACGATGCGTTGCGCACGATCCACACGCTGAGGCAACAAGCGAAAGACGAAACGCTTTATGCTTTTCAAGCTGCAGTGATTCTCGAAGACAAGCACCAACTGCATGAAGCGCTCAGCGAGTATGTCAAGGCGCTTCTGTCGGACTCTTTCGAAAACGACTCTTATCGCGCGAAAAAACGCCTCGTAACGCTTTCCAAACAGCCTGGTGTTTCCGACCAGATTGCCGCTGCCTTTGTCCAGGAACGCCGGCGCGATAACAACGACAACTGTCTTTTGGTCTACGCTGATTTCCTGGACCATGCACAGCGATGGCCGGAGGCTGCACGACTGTTGCGTGATGCGGTAGCTCACAGCAACTCGGAGGATTTTCTGCGAGGAGCACGCAGCCTGTTCAACGATCATGATGACGTCAGTGGGCAGGTTGCGGCACTGCAACGCCTGATAGTCACAGCAACTGACCGTCGAGCCGACATCGCACGTCGCCTGACTCTCGCTGAGCTTTACAGCAAACACGGTCAACCGCCTCAAGCCGGCGGCGAGTTGCGCACGTTGGTCCAAAAGTACCCGACAAACTATGGCGTGCTGAGCGAGAGTGCCGAGTTGTGCTGGCGACTCGGTCTGCGCTCGAACTCGCTTGCCATTCTGCAATCGGGCATGCAACGCGGCCTCGGTAAGTTTCATTATCTGTTCGGACGTAAGCTCGCGGCGCGTGACGTTGAGATGCAGAACTTCAGTGCTGCACAAGCAGTGCTCGAAAGACTCAACTCCGAGGATCGTCTGAACACTGACGTGTTTCACGAGCTCGCGAAAGTTTATGTGCGCACCGGAAATCAGCAGAAGCTGCGCACAGCGTTCAGCGCAAATATCGAAGCAATCAAGAAGCAGGACATTGATACGCGCGAGATTCGATTTCAGGTTGCAAGCCTTCGCAAAGAGATGATCGAAGCTTTCACGTTGCTGAAAGACTACTCGTCAGCAATCGAACAGCACATCGAGATTATCAATCGCGATCCGGATGACGACGAATACGTTGACGAAGCGATTAATTACGTTCGCCGTTATGGCGGTGGTGATACGTTGCTGAATTACTACCAACGAGTCGCGCGCGAGGCGTACAAGAATTATCGCTGGAACGTCGTGCTTGCGCGGATTTACGACGCGAAGGGCGACTTCGCCAATGCTGCGCGGCAATATGATGTGGCGCTCGACAACCAGCCGGAGATGACTGAGCTCTACGATTCGCTCGCAGATGTTTACACACGCGCGAAAGACTACGACGCGGCACTTGCCGCGCTGCGAAAAGCGCAGGAACTCTCCAACGATGATCCGCGATACACAACGCAAGTCGTCGCTTTGCTGGAAAAGGCCGGACGACATGCAGAGGCGGAAGTCGAACGGCGCAAGTTGCCGCAGGAGGAGATCAAGAAACTTTCGGTAAGCGATCAATTTGCGGAAGCGGCGCGGCTGCGCTCAACCAATCTCGTAGATGCGCTCGCGAATTATCGCAACGCCTTCAACGCGTTTTCGGCCAACCCGTTCAAGAACGAGTTGAAATCTTCCGACGTCGTTGGCTACGTGCAGACGGTTAGAAGTCAAGAACGACTCGATCAAATCATGCAGCGGCTGTGGGAGTTGCGTGGCCGTCTGATAGCGGAGACTGGAAAGCCCAAGTCCCCGAATGCCGGGAAAGCGAAGGAGTTGCTTGCGACTTTGGATGGCGCCATCACGGAAGGCATTGGCGGCGTCGCTGCGGAAAGAGCAACGAGTGATGAACTGACGGCCTTGTTTAAATTCGTGGATGAACAGACAAAAATCATGCTGAACAAAGATGCCGATAGCAACGGCACGCTGACGCTCTTGCGCAATCTCAGCAAGCGAGCCGGATTTGGATCGATCGAAGAAGAAGTGCTGATTGCGTTGAAAGAGCATGACTATGCAGTGCGCGATTGGCCGTCGTATCAGAGTGATCTGCGCAACCTAATTGGGTTCTATGATGAACGTGGTGCGTATCAAACAAATCTCAGTCTGCTCGACGCTGAACACGCGCGCGTTCCGAACTCCATGAATTTTGACTTTGCGAGTTTGATTGCAGCCACTGCGCGTCTTGTCGGAGACAACGCGCGTGAGCTGGAGGCTTTGAGAGAGAATCATCAAAAGACCGTTGACGCTCAGACTCAGTTCGTAACTTCGCAGGATCCGCTCGTCGAACGCTATTTTGAAGTTCTTTGGACGAACGGTGAGAGTGGCAGACGCGAACTGCTTTCCTGCGCGCAACACTCGACGTCACATCAGCTCCAGCTCATCGCGTTCCTGCTGCACAAGGAAGCCAAGGAGTTGGCCCACGTCGCGATCGAGAGCTCGCCCTTGCCGGCTGTTTGGAAGTCTTCGCGTAATGCAGAGACTAGTTTGGCGCTGAATGAGTTCGACGATAGCAGCGAGAAGTATTTCGCCTCGGCGCTGAACTTCCGGCCCATCGGAGAGCTGGTCAAACAAACGCCGGATACGAAAGAGCAATTGGTTGGCGACGATTGGTATCGACTGGCGCAGAGTTATGGTCGCTGGTTGTATTTGTCTGCACAACCGGAGCAGAAGTTGAAGTCTCGATCATTCCTGCCGGCTATGATTGAGAACCGGCCCGCAGACTCGAATGAGCAGGCGAGCCTCGGTCGCTGGTATCTCGAGCAGAAAGATTTTGCACTCGCTAAGCAGCACCTCATCCTTGCGCACGATGCTGAACCTGACGACAAGACCATCCTCGCTGACCTTGGTTCTGCGTTTTTTCTGAGCGGCGATTCGCGAAAGGCGAACGAGCTATGGGATGAGATCATCGACCGGAGCGATTCGGTTGGCGACCACGTGCTTTATGTCGAGACTTTGGTCAAACACAAGTTGAATGAACAGGCGCGCCTTCGTGTGACGCCGTATGTGACGACGACTTTAAAGATCGAGCTCAAGCAGGAACAGCGGTACGACTCGACTGAACGAAAGCAGCAGTTCGCCGATTTTGGTAACCTCATCAAAATCCTTGCGCGCTCGTTCGCGAGCGTTGACTCTTCTGAGGCCCAACTCACTCCCGCGCTCGAAGCGAAGAAGGCCACGTTCTTCGCTCAGCTTTGCGCCGCCGCTGCTGACAACCAGTTCCTGCCGGAGTTCCTGCTTCGCAACTCACTCGTGTCACGTCATGAAGCGGGGCCGTTCTACCAGATGCTGATTAAGCGTAGCCAGGGGCTGTCAACCTACGATCACGACTATGCCTACGCGGGACTAATCAACAGCAGTTTCGACGATTCGACCGTTGAGTATGCTCTCGATCAGGAAACCGATTACAAGCGTTCGGAACCGGAAAGCGACAAGCTCAAGTGGCAGCGAGAGTACCTCGCCTACTTGATCGAGCAGCATCAAACAGCGCCTGCGCGCCAGTTGATAGCTTCAATTGAGGCCGAGATCAAGTGGCGTTACGCACGTCCGGTTTGGTTGTGCTTCGCGTCTTTGCGATTGGACGTTCGCGAGGGCCGCGTCGCTAGAGCCGTGACCGAACTTCAACGGCTGGTCGGAATCGAAAGCAATCCAAACTCGAGCGAGACGAAAGCGCCGAGTATCGAGCGTTTGAATCAAGCGGTTGCTCTGCTTCGCGATGAGGGACGTGGTGAAGAAGCGCGACTCTTGCTCGAAACAGCTTACGCGCGCGAACTTGCACTCGGACATTTCGAGTCGACGTATTTCGCCGGGCTGGCGCGCCTGGCGTTCGAACGTGGAGATAAAACTCTTGCTTTGAAGTGGCTGCAACTGATGCTCGATCTTACGAAACCGGATCGAAACGAAGAGACTGCCGCTGCGATCGCGGCAATGCCGTTGGTTGCTAAGCACTCCGGCACTGCATCGACTGATGAATCTACTCCGATCGATCCGGCAGCGGCGTTACAAGTCGCTGCGGAGATGTGCGGAGAGTTTGGCGAACTTGAAACTGCGCTTGGGTTTCGACAACAACTGCTGATTGAGTCACCAAACGATGAACAAAACCAGCTTGAGCTCGTGCGCTTACTCGGTGCGAACGGAAAGCAGGATGATGCGATTCAGAATCTCGCGGACATCATCGGAAATCGCACGCTGACGAGAAACACGCGATGGCAGGCAGTGTGGCTCGCTCCCGAGCTTGTCGCGCAGAATTCTTCGCTTTGGACCAGGCTGCGCGACCGCGTGCATGCCGTTAGTCCAAACGACAGCGAGATGAACGTCGCGCTCGAATCTCTTTCCCTAAGCTCCGTGAAACTCCTCAACGGTGCGCAAAACGCGAGCCTGAGCAGTCTTCGCGCCATAATCGAAAAGAATGCAGCATTGAACCAGGATAGCCGGAATAGTTTCACGCGCGCATTGATTCAGTCTAAGGATTCGAACGCGTGGCAATCGTTTGCGTTCGTTGAAGACGAGCCGCTCGAGCAGATCGTGGCGCTTTATCTGAAGGAGAACCAACCCGTAGCAGCACTGAAGCTGGCGGAACGCGTAGCAGCTTTCCAGCCGAAAAAAGACGAGCAAGATCAAGCACAACTACTATTTGTCGCTCGATATCAGACCCTGCTTCAAAGAGCAGAAGAACGCAGACGCGCATCGCATGTGAACATGCTCGAGTCGTTGTCAATCGCGGCAGAGCAGATTGGTGACTTGAACCGCGCCTACGAGCTGGAACAACTAAGACTGGCGCTACTAAGCAAACAGTCCGACCGCGATCTCGCGCTGGCACGGCTCGATCACTTGCGTGAAGTTCGGAACGGAGCACAACCTCGGAAGTTGTCGCTCGTCATCGATCAGAGGCTCGTGGGAACAATCGTAGGGGCGGCACTCCGTGGCCGCCCCAATCGCGCGAATCAGGCGTGAGGCGAACAATTGGGGCGGCCACGGAGTGCCGTCCCTACAGTTGCCTCTGCGACGACCATTGAAGAAGGGGAGCACTATGCGCTGGAAATCACGTGTAACTGCATTCACAATTTGCTTCGCGATCGGACTGGCGGCGGCATTCATTATCGCGAGTATCCTTCGGCAAAGGCATCATCGGTTGCAATCGCAACTCACGCCCTGTCACTCCGACGACTATTTCAACCGTCCGGAAGAAGTTCTGGCTGCGATCAAGAGTAACGACGTCGACGTGCGACGCGCGATGTTCAAACGCCTGCTGCTACGTCCTGATATCGCAACCGTCTATTACGACTACGAGCGTGACCTCAATTATCCGGAGCGACCCGATCGCGCGCGGCTCCAGTACGTGCAACTCGACGACACGCCCGACGCTGAAGCGTTGCTGACTTTCGTGCGTCTCGAACATCCGGCGGCGTTGATATTCAGTAAAGAATCCTGCGGCTGGAGGCTTGTCACCGCGCTGAGCAGTTGGTTGCGCTTTGAAGATTACCCGTATGAAAACTGGCTCACTCTTCCCACCACTCTCAAGCCCGGAATTCACGAGTTGCTGGTTCGTGACAGCAATGGGGACGCTACGTCGTACGTTCGCAAAGCACGTTTGCAGCGCTTGGATAACGGTCGCCTCGCGCAGCTTGCCGAGTTCAACGAAGAGACTCTCGACCCCGTTAAAGATTACGGAGATCATGATTGGAATGACGTCAAACTGAAGCAATCGAGTGAGATCACTTTCAAACATGATCTGGCAGGTGCGACCACTGCAATCGAGATCGAAACTACTAAATCATTGATCAAGCTGCACGGCCCGATACCGTCTTACAGCTACTGGCTGGAAACCGACGGTACGTGGCACACAGGCAAGAGAAATTGGAGCGCCAGATCCTCGCAGCAACTCAAAGCGTTGGGTGTTACGAGCGAAA
>Ga0070681_10005278_pt1 | contig 12475 bp, 7 predicted proteins | sample KBSC83BmetaG_FD_65650 | JGI IMG/M metagenome (GOLD analysis project Ga0070681, IMG submission 65650) | Corn rhizosphere microbial communities from Kellogg Biological Station, Michigan, USA - KBS C8-3B metaG | ecosystem: Host-associated > Plants > Roots > Rhizosphere | place: USA: Michigan...
GAGCAGCTTCTTGGCGTCGCCCTTTTTGCCCTGCGCCGCGAGCCCGACCGCCTCGTGATAGCGATAGGTCGGGCGGTTGGGCTGCGCCGCCGCGGCTTTCTGCACCATGGGCAGGCCGTTCTTGACATCGCCGGTCTGGATCAGCACCCACCCATAGGTGTCCACGACGTCGGGATTGTCGGGCGCCAGCTTGTAGGCGCGCTCGGCCATGGCGCGGGCGCGGCCGTCGTGGCTGCGCTGGTAGAGCCAGGCAAGATTGTTGGTGGCCTCGAGATCGTTCGGGCTGCTGGTGAGGATCGTCTCATATTCGCGCGTCGCTCCCTTGACGTCCTCCGCCTGCAGATAGCGGAGCGCCAGGCGGCTGCGCGCCGGCTGATCGTCGGGATGATCCTTGACCCAGCCTTCGAGCGGCGTCAGCGCATCGGGCATCTTGGCCTTGCTGCGCGCGGCATAGAGCCGGTCGGCAATCGGCGCGCTCGGCTGCGCCTCGTAGGCGGCACGGTAGGCGGCTTCCGCCTCCTGGAAGCGGCCGTTGGCGAATTCGGCGTCGCCGCGCAGCACCTCGCCCAGACCCTTGTCGCCGGCAGCCGCCGGCATCGCATCGGCGCTTTTCAGCGCTTCTTCGGGCTGGTTGGTGGCGAGCTGGTAGCGGATCAGATCGGCGCGCATGCCGAGATCGTCGGGCTGCATCGCAAGCCCCTCCTGGAAGGCGGCGACGGCACCCGGCTGATCGCCGGCCGCCGCCAGCGCATGACCGAGCGCCTGGCGGCCGCGGACGCTCTTGGGATCGGCCGCCACGAGCTCCTTGGCGAGCGCCGTCGCCTTGTCGGTATCTTTGCCGGCCAGAGCGAGGTTGACCAGCATCAGCACCGGCTCTTCGGCCTTCGGGTGCGCCTCGTGGGCCTTCTGCAGCCAGTTCGTCGCCTGCCTCGGGTCCTTGCGCCGCAACCACACCTTGGCCTCGCCGAGCAAGGCGCCGATCTCGGTCGGATGATTGGCGAGCACCCGGTCGTAGGGCACCTTCGCGTCGTCGAGCTTGCCGTCGGCCAGCTGGAGATCGCCGAGTGCCACCTGGCCGGCGATGAAATCGGGCCGTGCCGCGACGGCCTTGCTCAGCGCGGCGCGCGCCGCGGCACGATCGCCCTTCTGCGCCGCCTCGACGGCGGCAGCGGCGTCGCCCTTGGCAAATTGCATCTGATGCGCGGCGACGATCAGCTTCACCAGATCCTGGTCGTGCGGGTCGTTGTCGAGCCCCGGCGTCAGGACCAGCATCGCCTTGTCGGCTTCCTCATGCTGCAGGTAGCTTTGCCCCAGCAGCTTGCGGGCGCGATCGTCGCCGGGCATGAGCTGGAGATAGCGCTCGAGTGCCTGCTCGCCCTGCGCCGTCTGCTTCTGCTCGACCAGCAGCGCGCCTTGCAGGAATAGCGCCGCCGGAATCATGGTGACGGTATTGGGCTCGGCCTGCAGCACGGCGAGCGCCGCCTTCACGTCCTTGTGCTTGGCGGCGACCAGCGCCTTCAGATAATTGGCCATCATATTGTGCGGCGTCTGGGCGAGCACCGCCTTGACGTCGGCCTCGCCATTGTCCACATCGCCGGCATCGAGACGCATCGCGGCACGGCCGAGCAGCGCCACGCGATTGTGGGGATTGATCGTCAGCGCCTTTTGATATTCCTCGGCGGCGAGGCTCATATTGCCGCCGAGCCGCGATGCTTCGGCACGCACGGCGTGGGCATCGGCGTAATTCGCGTCGATGCCGAGCGCCTGCTCGGCAAAGCCCTGCGCCGCCGCATAATCCTTCTTGGCGAGGCCGATGCGGGCCAAGCCGAGATAGGGCTTGGCCTCTTTTGGATTGGCCTGCAACGCCGCGCGGAAGCTCTTCTCGGCCTCGTCATAGCGCTGCATGGCGCCGAAGGCGGCGCCGCGCAGATTGAGCACTTCGGCCTCGTAGGCGCCCTGATGCGCGCCCGCGGGAAATTCCTTGAGCAATGCGTCGTATTTGGTCTGATCGAGATAGGACTGGGCGAGCGGGATCAGGACCTGGTCGGCCGGCATGCCGTCCTGGCGCGCCTGCTTCAGCTCATGCTCGGCGAGGTCGGGCTGCCCGGCCGAGAGATAGAGCGTGCCCAGCACGAAGCGCGCCTCGATATTGGTCGGGTCGGCGCGCAGCGCGTTCTTGAGCTGGATCAGCGCCGCGCGCGCGTCGCCGTGATCGAGCTGCTCGCGGGCGTCGGCATAGTAATGCTGCGATTCGGAATTGCCCGAATGCGGCGCCGGGGTCGCCGCCGCCATCAGCATGAGCGCCGCCGCGGCCGGCAGTGCGATGCGACCCAGTCGCCGCAGCCGTTGCGCCGCGGCCCGCCTCATTCTCCTCGACATGTCCACCCCCGTCAGATCTTGAGCTTGTGATGACGCATGAGGTCGTACAGCGTCGGACGGCTCACCCCGAGCAGCCGTGCGGCGCGCGAGACATTGCCTTGCTCCTGCAGGAGGGCGCGTTGCAGCGCCATGCGCTCGGCCTCCTCGCGGGCCCGGCGCAAATCGACCGAATCGCCGCAGTCCTCGGTCGAGACGACGAGATTGAGGTCGGTCGCGTTGATCAGCGGCCCGTCGGCCATGATGACCGCGCGCTTGATCCGGTTCTGCAGCTCGCGCACATTGCCCGGCCATTCATGGGCGGCGAGCGCCGACAGCGCGTCGCCGCTGAAGCCGCGCAGCGCCTTGCCAAGATCGGCATTGAAGCGGGTGAGGAAAAATTGCGCGAGCAGATGCGCGTCGCCCGGGCGGTCGCGCAAGGGAGGGATGCGCACGGTGAATTCGTCGAGCCGGTAATAGAGGTCCTCGCGGAAGGCGCCGGTCTGCACCAGATCGGGCAGCTCGCGATGCGTTGCGCAGATGATGCGCACATCAACCGGAATTGGCACGCGTCCGCCGACCCGCTCGACGATGCGCTCCTGCAGGAAGCGGAGCAGCTTGACTTGCAAGGGAAGCGGCAGGTCGCCGATCTCGTCGAGGAACAGCGTGCCGCTGCTGGCCAGCTCGATCTTGCCCTTGGTCTGCTTGATGGCGCCGGTGAAGGCGCCTTTCTCATGACCGAACAGCTCGCTTTCCAGGAGGTTCTCGGGGATCGCCGCGCAATTGATGGCGATGAAGGGCTTGCTGGCGCGCGGGCTCAGCGCGTGCAGCGCGTTGGCCAGCACCTCCTTGCCGGTGCCGCTTTCGCCCAGCAGCAGCACCGTGACGTCGGCCGGCGCGACCTTCTCCAGCAGGCGACAGAGCCGCAGCATCTCCGGCGAGGAGGTGACGACTCCGGCCAAGGGCGTGTCGGAGGCGCGCTCCTGGTTGCGGCGGTTCTCGGCCTCGAGCTGCGACAGCTTGATGGCGCGGTCGATGATGAGGCCGAGGATCTCGATGTCGATTGGCTTCTGGTAGAAATCATAGGCGCCTAGCCCGACCGCACGCACCGCGTTGGGCCGATCGGAATTGCCGGTCATGACGATGATCTTGGTCGCCGGCGCCAGGGCGAGAACCGCCTCCAGCGTCGCCATGCCTTCGCCCACCCCGTCGGGGTCGGGCGGCAGGCCGAGATCGAGCACCACCACGGGCGGCCTTTCCGCCGCGAGCTGTGCCAAGGCGCTTGCCCGGTCGCCCGCGAGCAGCAGCTTGTATTGCGTGAAGCTCCAGCGGAGCTGGCGCTGAATGGCAGGATCGTCCTCGACGAACATGACGCGGGGCAAATCGATGGGGCGGCTGTTGGCATTCATTGCGCGGCGGCCTCCAGCCCGCCTTCGATCGTTGCGGCGGGCAGCTCCGGCGCCGCGATCGGCAGCAGGATGCGCATGGTGGTGCCTTGACCCGGCAGCGATTCGACGCGCAGCTCGCCGCCCTGCTCGCGGATGAGGGCGCGCGCCTGATAGGCGCCGATGCCGTAGCCCGAAGGCTTGGTCGAGGCGAGGGGGCGGAACAGCCGGTCGCGCACGAAATCGGGATCCATTCCCGGCCCGTCATCGGCAATCTCGATCAGCGCCTGGTCGTGGCTGAATCCACCGCGCAGGACGATCTGTCCGTTGCCGTGCGTCGCCTCGATCGCGTTCTGCACGAGATGGCCGAGCGCCGTCTCGAGCGCTTGGCGATCGACCAGGACCGCGGGCGCGTCCGCGGCGAGCTCGACCGACAGGTCGGCATGCGGCTTGGCGCGCGCGACGGCGGCAAGCAGGCTCGCGAGCGAGGCGCGTGCGTGCGGGCGCTGCTCGACGCGCTCGGATTTCAGCTCGGCGAGCAGGCCCTTCAGCCGGTCCACCGAATCCTGCACCGTCAGGATGAGGTCAGCCTGGAAGGCCGGGTCGGAGCCGTGGCGCTCGGCATTGGCGACCAGCATGGCCAGCGGGCTCACCAGATTCTTGATGTCGTGCGCGACGAAGGCGAAGCGCCGATGGAAGGCCTCGAGCTGCTCGGTATCCGTGATCGCCTGGGCGGCGGCGTGCTCCGCCAGGGTGCTTGCCGCCTGCCGACCCACAATCCTCAACAAATCCCAATCCTCCCAATCGAGCGCCCGGGCCGCCCGCGCCTGCAGGAGCAGGACGAAGCCGGTGAGGCGATCGCGATGGATAAGCGGCACGATCAGCCAGGCCCGCTCGATCGCGGAGAGGAAGTCCGGCACAGGAATGCCGGCCGCCCGCGCCGCAGCGATGTCCACACTCCGCCCGCTACCCTCCAGCGCGACAACGAAGGGACTCTCGGCCGGTTCGATTCCCTGGGGTTCGCCACAATTCCAGCTGGCCGCCAGGGTGAAGCCGGCATGCGGCGAGGCCAGCCAGATGGCGCCGCCGGGGCTGTCGAGGATGTCGGCGATGGCGCGGATGGCGCGGCGGCGCAGGCCGGCGCTGCCCTCCTGGCCGGGCGCCGCGCCGTCGGACAGGGTCTCGATGAAGCGCAGCCATTCGACCCGATAGTCGTATTTGTAGCTGAAGAAATGCATCGCGATGAACAGCCGGAGCGCGCTGCGGAAGCGTCCGGAGATCAAAGTTGCGAGCAGCAGCAGGATCGAGCCGGCAAGGAACAGGGTCTGCAGAAGCGGGCCCCAGCTGCCGCCGAAGCGGCGCAGGTAATAGCCGGCGCCGGCCATGGCCAGCAGGAACAGGCCGCTGCCCAGCACCGACACCGAATGGAAGACGGCGCGGCGCGAGATGCCGATATCGAGCTTCCAGTCGCGATTGCGCGCGGCGGCGATCGCCAGCACCGGGACGATCAGCACCTGCACGGCGCCGCGCGCCGCGCCGAGATCGCCGTTCAGCCGGTGGAACAGCAGCGCTTCCGAGAACAGGAAGAAATCGTAGGCGAAGATCAGGCCGAGCCCGGTCGCGAGATATTTGAGCGACCATAGCCGGTCGGCATCGGCCGTCCGCGTCAGGGTCTCGATCAGCACCAGCCCGATGATGGCGATGCCGAGATGCAGCAGCAGGCTGACCTCGACCGGCACGCCCGCGACGAAGCCGGCATCGAGCAGGGCGGTCGCCGCCGCTGCGGCGCAGGCGGCGGCGACCAGCACGCGGCCGCTGCGCGCCGTGGCAAACACCGGCTCGAGCAGGCTGGCGAGGAAAGCGATCCAGGCGAGGTTGCGCACCGCCTCCAGCACGGCGGTGATGGTGCCGGGCGAATCCTGGCGATAGGATTCATAAGCCGCGGCGGCGCTCCACAGGCAGGTCGCGAGGCTCGCCAGAAGCAGCCACCGCCCCGGCCCTTCGCCGCGGCGCCGGACGATGATGAGCAGGCTGAACAGCAGGTAGGCGAGGGCGGCGGCGCCGTGGCTGACCCACCAGGCCTCTGCCATTCCCGCTGTCTCCTTCTCCCGCTAGCTGCTCAGCGCGCGCCGCGCGCCCAGACCACCGCGCGGATCGTCTCGATGAGGATCACGATGTCGAGGAAGATGCTGTAATTCTTGATGTAATAGAGGTCGTAGGTGAGCTTCTCGCGGGCATCGTCGATGCTGGCGCCATAGGGATAGTTGATCTGCGCCCAGCCGCTGATGCCGGGCCGCACGCGATGGCGCTGGGCATAGAAGGGGATCTCGTCGAGCAACTCGTCGACGAAGACCGGGCGCTCAGGCCGCGGCCCGATGAAGCTCATATCGCCTTGCAGCACATTGAAGATCTGCGGCAGCTCGTCGATGCGCGTCAGGCGGATAAAACGGCCGACGCGAGTGACGCGGTGGTCGGCGACCGTGGCCCATTGCGGCCCGTTCTTCTCGGCGTCGGTGCCCATCGAGCGGAACTTCAGCAGCATGTAGGGCCGGCCGTTCTTCCCGACACGCTCCTGGCGGTAGAAAATCGGGCCCGGGCTGTCGAGCCAGACGGCGAGCGCCGTCGCGGCCATCAGCGGGGCGGTGAAGATCAGGAAGGTGAGGGCCAGGCTGATATCGAGGCAGCGCTTCAGCACGTCCGACAGCGGGCCGATGCGAAAGCCGTCGCAATAGACGAGCCAGCTCGGCACCAGCCCTTCGAGCTCGACTCGGCCGGTCTCGCGCTCGATGAAGCTCTGATAGTCGGTGACCTGGACGCCGGCGGTGCGGCAGTCGAGCAGCTCGTCCATGCGCAGGCCGCGCCGCTCGGAGACGGCGACGACGACCTCGTTGGCGCGCAGGCGCCGGGCGACCTCGAGCAGGGGATCGACATGCGGCGTGACGAGGCCGGCATCGATCGCCGTCGCCTCGTTCTCGGCCCGCACATAGCCCCCGACCAGGAAGCCGGCCCGCTTGCGCGAGGCGATGGTCTGGATGCGCTCGGCGTGCGGTCCCACGCCATAGACCAGGATGCGGCGCTTCAGCGCCGAGATGTCGGCGATGAGCAGGAAGCTTGTCCGCACCAGCCCGACCATCAGGAGCACGAGAATCAGGGTGATGAGGAAGCTGGTGTGCCAGATGCGCGCCAAGGAGAAGGCGAGCGAGGAGTAGATATAGAAGACGGCGAAGAAAAGCGGGATGGCCGCCACGCAGGCGACCAGCATCCGGGCATACATGTCGCGGTAGTCGATGAAATGCTGCTTGTTATAGAGACCGAAGCCGGCCATCAGCAGCATCAGGCACATGGTCGAAAGGAGCGCGATCTCGAACTCTTCCGAGACGCCGCCATCGGCATGCGAGAATTCGGCGAAATTGAATTGAGCGAAGTAGAAGAAAACGCCGAACATCACCATGCCTTCGGTGATGGCCAGCAACAAAGACGAATACGCCATATGATGGCGAAACAACCGCACCATGGGTGGCCTCCGCAGGGCACAACAGCGTGAGCGGGTTCGTTCCCGCCTCATCGCACGCTCAACGGCCGTATGAGACCGCGGTTCCGTATTCAAGTTAACCATTTATTAACTATAGTTTTGAGTACATGCATCAGGCTTTGGAACCTTCAGCCGCTCCTTCGCGTTGCGCTGCCGCGGGGGACAAAAGCTTGAAAATCCTACACATCTTCGATCACTCGATTCCGCTGCAGGATGGCTATGCCATGCGCTCGCTGGCCATCCTCGAGCGTCAGCGCAGCTTCGGCTGGCGCACCGCCCATCTCACCGGGCCGCGCCAGGGAAATGCCCCGGCGGCGCGCGAGACCATCGAGGGGTGGGAGTTCCACCGCACGCCCCTGCCGGGCGGCCTGCTCGCCCGGTTGCCGGTCTTGAGCCAGCTCGCCGACATGCGCGCGATGCGGCGCCGGCTCGGCGACCTGGTGCGCGTCGAGAAGCCCGATCTCCTGCATGCCCATTCGCCGGCGCTCAATGGCTGGGCCGCGCTCGGCGTGGCGCGGCGCGCCCGGCTGCCATTGGTCTATGAGATCCGCGCCTTCTGGGAGGATGCGGCGGTGGCGTCGGGCATCGAGGCCGAAGGCGGCGCGCGCTACCGGCTGACGCGCGCGCTCGAATCCATGGTGGTGCGCACGGCCGACCATGTGGTGGTGATCTGCGAAGGCTTGCGCGGCGATCTCATCCGGCGCGGCGTGCCGGCCGGTCGTATCAGCGTGGTGCCCAACGGCGTCGATGGCGACAGCTTCAGCGGCGCCTCGGCGGCCGATCCCGAGCTCCAGCGCGCGCTCGGGCTCGAGGGCAAGACGGTGCTCGGATTTCTGGGCTCCTTCTACCGATTCGAGGGGCTGCATCTGTTGCTCGCGGCGATGCCGGCCTTGCGCGCGGCGCAGCCGCGGCTGCGCCTGCTGCTGGTCGGCGGCGGCGAGGCCGACGCGGAATTGCGCCGCCAGGCGGAGGCGCTCGGCCTCGGCGAGTCGGTCATCTTCACCGGCCGCGTGCCCCATAAGGACGTGCAGCGCTATTACGACCTGGTCGATCTTCTGGTCTATCCGCGCCTGCCTATGCGCCTGACCGAGCTGGTCACGCCGCTGAAGCCGCTGGAAGCAATGGCGCAGGACAAGATCGTCGTCGCGAGCGACGTCGGCGGCATGCGCGAGCTCGTCTCCGACAATGAGACCGGCTTCCTGTTCCGCGCCGGCGATGGCGAGAGTCTGGTGCGCCGCATTCTCGATGCCGATGCGGCGCGCGCCGACTGGCCGGCCATGCGCGCCCGCGCCCGCCATTATGTCGCGACCGAGCGCAGCTGGTCGGCCTCGATCGAGCGCTATCGCCCGATCTACGAGCCGCTCACCGCCGCCGGATAGGCGGCATGCCGGCGCTGCGGCGCGCGCCGTTCGAGGATCGAGGCGAACAGCCGCAGCTGCCCGTCGGTCGTCGCCTGCCAATCGAATGTCTCGGCATGCGCCCGCGTCGCGGCGCGATCGGGGGGTGCCGATAGAAGATCGCGGATGGCGCCGGCGAGGGCCGGCGCGCTGCGCTCGGAGGAGAGGCAGCCGGCGGCCCGGCAATTCACCACTTCCGGCGTGCCCCAGACCGGCGTCGCGACCACGGGCGTGCCGCAGGCCATCGCTTCGAGCAGCACATTGGCCCAGCCCTCTCGGCTCGAGGCGAGGACCAGCGCGTCGGCGGCGCGGTAGAGCTGGGGCAGGCGGCTTTGCGGCAGCGCGCCGAGGAATCGCACGCGATCGGCGACGCCGCGCTCGGACGCGCGCGCCTTGAGCGCCGCTTCTTCCGGTCCGGATCCGGCGATCAGCAGCTCGAGCCCGGGCAGCTCGGCCAGCGCGTCGATGATCAGATGATGCCCCTTGCGCTCGATGAGATGCCCGACCGACAGCAGCGTCGGGGCGGCGAGACCCAGCGCCCGGCGATCGGCCTTGCGGTCGCCGGGCCGGAACAGCGCGAGATCGACGCCGTTGCGCAGCACGCTCACCTTGTCGGACGGCACGCCGAGATCGACCAGCACCTCCTTCAAGGCGGCGGCGACGGTGATGAGGCCGGCGGCCTCGGCCGCGGCCCAGCGGATCATGCGGCGCGGCAAGGCATGGCGCGGCATCAGATTGAGGTCGGTGCCGCGCGCCGTGATGGTGACAGGTTTGCCCAAAGCGCGGCCGAGCATCACGGCCGCGATGCCGTCGGGAAAGAAGAAATGCGCATCGATCAGGTCGAAATCATAGCCGTCGCGCTGGATGGCGCGCGCCGCGCGCAGCGACGACTGGTAGAGGCTGAAGGGCGCCAGATTGACGCCGAGCTTGGGAATGACGGGGTAGCGCGGATGCTCGATCGCGATGCCGCGGCGGATCTCCTGCCGCGGCGCCTTTGCATAGGCGGCGTAGCGGCCGAAAAGTCTGCTCGCGCTGGGAAACCAGGGAACCGGTGCCAGCACACGCGATTCGGCGCGGCCGCTGTCTAGCAGGAAGCGCAGCCTTGTCTCGACGAAGATGCCGTGGGTGGGCTGCGCCGCGTTGGGATAGAGCGTCGAGAAGGTGAGGATGCGCATCATTCCGCCGCCGCGCGCTGCACGCCGAGCATCTGGCCCAGCCCCGCTTCGAGCGACACGGCGCTCTGGAAGGCAAGCAGGAGGCCGGCGCGCGTCGGGTCGCCGAGGGAATGGCGCACATCGCCGGCGCGGGCCGGCCCATGGCGGGTTTCGAGACGCTGTCCGGTGAGGCGCGCGAGCAGCTGCGCCAGGCCGCCGATGGTGGTGCCGGTGCCGGAGCAGACATTGAACACTTCCGGCTCGCTGGTCGCGCCAGCCGTCAGCCGGTTCATGGCGCGCGCCAGGGCGGAGACGACGTCCGAGACATGCACGAAATCGCGCAGCTGCATGCCGTCGCCATGAATATCGATCGCGCGGCCCCCGGTCAGCCGGTCGCAGAAGATCGAGATGACGCCGGAATAGGGGGAGCGCGGGTCCTGACGCAGGCCATAGACATTGAAGAAGCGCAGGCCGATGGTCGGCACGCCATGGATGAAGGTCGCGGCGCGCGCATGCAGCTCGCAGCCGAGCTTGTCGGCGCCATAGGCGGAGGTCGGCGCCGGCAGGCAGCGCTCGTCGAGCCGTGCCGCCTGGGTGCTGCCATAGATCGCGGCCGAGGAGGCATAGACGACCGGCACGGGGTTCCCTTGCCGGGCGCGGCGGGCGGCCTCGAACACGGCGATGGTGCCGGTGAGATTGACGCGGTGCGTGCCGATCCAGTCCTGCGTGGTGCGCTCGACCGAGGCGATGGCCGCCAGATGGAAGATGCCGTCGCAGCCGGCGGCGGCGTCTTTCACCGCTGCAGCATCGGTGATGCAGGCCTGGATCAGCGGGGCGGCGGCCGGCTTGTTGGCGAGCTTTCCGGTCGAGAGATCATCGAGGATGCGCACGGCATGGCCGTCGGCCAGCAGCCGGTCGGCGAGGTGCGAGCCGATGAACCCGCAACCGCCCGTCACCAGATAGGTGCCCACATTGCCCCTCAAACTTGACGTTTTCGCTGGAGGCAACGGGCACGCCCGGCGGTAGTTCGACGTTGGTCGAGCGAAGCGGAAGGGGCGGGTTCTTTTCATGCTGGACGATGCACGACCTAGGACGATGCTGGCCGAGCCGCCGGCGACGGCGCGGGTGACGCCGTTGCGTCTTTTGCATGTCATTCCCAGCTTCACGACGGGCGGCGTGCCGATCCGGCTGGTCAATATCGCCAACCGGCTGGGCGGCGACTTCCGCCATCTGGTACTCGCCCTCGATGGGGTGACCAGCGCCGCCGAGCGCCTGCGGCCCGAGGTCGATCACGAGCTCGTGACCCTGGCGATCGACAAGAGCACGCCCGTTCGCAATCTGTGGCGCTTTCACAGCACGCTGGCCGCGCTGCGCCCTGACCTGCTGCTGACCTATAATTGGGGCGCCATCGACTGGGCGATCGTGAACAGCGTGTGGCCCGTCTGCCGCCATCTCCATTTCGAGGACGGCTTCGGCCCGGCCGAGATGAATCGCACCCTGCGCCGCCGCGTGCTCGGCCGGCGCTACGGTCTGCGCGGCGCCGAACGCATCATCGTGCCGTCGCACACGCTCGAGCGGATCGCGCGGGAGGTCTGGGAGATTCCCGACGACCGCATCCTCTATCTCGCCAACGGCGTCGACTGCCGGCGCTTCGGGCAGGTCGCCGACCCCGCTATTCCCGGCTTCAGCCCGCGACCCGGCGAACGGATCATCGGCACCGTGGCGCCGCTGCGGCCGGAAAAGAATCTGCGGCGTCTGATCCGCGCCTTCGCGCGCCTGCCGTCGGACCTCGCGGTGCGGCTCGTCATCGTCGGCGACGGCGCGGAACGCGCCGCGCTCGAGGAAGAGGTGGCGCGCTGCGGCATCCAGGCGCGTGTGCATTTCGCCGGCGGCACGCCGCAGCCCGAGCGGGCACTGCACGCCTTCGACCTTTTCGCCATCTCCTCGGAGACCGAGCAGCAGCCGATCAGCGTGCTCGAGGCAATGGCGGCGGGCCGGCCGATCGCCGGCGTCGATGTCGGCGATATCGCCGACATGGTGTCGCGCGAGAACCGTCCCTTCATCGTCGCGCGCGACGACGAGGCGGCGCTCGCCGATGCCATGGCGAAGCTGCTCGTGGCGCCGAGCCGCGCCCGCGCCATCGGCGCCGCCAATCAGGAGAAGGCACGGGCCGGCTTCGATCAGGAGACGATGTTCGCGGCCTACGACCGGCTCTATCGCGGCACGCCGCTCTAGGCGGCCGCTACTCCGCCGGCATCGGCGCCGGCCGCTGCGCCTGCTGCGCGGCCTGCGGTCCGATCATGCGGCGCACCGGCGGCGAGATGGTGTTGCGGACAAAGCCGTCGACCGCGACGATGAGTCCCAGCACCTGATAGAAAACGATAAAGGTGGCGAGGGTCAGCAGCGCCCCGCCGACCGCATAGCAGACGATGCTGACCTGCAGCATGCGCGCGAGATCGGCCGATCGCTCGAGCTCGGGATGGCCCTTGGCGCGCCTCGCAACCGCGCCGCAGGTGAGGAAGGAGACCACGATCAGCGTCAGGAAGATGCCGAGCCCGACGAAGCCGTGCTCGCCCAGCACCTCGAAATAGATGCTGTGCACGTCGCGCGGATGGTCGGCATTGGGATGATAGCGCGGATAGACCCGCTCAT
>Ga0070681_10005281_pt1 | contig 12472 bp, 10 predicted proteins | sample KBSC83BmetaG_FD_65650 | JGI IMG/M metagenome (GOLD analysis project Ga0070681, IMG submission 65650) | Corn rhizosphere microbial communities from Kellogg Biological Station, Michigan, USA - KBS C8-3B metaG | ecosystem: Host-associated > Plants > Roots > Rhizosphere | place: USA: Michigan...
GGCGGTCGGGTCCGGCGAGCTGGGCGATCTCGGCCTGGGTGAGAGCCAGGGCCGGCCAGGCCCAAGCCAGAAGAAACCCGCCAAAAGCCAGCTGGATCAACCGCATGCCGGAGCCTCCCGCGCGTTCTGGGGCGGGGGCAATTAAGCTCCGCTCCGTCTTGAAATGCTAATCTTCGTTAACCACGTAAATCCTCGTGGCGAAGACGGTCGCGCATTCCGCGGGCCGCCGCACCGCCGCCGGATCCTGCGCCTCCAAGAGGGCGGGAAAGAAGGGGAGCCTACATGGATTTCGGGAATTTCACCGAACGTGCGCGGGCCGTCATCCAGGCCGCACAAATGATCGCGGTCGCTGAGCGGCACCAGCAATTCGTTCCGGAACATCTGATCAAGGCGCTGATCGACGATGCCGAAGGCCTCGCCTCGCGGCTCGTGCGTGACGCCGGCGGCGATCCGGAGCTGCTGAAGACCGCGGCCGAGGAAGCGCTCGAGGCGCTGCCCGTGGCCGAGGGCGAGGAGCCGCATCCGATCTATATGTCGCAGCCGCTGGCTTCGGTGCTGCAGCGCGCCGTCGAGGCCGCGCATGCGGCCGGCGACAAATACATCACCGCCGAGCGCCTGCTCGAGAGCCTGGCGCTGCAGGGCGGCAAGCTGCGCAAGCTGTTCGCCGCTGCCGGCGTCGATGCGGCGGCTCTGGCAAAAGCCGTGCAGCACCTCCGGCAGGGCCGCAAGGCCGATGCCGCCTCGGCCGAGGAAGGCTGGGAAGCGCTCAAGAAATATGCGCGCGACCTCACCGAGGAAGCACGGCAGGGCAAGCTCGATCCGGTCATCGGCCGCGACGACGAGATCCGCCGCACCATTCAGGTGCTGGCGCGCCGCACCAAGAACAATCCCGTGCTGATCGGCGAGCCCGGCGTCGGCAAGACCGCCGTCGTCGAAGGCCTGGCGCAGCGTCTCGCCGCCGGCGACGTGCCGGAAGGCTTGAAGGATCGGCGCGTTCTGGCGCTCGATCTGTCAGCATTGCTCGCCGGCGCCAAGTTCCGCGGCGAGTTCGAGGAACGGCTGAAGGCGCTGCTCGCCGAGGTCCAGGCCGCTGCCGGGCGCATCATCCTGTTCATCGACGAGCTGCACACGCTGGTCGGCGCCGGCCGCACGGACGGAGCGCTCGACGCTTCGAACATGCTGAAACCCGCGCTCGCGCGCGGCGAGCTGCGCTGCGTCGGTGCCACGACGCCCGACGAGTATCGCCGCTATATCGAGAAGGACGGGGCCTTGGCCCGGCGCTTCCAGCCGGTGACCATCGACGAGCCCACGCTCGATGACGCGGTGTCGATTCTGCGCGGCATCAAGGCGAAGTACGAGGTGCATCACGGGGTGCGCATCACCGACGCGGCCATCGTCGCGGCGGCGCAGCTCTCCTCGCGCTACATCTCCGACCGCCGGCTGCCCGACAAGGCGATCGATCTGGTCGATGAAGCCTCCTCGAGGCTGCGTCTCGCGATCGACAGTCGGCCGGAGGATCTCGACGCCATCGCGCGCCGGGTGATGCAGCTCAAGATCGAGCGCGAGGCCTTGAAGGCCGAGCCCGATGCGGTCTCGCAGGAACGGCTGGCCAAGCTCGAAGCCGAGCTCGGCGAGGACGAGGCGAAGCAGGTCTCCATGGAGGAGACTTGGCGCGCCTCGCAATCGCGCCGCCATGCCGGCCGCAACTTGAAGGAGGAGCTCGATCAGGCGCGGACATCGCTCGAGTGGGCACAGCGCGAGGCCGACTGGGCCAAGGCCGGCGAGCTCGCCTATGCCACCATCCCCGATCTCGAGAAGCGTCTGGCGGAAGCCGAAGCGCGCGCCTCGAGCGAGCGGGAAGAGGTGACGAGCGCCGACATCGCCGCCGTCGTGACCCGTTGGACCGGCATTCCGGTCGAGCGGATGCTCGAAGGCGAGCGCGATCGGCTGCGCGGCATGGAGGAGAAGCTGGGCGAGCGGGTCGTCGGCCAGCGCGAGGCGGTGCGTGCGGTGTCGAAAGCCGTGCGTCGCGCCCGTGCCGGCATGAAGGATCCCAGCCGTCCGACCGGCTCCTTCCTGTTCCTCGGTCCGACCGGCGTCGGCAAGACGGAGCTCGCGAAATCGCTCGCCGCCTTCCTGTTCGACGACGAGAACGCGATCACGCGGCTCGACATGTCGGAGTACATGGAGCGGCATACGGTCTCGCGCATGATCGGCTCGCCGCCGGGCTATGTCGGCTATGACGATGGCGGCTCGCTCGCCGAGCGCATCCGTCGCCGGCCCTATCAGGTCGTGCTGCTCGACGAGGTCGAGAAGGCGCACCCCGACGTGCTCAACGTCCTGCTGCAGGCGCTCGATGACGGGCGGCTGACCGACGGGCAGGGGCGCACGGCCGATTTCCGCCACGCGATCCTGATCATGACCTCCAATCTCGGTCATGAGGCGCTCGCTGCGCTGGCCGAGGACGAGTCCGTCGAGGCGGCTCGCGAGGAGGTGATGGAGCAGGTGCGCCGCGCCTTCCGGCCGGAGTTCCTCAACCGGCTCGACGACATCCTGATCTTCGGCCGCCTCGGCCGCGAGCAGATGGGCCGCATCGTCGACATCCAGCTGAAGCGCGTGAACGAGCGGCTGGCCGAGCGTCGCCTGACGCTGGTTGCCGATGAGCCGGCGCGCCGGCGCCTCGCCGATCTCGGCTGGGATCCGGCCTTCGGCGCGCGTCCCTTGAAGCGCGCCGTGCAGGGGCTGGTCGAGGATCCGATCGCCGAGCTCTTGCTCGAGAGCGAGAGCGACGAGCCGCGCACGCTCGGCTTGAGCGTGATCGACGGCCGCCTCGCCCTCGAAGGACGGATGGTCGAGGAGGAAGCCTCGCGCGGCTTCAAGGCACCGGAGCGCCCGCCGCTCGGCTTCGCGCTGCGTCGCGCCGATGCGCTGGTCCACTGAGGATTAGTGGGCGTTCAAACGATAGCGCGGCAGGGGAGCGATCCTCTGCCGCGCTTGTCGTGTTCGGACTTGGCTTTGAATCAGCGGCTGGCGGCGAAGCCCGGATACATGCGCACGAAATTTAGCCCCCGGTCGGCCGCCTTGAGCTCCCCATCGTCACCGGGCTTGACCGTGTCGATCGGCAGCTTCACCGGCTCGGCCAGCTTCGAAACGAGGAGGGGCTTGTTCAGCGGGATGACCTTGCGGGTCTCCTGATCGGCGGTATAGGTGCGGCCGAGCCCATCGGAGCAGGTCTGCGCCGCGCCGATGCCCATGCAGACGGCATGCGCCGGGGCTGCGACCAGGATCAGGCTGGCGCTTGCAAACCCCAAAATCGCTGCTCGGTTGAAGCCGGGCGTAGGTAGCATTTGCCCAGTATACCTATGGATAGGGGGCCGGGAAGGTTTTTTCGCTGCACCGCAGGGCAAGACGGAACTTTTCCGAATCGCGGGAATCCAGCGCCGTTTGTCAGGCGCGGGATTCGCATATAGTCAGAAATCCGAACAGCGGCCGTTCTTTTCCCAGTCGCCATAACGGGTCGGCTCGGGGCCCTTGGGACCCCCATATTCAGTCTCCTGTCCCGCCTCGGGTTTGGGCGCGGCGGGCTTGGCAGGGGCGGCGGGCTTGGCCGCCGGTTTGGCGCTGTCGGGCATGACAGGCGATATGCGGCGAGGCGCTGCCGGAGTCCAGCCTCTTGTCGCATCGCCCGCGCCGCCCCATACCCCAGCGCATGGCTCGTCCTTCTCCCGTCTCCGCACAACCCGTCTCCGATGCGCGCTGGATCGCGCTGCAGCTCCTGCGTGCCGTGCTGCGCCGCAAACGGCCGCTCGATCAGGCGCTCGAGGACTCCGCGGAGCTCGCGCGACTCGAGGGACGCGATCGCGCCTTCGCGCGCAACCTCGTCGCCACGAGTCTGCGGCGGCTGCATCAGGCCGATGCCATTCTCGCGCAATTCCTCGACAAGCCGCTGCCGGATCCGCAAGGCTTTGCTCGCGATCTGTTGCGCCTCGGGATCGTGCAGCTCGTCTTTCTCGGCAGCGCGCCGCATGCCGCGGTGAACAGCGCGGTGGCGCTGGCGGCACCAACCGGCGTCGCGCATCTCAAAGGCTTGATCAATGCCGTGCTGCGCCGCGTCGCGACCGAAGGTGCAGCACTCGCGGCGGCGCAGGATGCCGAGCGCCTGCTGTTGCCGGACTGGTTGTGGCAATCCTGGATCGCGGCCTATGGCGAGGAGGCGACGCGCGCCAGCGCGGCCATGCTGCTGCTGCCGCCGCCGCTCGATCTCAGCGTCAAAAGCGACGCCGAGGCCTGGACGCAGCAGCTCGGCGCCGAGCTTTTGCCGACCGGCAGCGTGCGCCTGGCCGAGGCCGGCCGCGTCTCGGAGCTGCCGGGCTTTGCCGAAGGCGGCTGGTGGGTGCAGGACGCGGCAGCGTCGCTGCCGGCGCGCTTGCTCGGCGATGTGCGCGGGCTCGCCCTTGCCGACATCGCGGCCGCACCCGGCGGCAAGACCGCGCAGCTTGCCGCGGCCGGCGCCACGGTCACGGCGATCGACCGCTCGGCGCCGCGCCTGAAGCGCGTCGCCGAGAATCTGGCGCGGCTTGCGCTCGAGGCGGAGCTGGTCGCCGCCGATGCGACCATGCTCGGCGACGGCTATCGCGCGCGCTTCGACGCGGTGCTGCTCGACGCGCCCTGCAGCGCCACGGGAACGGCGCGCCGCCATCCCGACATTCTGCATCTGAAGCAGCCCGCCGACGTGGTGAAGCTCGCCGATCTCCAGGACCGGCTGCTCGATGCTGCCCTCGCCATGGTCAAGCCGGGCGGCCTCCTGGTCTATTGCACCTGTTCGCTCGAGCCGGCCGAGGGGCCGGAGCGCATCGCGCGGCTGCTGGCGGGGGGCGCAGCGGCGCGCCGCCAGCCGATCGAGCCCGGCGAGATCGGCGGCCTCGCCGAATGCGTGACGCCGGCGGGCGATCTCCGGACCCTGCCCTGCCATCTGGGCGCCCGCGGTGGTCTCGACGGCTTCTACGCCGCGCGGTTGCGCGTAGGGGACGGAAAAGGTTAAGTATTTTTATGCAGCAGCCGGTCCGAATCGCACCCTCCATCCTCTCCGCCGATTTTTCCCGGCTGGGGGAGGAGGTAAAGGACCTCGCCGAGGCCGGCGCCGACTACATCCATATCGATGTCATGGATGGGCATTTCGTGCCCAACCTCACCATCGGGCCGCTGGTCGTGAAGGCGCTCAGGCCGCACGCCAAGGTGCCCTTCGACGTGCATCTGATGATCGCGCCGGTCGATCCTTACATCGCGGCCTTCGCCGAGGCCGGCGCCGACATCATTACGGTGCATCCGGAATCGGGGCCGCATCTTCATCGCACCGTGCAGCTCATCAAATCGCTCGGCAAGAAAGCCGGCGTGTCGCTCAATCCCGCGACGCCGATCGAGGCGGTGAGCCAGGTGGTCGATGATATCGATCTCATCCTCGTGATGTCGGTCAATCCCGGCTTCGGCGGCCAGAGCTTCATTCCGCGCCAGCTCGACAAGATCGTGCGGCTGCGCAAGCTCATCGACCAAAGCGGCCGTACGATCGATCTCGAGGTCGATGGCGGCATCAATGACGCGACGGCGGGGCCGGCGATCGCCGCCGGCGCCGACGTGCTGGTGGCGGGCACCGCCACCTTCGTCAATGGCCGCAACGCCTATGCCGCCAATATCGGCCGGCTGCGCGGCGCCAAGAGGTGAGCGGCTCCCCCTCCGCTGCGGCGACGCTCCTGCGGCTCGGCCGCGAAGGGCAGAGCGCCGCCGCCGGGCTGCTCTATCGTGCGCTGCGTCACTGGCCGGGCGGCGGGCGCGGACCCGACGATCTCCTCGCCACCATCGAGGATCCCTGGCCCGGCTCTTCGGAAGCGGGCCTCGCGATGCTCGAAGGCGAGATGAGCTTCTGCGGCCAGACCTTCGCCTTCGATCGCCCCAACTGGGCGCCGGAGAAGGCCGGCACGCCCTGGCTCGATTGCCTGCACGGCTTCGCCTGGTTGCGCGATCTGAGAGCGGTCGGATCCGACACGGCGCGCACGCATGCGCGCACGTTGGTCGAAAGCTGGATCGATCTCGCGCCCCAGCACACGCCGCGCATCTGGCAGGCCGAGGTGCTGGGCGCGCGGGTTGCCGCCTGGCTCGGCCATGTCGGCTGGCTCGCCGCCTCTTCCGAAGATCCGCTGCGCCGCAAGATGCTCGATTCGCTGGCGCTGCAGGCGCGCCATCTGCTGCGCGTGGCGCCGCTCGCCGCCGAGGGCGCGACACGTCTCGTCGCGCTGAAAGGCATGTTCCATGCGCTGCATGCCTTGCCGCAGGGCAAGGTCGCCGAGCGCCGACAGGCGCGGGCGCGATCGCTGCTGCTCGCCGCCGTCAAGGAGCAGGTCCTCGCCGACGGCGGCCATATCGAGCGCAGCCCCTCGGTGCAGCTCGCGGTGCTGGCCGATCTGGTCGAGATCCGCGCGCTTCTCGCCGCGGCGCGCACCGAGCTGCCGGATTTCCTGCTCAACGCCATCGACCGGATGGCGCCGATCGTACGCTTCTTCCGCCATGGCGATGGCGGCTTCGCTTTGTTCAACGATTCGAACGAGGCGGAGGCGGCCGCGATCGATGTCGTTCTCGCCGTCTCGGACGCCAAGGGCAAGCCGCCCAACGCTGCGCCGCATGTCGGGTTCCAGCGCCTCGTGGCCGGACGCACGCTGGTGCTGGCCGATGCCGGCACGCCCGCTTCGATCGACCGCCATGCCCATGCCGGCACGCTCAGCTTCGAAATGAGCGTCGGCAAGGAACGGTTGGTGGTGAATTGCGGCGCGGCGCTTTCCGATCCGTCGGAATGGCGCCGCGCCCAACGCGCGACCGCGGCGCATTCCGCCTTGTCGATCGCCGACACGAACTCGTCGGAGATCCTCGACGGCAGCGGCGGGCGCTGGCTCGGACGGCGGCCGCGCCGGGTCGAGGCGCAGCGCGACGAGGATAACGGGACGGTCTGGCTCACCATGAGCCATGACGGCTATGCGCCCGTCTTCGGTGCCGTTCACCAGCGCCGGCTCTTCCTCGATGCCGACGGCGAGGATCTGCGCGGCGAGGATATGCTGCAGGTCAAGACGGGGCGCGACGAGCCGCCCCGCTTTGCCATACGCTTTCACTTGCACCCGCGTGTCCAGGTGGCGCTCAATCAGCAGGGGGGCGCGCTGCTCCGGCTGCCGAGCGGCCAGGGCTGGCGCTTCCGCAGCGCCGGCGCCCTGCTCGAGCTCGCGGATTCGATCTATCTCGGTCGCCGCGGCGAGATGCGCCGCAGCCAGCAGCTGGTGCTGCGCGGCGAAGCGCAAGGCAGTGAGACGATCGTCAAATGGGCGCTGCAGCGCGAAGGCGGCAAGCGCTGAACAACAGGAGAACCGGCATCATGGAGCGCGATTTCGAGGATCATTGCTGGAAGGACGTGATCGACGCCGAGACGCTCGAGATCTACGCACCTTACAAGCGCAAGGTGAAGGTCGGGCCGAAGCCGGCGGTGCTGGCGATCGACCTCTATCGGAGCGCCTATCGCGGCGGCAACCGGCCGGTCATCGAGGCCAATCGCGAATGGTCGGGCTCGTGCGGCGAGAATGCCTGGCGCGCGGTCGCGCCGACCCAACGCCTCTTCGCCGCCGCCCGAAAGGTCGGCGTTCCGGTGATCTACACGACGCGTCATGTCGATACCGGCAAGATCCGCTCGACCAACCGCGACCGCACGAACAACACGACGCTCGAGGACATGTACGACATCCAGCCGGAGCTGGCCCCCGAGCCCGGCGAGCTCGTCATCTACAAGGAGCGCGCGTCCGCCTTTTTCGGCACGCCGCTGATCGCGCGGCTGCGCCAGGCCGGCATCGAGAGCCTCGTCATCTGCGGCGAAAGCACATCGGGCTGCGTGCGCTCCTCGACCATCGACGCCTATTCCTACGGCTTCCACAATGTGCTGGTCGAGGAATGCACCTATGATCGTTCGAGCATCGTGCATAAGGTCAACCTCTTCGACATGCACCACAAATACGCCGACGTCATGGTCGTCGAGGAGGTGATCGCGCACCTCGAGAGCCTGGCGACGCACAAGAAGGTGGCATAGACGGCCATGACGGCCTTTTTTGCGCCTAAGCGCCGACGATCGCGCCGCCGTCGAGCGTCAAGGTCTGGCCGGTGATGTTGCCGGCCTCCCGGCTCGCGAAATAGGCGGCGGCGGCGGCGACCTCCTCGGGCGTCGTGATGCGGCCGGTCGGCATCTGCGCCGCCGCATCGCGCTCGCTCATGCCGACTTCCTGCCAGCGCGCCTCGGCCATGTCGGTCTTGACCCAGCTCGGGCAGATCGCGTTGACCGTGATGCGGCGCGGCGCCAGCTCAAGCGCCAGCGCGCGGGTGAAACCGACGACGCCGTGCTTGGCCGCGCAATAGGCGGTGGCGCCCGGCACGCCGCGCAGGCCCAGCACCGACGCGATGTTGATGATCCGGCCGCTCTCGTCGGGGAGCAGGCCGAGCGCCGCCTTGCTGCACAGATAGCTGCCGGTGAGGTTGGTCGCGATGATGCGATGCCAATCCTCGTCATCGGCCGCATCGAGCCGGTTCTCGCCGCCGACCCCGGCATTGTTGACCAGCACTTCGAGGGCGTCGAGACGTGCGAACAGGGCCTTTACCTGAGCGGCATCGGCGACGTCGCAGGCGACGAAGTGCACGCCCGGCAATTTTTCGCGCGGCGCAGTGCGGCCGCAAACGGTGACGGCCGCGCCGGCGGCCGCGAAGCGCAGCGCGATGGCGCGGCCGATGCCGCGAGCGCCGCCGGTGACGAGAACCGCGCTCATTGCGCCGTCTCGCCGCCATCGACCGGGATCACGGTGCCGGTCATGAACGAGGCGGCGTCGGAGGCGAGGAAGGCCACCACCCAAGCGATCTCTTCCGGCCGCGCCAGTCGGCCGAGCGGCACCGCGGCGCGGTAGCGCGCTTCGGAGGAATTCTCGGCTGGAAAATCCTGCGGATATTTGCGGGCAAGATCCTGCGTCACCTGGCGCAGCATGGCGGTATCGGTCGATCCCGGCGCCACGCAGTTGAAGCGGATATTGTGCTTCGCCCAGTCGAGCGCCGCGCTGCGCGTCAGCTGTGCCAGCGCCCCCTTGCTGGCGCCATAGGCGGCGCTGTAGCGCTTGCCGATCAGCGCCTGGTCGCTCGCGACATTGACGACGGCGCCCTTGCCGCGCGCCACCATGCCGGGCAGCACACTTTTGATCAGCACGAAAGCGGCCTTGAAATTGACCGCGAGGATGCGGTCGAGCTCGGCCATGTCGGTCTCGGCGATCGAGCCCAGGCTCGTGAGGCCGGCATTGTTGACCAATATGTCGATGGCGCCGTGCACGGTGAGCAGCCCCGTCATGGCGCGCTCGATCGAGGCGAGATCGGCGAGGTCGGTCTCGGGCAAGTCGATGCCGAGGACATGCGCGCCCTCGGCCGCGAGCCGCGCCGCGATGGCCTGGCCGATGCCGCCGCGATGGCCCGTCACAATGGCGATGCGGCCTTCAAGGCCGGGCAGGGGCATGCACACCTCCGGGAGGACGCGGCGGATCCTAGCTCGCCGGGCGCGATCGTGTAAGCTTGGGCCCATGAGCCAGGACGAACTCGCCGTTTTCCAGCGCGCGCTCGCCGACCACCGGGCCGGATCGCTCGATCAGGCCATCCTCGGCTACCGCGCCGTGCTGAAGGCGGCGCCGGAGCATGCCGCCTCGCGCGATCTGCTGGGCCTCGCCCTTTATCAGACCGGCGAGGCGGAGGCCGCCGTCGATCAGATCACCCTCGCTGTCGAGCTCGCCCCCGACATGGCCTCGGCTTGGTACCATCTCGGCATTGCCCTGCGCGCCCTCGGCCAGCCGGCGCAAGCCGTCGACGCGCTGCGCTCGGCCGCCGCCCGCGCGCCCCAGGATGCCGAGATCTGCAACAGCCTGGGCCTCGCCCTCGACGATCTCGGCGAGACCGCCGCGGCCGCCGAGAGCCTGCGACAGGCACTCGCCTTGAAGCCGGGCTTTCCGGCCGCCGCCAGCAATCTGGCCAACATCCTCGCCCGCCAGGGCAGCTATGCCGCCGCCGTCGGGCTCTATCGCGAGGCCATCGCCGGCGCGCCGCGCCGCGCCGAATTCCAGCTCAATCTCGGCACGGCGCTGCTCAACCAGGGCGATATGGAAGGGGCGGTCGCCGCGCTGGCCATCGCTTTGAGCCTCGCCCCCAACGACCCGCGGGCCATGAACAATCTGGCGCTGGCCTATCGCCAGCAGGGCCGGATCGAGCTCGCCCTCAAGCTGCTCGAGCGGGCCGCCGAGCTGCCCGGCAGCGACGAGGCGCGCAATAACCTGATGCTGCTGCGGCGGGACCGCGGGCGCCAGATCGAGGGGGCGCGCCAGTATCTGGCAACCCGCCCGAGCGCGTCGGAGGAGGCGGTCGACATCGAGAGCTGAGCCCGCAATTCCTTCGAATTGTTACAGAAATCGGCAAGTTCGGCGCTTCGGCTAGGCAAACATTGCCGGCTTTTTAACCGGATCGGCGTGATAAACTTCAGGCGTAAAACTCCGCTTGGGTCGGCCATTCCGCCGCCGGGCCGGAGCGAGGCGCGCCCGAGAGTTCGATGACGATCACGATCACGCCGACACAGCTGTTGCCGCTTCAAGTGCGAGTGCAGAAGCCACTCGACCTGAAGACGCTGTTCAGCGCGACCGACGATACCGGCACGATCGATCATTACAAGATCACCGCCGGCGCCGGCTTCAGCGGCACCATCACCGACACGACCAACGGCCATTCGATCACCGCCGGCCAGACCCTGACCGAAGCTTCGACCGACAATTTCGTCTATACGGCGAGCAGCAGCGTCGGCAGCGAATCCTTCACGATCCAGGCGAGTGACGATACGGGCGTTACTTACAGCAATGCAGTGACCGCCTCGGAGAATGTCGTCGCCGATACGGCGCCGACCGTGATGGCGGTCGCCAACAATGCCAACACCATCACGGTCAACCGCACCTTCAGCGCGGCGCAGCTCTTCCAGGCGACCGACATCAATTTCGATCCGATCGCGACCTACACGATCACGACTCCGGCCGCCGGCTCCGGCACCTTCGCCCTGATCAACGGCGCGACGACCCTCGACCATGGCAACATCACGGGGACGCTCGCTGCCGGCACGGCCTATTCGATCAGCGGTGCCGACCTCGCCAACCTGACGTTCCGCACCGGCAGCCAGCCGGGCAGCGCCGGCTTCCAGGTCGCGGCCAGCGACGGGCTGCAGACGGGCGCGACCTTGTCGGTCACGCTCGACGTGCGCAGCAATACCGTTCCGACGGTGACCACCCCGGCTCCGACCTCGCCGATCCTGATCGGCAACGGCTTCACCAAGGCCTCGAGCCTGATCCAGTCGAGCGATCTCGACGGCTCATCGCTCGCTGGTTACACGATCCAGGTGACGGGCAACAATAACGGCTTCTTCACGCTCACCCATGACACGACACCAGTGGCGCTCGACGGCAACAACCAGTTCTTCGTGACGGCGGCGCAGTTCGCCAACCTCGAATATGTCTCGAACCTGACCACCGCCGGCACCGACAGCTTCAACATCACGGCCGTCTATTCACCGGATTCGGTGAACCCGAATAACGTCGTCTTCAGTCCGGTGACGCCGCTTTCCGTCAAGGTTGCCGCCACATCGCCGGCGGTAGTGACCCAGAGCGCCGGCGCGACCGGCCTCGGCACCGGCATGACGGTTGCCGCCAGCACGCTGTTCACGGCGGCCGATCCCAAGGGTGGGCCGGTCAAGGGCTACTCGATCATCCCGACCGGCGCCGGCCAGTTCACGCTGAATGGCGCGGCGCTCGCTGCCAATACGCCGACCTTCGTCAGTGCCGCCGATTTCCCGAATTTGCGCTACGTCGCGAGCGCCACGCCGGGAAGCCAGACCTTCCAGGTGGCGGCGACCGATGGTATCAGTCTCGGCAATTTTACGACCGTTACCGTGACCACGGTCGCCGCCCAGGCGCCGGTCGTCACCACACCCGCTTCGGTTCCCAGCGTCGAACCCAACAATCCGGTGCTGGCCTCGAGCCTGTTCAACGGCACCGAGAGCGGCGGCACGATCCAGGGCTTCTCGATCGTCGTGCCCTCGACCATCGGTCACCTGACGCTCAACGGCACCAGTCTCGCGACCGACCAGCCGGTCTTCGTCGGCATCAGCGATTTCGCCAACCTGAAATTCGTCGCGACTGCGGCACCGGGCAGCGCCACGATCCAGGCGGCGGCTTACGACGGCAAGGTCTTCTCCAGCTACCAGAGCGTGCCGGTCAATCTGGTCGGGCCGACCGTCGCCAAATCCGCCTCGATCGGGCCGAACGGCCTGATCACCAACGGCATATACAATGCGTCCAGCCTGTTCACGCTGAATGCCGTGTCGGGCGGTGCCGCG
>Ga0070681_10005286_pt1 | contig 12467 bp, 9 predicted proteins | sample KBSC83BmetaG_FD_65650 | JGI IMG/M metagenome (GOLD analysis project Ga0070681, IMG submission 65650) | Corn rhizosphere microbial communities from Kellogg Biological Station, Michigan, USA - KBS C8-3B metaG | ecosystem: Host-associated > Plants > Roots > Rhizosphere | place: USA: Michigan...
CAACTTCATTTCGATGTGCTTGTCGCCAATCGAACCGCGATACTCCTTTGTCGCAGATTGGCTCCTTGCCACGCTCGACATACTCAAAAACACACACAGCGGACCAACAACCGCAATTAGGCGCAGTATGGCTTGCTGACACTTTAGTGTTTGTCCGAGTTTATGCACTTATTAGCTTAAACTGTCGCCGTCTCGCGATATTCTCCCCACACTCGCCGCAGACGATTACTGATTTCGCCCACGGTGGCATAAGCTTCAACACAGTCAAGAATTCGGGGCAGGAGATTCTCATCTCCTCGCGCGGCGTCTTCCAGTTTTGTCAGACAAGTATTGGCGAGTACCTGGTTACGACGAGAGCGCAATTCTTTAAGACGGGCTACCTGTGCACCTTCAAGCTCAGCGTCGATTCGCAACGTTGGCACTGTAGGGTTTTCTTCAAGCTGAAAGCGATTTACTCCTACCACAACGGTATCGTGGCTCTCGATCGCCTTTTGATAGCGGTAGGCTGACTCTTGAATCTCTCGTTGAACAAATCCCGTTTCGATGGCTCGAAGCATTCCACCAAGCGAATCAATTTTGTCGAGATACTCGCGTGCCCGCGATTCAATTTCATCTGTCAGTTGCTCAATTGCATAAGATCCTGCGAGCGGATCTGCGGTGTCCGCAATTCCTGACTCGTAGGCGATAACCTGTTGAGTTCTCAATGCCACTCGAGCGGAGTCCTCTGTCGGCAAAGCTAACGCCTCATCCATGGAGTTGGTATGTAACGATTGTGTGCCGCCGAGCACCGCAGCGAGCGCCTGGATCGTTGTGCGAACGACGTTCACATCAGGCTGTTGCGCAGTTAACGAAGAACCTGCAGTTTGAGTGTGAAATCTCAACATCAACGAGCGAGGATCCGAAGCTTTAAACCGATCCTTCATGATGTGGGCCCACAGTCGTCTGGCGGCGCGAAATTTTGCTATCTCCTCGAGCAGGTTGTTATGCGAGTTAAAGAAAAACGAGATGCGAGGCGCAAACTCGTCAACTGCGAGACCCGCTTTCAATGCAGCTTCGACATAGGTGATACCGTCAGCAAGTGTAAAAGCTACTTCTTGAACCGCCGTCGACCCTGCCTCACGAATGTGATAACCACTGATAGAAATCGTATTCCAGTTTGGAACCTCACGAGCGCAGTATGCAAAGATGTCAGTCACCAAACGCATCGAGGGCGCCGGGGGATAAATGTACGTCCCACGCGCAATGTATTCCTTCAGAATGTCGTTCTGTAACGTGCCTCGGACCTTTTCAAAAGCCACTCCTTGCTTACGCGCTACTGCGAGATACAGCGCCAGTAAAATCGCTGCCGTAGCATTGATTGTCATCGAAGTAGAGACTTCTTCGAGTGGAATTCCCGCAAATAATCGCTCCATATCTTCGAGAGAGTCGATCGCTACACCAACGCGTCCGACCTCCCCGAGTGCAAGTGGGTCGTCCGAATCGAGACCGATTTGAGTAGGTAGATCGAAAGCCACAGATAAGCCAGTGGTACCCTGGGCCAACAGGTATTTGTAACGCGCATTGGATTCCTCTGCGGTAGCGTAGCCAGCGTATTGACGCATGGTCCAAAAGCGGCCGCGGTACATGTTTGAGTAAACACCACGCGTGTAAGGAAACGCTCCCGGCGCGCCCAACTGCTGCTCGTAATCGATGGGGTCAGTATTGGAGGGATTGAAATCGCTGGGAAGCTCGATCCCCGAAGGCGTTTCAAAACGCTCACGCCGTTCATCTTTGTGTTTAGTGGCCATGACTGATCGGACAATCGAAGCCTAACACACGCCTAATCGACGCCGCAAAACCCATGGAGTGCGGTGGCCTGCGACCGCTTTGCTATATAGGGCATAAGGTAAGACGAGGTTATAGGCCTTTATAACAAAGCGGTGCCGGGCCACCGCACTCCAAGGAATTCGACAGTTCATGATGCGTGTGGCAGAGTACGCTTGCGATGAACACAGTGCGAGTTAACAAAAAAGGGGCCGACCGCGTTAGAAATGGCCACCTCTGGATTTATAAAAGCGACATTGTTGCCGCTGAAGCTGATGGTGGCTCGATAGTCAAAGTTTCTGACGAACGCGGTAACTCTGTCGGTCAGGCACTATTCAGTGACAGTTCTCAAATAGCTCTTAGATTTCTCACTCAAACAAACGAAATAATTGATCGCGACTGGTGGCGTAAGAGAATTCTCAACGCTGCAAACAGGCGAGCGTTGCCGGAAGATACCAACGCTTACCGCCTGGTCTATTCGGAAGGGGATTTACTCTCTTCACTGATCGTCGATCGTTACGACGACGTGTTGGTGATTCAAACACTATCGCAGGGAACTGAGGCGGTGAAGGCGTTGCTTGTAGAAATCCTCGTCGAGGAGTTTCACCCGCGCGCAATTATCGAGCGTAATGATGCTCGCGTGCGTCAGTTGGAAGGATTGCCACTGGTTGCCGGCACAATCTACGGCGACGCCCCCACGGAAATCGAGATCGTTCAGCATGGATTGAAGTTCGTCGTGATGCCCGGTGGCGGTCAGAAAACCGGATCATTTCTTGATCAGCGAGAAAATCGGATTGCGGCCCAAAAACTTGCGCATGGGCGTGGACTCGATTGCTTCACGTTCAATGGCGCATTTGCACTTCACCTCGCAAGTAAATGCGAGAGCGTAATCGGCATCGATATCTCAGCAGAAGCGATCACCGCGGCGCAACGCAATGCTGAGTTGAATCAAATAGCTAATGTCGAGTTTCGAGAGAGTAATGTCTTCGATTCCCTACGCGAGATGGAGTCATCCGGTCAACAATTCGACACAATCGTTCTGGATCCTCCAGCGTTTGCCAAAAATCGCGCGAGTATCAAAGCCGCCGTTCGGGGATATAAGGAAATCAATTTAAGAGCGTTGAAGTTATTGAAAGAGAATGGAGTGCTGGTGAGTTGTACCTGTTCGTACCACGTTTCTGAGGAACTGTTTCTCGAGATAATTACTGCGGCGGCGCGTGATGCGCATCGAAAATTGCAGATTGTTGAAAAGCGCATGCAGGCAAGTGATCATCCTGTGCTGGCCGGCATGCCCGAGACGCTTTACCTGAAATGCGTGATTGCAAGAGTGATCTGATTATGGAGTGCGCAGGCTATCCGCTTTCATCCGACCCACCGGTAAGAACTTCCTTCAAAATAAAGACCCGCCCGCGGCGCTTGTGATATCGGAACGCAATATAACAAAGCGCCGCCGGGCCGGCGCACTCCAAGGATCAGTTTAATCCGGGGTCGTTTTCGACGACCACTTTGGTAGTCAGATCGGTGCCAGCAACACTGACCTTAACGACGTAGGTCCCGGCTTCGAGTGGCAAGCCTTGATTGAAAATTCCCCCAAAGCCACCACCTCCACCTCCTCCGCCACCGCCGCCTCCTCCGCCACCGCCGCCAAACCCGCCACCAATCGGACGTGGCGGAGGATCACTACGGAGGTTCCATTGGACACGGTTCAAACCAACCTCGTTGGTCCCGACAAGGGTCCTTACTACCTTTCCGGAATAGTCCGAGATCGTAATCTTAACGTCTGCAGCTGGCGCTGATTTCAGGTAATAGGTAATCGCGGTTCCCGGCGGCGGGTTTTGTCCCCGGAACAATTTAGATCCTCCAACATAACGTCCGAGCCTCGTATCATTCATCCAGATCGTACCCGGACGCACATCGAACAGGTGCGTGGTCTTATCCAACACCTTGTTCAAAGACAGTTGTTGAAGCGGGGTGATGTCGTCGAGAATGTAGATACCCCGCCCGTGAGTACCGACAATCAGGTCGCCATCTCGCGGATGGACCAGAATGTCGTCAATTCTAACGGTCGGCATCCCGGACATCATTGGTTTCCACTCGCCACCACCGTTGAGCGAAACAAACAAACCAAATTCGGTGCCCACAAACAGCAGATCCTTACTCTTCGCGTCCTCGGTAATAACGTTCACCGTTCCCCATGCAGGTAGATTGTTTACGATCGAGCTCCAGGTTGCCCCGTAATCGCGAGTCACAAACAAATAAGGTTTGAGATCATCAGAGCGATGACCGTCGACCGCGACGTAACAAGTCCCTGCGTCGTAGTGTGACGGTTCGACTCGAGATATGTGGTACGTGTCGCCGATTCCCGGAATATTCTTTGCGACATTGGTCCAGGTGGATCCGCCGTCGCGACTCACTTGAACATTTCCGTCATCAGTTCCAAGCCAGATAACCCCGGGCATCTTGGCTGACTCAGCGATGGTCACAATATATCCGTAACTCGTGTATCCATCGTTTTTGGAAGCCATCGGGTCTTTACCGGGCACTCCCATAATCGGCAGAGTGTTTCGGTCGACGTGCTTTGTCAGATCTGCACTTGCCGTCCAGGTGTCACCGCGATCGAGCGATTTGAAGAACCGTTCGCCGCCAACGTAAAGAACTCGTGGATTATGCGGCGACATAACCAGTGGAGTGTTCCAGTAGAACCGATACTGCTCAGTGGCAGGAGGTGTTGGCACAACATTCGACTGAAGATTACCGCCACCAAAACCGAACCCCTGGGCCGCGGCAAAAGCAGCTAATTGAGCAGCAGTGTCAGGAGTTGCCTCAGGTGACGCAACAGGTGACGCAGCAGGTGATGGACTCGCGCCAGGGGCCGCTCCAGGTCCACCCCGACCGCCCCCTCGTCTTTGCGGGACACCTCGCGGACGGATGCTCACGCTACGACCTGTGCGCATGTCGAGCCGGTTCATAGCGCCATTTTGTGACTCAGAATAGACGATGTTGTGATCAGTAGGATCGATCTGAGCATAGAAGCCGTCGCCCCCACCAACTCGATACCAATCCGCATTTGTGATTCCTGCCTGAAAACTTCGTGTCTGGCTTGGACCACCCCACGAACCGTTATCCTGCAGACCACCATAAACGTAATATGGTTTTCGCATATCAACCGCAACGGCATAAAACTGCGCTGCGGGAATCGTGTTGACAAACTCCCAGGTGGCGCCTTGATCGTATGTGACGTTCAAGCCACCATCATTACCCAGCCAGATTTGTTCGGTGTTAGTTGGGTTAATCCAGATGGCGTGGTTGTCGCTGTGAGCGATACCTGATTGTAAAGATTTAAAGGTCTTGCCACCGTCCGTCGACTTGCTGAAGTTGAGACCACCTACGTAAACAATCTCGGGGTTCTTAGGATCGACCCGAATCTGACTGTAATACATCGGACGGTTGTTTTCGTTACTGACAACGCGCCACGTTTTCCCTTTGTCATCAGACCTCCAGACTCCAGACTTCTTTGGATCCGGCGGCGCCGGTGTTGGAGATGCACTCGGACTCGAAGACGGTGAAGCGGAGGGAGAAGGAGATGGACTCGGACTCGGAGCCGCCTGGCCGCCAAAAGTTTGCTCCTCACCACCCGTACCAACGCTGGCGCCCACTTCCATTTGGGCATAAAGAACATTGGGATTTGACCGTGAAACGTCCAGGCCAATGCGACCTAACAAACCTTCAGGTAAGCCGCCTCCATCGAGCTTCTTCCAGGTCTTACCGGCATCAACGGTTTTCCAGATACCAGAACCTGGACCACCACCATTAAATCCAAACGATGTTCGCCGGCGTTGGTATGAAGCCGCATACAAAGTCTTCGGGTCAGCTGCATCCATTGCGAGGTCGGTAAATCCGGTGTCCTCGTCGATAAACTTGACGTTTGCCCAGGTCTTTCCGCCATCGGTCGTTTTATAAACCCCGCGTTCTTTGTTTGGACCAAAAAGATGGCCGAGCACAGCCACATAAACAATGTTCGCGTCTTTAGGGTCGATAACTATCCGGGCGATGGTCTGGGTATTCTCGAGCCCCATTTTTGTAAATGATTTACCGGCGTCTGTTGACTTGTAAATGCCATCGCCAAAACTTGAGCTTTGCCGGTTATTGGCTTCGCCGGTCCCGACCCAAACAACTTTTGGATCAGAAGGTGCAATCGCAATATCGCCGATCGAAGCAGTGGAATAGGTATCAAAGATTGGCTGGAAAGTCGTTCCGTTGTTGGTCGACTTCCAGACGCCACCCGTAGCGAACCCTATGTAAACGGTATAAGGGTTTGATTCGACTCCGGCGATGTCGTCCACCCGGCCTCCCATGCTGGCTGGTCCAATGCTGCGAAAGACAAAGCGCTTGAGCATTGGATCGGTGGACCAGTTAACCGGTGTTGGAGTTGGACTCGGGCTTGGAGTTGGAGACGGGGTGGCCCGTTGCGGGGCCGGTGCTGTAGTTTGATTTTGAGAATAAACAGTAATTGTTGCGAGAGCAATTGCAGAAATTATTATTACAAGTACTCCGAGAAGATACACGGAGCGCGGCCTGTCTTTCATCGAAAGTGTCCTTTCAACAGAAGAATGCTAACTACACAAAGGTAGAACTATTGCCTTGGAAAATTTTAGAACGGTGTAACAGAACCTGAGCGATGTGATCGCTGCTTGCTGGGGACTATAAATAACTGATCGACCGAATGCAACTGAGAGTTAGGCTGGTGTTTGGCGTTTGGTCGTGGAGCTTTGACCTTTGAGCTCTGAGCCTGGTCTTGGAACTTGGAGCTTTGGGCTTCGAGCTTGTACTCGGATCAAAGACCTAAGATGAAAGACCAAAGATCAACCTTGCAACACGCTGCTGCCGGCGCTTTCAGCAAGCCGTTTGGCATCAGGCAAAGCATCGAGCGCCCTGAGAACTTGAGTATCTCCATCGAGCAAGACTCGGGCGCCAGCGTCGTTGGAAAACGCGGCGGTTACGATCTCTAGCCGCAAGCGCATTTTGACGAAATCCAGATCTTCATCCATCTGGGCGGGCGTGAGTTGAAAATCCGGTTGAGTCCGAACAAAATTCCTGAATGCATCGAGCAGTCGATCGTTAACCGGGAAATCAGTAGACCGAGCACTCTTACCGTATTGGACCTTGTCTACTTTATAGGATTCGAATCCCGGGACGATCCCGGCTGCAAGATTACGGGTGAAATAGAATGCTGCTTCCGCAATGTGACCTCGGTTTGGCGTGCCACCTGCCTCCTTGACCTCGATATCTGGAGTAATGCCGCCACCGCCATAAAAAACACGACCGGCAGCAGTGGTAACCGCTGGACCAGTATGCGGATGAGGAGTTGGTGAAGCTAACGCGAGAGGCAACTCCAAATTGCGATTTCCCTGGTTCGGCAACGCCATCTCGGAAGGGTCATGACGCGTGTAATAATCGTAGAGTGATCCGTTTGAGTAATCTCGTTGAAGAGATCGACCGTACGGTGTGTAATAGCGAGCCGTCGTCAAAGTCAGACCGGTATTGTATGGCAATTGAAAGATCCTTTGGACGAGACCTTTTCCAAAACTCGTCTCACCAACGATCAGTCCACGCCCGTGATCCTGGATGGCTCCGGCTACAATCTCCGACGCTGAAGCACTATTCCGATTGATCAGGACGACCAGCGGCACGTCGGACGGTTCCGCTCCTGTGGACTTGTAGATTACAGGCTCGTTATATTCGGTCCTTCCTTTCACAGAAACTATGACTTTGCCGCGAGGCAAAAACTCGCTGGCCACATCAATGGCCTGGTCTAACAGGCCTCCCGGATTACCGCGAAGATCCAGGATAAGTTGGCGCATGCCCTGCTCTCCCAACTTCTTCATGGAGTTGTGTAGTTCGTCATCGCTTGAGCGTTGGAAACCACCGGTCAATCCGATGTAGCCAGTGCCTGGCCTGATCATGTAGGCGTTGCGGATCGTCAACAGGGGAACGGCGTCTCGTACGAGGGTAAAATACTGCGGAGCTTCGGACCCCGCACGCTCGACCTTGATCGAGACCGGCTCGCCGATCCCTCCTCGAACGTTTTTCGACACCTGATCGCTGGTCCACTGGCGCGCATCCTTACCATCAACTTCCAGGATACGGTCACCATACTTCAAACCCATTCGGGCCGCCGGCGTGCCCTCTACAGTCGACTGGATGTAGACACCGTCATGGTGTTGGACAATGGTGACGCCAATGCCAAAAAAGCGTGAGTCCTGGTCTTCCTTCAGCTTTTTAAACTCATTGTATGGGAAATAAGCCGAGTGGGGATCCAGGGTCGAAAGCATCCCCTGTATGGCAGCCTGAGTTGCTTTTTCGTGATCAATCTCACCGGAGTAGTTCGAGGTGATAGTTGAGATGGCTTCGTTGTAATCCTTCTCAATGTCATCAACGACGCGATAGGGGTTGGTTTTCCCGGTTGCGTTTAGCCCGCTGAACTTTCGAGCGCTTCCGATTGTCCCGCCGAAAACTGCAGCCAAAACCACTACGACTGCGGCGATGACAACAAATTTTTTACTGAGGCCAATGCCCTCGAATTGCGGCTTTGAGGATTCCAATTCACGTGCTACTTCCATAGCTGAAATATAACACAGGCACCCGCCCGCTTCCGACACGGCCACGACGAGTTTTTGACTATGATATATTGCGAAATGAGAATCAAAGATGCCCACGTCGCTCTCAATCGTCGTTCCCGCTTATAACGAAGCCGATAGACTTGGAAACAGCCTGAGGGCAATCGTCAGCTATCTGAGCGACAATTTTCCCGATGCCGAACTAATAGTTGTTGACGATGGTTCATCGGATAAAACCGCTCAAATTGCTCGCCAGCGTTTGGACGAAGGCGAACGGCTTCGCACATCTTTGATCAGCTACAAATCAAATCTTGGAAAAGGTCGAGCTGTCCGACTTGGCCTACTCGCTGCGCGCGGTGAGATCGCACTTTTCTCAGACGCAGACCTTTCAACTCCTATAAGCGAAGCACCAAAACTTATCGAGCCGATCGAGACTGGAGTTTGCGACGTAGCCTTCGGATCTCGGGCACTCGATCGTGAACTGATTGGTGTGCGCCAGTCCTGGCGAAGGGAGCAAGGCGGCCGAGTCTTTAATCTTGCAGTAAGGCTCGCAACCGGACTTCCCTTTTGGGATACTCAATGCGGCTTCAAAGCGTTTCGCATGAGTGTTTGCCGGCCACTGATTGAGGCGGCGACCATTGATCGATTTGGCTTTGATGTTGAGTTGCTTTACCTCGCTTATAAGGCGGGACTCAAATTGAAAGAAATTCCAGTTCGTTGGGACCACAATGAGGGAAGCAAGGTAAACCTGGCCAGCGATAGCTTGAAGATGTTGAGTGAGGTTGGACTGATCAGGCAACAAGCTCGGCGGGGCGTTTATGATAATGCTCTCAAAGCTGTGAGCGAGAGCCGAAGAAGCTGATAACTGACCCTTACAGTTCTCAATTACCAATTGACACTCGAAGACCTTGCAGTCACTGCGCTCCTGGTTCGGTGTAATTGCGCTTATACTTACTGACATGACCATCCGGCTCAATGTAAATATCGATCATGTGGCCACGGTACGACAGGCCCGACGCGCTCCTGAACCGAGTGTAATTGCGGCGGCAATGGCCTGTGAACAAGCCGGCGCTGATGGTATTACGGTCCACCTGCGCGGCGACCGCCGTCACATCCAGGATCAAGATCTCTCGCTCTTGCGCCAATCTGTTTCAACCTACCTGAACATGGAAATGGCGGCCACTGAAGAGATGCTGAAAGTGGCGCTTGAGAGCCGGCCGGACGCTGTCACGCTTGTAGCAGAAAAACCAGAGGAGATAACAACCGAAGGTGGTCTTGATGTGCGGGCCAACATCGCAATCGTTCGGGCCGCAGTTTCAAAGCTACGCCAGGGTGACATACTTGCCAGCCTTTTTATCGATCCAGATCCTGAACAGATTGAAGTGGCCCATGATGTAGGAGCTCAGCAGGTTGAGCTTTGTACTGCAGCGTACGCCGAGGCAACCCTGGGAGCTCGTGCAATTCACGGAGAAGGTGCAGCTCATGCCGCCCAGGAGTTACGAAGATTAAGGGATGCTGCGGAGCTCGCAACTCAATACGGTTTGCATGTGGCCGCCGGTCACGGGTTGACTTATCGGAATGTAGTTGCCGTGGCTGGAATATCGGAAATTACAGAGTTCAATATTGGACACAACATCGTGGCTAGAGCAATTTTCGTGGGATTGGAAGCCGCTGTTCATGAGATGCGCAAAGCAATAAAGGCCGGATCATTTCGATCCGGCCTTGGCCTCATCTCAGATTGAATCTGTTTACGCCTTCGGCGAAGCTAACTGTAACCGCACTGTAGATCGTTCCAGCTCAGCCTGCGCAACTGCCAAATCCTCTTCAGAACCAGTCCAATTACTAAGCTGTTTCTCGAGGCGTTCACGTGATTGTCGTGCCTGGGCCGTGTCGATTTCCTCTGGACGTTCAGCGACCTCCGCCAAAACCGACACGTGGTCGTCTCTGACCTCGAGAAATCCGCCCGACACGTGTAATTGAAAACTTTTTCCGTCTTCAACATAGGTTAGTACGCCGGTCTTCAACTGCGAGATAAGAGGCGTGTGACCTGGAAGAATACCAAGCTCACCGCCAAGACCAGGTATGGTGACCATTTCAACGGGCTCAGCGAGAACCCGGCGCTCCGGTGTTACAACTTCGAGTTGGATTTTGTCGGCCATAAGAAAAACAAGTTGGGCCACGTAACCCCCGCGGCCCGCTTTCAAGAGTTACTGAGCGAAGGTCTTTGCTTTTTCGATGGCCTCTTCGATCGTGCCCACCATGTAAAAAGCCTGTTCGGGAAGATCGTCGTGCTTGCCGTCTACCAGCTCGCGGAACCCGCGCACCGTATCTTCCAACTTCACGTACTTACCTGCAAGACCAGTAAACTGTTCAGCCACGTGGAATGGCTGCGAGAAGAACTTCTGGATTTTTCTTGCTCGCGAAACGATCAACTTGTCTTCATCGGACAGTTCATCGAGTCCGAGAATTGCAATGATGTCCTGAAGATCCTTGTAACGCTGAAGGACTCGCTTCACGTCCTGAGCAGTGTTGTAGTGTTCTTCACCAAGGATTCTGGGATCGAGGATTCTGGACGATGACGCCAATGGATCCACTGCGGGATAAATTCCTAATTCCACAATCTGACGCGACAAAGCTGTTACAGCGTCAAGGTGAGCGAATGTTGTTGCTGGTGCAGGATCAGTGTAGTCGTCGGCGGGTACGTAAACAGCTTGAATCGACGTAACCGAACCGGTTTTAGTCGAAGTGATGCGCTCCTGCATTTCACCCATCTCAGTTGCGAGGTTCGGTTGATATCCCACCGCTGACGGCATGCGGCCCAGCAATGCCGACACTTCAGAGCCGGCCTGAGTAAAGCGGAAGATGTTATCGATGAACAGCAGCACATCGAGGCCTTGATCACGGAAGTACTCGGCGACCGTTAGCCCTGACAACGCTACTCTCAGTCTCGCACCTGGCGGTTCAGTCATCTGTCCGTAGATCAGCGCCACCTTTGATTTGCCGAGAGCGTTTTTGTCGACCTTGGAGAGATCGAACTGTCCGGTCTCTTTGAAATGCTTGTTGAAGGTGTCGCCAAACTGAATAACTTCAGATTCGACCATTTCCCTTAAAAGGTCGTTTCCTTCACGCGTTCGCTCGCCTACACCCGCGAAAACCGAGAAGCCCGAGCGCGCTTTCGCGATGTTATTAATTAACTCCATCACGATTACCGTCTTGCCGACGCCGGCACCCCCGAATAGACCAATCTTTCCACCGCGAAGAAAGGGCTGAATCAAATCGATAACCTTGATACCAGTCTCAAACATCTGCAGTTCGGTCGACTGCTCTTCGAAGGTCGGTGCGTGGCGGTGAATCGGATATCGCTCCGTGTGAGCCACATCGCCGAGTGTATCTACTGGTTCACCGATAACATTGAGCACACGTCCCAGGGTTCCTTCGCCAACGGGCATTGTGATTGGGCCACCGGTATCGATAGCCTTCATACCTCGCACCATACCGTCAGTTGGCAACATCGAGACGGTACGCACCCGTCCTTCACCTAAGTGTTGTTGCACTTCAGCGATGACGTTAATCGGGGTCGGCACGTCAAAACCGTCTGAAACCACTCTCAGGGCCTGATAAATCGGTGGCAGGTATTTACCTTCGAACTCGACGTCGAGTACAGGTCCAATGATCTGAACAACTTTGCCGACATGTTGTCCTTCGGCGGTCATGTTTCCGTTAGGCGTAGACATACTGTCGATGAACTCCTCTTTCTACCTGTAAAAGGCGAACAAAACTGGCAGGTTTAAAAGCCAGACAAGATAACATAGGGGCTAAATTTGACCAAATAGGTCCTATAGGTCTTATATGTCCTATCAGTCCTATTCGAACCTAAGGTGACAGGGACCCATGGACAAAATAGGACCCATACGACAAAACAGGACCGTATCTTTTTTGAAACCCTGCTTGTACTATTGTCGTAGTACAACCTAACAATGAGCGAAATCTTCTCATTAAGCCCTTCGCACCCCATGCCGTTATACGCGCAACTGACTCGCGCGATTC
>Ga0070681_10005287_pt1 | contig 12466 bp, 10 predicted proteins | sample KBSC83BmetaG_FD_65650 | JGI IMG/M metagenome (GOLD analysis project Ga0070681, IMG submission 65650) | Corn rhizosphere microbial communities from Kellogg Biological Station, Michigan, USA - KBS C8-3B metaG | ecosystem: Host-associated > Plants > Roots > Rhizosphere | place: USA: Michigan...
GTGCGGCGCGCGAAAAATGAAGGACTGAACGTGACCTGCGAAGTCACGCCGCATCACTGGACGCTGACTGACGAAGCGGTTGCCGAGTACGACACCAACACCAAAATGAGCCCCCCGCTGCGCAGCCGCGAACACGTCGATGCAGTTCTCGAAGCCATAAAAGACGGAACGATCGATGCGATCGCGACGGATCATGCGCCGCATCATCTTGACGAAAAGGCGTTGGAGTTTGATCAGGCGCCGTTCGGAATCACCGGTTTGGAAACCGCGGTGGGATTAGCTTTCAGTCTCGTACACGGAGGCGTGATCGACCTCGAACGCGTGGTGCAGATGTGTTCGACGAATCCGGCGCGCATCTTCGGACTTACAGATCGCGGATCTTTGAAAAAAGATGCGCACGCCGACGTCACGATACTGGATCCCAACTTCGAATGGGTCTTCGATGTGAATCGCTCGAAATCGAAAAGCAGGAACACTCCCTTTCACGGCCGCTCAATGCACGGCGCCGCGATCGCGACAATCGTCGGCGGACGCGTGGTCTATCTACACCCTAATTACACACACATCAACGAACCAAAACAACGAGCGGCAGATTCGCGCAGATAAAATGCGGATCTGTGGCTGATTCCTCACAAATCCGAAAAATCGTTGCGTATCGGCAAACACCGCCCTAAAATGCTCCGGTCTTTTAGTCCCGGATTATTCCTGCAAGTTGTCGAGTAAATAGATTCCTTTGTCCGTACCTCCATTGCGTGACAAGGCTGTCTTGATCATTTTCCTGAACTTGGAACGGAGGTCAACGATGAAGAGTAAGCTTTGCAGCCTTACCTGTATTGCCGCCCTCATCATGGTTCTGCTGGCACCCGTATCTGCGGCTGACAGCAACAACCAGAACAAGATGCTGAAGCAACAAGCGCGGTATACATTGTCGCTGGAGTTGGAATTTTCCAAAAAAGACCAGAACCCTTTGGAGCAGGCTATTTCAGTCTTGTTTGACGTCGGCCCGAACGGGTATGCAACCGGTTTCCTTGTAGGCAACGGACTGGTGATGACTGCCTACCACGTAATCTCCGGCAATCTCAGCGCGACCAAAAAAGTCATGCTGGGTTTTAAGGCGAGTGACGAGCTTTCGGTAAAGGTTTACGTTGACGGCTGTCGGGCCAAGGTCATGAAGGTGGACAAGGAAGCCGATCTGGCGCTGCTCGAAATGTGCCGCGGCTCCAAGAACACCAAAGCGCCAAAGTTTCAAACGGCGCCGAATAAAGACGACCAGTTGTTTCTGATCGCGCGGCCGCACGGAGACAAAGTCGTCAGTCACGGCAGCTTTTACGGCAATTACATGCTCGGCAACCAGGAATACTGGTCAGTCAAGATCGATAGTCGCGACGGCTTTTCGGGCAGTCCGGTTTACAACTCGAACGCCGAAGTGGTGGGCGTCTTCAGTGGTTACGACTGGTCACAGAAGCTGGCGCTGATTAGCCCGAGTATTCGCGCCCAGAAGTTGCTCGAGGACTACAACTCGACGGCAAAACCCTAGAGGTCAGAGACTGACGAGTGGTTGTTGCTGAACGCGCGCTTTAAGTGCTCGCGGTGCATCTCTCTGATCACGCTCAGCTCAGTGTGCTGCATGCCCAGCAACTTGCGGCCTGTAATCTGCACGGTGACGACAACATAGTTTGCCAATTGATTTGCCGCGAGCCTCCAGCGCGGCAAGGCGTGGTGCTCGAAGTTAAATCCCGCCCTCAGGCGCATGCGTATGCGGTCGGCATGTGTCCAGCGCTTCGAGGAACTCTGCGCGCCGTAATGCATCAGACTGACTCCCGGCACAAACATCAACCGCCAGTCAGATTTCCTGATCCGCCAGCACCACTCGTTGTCTTCGCCGTACATGTGAAAGCGTTCGTCAAAGCCGCCCACCTGTTCGATCATCTCGCGGCGGGCCATGATTGCCGCGCCGCCAAGCATCGGCACTGCGCGTTCACGATCGTGATTCCAGTGCCAGCCCAGCAACAACTCGCCTCGAATCTTTCGCGGCAGCAAGTGATAAAGCCAAAGCTGCGACATGAATGTGTGCCACACGCGCGGCGGGTTGAAGAACACGCTCACTTGCAGTGAACCGTCCGGATTCAGCATCCTCGGGCCGCAAGCGCCGATCTTCGGATCGGCTTTGAGTTTTTCTATCAACGTATCGATCGTGCCGTGTGGCACTTCAGTGTCGAGGTTGAGAAGAAAAATGAAAGGCGATTCGGTGACTGCGAAGGCTTGGTTGTTCGCCGCGCCAAAACCGCGATTTTCGGAGTTGTGAAAGATGCGCAGTTGACCCTTATCAATCATCGCGGCGGCGGTTTGGTTCGCGCTGAGTTGCGCGAGGCTGTCGTCCGCGGATGCGTTGTCGATGATTACGATTTCGTAAGTGGGTGTGGGAGCGGAGTTGACGATGCTTTCCACGCATTTGGTGAGAAGACTCCCGCCGTTCCAGTTAACTATGATTATCGACAGGTCATAGGGCGGCATCAGTTCTGTCCCGGGGGGATTCTTTTGTCTTTTGTGCCTCTTTGTGGCTAAGAGACCAGGTCCTTCGCTGCGCTCTTAAAACCATTCGCGTATTCGTGATAACGCAATGTCAGCAACTCCCGCAAGATTCGCGGCAGACGATTGAGTCGCCGGTGCGGCAGGTTGGCACGTACGTTCAGATGAAACGCATAATTGCTCACAAACGCAAGCGCCCTACGAGTATCGTACGCATGCGCGTGGGCCAACAGGCGTTCTTCGAGGGTTTCCAGAGTCTTGTGCAAATCCGTGCTGCTGTTGCGTCGTCGATAAGCAGTCTCGATCGCCTGAACTCCGCGTGCTGGTGCTTTTACTTCCGGCCGCGCCGGAGCGCCAATCTGTTGCCTGCCGTGCTGCCGGTATTCGATCAAGGGTTCGTCGATAGCGATGACTTCGGCGACCGCTGCGATAATAAGCGCAATCCAGCCGTCGTGAATCATCGCTATTCCATCAGGAATTGGTAGCGATAAGTTTACAAACTCAGATCGAAACGCCATTGTCGCGCCGGTGACTGTCCAGCCTGTTACCAGCACCTCCAGCGCGCGCCCGCGAGAGAGCCGCTTTTGTCTATGCGGTTCGAAACCAACTTCAGCCCACATGTGCTTGCCGAGTGGTTCGAGATTCTCGTCGACGATCTTTGCGTCAGAAAAAACGAGTCCGGCGGCGGAATGCTGTGTGAATGCGTCTTCGATCAACTGGAGTTTGTCGCTGCGCCAGACGTCGTCCTGATCGCTGAGCGCTATGATCTCACCCGTGCATAAGCGAATCGCCTGTTCGAAGTTCTTAACGCTGCCGAGATTCTGCTCGTTAAAGCGGAGCGTGACCGGAACGGAAGATTGTTGAGCGAGCTGCTCGAGCAGGCTGCGAGTTCCATCGCTCGAACCGTCGTCGCAAACGACGACCTCATCCGGCTTGCGCGATTGGGCCAGTATACTTTCCCACTGCGCCGTCAAAAATTCCGCGCCGTTGTAAGTACACATCGCAATCGAGATTTTCACGACCGCATTCTAACTAACCGACTTAACAGGACGAAATCCTGTCAATCCTGAGAATCTTGTTAATCGTGTCTAAAACACCTTCCGCTCCCGAACCTTTTCCTTGGTTGCGAGACTAAACCGCGGCTCGAGCACGCAATTCTCGGAAAGCATTTGCGCCACGTACTCACCGACCGCTGGTCCATGCTTGAACCCGTGTCCTGATCCGCCGCCAACAAGCGAAACGTTTTCGAGCTCCGGATGCTTGTCGATCAGAAAATCGCCGTTCGACGTGTTCTCATACTGACAAACACGCGTTTCCGTCACCGGCGCACCCGCGAGCAGCGGCACTCGTTCGGCCATGTAGTCACGAACTGCCTCTAACCCTGACGTTGTCACAACGCGCTGCCCGCTTTCGGGATCGAACTCTGGTCCATGAGCGTCGATTGCGATCTTGAAACCACGACCCTCGATGTTCGGCAGCGCATAGATCAGATCGTTGAAATCAATCCAGCACGGCATTACTCCGACGTTGAAACGATCGTCTCCGGACGGAACACCGAAGAAGATCTCTTCCTGCCGCGAGACGTAAATGCGCTCGCCCAGCAGCTCCGGAAAGAGTTTTGGCAACCATGGACCACACGCAAACACGTAAGCGTCGGCAACAATCTCTTCGCCGGATCTTGTTCGAATCGATTTGCCGAAAAGCGGTGCAATCGCTTCTTCGCGGTAATCAACGCCGCTCGCTCTTGCCGCTGCAACGACAACCTGCACCGCGCGTCGCGCCAGCAACACGCCTGAATCGGGCTCCAGAATGCCCCACGTAACCTGGCCCGCCGTAATTTGCGGATAGCGTCGCGCGAGATCGTCATGGTCCAACCTTTCATGGTTGACGCCGAGCCTTTGCAACGTTATCGCGGTGGCTTCGCAGTATGGATCGTGTTCGTGTGCGAGCCACAGAATTCCGGTTTTCACGAACAAGTTGTGACGTTCGCCGAACAGCTCTAGCCAGAGGATGAGCGACCGTTGGGCCATGCGCGAGTAGATCTCGTCTGGTCCATAGCCCATGCGGATCATTCTCGACTCGCCACCCGAGCTGGCGCGGCTGTTTCCTGGTCCATACGCGTCCAGCAGCAGGACCGATGCCCCTTGCTGCCGGAGTTTATAAGCGCTCCAGGCGCCAAACACACCAGCCCCTATAACAGCAACGTCATAGAACATGAAAATAATTGTAACTGATACGAGTGTATTATCCGCCTCAATCTGTGTAATCTGTGCCCTGTTCCTGTGGAGGTAAAAGATGCGTTCGCTGCTTTTGATCTTATGTGTCTTCGTGGTGGCCCATGCGCAAACCGGCAATCAAGCCAACGAAGAGCGGAGCGATCCAATAACCACTCTCTCGTCTTATTACGACGCCATTAAGTCGAAAGACTTTCGGCGCGCCTATGGTTACTGGGAGTCACCGACATCGTCGTACGAGCAGTTTGCGAAAGGTTTCGCCGATACGGATCATGTGCGCTTGCTGGTTGAACTGCCGCTTCAATTGGAGGGTGCTGCGGGCAGTTCGTTCGCGGAGATCCCGACGATCATCGTCGCCACCACTCGCAGCGGTAACGAGCGTGTCTTCACCGGTTGTTATACATTACGCAAATCAAATGTACGTGATACGGGTTGGCGAATTTATCGAGCCGAGGTTTCGCAAGTTCCGTCGACGGCGAGAGTGTCGCGCCTGCTGGCGCAGGGTTGTCACAATTCTCAATAATTTATTTTTGATGAGGAGGAACTCGAAGTGCGTTTAAGTATCGTTATCACGATTCTCACGGGGCTGCTGTTTGTGAATGCCTGCTCCGATCCTTCCACGAATAAAAGTAAAGCGGTAACTGGTGAGGCTGCGCCGGTCGCATCGCCGCATGCAGCGGGGCAGAAGTATCAGATCACGCCGCAGAATTCGAAGATTGAGTTTGTTGCATCACAAGTGACGGGCAGTCATAGCGGCTCGTTCGGCGACTTCTCGGGCCAGATTGATTTCGCCGGCACACCCGAGCAGAGTCACGTGAATATCACGATCAAAACAGCTTCAATTACCGCGGACGATCCTGATCTCACGAAGCATTTGAAGACCCCTGATTTCTTTGACGTAGCTAAGATTCCTGAGGCGAGTTTTGTTTCGACCGCGATCAAAGCCGGCGGTGAGAAAGGCGCTTCACACACCGTGACAGGCAACCTGACCATGCATGGTGTGACGAAGTCGATCACTTTTCCCGCGACGATCAACGTAACGCCCGACGCAGCAACAGTCGACGCCACATTCTCAATCAGTCGCAAAGAATTCGGCATCACCTACCCCGGTCCATCTGACAACGCGATCCGCGACAACGTGGTGCTGACTCTGAAGATTCACGCAAACAAAGCTGGATAATGATCGACGACTTGTCGCGCTTTCACAGCCCGGTGAGCAATCTCTTTCCGAGACCGGTTACGTTTCGAGAGTGGGCATCGTACCGGCTTAGCGATGAACAGGTAGATTTTTACAGAGAACACGGATACCTCGCCGGCATCCGCATCCTGAATGACGAACAAATCGACGCGCTGCGACAAGAACTCGCGGCGCTTGTCGATCCGGCGCATCCCGGTCACAAACTCTTCTACGAATTCAATGCAAACGAATCAGTCGACCCCGATCGGATACTCTTCCATGCACTCGGCGCCTGGCGCATAACTCCCGGCCTGCACGATCTGTTGTGGCATCCCGCTTTTGTAGTCGCAGCGGCGCAGTTGCTCGATGGTCCAGTGCGCTTCTGGCACGATCAGATTTTCTACAAGCCTGCGTACCATGGCAGCATCGTGATCTGGCATCAGGACTACTCGTACTGGACCAGGACCACACCTGTTGCTCACGTGTCCTGCTGGATTGGACTCGACGATTCAACGCGTGAAAACGGCTGCGTGCATTACGTACCAGGCAGTCATCGCTGGCAGTTACTGCCACGCACTGGCTTTGCAAACCGGATGGATACGATCTTCGACTGGCTCACGCCTGAGCAACGAGCAGAGTTTAAACCCGTGGCGATCGAGTTGAAGGCAGGCGAGTGTTCGTTTCATCATCCGCTGATGGTTCATGGTTCGTATGCCAATCAAACCGCACGCCCGCGACGAGCAGTTGTGCTCAACGCATTTCGGGACGGAGTAGTGTCCGCTTCCGACACACCGCTGCTCGAAGGCGTGCCAACAATTCCCGCCGGACAGACGATTGGCGGACGATTCTTTCCTTTATTATTCGACCCACAAATACTCGCCACCAAAACGCAATAACGAAATCAAAGAACTGCGACACGGCTATAAGTGGTCGAGTGTTTAATAGATCTCACACGAACGAAAGGAGATCTGTAATGGCAATAAAATCAGCCGCTACGCCAGCAAGAAAGAGAACTTCCAACATGTTCAAGGAGGCGAAGTCGTTTTCAAGTTTCTCCGTCAACGATTTGCAAAAAGCGAAAGAGTTTTACGGAGAGAAGCTCGGACTCGATGTGTCTCAGACACCGGAAGGACTCGAGCTTCACACCGATGACAATGTCGTGTTCTTATATCCGAAACCGAATCACACCCCGGCATCATTCACCGTTCTAAACTTTTCCGTGGACGACATCGAAGCAGCAGTTGACGAACTCAACTCGCTGGGAATCAATCTCGAACATTACAACCTGACCGACATCAAGACTGACCAACGTGGCATCGCGCGCGGTCCGCACGGCCCGACGATCGCGTGGTTCAAAGATCCGGCGGGAAATATCCTGTCGATACTTGAAGAGAAGTAGCCGCAGATTGACGCGGATAAACGCTGATTTAGATTGGCGTTTATCCGCTTTAACCCAGCTTCGGTCCGCTGATCGCTGGACCGTTTCCCACCCACCGTTCGTCCTCTGCTGCCTCCCGTCGACTGGTTGTAGCGATATCCCGAAAGAAACATTTTCAGCCACAGAGAGGCACAAAAGGCACAAAATGGCGGCTGAACATCATTGACATTGGGAGCGGGGCAGAATTATTGTCGCGCCGCTCAACGACCCGAATTTCTCACGAGAGTCGCAAACGATGCAGAACAAACCCGCCCCTGCTGATGCTCGCCCGCGCGTATTCGAGAAGCCTGTCGCATGGCTCTTTGGACCGCAACTTATCGGTGGACTTAAAGGCATCCTGCTCTACACCGCGTACGGCAACAAACTCGATCCGCGCGATTGGATGACCGCTAAAGTCATCAACGATTTCGCTGAGTACGATGGCGAGGAATTCTGGTTTGACTATCTCTCGGACACGGGCGACGGCACCAGGGCCATGTACAGCCTGGCTTACCTGACAATGTGTCGTAGTTTGTGGACCACACCTGATCCAACCGCGAACAGTGATATAAAGACAACGCGGAGTGATCAGTTCCAGTTTGAATTACCACGCGGTGAGTTTCTGTTTGTCGGCGGCGACACTGCCTACCACGCTTCGGATTACATGACGCTGGTCAATCGGATGCAGCATCCGTTCAAGTATGCTTTCGAGGACCTGGTCAAGGATAAACTCATCGCTCCAGACGAACCACGGCGCCCGATCTTCGGTATTCCCGGCAATCATGACTACTACGATCAAATCGACGGCTTTCGTCGCCAGTTTCGCAAGCCTGTTCGCCCTGAGGGACCATTACCACCCGCCGAGAGTGGTCCGAAGTACGCGCAACTAACGTTAGCTGGTTTCAAGCGCATCCAGGAAGCTAGTTATGTTTCCCTGCACTTGCCTTACGACTGGTGGTTATGGGGTTTTGACATTGAACCTGGTCCACTCAATCGTCAGCAACTGCGGCAATCTCGCTTTTTCCTCCCGTTAGGACCGAACGATCAGGAAGTTAATCCTCCCGACAAACTGATCGTGGCCACATCTGAGCCGAGTACGGTCTTCGGCCGCGCAGCAACCGATGACCAGCCAATCTCCGCCTCGTTGAAGTTTCTCCGCACTGTTAGTCTGCCATTTCTTGCGCAACGAAATGCTGCGGGCAAACCAGATTTTCAAAACACCGGTGATGCGCAATTGAAGCCAGGGCAGTGTCGTTTGGAGCTGTCGGGCGACGTGCATCACTACGCACGCTACTGGGGACCGCCAGCCAGTGGTGATTGTCCTCGCAAACACACCACTGCGCCGCGACCGAGTGGTGAGAGTTATGCCTCAGTTGTTTCAGGTGCGGGCGGTGCGTTTCATCATCCATCCGCAACTTACAACGACGAGATTTGCGAGCAGGTGCTTTACCCTTCGGAAGCGAAATCACGCGGCGCCGTAGCCGATCAGCTCTTCAAGTTTTGGACTGTGTGGAGCGGCGGTTACGTTTGGTTAGTCGGATTTATCCTTGCTTTCGTGCTGTACTTCGGAGCTGCGGTCCCGCAAAGCAGCCGGCAATTTATCGGCAACATCTTTATCTTGCAGACCCTGGGATTGGTTGACGAACAGAAGCTGGAACCGACGATTGTTAAGACGAATGACGCAAGCCCTTGCGAAAGTGTCAGGCCCTTCTGGCTTTGGACCAGCCTTGGTTTCGTAGATCCCGTATGGCGGGCGCCTCAGGGTTGTACGGGCAGGGAACCAACGTACTTCTTCCCGCACGCGAGTAAGTGGCCGCACGACCTTTTCATCGGCCAGGGTTTCATCTGGGCTTCCGTGTTCGCCATCATCGTTACTCTCCTGGCCGTATCAAGGAAAAAAATCTTTACGGATCAGAACCCTTATCAACAGGGACCAGATCCCAACCGAAAGCTCTGGCCCATCCTCATCGGTACAACACTGGTGGTGATCATTGGCCTTGCTACGATCCATCCTTACCGGCATTACATCACGCCGTTTATCAGCAGCCTGCTCGTGCTTTATTCGCTGTTTTGCGCGGTGCTGGCGATTGTTCTCAGCATCCGTTACGGCGAGTATCTGTTTAAGAAGAGTTTTGTAACCAGCAAGCGCGGTGATTGGCTCTTCCAGTGGGCGTGCTGGCTTGCAGCGCTGGCCGTGATCGCTTTTGCCTTTTTATTCTTCGGACAAAATAATTTGCCCGCTTACCTTGTATCCGACATCGTGTTTGCCCTCGTCTTTGTGCTCGCCATTGTGGGAATGCTGGCGCTGCCTTTCAAAGTCGCCGGCGACCTCTTTTACACCAAGCCAAAATGGTTGCGGTTTCTCGGCCAGTTGCTGATCGGTGTGGTCCTTCTCATCTTTCAGGTTTTCGTTCCGTATGTGTTGATTCGAACCGGCAGCTATCTCGCGTGGGCACTCGCGGCAGTTTTGCTGGTGCTACCGATCTTTGTCGGACGTTGGTTGTTGAAACGAAACAGCGGTGTCGGGTTGTTGATAGCGTGGATCGTTTACGGCGGCCTGATGCTGTTCTTACCAAAGCTCGTTGGCCAGCCTGCGATTTTCTTCCATTGGACCGGACCCTGGGGACTCATTCCCGCAATTCTCGCCGGACTCGCAGGCGCTGTGATCTGTTGTCTATGGACCGGCTGGTACTTCGCTGTTTGCTTCGCCTTCAACGGTCACAATAACGAAGTCGGTGGCGCTGCACGAATCGAAAACTTCAAACAATTCATACGCTTTCGTCTGACTCGCAATGAGATTACTGGCTACGTGATCGCAGTCGATCAGGTCGGGGAGGTCGGCCACGATCTGAAGCCCAGGCTGATCGATGTCTTCCGTTTGAAGTGTAAATAGAAAGGAGCCTTCCTCAATGAAATCTCGAGGCTACTTCTACGGTGGATTTACCACTTCTCTAAACATCCTCTTGTACGCGCTCACCCTCGGCCACTTTCTCTGGCTCGAAGGAAGAGTGCGTCACGGTGTATTTCGCAACTGGCTTCGTCGCTTCCGCTACCGCCCACAAAAATTTGCGCGACCGAGAACGGAACAGGAACTGATCGACCTGATTAAGAATTCCAACGGCATTCGCTTTTTCGGCTCGGGTCATTCCTTCAACGAAGGCGTGGTGGCGGATGTCACGCTGGTTTCGTTGGACGACTACACCGGAATCGTCAACATCGACGATGTCAACCTGCGAATGACCGTGCGGGCCGGCACGCGTGTTCGCGACGTAGTGCGATTGTTATTGAAAGAACGTGGTTGGGCGTTTAAGGCGCTGCCCTCGCATGACGCGCAGAGCATTGCCGGAATACTTTCGACCGACGTCCACGGCACCGGCAGGGATTGGGGTTTTGTCAGTGACCTCGTTCATTCGGTTAAAGTGATCGACGGCAAAGGCAACGTGTACACGGTCGGACCACAGGACGATCTTTTCAAAGCCGTAGTTGGCGGGATTGGCGCCGCGGGTGTGATTTCGGAAGTGACCGTTCAGGCGCGGACGCGATTCAACGTCGAGCAGAAGTTTGAGATCACAGACCTTGCGTATGTTGAAAGTAATCTCGATACCCTACTCGCCCAAAACGAGCATCTCAGCCTCTACCTCTTTCCTTTTACGGGGAAGTGCCAGATCAGTACCTGGAACAGCACTCCGAAACCGAAGTCGTTTCTTGGTCCAGTGCGTGAGTTCATCGCGATCTCGTTTGACGCGCTGCTGGCGTCGTGGTTCGGAAACTTTATGGCTTACACGGGATTGCTGCCGTCGCTGTCGTCGATTACGCACAGTTTGAAACGCGGCACCGATCTGGTGATGGAAAGTAATGAGGCTTTCAATCGCACCATCTATCACCTTCATCAAGAACTCGAGTTTACGGTGCCGTATGTGGAGACGTTTCAGCGATGCCACGACTTTGTCGGGTTGTATGAAGCGATGTACAAGCAGAAGCATCTGCCGTATGCGTTGTTTGAGGTACGCTTTACTCCTGCGGGACACGATCGCACGTTGATCGGCGCGGGCAGGGATCGCAGGTCGACCTGGATCGACCTGGTGCTTGACGACTCGCGTGGGTTTGAAAGGTATTACGCGGCCGCGGAGGCGCTCATCAAGCAAATTGCCGCGCGCCCGCATTTGGGGAAGTTTTGTCAGGACCACACGAAGACTGATCTACAGAATGTGCACGGTGCGTACTTCACGCAGTTTCTACAGCTCATGCAGCAATACGATCCCAATGGAACATTCAAGAACGCGCTCACGCGCCGCCTCTTCTAAGACGAAGATCTGAACACACGTCGCGTATCAGAGACGTACAGAAACTCCGGAGAAAACCACAAAAACACGCCGCTTCATTCGTGGCAATCAACTTGCACGGACCAGCCTCTACAGCGAGCAAAGGGGGAACTGTGCATGCACGTCAAACTCAAGAAACTCTCGGATCAGGTAATGGTGATTACCGGCGCATCGTCGGGCATCGGGCTCGTCACCGCACGTATGGCCGCGAAGCGCGGCACACGCCTCCTCCTGAATGCGAGGAACGAAGAAGCACTGCGGCGCGTTTGCGACGAGATCAATCAATCGGGCGGCGAGGCTTATCACGTCGCTGGTGACGTGGGGAAGTTAGACGACGTTCAGAATCTTGCGAACGAAGCGATTCGTCGTTTTGGCGGTTTCGACACGTGGGTCAACAACGCGGGCGTGTCGATCTATGGACGAGTGTTGGACCAGTCACTCGAAGATCAGCGCCGTCTGTTCGAGACAAACTACTGGGGCGTGGTCCACGGCTCGCGAGTCGCTTGCGCGCACCTGCGCGAACGCGGCGGTGCGCTGATCAACGTCGGCAGTGTGTTGTCAGACGTCGCGATTCCGATTCAAGGCACGTACTGCGCAACGAAGCACGCGGTCAAAGGTTACACGGATGCGCTGCGCCTCGAGTTGGAAGCCGAAGGCGCGCCGATCGCAGTAACACTGATCAAGCCAAGCGCAATCAATACGCCTTACGTCCAGCATGCGAAGAATTTGTTGGCTTCCGAGCCACAACACCCGGCGCCGGTCTACGCGCCGGAGACTGTAGCCGAAG
>Ga0070681_10005290_pt1 | contig 12460 bp, 14 predicted proteins | sample KBSC83BmetaG_FD_65650 | JGI IMG/M metagenome (GOLD analysis project Ga0070681, IMG submission 65650) | Corn rhizosphere microbial communities from Kellogg Biological Station, Michigan, USA - KBS C8-3B metaG | ecosystem: Host-associated > Plants > Roots > Rhizosphere | place: USA: Michigan...
TGTCCGGCGCGTGCTCTGCGGCACGCGCGTCACACAGATTAGCTGCGGAGGCCCAGCGACCGCGCCTGCAGCCGCTCCCAGGCAACAAGCAAAAGCGCGCCGCCGGCCAGAGCCGCCAACAGCCAGCAGCCAAAAAGAACAAGCTGCGTAATCGGCATCACCGCTCCATCATGACGTTCTGGTTCACGCGGGAAACCTGATGATACCCGCGTTCACGCAGCGCGGCAAAGAGGCCCCCGCGCCCAAGCTCAAGCGTGTCGATAACGACGAACCGCCGCCGCATCGTGTGACCGCCGCACAAGCGACGGAGCAAACCGAAGCCGCATCGCGGGAGCGTCATCAAACCGGCCACACAAAGCATGGCGGCGCTGCAGTGCCGCGGGTTGCCCGTGGAGTGCCGGGGCCATAGGTTGGTTTGCCGTTGGCCGCATCCGGGAGAGGTTATCGTGATCGCTATTCGTCACCTGCTGATCGCCGGAGCCATCCTCACCGCGACGATCATTGGACCCGCTGCAGCGCAGACCTTCCCGACCAAGCCGATCACGCTGATCGTGCCTTACGCCGCGGGCGGCAACGTCGATATCAGCGCCCGCGTGCTGCAGGCCGGCATCGGCGACGCGCTCGGCCAGCCGATCATCATCGAGAACCGTCCCGGCGGCGGCGGCACCATCGCGGGCGAATATGTCGCACGCGCGACGCCGGACGGCACCACGCTGCTCGTCGGCTCCAACGGCCCCGTCATGCTCGGACCCATGACGATGGCGAAGCCGCCCTACCAATGGGACCAGGTGTTCGAGCCGATCAGTTTACTCGCCGTCGCCACCAACATGCTGCTGGTGTCACCAAAACTCCCGGTCAAGACCGTGGCCGAACTGGTGGATTACGCCAAGAAGAACCCGAACAAGCTCACACTTGCCACGTCGAGCATCGCCAGCATCAACCACTTCCTCGGCGAACTGCTCAAACTCAAGACCGGCATCACCTGGACCGAGGTGCACTATCGCGGCAACGCGCCGGCCATCACCGACCTGGTGGCGGGACACGTCGACGTCGGCTTCCAACAACTGACGGATTCGCGCCAGTACATCGAAGCCGGCCAGTTGCGCGCGCTGGCGGTGCTGGGCCCGAAGCGGGCGCCGGCCGTCCCTGACGTGCCAAGCATTGTCGAAGCCGGGCTCCCCGACGTCCAAGGCATCACCTTCAACGGCGTGTTCGCGCCCAAGGGCACGCCACCGGCGGTGGTCGAAAAGCTGAGCGCGGTCATCCGTGACGCGCTGACAAAGAAAATGGTGATCGACAAACTTGCCAGCCTCGGCTCGGAACCCCGCGGCAGCACGCCGGCCGAATTCAAGGAATTCCTCAACCGGGAATCGGCCAAATGGGCCGACGTCATGCAGAAAGCCAACATCCAGGTGACCAAGTGAATAGCACCACCACCGCCGCAAGGCCGTTCTCGCCGAAGATCGACCGCAACTACCCCAAGCCCAAGCTGAAACTGCCGCCGGGCGCGTGCGATTGCCACTTCCATTTCATCGGCCCGCAGAGTCAGTTTCCGCTCAAACCCAACCACGTCTTCAGCCACCTCGAATTCGAGGACACGCCGATCGACGACTGGCTGAAATTGCAGGATGCGCTGGGCTTTCAGCGCGGCCTGCACGTCGAATCGATGATGTACGAGCACAGTTACGAGATCGCGCTACATGCACAGAATCGGCTGGGCGACCGCATCCGCTCGGTGGTCGTGCCATGGAGCGGCATCACCGATGGCGAACTCGACATCCTCACCAAGGCGGGCGTCGTCGGCTATCGCATCACCTGGCGTCTCACCAAGACAATCGACGAGCGCATGGTGGCGCGCACCAGCGAGCGCGGCTGGTCCATGCACTATCTGCATCGCGCCGACGAAAGTCAGATGGATGCGTGGAAACCGCAAATCCTGAAGACGCCCGGCCGCTTCGTGCTGGAGCACATGGGCGGCGTCGATCCGAGCAAGGGCATCGACGGCGAGGGATTCAAGTTCGTGCTCGCCTGCCTCGACACCGGTCGATGCTGGCTCAAGTTATCGCCGCGCATCAGCAAGCAGGACGACTTTCCGTTCTCCGACACCGATCCGCTGGTGAAGAAACTGGTCGAGCACGCGCCGAACCGTCTGCTGTGGGGATCGGACTGGCCGCATCCTCAGTATTTCAAGCCCATGCCGAACGACACGCGGCTGCTCGACATGATGCTGGACTGGGTCCCCGACGAGAAAACACGCAAGATGATCTTCGTCGACAATCCCGCGGAGATTTTCGGCTTTCCGAAGCTGTAGAAGCGGGTGCGCTGCGCGCCGCGAAAACCTACTCGCGCCCGGCGACCTGGCGCATCAGGGCACCGGCGTCGGCCGGCGCGCGGTCCCCGACCCAGGCGATGAACTGATCGGGGCGAACCAGGATCATCCGCGCCTCGTATTTCGTGCGGTTCTCGGCGTAGGTGTCCCGCACCACCTTGAGGGGCACCTGCAAGGCCGCAGACGCCTGCTCGAACGCTTGCACGTCGGCGTCATCGACACCAAACGCCAGCAGCGTGAAGCCGCGTCCCAATTCCTCGAACACATCGCGGCCGGACGACAATTTTTGTGGCGTCAGGTGGTGCCCCGCGCGCGCTTCGAACACATGCTCACCGTGCGCGGTCGAAACGGCGCCCGGACCGCCGGCAATCACCGGCGAGCCCGCGTAGCTCGGCTCATAAACCAGCGCGCGCTGGCCGACGTCAGATTCTTGCGTTTTCCATGCGGCTTCGAATTCCGCTTTGTCGCGCTGCGGACTGTAACGGGCCAGGAAAGCGCCATCGTTGCGGATGCGCTCCGCAATGAAATCCTCCGCCACCTCCTTGAAGATCGGACGGCGCTCGTCGCTGTAGGATTGCAGCAATGGATCGCCACCCCAGCCCTTGAGCCGCGCCGCAAGCTTCCAGCCGAGATTGACCGCGTCCTCAAGACCGTTGTTGAGACCATAGCCGCCATAGGGCGGATGCGAATGCGCGGCATCGCCGGCAATGAACACGCGCCCGACCTGATACGTCTCCGCGACCGCGACCCGGAGGTCCCAGAACCCGACGTGATCGAACTCGGCGGCAAATGGAAAGCCCGTCGCCTCCTGCAGCAGACCGTGGAAATCGAAATTCTCCCGCGTGGTATCGGACGGCACCGGGGCGTGGAAAAACCAGCCCTCATTCACATCGATCCGCCCGAAGAACTTCCAATATCCTTTGAGATCCGGATGCATGGCACGGAAGGTCGATCTCGGCGGGAAACGCTTGTTCAATTCCTCATTCAATTGCCGCGACCGGAACACGATCAGCACCATGAGTTGATCGAAATCCTCGCCGCCGCGGGGAATGCCAATCTGCTCGCGCACCAGGGAATGACCGCCGTCGCAACCGACGACGTAATCCGCCTCCCACACTTCGGATTTTCCGTCTTTCGCGATCGTGAGCCGCGCGTGGTCGGCGTCCTGCTCGACCTTCGTGGCAGTCCAGCCAAAGCGACTCTCGACACCCGGCAACGATGCCATCTTCGCCCTCAGCACCGTCTCCATCCGGTACTGCGGCAGGCGGTCGTTCTTCTGGAAATAATAATCGTGAACGACTTCGCGGCCTGCGGGGGCGTACCAATACGGGCTGTTGAGATCGCCGTAGCTCGTGATCTCGCCGATGGCAAAACCGGGCGGAAGCAGCCGCACGCTGCGCAGCTCATCCACCAAGCCCATAAAGTAGAAACTTTCGAGCGTGCGGTGCGTCAGATTCTGACCCTTGGGGATGCGCCCCAATTCGGTGCGGGTTTCGACCAGCACGCAGGAGATATCCCGCATGCCAAGCTGCACCGCGAGCGCCACACCGACCGGCCCGCCACCCACAATCGCGACTTGAACCTTTTTCATTCCGTCCCTCTGACCACGATGGCCACCGATTGGCCCCGTCCTGTCCAGCGGGGACCGCGCGAATCTCCGCCCACTACAGCGAGTCCCCGCCCTGGCGCACCTGACGCTTGCATGGCATGAATATTGAACAGATCAGCGGCCGCCCCCACCCTTGTGATGGAGTGAAGCCATGAAAAATGCAATCGCCCGCTTTACCCTGGCCGCCTTGCTCGCCCTCGGCCTGATGCAGCCGCACGACGTGCGCGCTCAATCGGCGCCGCTGACACCGCTTCCCGCCGTGGTGATCAGCGTCAGCGTGACCATCTGGCCCGCCATCGTCGCCGACAAAAAGGGCTTCTTCAAAGACGAAGGCCTCGATTTCGAATTCATCAACTCCGGCTCCAGCACCCGGTCGCTGCAACAGGTCGCTGCAGGGTCCGCACCCATCGGCAGTTCATCGATGGTGGACACCATGCGCGGGATCGACAAGGGGGCCGCGGTCAAGGTGTTTCTCAACAGCCTCGCGGTCGGCACCCACAGCCTGGTCGGTCAGAAGGCCGTCAAATCGGTGAAGGACCTGCGGGGAAAACGGGTGATGACGGGCGGTCCCGGCGACATCACCAACCTCTGGTGGTTCGCGATGGCCAGGGCGAACGGCCTGGACCCGCAAAAGGATGTCGAATTGCTTTATTCCGGCGCGACCACGGCGCGGCTTGCCGCGCTGGTCGCGGGCGCTGTCGACGCCACCATGTTGTCGACGCCGCAAAGTTTCCAAGCCATCCAGGACGGCTATTCCGATCTCGGACCGGTGGCGCCGTTCCTCGGCGAATTTCCGATGATGATCTGGCACGTCAACGAAGCATGGGCGAAGACGCACGAGAAGGATTTGCTGGCCTTCATTCGCGCGCATAACAAGGCTGTCCGCTATATGTCCGATCCTGCGCACAAGCAGGAGGTGTCGCAGATGCTGGCCGATGCCTCACACTCCAAGCTCGACGACGCCCTCAAGACCTGGGACGTATGCATGAGGGTCAAAGCGTTTGTCGCCGACGGCGCGGTGTCGGACAACGCGACCGAACGCGTGCGCGACACGCTGCTGAAGTCAGGCGACATCAAGACGGCAAAGCCTCCCAGCGCCTACGTCGACCGCCATTTCGCCGAAGCGGTGAAGTAGCGGCATGGCGGACGGCGTCGTCGAGTTCGGACGCAACGGATCGGGGCCGGAGGCTGATGGCCGCCTCGATTCCTCGGCATTCCACCGCAACCACGCGGCCATCGCCGCCGTGCTCGAGGCCTTTCTCCGCGGGCAACGCGGCGACGTGCTGGAAATCGGCAGCGGTACGGGACAGCACGCTGTCGAATTTTCCGGCAGGCTTCCGGACATTGTCTGGTGGCCCACGGACCTCAATGAAAATCACCTCCGCAGCATCGCGGCCTGGCGCACGCATACCAATCGCGAAAACATGAGGCCGCCGCTGCGGCTCGACGCCAGCGCGAAGGACTGGCGCCTCGACGCGCTCGGCTTGCCGTCGGAATTCATCGCGATGTTTTGCGCCAACGTCATCCACATCGCGCCGTGGGCCGTTGCCGAAGGCCTGTTCGCCGCAGCCGGCCGTCACCTGGCCGCCCACGGCCGATTGTTTCTCTACGGCCCATTCCGGCGCGACGGCACACACAACGCGCCGAGCAACGCGGCCTTCGATGCGAGCCTGTCGCGCCAAAACCCCGAGTGGGGCATCCGCGACACCGCCGATTTGCGCGCGCTGGCGAAGACAAATGGGTTGCGGCTGATCGAAACGGTGGAAATGCCCGCGAACAACGCGGTGCTGACGTTCGCGCGGGCCCCGTAGCCGAAACGAAATCGCCGGGCCAGGCCCGGCGATGCCGTCATCGACAAAGCAGGCCGGTCACTCCGGCTTGAAGTTCATCGCCACGCCATTGATGCAATAGCGCAGGCCGGTCGGCGGAGGACCGTCGGGAAACACGTGGCCGAGATGGCTGCCGCAACGGCTGCAGTGCACCTCCGTGCGCAGCATGCCGAATTTGCGATCTTCGGAGCTCTCGACGGCGCCCGCTTCGGGATCGTTGAAGCTCGGCCAGCCGGTGCCACTCTCGAATTTCTTCTTCCCCCGGAACAGCGCTTGCCCGCACCCGGCGCAGAAAAACGATCCGGCGCGCTTTTCATGGTTCAGCGCGCAGCTTCCTGGTGCTTCGGTGCCATGCTCGCGCATGACGTGGAATTGCTCGGGCGTCAGCAGCTTGCGCCACTCGGCGTCCGTATGTGCAACGGGATAGACTTTGGTGTCCATGGAATGGCTCCTCGAATTCAATCCATATATAAGATCACGCAGGCCCATTCGTCAGACCGTCCGGTCGAGCAATTCAATCGACACACCCTGCGGACCTCGGATGAAACACACCCGCGTGCCCGGCCGCACCGTGGTCGGCTCGCGCGTAAACTCGACGCCTTTGGCCTTCAGATCGGCCGCGATCGCATCGATGCCCGACACCGACAGGCCAAAATGATCGAGGCCTTGATAGGGCGTGGTCGGCGGCGCGTTGACGCCATCGCCCGCCGTCACCGGCGCCAGGAACACACGGGCCCCGCCAATCTTGAGATCGATCCGCGGGTTGCCCTGCTGCATCGAGCGGATCACCTCCGCGCCGAGCATTTCTTCGTACCAGCGCGCGGTTGCTTCCGGGTCGGGGCTGCGCAGGTGAACATGATCCCAGGTGAATTTCGCCAACGTCGGTCTCCCTTTCGGCAAGGCCACACGTTAGGACAGGCGGGGGGCTGCTCGCAACGACCACAACGACCCGGAATCCGGGATCGGCGCCCCCCGATTCAACACACGCGAGCCCGCCGTCAGCCCTCGACGCTGGCCGGTTTCGCCCGGGCGATGCCGAGCGCCAGAATGCGATTGAGCAGTCCGGCGTATTTCAAACCGTCGTGCAGCGCCGACCGTGCGAATTCCTCGGACTTGGCGATCTCGGGATTGGGGTTGGCTTCGATGAAATATGGCGTTCCGTCATTCGACAGGCGGAAATCGATACGGACATAGCCGTCCAGTTCCAGCGTGCGGCAGATGCGTTTGGCCATGCTGGTGATGCGGGCCGCGACAGCCGCGGGCAGTCCCTTGGCCGCGCCTTGCTCGACGCCGTGGCGGTGCTGATATTCGATGTCGTGCTTAACCTTCTCCGTGGCGATCGGGCGGGTCCCCTGCGCCAGTTCTCCGAACTGCAACTCCCAGATTGGCAACACGCGCCGGCGGTCGTTGCCGAGAACGCCGACATAGATCTCACGGCCCTCGATGTATTGCTCGGCGATGGCCGGGGTGCCGATGCGCTCATGAATGAAGGTGACGCGCTCGGTCAAAGCCTCGTCGGTTTCCACCACGGAGGCCTGCGCGATGCCGATCGAGGCGTCCTCGTTCAAGCTCTTGACGATAAGCGGCAAGCCCAGACGCGGCGGCCGCCGCACCTTGCGCCCAATCGGAAACACCGCGAACGCCGGAACCGGCACGCGATGATAGTGAACGAGCTTCTTGGAAATGTCCTTGCCGCGCGCCAGGACCAAACCGCGCGGATTGCAACCGGTGTAAGGCACACGGAGCAATTCGAGATAGCTCACCACGCTGTGATCGTAGACCGCCTCGCCGTGGAACTCCTCAAGCAGGTTGAAGACAACGTGCGGCTTCCAGCTTTCGACCGCCTCGCGGATCGGCGCCAGCTCGTCCTTGACGCCGAGCGGACGCACCTCATGCCCGCTGCCGCGCAGCGTGCTCACCACGTCGAATTCCGTCTTCCAAACATTGATCTCGTGATCGCTGTAGCCCTTGAGCGAGTCGGGCGGGATCAGGTCCGGATGCGTCAACACCAGGACGCGAAGGCTTTTCATAGTGCAATCCACTGCCGCCGGAGCGGGCTGTAAAGCGAGTGTACGGTCTTGGCCGTCAGCAACACGGTGAAATCGGTTCGCAACTGCCGCTCCGAACCCACCGCTCGCAACTTCATTTCACGGCACCGCTCGATCATTTCATCAAGAACCGTATCCAGTGTCAGTTGATACTCCCCCGTCCATTTCGATACCAGACGCCGGATGTCGGCGCGATGATGGCGAATGAAGGCGGCCGCAGGCGGCGAATGCCGGTGACGCGGATTGTTGGAGAAGATGCGCAGCAAATCGCGATCGTAGGCGCGCGGTGTCGAGACAGCGTAGTGCTTGAGCTTCTTCTTGTAGTGCTCGTCGAGCGTCATGCGAAGCGAGCGCAGCGGCTCGACCTCGCTTCGTCGTGTCAGAACCGGCTTGCGATCGGCGATCCGCGCCATCAGTTCGTCCACGTATTGCAGCTTCTTCAACGCCGGCCAGCCTTCATAACGTTTGCGCCAATTCGAGCGCGGCGTCAGCCAGACGGCAAAGGTTTCGGCGAAGTCTTCATCGGGATGGCTCTGCGCGTACCAGAGCCGGAGATGTTGCACGAAATTGCGACTCGCCGGATCGGGCCGATAATAACGCGGATAGCGCATCGACGAAGCCCCGAACAGACGCTGCCACTGGCGTTCGCGATGCAACGCATAAGAATGCTGCATCACATGGCCGGCCTCATGCCGAAGGATACGCATGCATTCGGCGCGCGTACCGCCTTCGACGTCGATGATCATCTTGCGCTCCAGCCGCATGAGGCGGGGGTGCGTTAAATAGAACGGGATCGCGATGCCGGGCGTGTTGTCGGGGCTGAACCATTCGCTGGAAATCCAGGCGTGCGGCCGCACCCGCAAGCCCTTGTCCGCCAGTTCGTGATTGAGATCGCGCAAGCAAGGGGCGAGCCATGTGCTGCCCAGGGAAATCTTGATGTCTTTGAGCCGCAGCGCCAGCAGCCGCTCGTCCGGCCATGAGGCCCAGCGCGGCTGCCGCTTCGGCTTGGATTTCTTGCGCGGTCCGCTTCTAGCCGGCATGGCGGCCCGTGTGGCAGCTACCCATTGTCGTCCCCGCTCTCCGCATCGCCCGGCCTATACGATCTCGCCGCCCGTGTGGGACTGCCACAGAGCGGCACGCCACTTCACCGCGATCAGAATTGTAAACGCCAACCCGACGACGGCATAGAGCGAGGCCGTCGCCCGATAGCCGATGATACCGATCAGGGCGCCCGCCACCAGCAGGCCGATGGGCAAACTGTAGATCGCGAGCATCCGCACGCCCATGATCCGCCCCCGGTAGCGGCGGCTGGAGGTGCTGAGCAAGATGACCGTATGACCAACCATCGTCAGGCTTTGGGCAAAACCGCAGAGTATAAGGAGGACGATACCGGCAAACAGCGTATCCGTCTGCGCGAAGGCCAGCACCAGGATGTGCCAGATCACGGCCGCGACGATCATGATGCGCGCCAGTTCGATCCGCAAGCCGAAGCGGGTCATGCCGATTGAACCGACCAGAGCGCCGAACGCCACGCTTGCCGCCAGATAGCCGAGTCCGGTCTGATCGAGGTGGTAGATTTCCTTGGCGGCGTACGGCAGCAATCCGTTGGTGAGAGGAAACACCGCGAAGTTGAACAGCAGCGCATACCAGACGATCGCCAGCAGCCGGGGCGTATTCCACACCAGCACGACGCCGCCCCACAGTTCGCCCCAGGGCGACGGTTTCTGTCGCGGCTTCTTGTCTGCCAAATCCTCCGAGTCTTCCGCCACGTCCTCGGACCCATCCTCGGCCATCGCCGGCAAGACCGCATTCCAGGTCAGGATCGCGCCCAGCACATAGAATGCGGTGACCGCGATATAGCTCGAGCCAATACCGATTGCCGCGAACAGGCCGGCACCGCTGATCGCACCGAAGATGCGCGCGGTGTCGGTGGTGGTGCGGGCGATCCCCATCGCCGGTCTCAACAGGCCAGGCGGCATCATGTCGGCGATCATCGCGCCGCGCAGCCCCATGTCGGACGGCCGCACCAATCCCGTGATCGCCGCAAGCACCAGGACAACGCCCGGCCGCAACGTTCCGGTAAACGCCAGCGTCATCAAAGTCGCCGCGACCAGAGCATAGATCGCGCGCATCGCCGTCAGCATGTTGCGGTGACCGATGCGGTCGCTCCACACGCCGACAAGCGGCGCGATCAACGTGCCGACGTAGAGCAACGCGCCGAACAAGGTGAGCATCACCACCGAGCCGGTTTCCACCAGCACGTACCAGCCGAGGATGATCGTCTCCATCTCGAACGCCCACGAAATCAGCAGATCCGCCGGCCATTGGAAGCGGTAGCTGCGGATACGGAATGGGGCGAGCAGGCCAATGGGAGGCATGGTGTCCGGGGGCTAGGCGTGACGTCGTGCCGGGAACCCTAGCAAATCCGGCGCGAATTCTGGCGCAACCGCACCCAACCGATCCCGCCGCCTATCTATCTGTTCCAGCATGGTCTTTTCAAAGCCTTGCGCGGCAACCGGGAGATCGCCGCCGATCGGGACAGGGGCGCCGGGGAAACGCGAGGAACCGGCACGCCCGGCGCGCGTTGAAGGGAGGTTCGGAATGGCAAGGGAGAGTTGGTTTACGTGTACGCCGATTTCGCGAAAAGCCAATCGGCAGTGGAGAGTAACATGGCGCCGAAGTCGAACTATCTGATTGGCGGCTTGGCGATCACAGCGGCGATGATATGCGCCCTGCCCGCAGCCAAAGGTGTTGGAGCGTCCGCCCGCGAACCAGCAATGCACATCAATCGCACCATCAAAGGCGATCGGATGCTTGCCCCGATTTCGATCAACGTAAAAAGGGCGCCCGATCAATCGTCACGACAAACCCCGCTCACCGACGTCGAACAGTCCGATCGGCAGCCGATCATGGACGGCTGCGAATCGGCGTTTAGCCCGGTGACGGTGCCCTCGATGGCGCACCTGGCAAGCCGCTGCATCGGCTGACGATGAGCTCGGCCTCACGGAATAGAACGTCTCAGCGGATGGGCGGCGCATAGAGAATGCCGCCCGCATTCCACAGCTGGTTGAGACCGCGGGGAATGCCGAGTTTGGAGCCGGAGCCGACGTTGCGCTCATAGACCTCGGCATAGTTGCCGACGTGGCGGATGATGCGCACCGCCCAGTCTTTGCTCAGACCCAGTTGTTCGCCGTAGTCACCTTCGGTGCCGACGAACCGCATCACATCCGGCTTCTTGGACTTGAGCGCCTCGTCGATGTTCTTCGAGTCGATGCCGAGCTCTTCGGCGTTGATCATCGCAAACAAGGTCCACTTCACCAGCAACAGCCAGTCGTCGTCCTTCTGCCGCACCACCGGCGAAAGCGGCTCCTTGGAGATGACATCCGGGAGGATGATGTTGTCGGCGGGCTTGGCGAGTCTGAGACGCAATGCATAAAGCTGCGACACGTCGGCGGTCAGCACGTCGCATTGGCCGCCCTCGTATGCCTTGAACACGTCGTCCACCGTGCCGAACTTCTGCACCTGGTACTTCATGTTGTTGGCACGAAAATAATCGGCCAGGTTGAGCTCCGTCGTGGTCTCCGACTGCACACAGACCTTGCTGTTATCAAGCTCAAGCGCAGAGCTCACGTTGCGTGAGCGCGGAAGCATGAAGCCTTGCCCGTCGTAATACGACACGCCGGCAAAGTGCAGATAGTAATCGGTCTCGCGCGACATGGTCCACGTCGAGTTGCGCGCCAGCACATCGACCTTCCGCTTGCCGAGCTCCTCGAAGCGCTCCTTGGCATCGAGCGGAATGAACTTCACCTTTTTCGGATCGTTGAAGATCGCCGCCGCAACTGCACGACAGAAATCGACATCGAAGCCCGACCAGTTGCCCTTGTCGTCCGCGGCGGAGAAGCCGGGCAGGCCGGTGTTGACACCGCAGAGCACGGCATCGCGGCGCTCGGTCCGCTTCAGCGTCTTGGTATCGTAGCGATCGTAAGCAACCGCAGCGGCCGCGACGGCGAGCGCGATCACGCAGCCGATCAACAGGCCGGTCGCAAAATTCCGCCCGAAAAACTTGAGCATCAACGCTCTCCCCCTTGGCGCAGCTTACTCTTGGCGCAGCTTAGAGCTCCGGCCTCTGCCGGACGACGACCTTGGTGCCGACCGGAATCCGGTCATAAAGATCGATCACGTCGGCGTTCACCAGGCGGAAGCATCCGGACGACACGGCGGTGCCGATGGTCTGCGGCTGGTTGGTGCCGTGAATACGATAGACGGTGCTGCCGAGATAAAGTGCGCGCGCGCCGAGCGGATTGCCGGGGCCGCCCGCCATCCAGCGCGGCAGATACGGCTGCCGCGCAATCATCTCCGCCGGCGGCGTCCAATCCGGCCACTCCTGCTTGCGGCTGATTTTCAGCAAGCCTTGCCACTGAAAGCCGTCGCGGCCGACGCCGATCCCGTAGCGCAACGCCCGTCCACCCGGCTGGATGACATACAGATACCGCTCTGTTGTCTGCACGATGATGGTGCCGGGCGGCTCGCTGGTGCGGTAAAATACCACCGTCTTCTGAAACTTTGGATCGAGCTGCTCTTGCGAAGGATCGGGGATGAACCCCGGCTGGTCGTCGCCGTTTTGGCCTTGCGCCACGGCGGCATG
>Ga0070681_10005291_pt1 | contig 12460 bp, 10 predicted proteins | sample KBSC83BmetaG_FD_65650 | JGI IMG/M metagenome (GOLD analysis project Ga0070681, IMG submission 65650) | Corn rhizosphere microbial communities from Kellogg Biological Station, Michigan, USA - KBS C8-3B metaG | ecosystem: Host-associated > Plants > Roots > Rhizosphere | place: USA: Michigan...
GCGATCGAGATAGATGCGTTCGCGCCCCTGAACCAGGCGCTCAACGTCCGGACCGCGGAAGTTGAAGTGCCACAGCAGGGGACTGCGGACGATCGTGTCCCAATTTCCAACTCCGGGAAGGGGGGCGTCGATCACGACCCAGCGGCGAATGCGCGATGGATACTGTGCCGCGAGGGCATAGCCCACCATGTTCCCGATGTCATGGGTGACTAGGTCGGCTTGCTGGACCTGCAGCGCATCCATGATCCCGGCGATGTCAGCGGCCTGGTTCTTTTTGGTGTAGCCGGTGTCAGGGTGTGCTGAAAGTCCCATGCCCCGCAGATCCGGCACGATGACGGTGTGATCCTCGACCAATACCGCCGCGAGCGGCGCCCACATATCGCCGGTGTCGCCGAAACCGTGTAGTAGCACCACCGCCGGCCCTTTCCCGCCGGCGCGCACGTTAAGGGTCGTGCCATTGGTTGGCGTCATCCGGGATTGAAAACTCGCGGGAAACGGGACAATCGCCGCCGATGCTGTCAGCGTCAGAACGCTTGCAATCGCTGCCGTCACGATAGATCTGAGCATCGGAACTCCTCTTGATGCTAGCGACCCAGACAGGGAGTGTATTCTGATGACTCGCGACATCAACAGTGTGATGGCCACTGGGATGTCGTCGCTGCGGACGTCGAAGCGCTCAAGCAACGCCTTAGCACCGGCATCATGCGCGATGTCGAAATTCACGTAGGGGCGGGTGTTCCGCGTGAGGAACTCGCGTAGCCGCAGGGTATCAGCGGACTGGTCTGAACCCAGCAGCAATACCTCGCTGCGGCCGGACTCGAGGACGCCCATGCGCCGCAGGATGAAAGCTCGCATGAACAGCTCGCTGAGCTCGGCGTCGTTCTGCACAATGCGACGCAGCTGTTCTGCATCGATCATTAGAACTGCGCCAGGCTCACGCACGCGAATGCGCGCGAACACGCGAGTGCCGCGTAGGGTGCTCATCTCGCCGGTAAAGTCTCCCGGCGTGAGAAGGTAGAGCAACTCATCCGTCGACTCGGCTTGCGTGGCCGATGGCGGAACGAGCGCCTCGACACTTCCTGCTGCCACGATGAACACGCCACGTGCCACCTCACAGAGTTCCTGGAGGATTTCGCCCTCGTGCGTCTGCAGACGGGTGCCCTGGTGCTCCAGGCGCGCAAGTTGGGCCGGGGTGAGCTTGGGAAACATCTGTCCCTGGCGCTGCTGCAGAAGAGTACTCGCCACAGTCCTTCCTAAGGATCGAGTCGGGTCACGAAGGGAGCTCCATCACCAGCTCATCGATGTAACACCAGCTCCAGTGCTCGCCGGGTTCGATTGACGTGATAATAGGATGCTGCGTCGCATGGAAATGCTTGGTCGCGTGCCGATTCTTCGAATCGTCGCAGCAACCGACGTGTCCGCAGGTCCTGCACAGGCGCAGATGGACCCAGGTATCGCCCAGCTTGAGGCACTCCTCGCAACCGCGACTACGTGGTCGATCGGTCCGCACGGTGTCCAAATGACGACACTCTGTAGGCATGATATCTCTCCGGACTCGCGTTATTTGACGTGTAAGCTTGTTAGTTCTCCGAGCATCGTTGGAATCAGCTCACTAACCGTAGGGTGTATGTGCACGGCTCGCCTGACAACCGTGTACCGCGCGTGCGCGTACATGACATCAAGAAGGGAGTGCACAACTTCGTCGGCATTCAGTCCGAGTAACGCGGCGCCCAGAATCTCACCGGTATCCTCGGCGACGAGAACTTTCATGAAGCCCTGAGTCTCGCCTCGTTCAACGGCGCGGTTGACGCGGCTCATGGGCCGTTTGCCGATGAGCGCCTTGCGCCCTGAGCTCTTCACTTCCTCTTCCGTCATACCGATTCGGCCCAGTGGCGGGTCGGTGTATAGCGCATAGCACGGGATACGGTCGGATACTTTGCGCGGATCATTGTCCAGCAGATTCCCGGCGACGATTTCAAAGTCATTATACGAGGTGTGTGTGAACGCACCGCGGCCATTGCAGTCGCCAAGCGCCCAGATGCCAGGTACATTTGTGCGGCATTGATCATCGACCTTGATATACCCGCGCCTATCGGTCTGCACGCCTGCCCGACTAAGTTCGAGATCATCAGTATTTGGAATCCGACCCACCGCCATGAGCACATGTGAGCCATCGACTCGCGGCTCGCCCTCCTGACAGTCGACCCCGGCGATGATTCCCGTACCGTCTGGGGCGCGGTTGATGCTGATGCAAGTGGCGTTCAGGCGAAATTGGATTCCCTCGCTTTCCAGAATTCTGCGAATCTCATCTGACACGTCTTCATCTTCGCGAGGGAGGAATCGCGGGCCTTGCTCCACCACCGTGACCTCGGAGCCAAAACGGCGGAACATCTGCGCGAATTCCAGGCCGACATAGCCGGCTCCGACAATGATGAGGTGCTTCGGCAGAAAGTCGACGTCCATCATCGTGGAGTTGGTCAAGAATGGAGTCTGCTCGAGTCCGGAAAGGGGAGGTATGTAAGCCCGTCCGCCGACGTTGATGAAGATTTTGTCAGCCCTAAGAGTGTCGGTGTTGACTCGCACGGTCGTGGCATCCTCGAATCGAGCTGTACCGAGGAATACGGTCACGTTCTTCAAGTGCCGCAACCAGTCTTCCAGGCCGCGGCTTGAGGCCTGGGAGATCGCATCCTTGCGAGCCTTTACCGCTTTCATGTCGACCGTCACGTCTCCTGCGGAGTTAACCCCGTAGTCGCGTGCCCGGCGAGCTGTGTGCGCAACGTATGCGCTCGCGATCATGGTCTTGGTTGGGATGCACCCGGTATTGACGCACGTGCCACCAAAACGATGCCGTTCAACGATGGCTACGCGCATCCCGGCCTCGGCGAGTCGCGCTGCGAGAGATGGTGCCGCCTGCCCGGTTCCGATCAGAATCGCATCGAATTCACAAAGCATGCAGTGGCGTTTCGCGTTAGATAGAGGCGGGTATGGAACCCCGGAGGATCCCCAATGCAATACGCCGCGGGCTACGCGCTGCAGCCCCGTGTCGTATGGCTCAGTGCGCGCGGTGGCGTCATCATATTTGCACATCCGACTACCGGACGACAGTCGGTCGTGCGATCCCGTCGAGCCGCAGCGATGTTGATGAGGAAGATCAGCACCGCCCAAGTCAACGGTTCGGAGTGCTGGCTTCAGAATTCAGACCCGGCCGGGGCGTCGCGTCGTGACCTCTTGGACAGCCATGCATTGCCGTCGGGATCTTGGAAGGCGAAGAACGACCCGTAGCGCGTGCGCTTGGGGTCAGGGCCGGGGAGCCGTGCCTCCTGAGGGAACGGCGCGCCGTGCCACATGTCACTCGCGTCGATACCACGGCCAGTGAGTTCGGCATGAGCCGCTCTAATGTCAGAGACAACCAGCGCCCCCACCGGCTGAGCCAGGCGCTGCCGCGGTTAGTCCCTTGCCGAAGTTAACCGAACACCCCGAGCCGGGGGGTGTGAACTGCACGATGCGCACGTCCTTGGCCGGAGCGACATCCTCATTGAGCCTCCAACCCAGGCGTTGATAGAACTGCTTGGATCGCTCAATTTGCGCGAGTTCCCCCGCACGTTGTAGCCGCAATCGAGGAACAGGTTTGCCACCGCGGCACCGATTCCCTGCGAGGCCCCTGTCACAATGATGGTCTTCGTAGTCACGTGAATCTCCGTCTTCGAGTGTGGCCGCCAGTACTGGGGGTTCAGATCACCGCCTGTACGCATACATTGTCGGGGTGCAGGCCATGACTGATTAGATGGGAAACTCTGGAATTTAATTTCCAAAAACGGCGAAGTGGCCTCCATGCCGCACCTCGACGACACCCAGATATTCGTCAGAGTGGCTCAGTTCGAGAGCATCAGCCGGGCGGCCCCCTCGTTGGGTATGCCGATCGCGACGATGAGCCGACGGCTATCGGTGCTGGAGTCCAACCTCGGGGTGTCGCTCCTGAGGCGTATGACGCAACGGGCCGGAGACCCCGCCGAAATATCTCGACGCAGGATGTTGGTGGGAAGCGCGGCGGTCGGCCTCGCTGCGACCCTGAAGACCTATCAGGGGTTTCCACACGGCATGCCTACGACTGAAGCCGCGACGATTAACGCAGATCTTTTGGCATTCATTCAGTCGTGACGGGTGCGGGCAACAGACCGGATCACTGCACGTTCGGGCGAGTAACGCTGAACTATGCCGAAGCGAAGCTCGCCGTTGCTCGGCCCCCTCAAGGTCAGCGTTAGATCGGTAGCGACTCCACAAGCGGGTGTAATCCCGCTGAGGTCCACTTCAGCCTGGAGTCACTGCAGAGTGATTTCGCCGGTGAACTCGATGTTCAACTTGAGCCCGGCGATCTCCAGGGTCACTTTTGCCGGAAATGCCTCTGTGCCGGCGATGGCACCGGACGCGAGCGCATCATCGACGGCGTGCTCGATCGCCCGCTGCGAGCCAACGCCGACCGTTTTTAAAAACTGACGGATACTGTGGTTTAGCGTTTCTTCGTTCATTGGGACTCCCGTTTTCGGACCGAGGCACGACTAGTTGGTAACACCGTTAGCGTGCACGAGTGCCTGCCGGTTGCCCTCAAGCCCCAGCCCGTCGGCTAGCACCATTACGCCTTGGTCGACGCGTTTGAACACCAGCGCCACGCTGCCGTCTCCGACGCTGAGATCGAGAATGCTCAGCGACTCGATGCCAACGGGCAGCGAGGGATGGTCGGCATGCACCTCGCCCCGCCGCCCGTCGATACGCAGTCCGAGGCTGGCCTGCAGCAACATGAAAACGGCTCCTGATGCCCAGGCCTGTGGCAGGCAGGCGACCGGGTAGGGCGTCGGACCCTCTCCCGGGCGTCGCTCGAAGCCGCAGAACAGCTCGGGCAGACGCATGGCGAACTGGTTAGCGGCTTCGAAGAGCTCACTCAGCAAGGGCACGATCGGCGCGCTGCCGAAATAGCGGGCAATGCCCGCGGCGCACAACGACGTGTCGTGCGGCCACACGGCGCCATTGTGGTACGACATGGGGTTGTAACGGGCCTGGTCGTCGGCCAGCGTTCTGATGCCCCAGCCGGTCCGGAATCGATCGGAGAGGAGCTGCCGCGCCACCAATTGTGCCCGCTCCCGGTCCGGCACACCGCAGAACAGCAGGTGTCCGGGGTTGGAGGCACGTACCTTGCAAGGCTTTTCCTCGCCATCGAGGGCGAGGGCATAGAAGGCCATATCCTCCATCCAGAAGCGCTGCTCGATGGCCGCCGCCAGGCGCTCGGCGCGTTGCCGCCAGGCATCGCTCTGTTGCGAATGGCCCCGCACCGCCGCCAGCGTCGCCATCGCCGTGAGCGCGGCATAGGCGTAGCCCTGCACCTCCACCACGGCAATCGGGCCGGGGGGTAAGCGGCCGTCGGCGTGAAAAATCGAGTCGTGGCTATCCTTCCAGCCCTGATTGGCGAGTCCAGATTCTGCGCCGCGAGCATAGTCGAGGAAGCCGCTGGCGCTCCTGTCCAGACGACGCTCGATCCAGGCGACCGCAGCCAGCAAGTTCTCCCAGATCTCGTCCACCAGCCGCGGATCGCCGCTGCGTTCTTCGTAGGCACCCGCGAGCATGACGAACAGCGGAGTGGTGTCGACGCCCCCGTAGTACTGACCGAAGGGCACTTCGCGTAACAGCGCCATCTCGCCGCGCCGCATCTCGTGCATGATCTTGCCGGGCTCGGCATCGCGGAAGGCGGATTCCTCGTGAGCCTGGGTCCGTGCCAGGAAGCGCAGCACGCCGGCAGCGAGGGCAGGGTTGAGCCACAGCGTCTGCAGAGCGGTGATGATCGCGTCGCGCCCAAACTCTGTGGCAAACCACGGGATTCCCGCGTAGGGGTAGGGGCCGGTTGGCAACGCGCTCGTGAGCAGCGCCAGGTCGGAGCGCGACTGGTCGATCCACTCGTTGAACAGCCGTCCGGAGCTGGAGAGCGAGCTTCCGCGCTTCAGACGCTCCTGCATGCTTTGCGTCAGGGCACGCAACGCACCCTCAAAGCGCTGTTGTGATGCAGCCTCTTCGCAGCACACGCCGATTTCGATGAACAACTCGGCGACGGCGCCACTTGCTAGGTCGAAGGAGAAAGCGGCCTGCTGAGCGGCTAGCGCGACGGGCGGCGCGGAAAACCAGACCTGCGTGGCACGTAGCCTTTCGTCCAACCCGCGGTAGGCGAGTCGCACACCGTCCCGGCAGAGTTCCGGCTCGAGAACCTCGCCGCGCCGGGCGCGCCGATGACCCTGGACCTCGAAGATGTCGGCAAAATCCGCCTCGAACGTGAACTTCAGAGGTACCGTCGCGGTCTGCCCGCTGAAATTGGTAAGGCGCAATCGCTCGTGCAGAGCGCCTTCCCATAGAAAACGGCTGCGCTCGATATGGATGACTCCCTGTGGAATGACGCGTTCGCCGAGGGCCGGCAGTGGCCGGTTCGTCAGGTGCGCCGTGAACAGCGTATTGTCTTGGGAGATGGCAGCGCCGAGCAGCGAGGGCCGCTTGGCGGCAACCTCCATTTCGAAGCGCGACAGAATGCGAGTATCGGCTGTGAACAACCCATCATCGCTCGCCTGGATGTCGCCCAGTGCGTCGGCGAGCAGGAACGTATCCCCGTCCTTGAGAGTGAAGCGCGGCAGCAGTCCGCGCCGCTCGCTGCCTGACTCGGGAGGCGCGCTCACGCAGCGCTCTCACATCTGCTGACTGAAGTGTTGGGGATAGAGCAGGCGTTCGTAGACATTCAGATACGCATTAGCCATGACGGGCGCGATGAAGGAGCGCTCGAATGCGGCGCGCACCCCATGGCGATCCAGCTTGGCGACGCGCGCGATGGCATCGAGGGCCTCGGCCTCCGAATTTACAACGAATCCGCTGACGCCCGCCTCAACAACTTCGGGAACCGCGCCGCAGTTCCAGGCGATGACGGGAGTTCCGCAGGCCATGGCCTCGATCATCACCAGCCCGAAAGGCTCGGGCCAGTTGACGGGAAAGAGCAGGGCAGTGGCGGCGCCGAGGAACTCTGACTTGCGCTCGTCGCCGATTTCTCCTACGAATTCAACGAGTGGATGCCGCAGCAGGGGCTTGATCTCCTGCTCGAAATACTGCGCGTCCACCGCATCGACCTTGGCCGCGATCTTGAGCGGCACGCCGGCTGCACAACACAGGCGAATCGCCAGATCGGGACGCTTTTCCGGAGAGATGCGGCCGAGAAACGCCAAGTAACCGCCGCTCGCATGGGGCTGGAACTTGAATAGCTCAGATGGGACTCCGTGCGGGATGGTCGCGAGCCAGCCCGCGGTCGGCACGGGACGGCGCTGCGCATCGGAGATCGACACGACACCGAACTGGGGCCAGCGTGCATACACATGGGGCAGGTCCTTGAGATCCAGTCGTCCGTGAAGTGTTGTCACGGTTTTGTGGGCCTGCTGCTCGAACATCGGAAAGTGGAGCATATCGACGTGAAAATGCAGAACGTCGAACTGCCGGCTACGGCGGCGCACCTCATAGAGCAAGGTGAGATGCGCCGCGAGGTCGGACTTGAGGGGCGCCTCGTCGAGGCGGATGGCCTGGTCGCGGACCGGTACCTGTCGTGCGCGGGTGCGCGCATCGGCGGTGGCGAAGAGGGTCACGTCGTGACCGAGGTCGACCAGCGCGTTGCAGAGGTGCGCAACGACACGCTCGGTACCGCCGTACAGTTGCGGCGGAACTGCCTCGTAGAGCGGGGCAATCTGGGCGATTCTCAACGGTGCACGCATCATGGATCGGCCCCGCTACTCGCTCACTTCGGATGTGCCGACTGTTCGGCGCGGGCGGCGCCGATGGCGCTGGTCACGTGTTTCTCTTCCTCGGGAGGCGGCAGCACGGCCTTGAGGCCGAGAGACTTGAGCCACAGCTCCCGGCACCATCCGGCGGTGTGATACAGGTGTTCGTCCTCCTCGTCTTCAACCGCGGCCGCCGCGTCGCGCAGTGCCTTGCCGATTTCGCCCTTGGCCGCCTTGCCACATGCCTCGATCAGCTGCCAATCGAGATGGTCCTTGGTCTCCGCCAGCACTACACACTCGCACGCCACGAGTTGCGCGGCATCACGATTGCCGGAAGCCAAGGCATCCTGCATCGCGCGCACCAGTGCGGCTCCGAGCGCGACCACCACTTGAGTGCCTGGCGTCTGCTCATCGGCGTCGATTTCCATCGACGAGCACACCTGCTCGAGGATCGTGACGTGGCGCTGCGTTTGCTCGAAATACTTGCCCCACTCCTCCTTCAGACGCTCATCGCCAGCACACTTCAGAGCGGTCTTGTAAACCTTGACTCCGCCACGCTCGTGCACCAGAGACTGCAATACGAGTTCCTTCAGTTGCGCCGCTTCCATTGACTCCTCCGTGCTCCATTTGACCGACTGCTGAATCGCGCGCAGTAGGCTGCGCCGAACCGCGGCCCTTTTGTAACGCCGGTGGGCTGATTTGCCGGTCCGCAGAGTCCTACGTCCGCGGTTTCGCCCCGCTCGCCGAAGGACCACCGGCGGTGCACAGCGGGAAGGTGCTACAGCAAGCGGGATGGCAGAGCCGACGTCACAATTGCGGCCTGCGTTGGCTGATTGCGGCCCCTGGTGGTGATCGCGCGGTATCGCTGCGGGGCTGTCGGCGCCGCGGGGAGCCCTCTGCGTCTTAACCTGATTGAGCGATAGCGATTGCATTCGTCGTGGGCCGCCGCAGTGCCTGACTAGAGGGGGTAGGGAAGACGGCGGACGTGCTAAGGGCACGGAACCAAGGGAAGTTCGGGACCCGAATTGAGGCTGGGTGCGACCTTACGCCGGGCCGCGCATTGCGGGCTAGTGTGTCCTGCGCAGCAGCTCGCAACGTCGGCCGGGATTGCGAGTTAGCCCTGGTACCACTCGTATTAGCAGTAGTTTCGTCGCGAATATCCGTTTTGCGGGAGCATCACAGATGCATAGCAGCCTCGGTGGCTCGCGACATGCTCAGCATCGTCATAAGTCCTCAAGGACCGGTTCCGACAAGTACCTGTCGAGCTGCTTGCATGCCTTGTTCACTTCGCGGTTCGTAGCGACCCGCTTGCCGAGGGCGACGTCTTGAAGAAAGGCAGCCCACACTCTTGCCGGCGAGGTATTGTCATCTCCGCACTGACTTCGTGGGCCGGCTTTGTCCATAAACCGGATGCCTCTGAGCGGATTGGGTGCCCATGCTCGTGGGTCCGACCGTCGCAGTCAGTCAGACCTGGCTGCATTTGGTTGTAGGACACTAGTACTGGTCCGTTATCCCCAAGTGATAGGCCCACTACTCCGGGGCAGAAAGTCGCCAAGTCAACCGTAAACCCTGGCTAACTCGAAGTAGTCCGGGTAGAGCGCCGACGTCTGACGCCGATGTCGTCGCTGCAGAGCGGACGGCTGCGGCGCAGTCAACTTCGGTACGGGCAACGACGTCAGCGACAAGACCAGCGTGATGCCGATCCGGGACGAGTGATGTGACTTAATATGGTCGGAACGGCCGGATGCTGTCGCCGCTGCGGAAGGCGGGAACAGCGTTGCAAGTGGTTCCGAGTCCAATCTCCACGCTTCGTATGAACGAGCATCCGCTCACCGCATGCGGTCTGGCTTGTGATCAATTCATTGTGAGCCACTGCGCGCACCTGGACGCCCCGAGTCCCGTGGCGCTTGCTCGGGAGGATATCGCGCGGCTATTGTGAAGGGGACACAGTGTGCCCACCAGAGCGGGCTCACCCATTGAGACGGCAGGATGCGGCGCTAGTGAGATTTTCCGAGCGAACCAGCACGTTTCTCGCAGCCGGCAGCATCGCGACGGCGGCGGCTGTGCTGTACAGCTGCGGGGGCGGGGATGGTACAGCGAGCGTGACACCGGGTGCCGTGCCACAAATCACCTCCTTGTCGCCGGACAACGCAAATGCCGAGGACGCACCGTTCGTGCTTACCGTCAACGGCAGCGAGTTCCAGCCAAGTTCCGCGGTCCTGTGGAACGACACTGTGCTGCCCACGACCTACGTGAACGCGATGCAGCTGACCGCCGAGGTGCCAGTCGCCGATCTGGCGAGCGCCGGCACGGCCACTATCAAGGTGCGCAACCCGTCGCCTGGGAGCGGTACATCGGCCGGGGCAGTGTTCACTATCAATGCAGCGCAGAGAGGTACACCGAGCCTCGTGCAATTTGCGAGTTTTCAGACAACGAACGCCGACGGCGAGACCGACTCGACAGTGCAATTTCATGCGCCGACGAAGACGGGCGATGCCATCTGGGTCGCGGTCACGGTGGCGGACTTTGGCGGCGTACACGGGATCTCAATCAGCGACACTCAAGGAAATGCCTATACCCTCCTGGACCAAAAGAACGATGGCCTGCCGGGAACTCAGACGGTTGCGCACTTCTACGCTCGTAACATAGTTGGAGATAACGGCACTCCCGATACGATTACGGTTCACTGGAGTTTCGATAACTACAAAGGCATCCTGGCCGGCGAAATCGCAGGGGTCACCGGAGCGCCGCTCGTCGGTCATAGCGCGAATATTCAGGACGCCCTGAACAGGGGAACGAATAACGTCACCGCGGCTGCGATCCCCGTCACCTCCGCCCAGACTCCAGCGCTGCTCGTGGCTTTGAGCATGAATACGTCGGGCGGCGCCAGCGACACCGGCGGTAGCGGCTTCGGGGGTCCGGCGGAGGGTAGCGGGTTCCTGCAGCGGACCATGGTCTGGAGTTGGGGAACGAACCTTGCCACCCTCGAAACATCGAGCATCACCGCCACCGGGGATGCCGTTCCGCTGTTCAGCGCTCCTAGCACCGATTCATATCTCACAGTCGCCGCGGTATTTCATTGACCCGCCGATAAAGAGCCATCCGGCAGGCGCGTGAAGTGGGTGTATGCAGGCGGAAGCGGATGTCCTGCTGACGACGGCCGATTGCGAGCTGACCAAGGGGGGGGGCCTGGCGAGTCAAGCGGCGCTGAAGCGCCGCTAGGAGTCGGCATTCGGGCGGCCGGCCGCCGCGACCTCGCCCATTGGTCAGCGTAAAAAAGCGCTTGCACTCGGTTGCGTTCTTCGCAGTTCAGGTCTGGCAGGAGTTAAAGCGTAACTGGCTCGCGCCCTTCGGCTTGGCGCAGCGAGGCGAGTCGGGCGTGGATTGCCTGAACGACGACAGATCCCTCGCCGACCGCGGAGGCGACTCTCTTCACCGAACCCGAGCGGGCGTCACCGGCCGCGAAGACGCCCGGCAGGTTGGTCTGAAAGGCGTTGAAGGGCACCGACGCCTCGGGGCCGCAATCCTGCCCTGTCAGCACGAATCCGCGGTCGTCGAGCCGCACCGCGTCTTTGAGCCATCCGGTGCAGGGATCCGCGCCGATCATGATAAATAGGCCGCCGACGGGCCGTGCCACCGCGCGTCCGTCGGCGTCGCGGATCTGAACGGTTCGAAGGCGTTCGTCGCCTGAGAGCTCGACGACCTGGGAGTGCGTCTCGATGCTCACATTTGCGGCATGACGCAGGCGCTCGATGAGGTATTGGGACATGCTGTCCGACAGGTCGCGGCCACGGTGGACGAGGCGCACACAGGAGGCGCGAGAGGCAAGGAACATCGCAGCTTGGCCCGCGGAATTGCCTCCGCCGACGACCACGACCTCCTGGCCCTTGCAGGTGCGAGCCTCCAGCTCGGTGGCAGCGTAGTAAAGACCTGCGCCTTGAAAGCGCTCCTCGTCAGGCACTCCGAGCTTGCGGTACCGGGCTCCGGTCGCGATAACTACTGACCGCCCGACGAGGCTGGTGCCGTCATCCAAAGTGACCTCGTAGTACCCGGGACGCGTGCTGGGCCGAAGTTTTTCTGCGCGGCGTGGGACGGCCACGCGGGCACCGAACTTGACCGCCTGCAGCTCCGCCCGGAAGGCGAGGTCGGCGCCCGAGACACCGGTCGGAAAGCCTAGGAAGTTTTCGATTCGGGAAGAGGCGGCCGACTGACCACCGATCGCCACGTCGTCGAACAGGACGGTTCGCAGTCCCTCGGAGGCGCCGTAGACCGCGGCTGAAAACCCGGCCGGTCCCGCCCCGGCAATGATGACGTCTACAGGTTCACTATCGCCCGCGGCGAGTTCCAGTCCGAGGGCGCGTGCCACTTCCGTCACCGAGGGCTCCTGCAGCACGTGTCGACCGCGAACAATCACCTTCACCGCCGAGCCCTCAAGCGCGCGTGCGCGGATCTCCTCTCTCTGAAGGGGATCGTCTGGGTTCAGCCAGCGATAGGGGATGCGGTTGCGTTCGGCATACTCGAGCAGCCGCTGCAGAGCAGGGGCCCGTTCCTGGCCAACCAGTATCAGAGTACCCTGTTGACGCTGCATCAGCAGCAGGCGCCGCGCGGCGAAGGCCGGCAGCAGGACGTCGCTCACTTCCGGATCGACCTGGACCAGCTCGGCGATCGTCTGC
>Ga0070681_10005292_pt1 | contig 12458 bp, 9 predicted proteins | sample KBSC83BmetaG_FD_65650 | JGI IMG/M metagenome (GOLD analysis project Ga0070681, IMG submission 65650) | Corn rhizosphere microbial communities from Kellogg Biological Station, Michigan, USA - KBS C8-3B metaG | ecosystem: Host-associated > Plants > Roots > Rhizosphere | place: USA: Michigan...
TAACTGGTAAGCCTTCCCTTGCGGCAGACGGGGAAGTTTGTCCGCGACTAGCATCGCGTGGCCGTTGGTGTCGTAAGCGACTGTCGCAGTCGCACCGGCAGCGACATCGACTCCCTTCAACTCTCGCACCCTCGCGCCCGGTGAAGTTACGAGTTGCACAAACTCTCTCGATTGTTGTAGCTCATCTCTGATCGCGTTGTTCTGTCGCCACATCACGACCAGACCAACAATCAAAGCAGTAAACAGCACGGCCGCCGCCATCGCTCCCAACGAACCAAACGAGCTCCAGAGATTGCGTGACGTCGATCTGAACGGAACAACGTTCGTCTCTGAGAGATCTTTTCGTACCTCGTCGAGAATCCGTTCACGAACTTTTGGCGAGGGCTCAGCGGGATTCGCATCGAACGCCAGCGCTGCCGCCGTGGCCTGCCAGTCGTCGAGCTCCTTGCGGCACTCAGCACAGTTTTCGAGATGCTCGTTCAACGTCTGTGCTTCCGCCGCATCGAGCGCTGACAACGCGCGCGCCGGAATCATCTCCTTGTAGTCTTCGTGGACCATCTACTTAAAACCCAAGACTCTCGCCCTGACCAGCCAGCAGTTCGCGCAAACGAATCATACCCGTGCGCATACGAGTCTTCACTGTCCCTAGCGGCGAGCCCAGGTGCGTCGCGATCTCCGACTGCGTGAGACCGTCAAAATAAGCCAGCATTATGGGACGTTTTTGCTCGTCGGGGAGTTTGGCGAGCGCATCGCTCACGAGGCCGCGCTGTTCTGACTTGAAAGCGTCGGTTGCCGCATCGGAGATCTCTTCCGAAACCTCGCGCGCTCCTGCTTCAGCGACTCGTTCGCGTGAAGCGAGTGTACGCAGGCGATCGATGCCGCGACTGCGCGCGAGTGTTACCAACCACGTGAAAGGACGTCCGCGACTCTCGTCGAAATCCGCCGCTTTGCGCCAAACTTGCAGGAACACTTCCTGAAGGACGTCTTCCGCTTCCTCGCGGTTATTCAATATACGCATCAGGAGGCCGAAGAGGATGGTGCGATAGCGGTCGTAGAGCTGTGCGAGCGCCGCCTCGTCACGGGCGGCGATCGCTTTCAGCAGAAGGATATCGCTCTCTTGTGCTGGTTCGGGGTGCAAGCGGAGAATATACGCGCAAGAGTTGGGAATCAGATTTTTTCCGCAGATGAATGCAAATCAATCTGCGCTCATCTGCGTTATCTGCGGCTTAAAACGAGTTAAGCGATCGTGATCTGGTTGCTCAGGTAAACGTCCTGGATCGCGTTCAGCAGTTGCACGCCCTCGCTCATCGGGCGCTGGAATGCCTTGCGACCGGAAATCAGTCCCATGCCGCCGCCGCGCTTATTGATCACTGCCGTGCGAACAGCTTCAGCCAGGTCACTCGCGCCCTTCGACTCGCCGCCTGAATTAATCAACCCGCAACGACCCATGTAGCAGTTCGCAACCTGGTAACGCACGAGATCGATCGGATTGTCAGTGGTCAACTTCTCATAGACCAGCTTGCTGGTCTTTCCGTACGGCTTGCCCAACTCAGCTTCAACAGCCTTATAACCGCCATTTCGGTCGGGCAGTTTTTGCTTGATGATGTCGGCCTCAATAGTCACGCCGAGATGATTCGCCTGGCTCGTGAGATCAGCCGACGCGTGCATGTCGCCTTCCGGAGTTTTGAACTTCGAATTACGCAGGTAACACCACAAGATACACGCCATGCCGAGCTCGTGCGCCTGCGCAAAGGCATTGCTGACTTCGACGATCTGACGCGTTGACTCTTCCGATCCGAAATAGATCGTAGCGCCAACACCAACGGCGCCGAGGTTGTGTGCTTCCTTAACAGTCCCGAACATGACCTGGTCGAACTTGTTCGGCAGAGTCAACAACTCGTTGTGATTGATCTTCACGATGAACGGAATTTTGTGAGCATACTTCCGTGCGACCGATCCGAGCACGCCGAAAGTCGATGCGACTGCGTTACAACCACCCTCGATCGCCAGCTTCACGATATTCGCAGGATCGAAGTACTCCGGGTTCGGCGCAAACGAAGCACCCGCCGAATGCTCGATTCCCTGGTCCACCGGAAGTATCGACATGTAACCGGTACCGGCCAGCCGGCCGTTGTCAAACAACGACTGAAGGGAGCGCAACACCGCGGGCGAGCGGTCGGAGATAGACCAAACGCGGTCCACAAAGTCCGGACCCGGCAGTTGCACGTTGTCCTTGGAAATCGTCTGGGTTGAGTGGTTTAGTAGGTCTGAAGCATTCGGCCCAAGGAGCTCCGCGATGCGGTCAATCGAGTCAGAGCGTTGTAGTTTGGTCACCATAACATTTCCCTCCCGGTCGTGCCGGCTGTCTTGTTTGATTGCTGGGATATTGAAGCTGGCATGAATTATACGTAACCGTCTTTGCCAACGACAACTTTTGTTGAACGACTTACAATTTTTCGGTTAGAATCCGACGACGCCATCGGGAAAACCGGGCACCCTCTTGGCAATTTGCCACTCTCAGCACGAGTTGAAACCAACTGTTATTTGCTAAGTTCCAGAAAGGTCAACTTAAATGAAACCCCATCTCTCCTCTTATCTCCCGACAGTCCTATTACTGTGTCTACTTGCCTTCTTTACGGTCCCCGTTTGGGCCTCCAACGACGATTGGAAACCAATCGATCCAGCGCAATTGGCAATGAAAACGTCGCTGGTGGAGAAAGAGGCTGATGCGGAAGGACTGTTCTGGGAAGTCAGGATGGACGACAACCCCGAGGGTGATCTGATTTTCAACCACTACCTGCGCGTCAAAGTCTTCACCGAGCGCGGCCGCGAGTCACAGAGCAAGATCGATCTTTTCTACGGAAAGCTCTACGGCAGCGACGTCAAGATTAGCGACATCGCAGCCCGGACCATCAAGCCCGACGGCGCCATCATCGAGCTCAAGAAGGAAGACATCTTCGATCGCACCGTCGTCAGAGCGAGCGGCCTGAAATTCAAAGCACGTTCTTTCGCGATGCCCGGAGTGGAACCCGGTTGCATCATCGAATACCGCTGGCGCGAAACGAGAGTCAATACGGACGCCGACAACGTTCGTCTCAATTTTCAACGCGATATTCCGGTACAGCGCGTGCAGTATCTCGTGAAGCCGATGTCCTATGAAGATGCGACTTTCAACTCACTCGTGCTGCACGGTTCTCCGACGAAATGGGCCAAGGAGAAAAACGGTTTCTACAGCACCGTAATGATCAACGTGCCCGCGATTCATGAAGAGTCGCAGATGCCTCCCGACGACTAGGTCAAGACGTGGATGCTGGTCTATTACCTGAGGAACAGTGACAACAGGAAAGATCCGGAGAAGTACTGGTCAGAGCTCGCGAAGTATTACTACGAACAGACCAAATCGCTCATCAAGCCAAATGATGAAGTCAGGAAGATGGCTGCGTCACTCATTGCCGACGCCAAAACTGACGACGAAAAGCTGGAGCGCCTGTTTGACTACTGCCGCACCAAAATCAAAAACATCGACCTCGATTCTTCCGGCCTGACGCCCGACGAACGCGCGAAGGTCAAAAGCAACAAGAATCCCGCCGACACGATTAAACGAGGAATGGGAAGCGCGGGCAATATCGATCAGCTTTTCGCCGCGCTCGCCAACGGCTCCGGTTTCGATGCTCGCATCGTGCTCGCATCTGATCGTGGCGACCTCTTTTTCGATAAGTCGATCGCGAATAGTTATTTCATCAACCCGATGAATATCGCGGTCAAGGTTGGAGGCAACTGGAAATTTTTTAATCCGGGTTATCCGCACATTCCGTTCGGAATGCTGCGTTGGCAGGAAGAGGACCAGCAGTCGCTGATCACCGATCCGAGCCAACCTGTTTGGGTCCAGACGCCGATGTCAGGCCCGGATAAGTCGCTGGTTAAACGAATTGGCAAATTGAAACTCAGTGACGACGGCACGCTCGATGGTGAAGTTCGCATCGAGTATACGGGCCACTTCGCGATCGAACGAAGACTCGAGATCGACGAAGAGTCGGAGAGCCAACGCGAAGACGATTTAAAAGGAGAGATGAAGGCACGAATGAGCACGGCTGAGATCTCCAACATCAAAGTCGAAAACGTGATGGAGTACACCAAGCCGCTCGTTTATACCTTCCACGTTCACGTTCCGAGTTACGCGCAACGGACCGGCAAGCGCCTCTTCCTCCAGCCGGCATTCTTCGAGCACGGAAAAGAACCACTGTTCGCTACCACCGATCGGAAGTATCCGATCTATTTCCACTACCCTTGGTCCGAAGACGATCGCGTCGATATCGAGCTGCCCGCAGGCTACAAGCTCGATAACGCCGACGCTCCTGCACCGTTCGGTAGTGGCCAGATTTCGGATTACAAGGTCAATCTGTCGGTCAGCACTGACGGAACGTGGCTGTTTTACAAACGCCACTTCTTCTTCGGTGGCGCCAACACGATTTTCTTCCCGAGAGAGTCTTATGTCCCAATCAAGAACTACTTCGACGCACTCCATAAACAGGACAATCACAGCATCGCATTGAAGCAGGCCGCAACGACAAACTAAATGGCGATCCAATCCTCAGGAGATTTCTAAAATGAAAGCATTACTAACGGCACTCGTTGGTCTCATGATGTTCGCGGTGCCCGCAAGCGCTACGCCGGGAGATGAAACTCCTCAATGGGTGCAGCAAGCCGTTGCGCTCAGAGTTCCGACTTACGAGAAAGACGTGCCCGCCGTGGTGTTGGTCAATGAGTCGACCACTTCCATCGGTTCTGATGGTCGCGTCAACAATATCTACAACTTCGCTGTTCGCATTCTTCGTCGCGAAGGACGGGAGTTTGCCGTGGCTGTAGCGCACTATGTCCCGGACGCCAGCAAAGTCAAAGATTTTCGTGCCTGGTTGATTACGCCCGGCAAAGAAACCAAGCGCTATGGTAAAGACGAGACGGCCGATATCGCGACTGAGCCAAATGATGTCTACAACGAATTGCGTGCGAAAACGATCTCCGCTGCCGATGATGCTGACACTGGGTCCGTTTTTGCCTATAGCTACGCTTTCGAGGATAGATCGATCGTCGGTCAGGACAACTGGGCTTTTCAGAATGCGCTGCCTGTAATCAGCTCGCGTTATACCATCACGGTACCTGAGGGTTGGCATGCTGAAGCTGTTACGTTCAATCACCCGAAGATCGAGCCAACGATCAACGGCACAACGTATTCCTGGGAACTCTCAAACCTTGCGCCGATTCCTCCTGAACCGATGAGCCCGAAGTTTACCAGTATCATGCCGTGGCTCGCGGTGAGCTATTACCCGCCTAACAGTGCCTCGTCGTTGGCGATCAAGACGTTTGCAAACTGGGGCGAAGTCGCCGCATGGATGAGTGAGTTGGAAGATCCGCAGGTGCTCGTTAACGACGCGCTCGCGCGCAAGGCGTACGAATTGACGGCAACGTCAAAAACCGAGTTCGAAAAGATTCGCGCCATCGCGGAGTACGTTCAAAAGATTCAGTACATTTCGATTCAGACCGGACTTGGACGTGGAGGTGGTTATCGACCGCATTCATCGATCGAGGTCTTTACGAAGTCGTATGGCGATTGCAAGGACAAAGCGAATTTGATGCGCGCGATGCTCAAGGTTGTCGGGATCACCGCCTTTCCTATCAGCATCTACTCGGGCGATCCGATGTACGTGCGCGCTTCGTGGCCGTCGCCGGGGCAGTTTAATCACTGCATCATCGCAGTGAAGGTCAACGATCAAACTCAGGCCATTACAATCATCCAACATCCGACTCTGGGCCGGCTGCTGATTTTCGATCCGACCGATGAAGAAACACCGGTCGGCGATCTGCCATTTCATCTTCAGGGCAGTCTCGCGTTGATTGATTCAAAGACTGAAACTGATCTGGTGAAAATGCCCGTGACCCCGCCCGAGATGAATCAGCTCGAACGAACCGCGAACCTCGAGTTGCAGGCAAACGGCGCCATCGCCGGACAGATCAAAGAGCGGGCGAACGGACAAATGGCGGCGAGGTTCCGCAGCCAGTTTCGCCAGCTTTCCAAACCGGAGTACACCGGAATGATCGAACGCTGGCTCACGTCAGGCGCGACTTCGGCAAAGCTGAATAAGATGGAGCCGTTGGATGATGCAGCCGACGGCAAATTTACGTTGGATGTCGAGTTCAGTGCGAATCAGTACGCGCAACTAATGCAAAACCGGTTGCTGGTGTTTAAGCCGGTGGTCGTTTCGCGTCGTGAGGATTTGGCATTGACTGCGCCGACGCGCAAGCAGCCCGTGGTCCTGCGCGCGAACACTTACTCCGAGACGGTAAACGTCAAGTTGCCGGCGGGATTTGCGGTTGATGAAGTTCCGGATGCGGTGAAGCTCGAGACTTCATTTGGTACTTATGTAACGAGTTATGAAGTGAAGAACAATCAACTGGTATTCAAGCGGCAACTATCGCAGCAGGCAGCGACGATCGCGCCTGCGGATTACGAGAAGGTGAGAAAGTTCTACGAGAGCATCCGCGCCGCCGAGAACGCACCGGTAGTGCTGGCGCGACAATAGGTCCTATAGGACCTATATTACCCGCCGATCAACCTTGCGATCGCGAAGGCGGCGCCGGCCGCGGCGCTGCCGATTAAAGCAGTCTGAAGGGCGCTTCGAACGGGACGAGTTCCGGTGAAGCGCCCTTTTATAAATCCGAAAACCAGCAACGCGCTCAACGTGAATCCTACCGAATAAAGCAAGGCCTCTGACGTGGTGCGTGAGAAGAAGTACGGCGCGAGCGGAATCAAACCACCCGCAACGTAAGCTCCGGCGATCGTCGCTGCACTCTTAAACGCGCGACTCGGATCCGGTTTCTCGAGACCCAGCTCGAACCGCATCATGAAGTCAACCCAGTTTCCCGGCTGTTTTTTCAGTGCCTGAACAATGGGCCATGTCTCCTCTTCATTTAGACCGTAAGCCTGAAACACCTCCGCAACCTCGCGCATCTCTTCGTGCGGAATCTCAGCCACTTCGCGCTTCTCGCGCTCGCGTTCCTTCGCGTAGTGTTCGGCGTCACTCTTCGCAGCCATGTAGCCGCCGAGCCCCATCGCAATCGAGCCCGCTGCGATCTCCGCGAGGCCGGCAGTGATGATAATCGCGTTGTGATCGATGGCGCCGGTCAAACCGGCTGCGAGGGCAAAAGGCACCGTCAAACCATCAGCCATTCCGATGACGACGTCGCGAACAACGTCACTCGCCATGAAGTGGCGTTCGATGTGGGGAGTCTGCGGCATAGTTAGACAGGATTAATAAGATTCTCAGGATTTACAAGATAAGCATGTACATCCTGAAAATCCTGTAAATCATGTCAGAATTTTCCAAACAACATTAACACTCCTATCACGATAAATGCAGTTGCCGCCACTCGCTTCACCCACACGAGCGGCACGTGGTCACCAATCAAACTGCCGACCAAAACTCCCAATGCCGACACCGCCACCAGCGCCAAACTCGCGCCCAAAAACACCGCCCACGGCTTCTTCGAATCCGCCGCCATCGTCATCGCCGCAAGTTGCGTCTTGTCACCCATCTCGGCCAGGAAGATAACTCCAAAAGTAGTCAGCAAGATTCGCAGATCCATTTGTCGTCTCCGGAACTCATTTTAGATCCGTCACCAGGATCGCATCGCGCATCAGGACGCCGCGCGTACACGCCAAATTCTTGCCGTCGCGTGACCAGGCAAATCCGGTAACAAGCATGTCTTTGAAATCAGTGACCTGCTTTGGTGGGCCGCCGTCGAGAGGCATGCTCCAGATGTTCGACACATTGTTTGTCGTCGACGTGTAAAAAAGCGAATTACCATCGTGAGACCACCAGTGGATCACAGCCAACACCGAGCCACCTTGAGGCAGTGAAAAGGTCTTGGTCGGAGTGCCTCCTTCAAACGGAATTATGGCGACACGATTTGGCGGCGCGAATGCATCGCTTGATTCGGGGTACGTGAAAGCGATCGATCGACCATCCGGTGAAACGGTTGAAGTTGCCGCCACGTGGTCGGTTACTTGAACGGGAGTGCCGCCGTCGATGGACACTCTCCAAAGTGTTGGCTTGTCTCCGTCCAGCCTGGTGTAAATGACCCAACGACTGTCAGGTGATAAAGCAGGAAACGCGTCAGACAATCCGGAAGTCAACTGCACCGGATTGCTGCCATCCAGATTCATGCGCCAAACGTTCTTCTTCCCCTCCTGCCACAACACAAACACGATGTAGCGTCCATCAGCAGTAACGACCGGTGAAACGTTGGCAGTTCCTTTATTCGCAGTTAGCTGTTTCCGATTGTTGCCATCCGGATCGGTAATCCAGATATCAGCGGCTCCACTCTCGTTTGAAACGTAAACGACCCGGCCATCAGGCGTCCACGAAAGATTACTACCCGTTAAGGAAAAGAAACTGGCGACGTTTCCGGTGGGCAGTCTGACTTCTTTCTTCGCGTCACCCTGAGGCACCACCCAGAGATTGACCAGACCCTGAGACTGGATCGTGACCAGTTTCTTGCCGTCCTGAGTCAAGGCCATTACTCGATAGGCATTCAGATCATTGGTCACGCGCCTGACGTGGCCATCCGGATAGCTGATGAGCCAAATCATCGCCGAGATTGCATTATCTCCAGCGACAACCAACACGCCGCTCATGTCCTGCAACCACTGCACCCGCGCCGAATACAGCCATGTCTGAGTGGATAGATCTTTCTCGCTTCCGTCGTCGACGGAGAACGCTTGCACTTTGCTGCGGCCGCCTAACGTGAGCACGCTCGCAGCGATGAGCTTGCCGTCCGGAGACCACGAGGGCCCCGTAAAAAATATCGGCGCGAAGCGTTCCGGATTCTTTTTGACAACCACATTCCGTTCACCAGTGCCGTCGATGTTCGCGACCACGAGCGCAGTTTCACCGGGATTTGGATAGTTTCCGCGCACGAATACAAACTGCTTTCCGTCCGGTGAGAAACTGACCGCGGCATCGATCTTCTCCAACACCTTTACGGGTGCGCCGCCAAGCGCAGGAATTCGATAAAGCGTGCCCGCGTCCAGGTTAACTTTTAAGACGTAATAGATGTCGGTTCCGTCGGGCGAAAAAGTGATCCCAAAAAATCCGACCCTGGCCGGAGGAACTATCAACTTATCGTTCGCCGTGCTCACCTGCCTGATGTAAAGACTTTGGCTGCTGCGATCGCTCAACACGTAAACGATGTACTTGCCGTCGGGCGAGATCGTCGCATCGATCGCATTGCCGGAGTTGGTGAGTCGCGTCAGCCTTATGTCCCAGAAGTGTTCCACCGGCGGCTCGCGATGAAACCACTTGTAAACTCCGAAACTCCCGGCACCGGCGACCAGCAACACTGCGAGCAATGCCAGCGCTGCGCCGACTTTGTGGCGCTTGATCTCGATACTGATCGACTCGCTGATGTGGCTGATCGCATTACCCGAAACTGTGTGGCGCGGACCGGACATCGCGGCCGTCACATCACCGGCCGGCATCACTGACGTTCCGTTTGCATCAGCTTCGGAAGCGACTGAAGCGTCGAGTTTGTCCTGAAACTCGAGTTCTTGTTTCAGTGCCTTCAGGTCGAGCCAGAGATCTTTGACGACCTGGTAACGCTCTTCGCGATCCTTGCGCAGCGACTTGTTGACGATGCGCACCAGTTCCGGCGGAACGCCCGGCGCGACGCGCGCCAACGAAGGTGGTTCCGTTTTGAGGATCGACGCGAGTGTGTCGCTCGGCGTGTCGCCTTCAAACGGTTTGCGCCGCGCGACCATTTCGTAAATCACTGCGCCCAAACTAAAGATGTCGGAACGATGGTCCACACTCAGACCACGCGCCTGTTCCGGCGACATGTAGCCTGCCGTCCCGATCACGATCCCCGAACCGGTGCGCACCTGGATCGTTGGTGCTTCCGCTGCGACCGCGGGCGACGTTTGTTCGCTCAGTTTTGCCAAACCGAAATCGAGCACCTTCACGTAGCCGTCAGGCCGCAGCATGATGTTTTCCGGCTTTATGTCGCGATGAATGATGCCGGCTTTGTGAGCGGCAACAAGCGCGTCAGCGACTTGAATGGCAATGTTCAAAGTTTCGAATAACATGAGCGGCGCGCGCACCAGTCGCTGCCGCAACGTTTCACCTTCGACGTACTCAGTCGCGATGATATGTGATCCAGCAGCCTGGCGAATCTCGTAGATGGTGATGATGTTTGGATGATTGAGTGCTGACGCCGCGCGAGCCTCTTGTTCAAAACGTCGCAGGCGATCGTCGTTCGTGGTGAACGTCGATGGCAGACGTTTCAAAGCGACTTTGCGGCCGAGTCGTTTGTCTTCGGCGAGGTAAACCTCGCCCATTCCGCCGCGACTGATAAACGAGATCACTTCGTACGGAGCGATGGTGTAGCCCGGAGTCAGTTCCGCTCGCTCGCCGGCGAGTAACGATGCGGCGACCTCGAACGCAGGCTGATCGATAAAGTTACCGCTCTGCTCGTGCGACGCGATCAACGATTCGACTTCACTGCGCAGCTCCTCGTCACCCGAACACGCCCGCGAAATAAACGAGCTCCGCTCCTCCGGCGCATATGCTATCGCCGAGTTGAAGATGTCTTTGACCTGTTGCCAGCGTTCGGGGGTCATCTAATTAAGACGCGGACGATTCGCCTCGAGTCCCTCACGACAATTGTCGCCGCAGCCACGCACGCGCCATTTTCCAGTCGCGCTCGACAGTCGCGTGTCCAATCTTCAGTACTTCCGCAATCTCCTCAATCGACAAACCGCCGAAAAATTTCAACTCAACAATACGACTCTGCTGCGGATCCATTTTTTCCAACTCTTCGAGCGCTTCATTCAACGCCAGTAAATCAACTTCCGGCGTCCTGGCGACTTTCTCCGCGCTCGTAAGCGAAATCCGTTGTTTTTCCGAACCGCCACGCTTCACCGCCTGATGCTGGCGCACGTGGTCCACCAGTATTCGCCGCATCAACTGCGCCGAAATTCCAAAGAAATGAGCCCGATTCTGCCACTTCGGATTTCTTTGATCGATCAGTTTGAGATACGCCTCGTTGACGAGCGCCGTCGGTTGCAGCGTGTGCTCGCCACGTTCGCGCCGCAAGTAATTACCGGCCAGCCTTCGCAGCTCGCTATAGACCAGCGGCATCAGTTTCTCGAGCGCCGCCTGGTCGCCCTTGCCCCAGTCGATTAAGAGCTGCGTGATGCCTTCAGTTGACTGCATAAGTCTCTGCTGTCGCCGCAGTTTACAACAAATGCTTCAGGGTGGTGAGGGGATCGGGGCAAAACGTCCGCGTTAATAAGTGAAGGCAATAAATGCCACTGAAGTAAACGGAGGCCCATCATGAAAAGACATCTACACAAACTGATGCTAAGCGTCGCTCTCGCAACTCTCTGCGCGAGTGCAGCAGAAGCACAAACGACCAGCCCGCAACGAGTGATCGCCAACATCCCGTTCGCATTCACTGCCGGCAAAACGAACCTGCCGGCCGGCAAGTACGCGATTAGCGTGGTCAACCCGAGCTCGGATCGAACAGTGCTTCAGATTCGAAGCGTCGATGGTCCAGCGAGTGCGATGATTCTGACGAACATTGTAAACAGCAGTCCAGCCGACAACGCGAAACTCGTGTTCGAACGTTACGACGATCGCTACTTCTTTCACGAGGCGCAGATCGCAGGCGAATCGACCAGCTTCGAAGCGCTGCAGTCGAAAGCCGAACGCAAACAGATGGTCGCCGCGACCGGAAAGAAGCGCGTGGTTGTGATCACGATCGGATGAAAAATTTGGTCCGCAGAAGTTGGGGAACTCCTTGCGGGCTGGGGCCACGGATTTACACAGACTGAAAACGCTGAGTCCGTTTTTATCTGTGTAATCCGTGGCTCTTGTCATATTCTATGCCCCCATGAACCTGCGTCGCGAAGCTATCGCCGGTATCACCACGTTCTTCACAATGGCCTACATCGTAGTGGTGAATCCCGCAATTCTTTCAACTTCCGGCACGGGCATGGCTTTCAGCGGCGTGCTCACGGCGACAGTGCTGGTTTGTTTCGTGATGACGCTGCTGATGGGCGCCTACGCGAAACTCCCATTCGCGGTCGCACCGGGCATGGGCATCAACGCGTTCTTCACGTTCACGATCATTCTCTCGTATAAAGTCTGGTGGCAGGTCGCACTCGGCATCATCTTTTGGGCGGGCGTGCTCTTTCTGCTGATTTCAGTCACGCCTGTTCGCGAAACGATCGCGAAAGCGATCCCAGCCGAGTTGCGAATCGGAACTGCCGCCGGCATCGGCATCTTCCTCACGTTCATCGGTTTGAAAAATGCCGGGATGATCGCTGCCGATCCGGTCACCTTCGTAAGGCTCGGCGAACTCGGCGGGCCTGCGTTGTTGGCCGCGCTCGGATTAGTGGTGAC
>Ga0070681_10005293_pt1 | contig 12458 bp, 12 predicted proteins | sample KBSC83BmetaG_FD_65650 | JGI IMG/M metagenome (GOLD analysis project Ga0070681, IMG submission 65650) | Corn rhizosphere microbial communities from Kellogg Biological Station, Michigan, USA - KBS C8-3B metaG | ecosystem: Host-associated > Plants > Roots > Rhizosphere | place: USA: Michigan...
CGTGGCCAGCAGATCGAATCGCGCCACCGCGTGCACGCCGTAGTGATCGGCGACGGCGACGAATGCATCGCCCAGACCGGCGATGCGTCGCTGGTGAGCTCCTGGCGCTCGTGCGCCAAGCCATTTCAGGTGATGCCGCTCCTCGAAGCGGGCGGCTTCGACGTACTCCAGTGGGGGGACGACGAGCTCGCGCTGAGCTGTGCCTCGCACGGCGGCGAACCGGAACACGTCGCGCTCGCCCAGCGCATGCTCGAGGACCTCGGCCTGGAGGAAGGCGATCTTGCCTGCGGGCCGCATGATCCGCTCTCGTCGCGCGGCATGAAGCTGCTGCGTGAATCGGGCGCGCGGCTCTCGCGTCTCCACAACAACTGCTCGGGCAAGCACGCCGCCATGCTCGCGCGTGCGCAGACCGCCGGGTGGCCGAGTTACGGCTATGAGCGCCGCGAGCATCCAGTGCAACGGTGCTGTCTCCAGGAAGTCGCAAAGTGGTCCGGCGTCCCCGAAGAGAAGATCGGTCAGGCCGTCGACGGATGCGGAGTCGTCGCATTCGCGCTGCCGCTCGATGCCATGGCACGCGCGTGGGCGCGTCTTGCGCGCGCGGTGCGTGACGGCGAGGAGATTCCCGCGCGGGTCGTGAACGCGATGCGTACGCATCCTTTTCTCGTCGGCGGCACGGATCGATTCGACTCCGTGCTCATCGAGGAGACCGAGGGACGCGCGGTCGCGAAGATCGGCGCCGAGGGCGTGCACTCGGTCGCGGTGCCCGACCTGGGCATCGGTTTCGCCGTGAAGGTCGACGACGGCGCGCAACGCGCGCAATTCCCCGCGGTCCTGCGCATCCTTCAGGCGCTCGGTGTTCTGTCGTCGACCGTACCATCGCGTCTCGAAGAGTTCTTGCGCCGCCCCGTGCGGAACACGCGCGGCGAGGTTGTTGGCGAGATTCGTCTCCTCGCGTCCTGACGCGCGAATTGGATTCGACGCAGCACGAATCGATGACGTCCGCCTCATCGACCGCACATACGTTGGTCGAGCTCGACGACGCGACGAGAGTGCTCGTGCGCGTCGCGACCGTGATCGCCGCGGGTACGGAGAGCGAGATGCGCGCGGAGTTGTCCGCCGCAGGATCGCGCGCTCCAGAGGCATGGATCGAGGAAGTCATTCTGCAATCGTACCTGTTCGCCGGGTTCCCGCGCGCGCTCAATGCGATGCGCGAGTGGCGCCGGCTAGTTCCAGTGAATCGCAGCGCGTCAGACGCGGGCGAAGCGCAAGACCTCGCGCGTTGGCGGGCCGACGGCGAAGTGACGTGTCGCGCCGTGTACGGCGAGATGTATGAGCGTTTGCGAACGAACATTCGCGCGCTGCACCCGGCGCTCGACGAGTGGATGATCGTGGACGGCTATGGAAAGGTGTTGTCGCGGGATGTGCTGGACCTGTCGCGTCGCGAGCTCTGCATCGTTGCCGCGTGTGCAGCGAGTGGGCAGGACCGGCAGTTGCACTCCCATCTGCACGGCGCGCTCAACGTCGGCATCGCTCCAGGCGTGGTCGAGGCCGCGCTCGACGCGATCGCGGACCTGATCAGCGAGAACTGTCTGCAATCCGCGCGCATGTTGTGGGCGCGCGTACGAGGAAAGTGAATCGATGTTCATCGATCGTGTCGTCGTGAACGTGAAGGCCGGTGATGGCGGCTCCGGCATCGTGTCGTTCCGGCGCGAGAAGTTCGTGCCCATGGGCGGCCCGGATGGTGGCGACGGCGGCCGCGGCGGCGACGTCGTCGTGGTCGGCGACAGCAATCTGTCCACGCTGCTCGATTACACCTACCGAGACTCGTGGACCGCGCCCGCGGGCGATCACGGATCCGGCGCCAACAAGTTCGGGAAGTCGGGCGGCGACGTCACCATGCCCGTACCCATCGGAACCATCATTCGAGATCTCGAAAGTGGCGAGCTGCTCGGCGAGATCCTCGAGGACGGCGACCGCATCGTCGTCGCCAAAGGCGGCCGAGGCGGGAAGGGCAACTCGCACTTCGCGACGGCCACGCATCAGGCGCCGCGCGAATACCAGCCCGGCGAAGACGGACAGGCTCGAACGCTCGAGCTGGAGCTCAAGCTCATCGCCGACGTCGGCCTCGTTGGCCAGCCGAACGCAGGGAAATCCACGCTGCTGTCCGTCATCTCCGCGGCGCGCCCCAAGATCGCCGACTATCCGTTCACGACGCTCAGCCCGAACCTCGGCGTCGTGCAACTGAGCGACAATCGCACGTTCGTCGTCGCCGACATCCCCGGCATCATCGAGGGCGCACACGAAGGCCGAGGACTGGGACTCCAGTTCCTGCGACACATCGAGCGTACACGCCTCCTCGCGTTCCTCGTTCCGATCGACTCGATGGACTGGCAGGCCGAGTACGATCAGTTGCGCGACGAGATCGAGGCGTATTCTGTCGAGCTCGCGCAGAAACCGCACTGCGTCGTCTTCACCAAGATGGACTTGCTCGGGAACGAGCCGCCTCCGCCGATCGAAGCGCCGGAAGCCTTTGGCATCTTCGCGATCAGCGCCGCGGGCCGCGAAGGCCTCGACCCGCTGCTGGCCGCATGGTGGGGCCGGCTGCTCGACATGAAGAAGACCATTGTCAAACGAGACGAGTCCATCCCTCTCCCCTGAGGAGCGGCGCGCGGCGCTCGCCCTCACGATGGTGGCCGATGTCGGCCCCGTAGCTCACAAGCAACTCCTCGCAACATTTCGATCCGCCGCGCACGCGCTTCACTCGACATGTTCGCCCGGGGATGCCGCGCGATTGCTCGCCGAGGCCGACGCGCGGATCGCCGAGGGAGCCGCGCGCGGACTCTCGATGTGCGCATGCGGTGATCGCGAGTATCCGCCACAACTGCTCGAGCTGCACGATCCGCCACCGGTGTTGTGGTCGGCGGGAGCGTGGAGCACGCTCGAAGCGCCGATCGTCTCGATCGTGGGCACGCGTCGCGCAACGTCGTATGGACTGCGCGTCGCGCGCGAGCTCTCGTCATCGCTCGCGCGCGCTGGTGCGTGCATCGTGAGCGGCATGGCGCTCGGGATCGATGCTGCCGCGCACTGCGCCGCGCTCGAAGCGGGCGGACGCACGGTCGCGGTGTTGGGCACCGGCGCCGACGTCGCCTATCCGCGCGCGAATGTCGCGCTGCATCGCCGAATCTCGGCCCACGGCTTGGTGCTTTCCGAGCTATCGCCCGGTGCGCGCGCCGACAAAGGATCGTTTCCGCGGCGCAATCGCATCATCGCGGCTCTTGCATCGCTCACGATCGTCGTCGAGGCACCGGTGCGGAGCGGCGCGTTGATCACGGCCAGCGATGCGTTGGAGCTCGGCCGCGAAGTTGCCATGGTACCAGGGCCGATCGATTCGCCACAGAGCGCGGGCACGAACGAGTATCTGCGCGACGGCGCGCACGTCATCAGCTCGATCGACGACGCCCTGATGCTCGCAGGTCTCCCTCGCCGCTCCACAAACGCTCCCGAGCTCGGAAACGCGTCGGAGCGACGCGTGTGGGACGCACTCGGTCAGGGCGCCGCCTCGCTCGACGAGCTCTGTGCCCGCTCGAAGCTTCCCGCTGCGGCGTGCATGGCAACCGTCACGGCGCTCGAGCTGCGCGGCGTCATCGAGTGCGCGCTCACCGGTGAGGTGCGCCGCCGCTGACACGCCGCACGGACGCGACGCATATCTTTCGTGGTGCCGCCACGCCACGTCTACATCCACGTTCCGTTCTGTGCCCGCCGCTGTGCGTACTGCGATTTCTCCATCGCCGTCCGCCGGGACGTGCCTGTGGATCAATACGTGGACGCCTTGGAGCGCGAGCTGGACATTCGATTCGCGAGCGCGACGGACTGGGCCATCGACACGCTCTACCTCGGGGGCGGAACGCCGTCGCGACTGGGCGGCGCTGGCGTTGCGCGCGCGATTGCGGCTATCCGATCGCGCGCGTCACTCGCGGCGGACGCGGAAGTCACGATCGAGGCGAACCCCGAGGACGTGAACGAGGAGGCGGTCGCCGAGTGGCGCGAGGCCGGCGTCAATCGGCTGTCGATCGGCGCGCAGTCGTTCGACGACGACGTGCTGCGCTGGATGCATCGGGTTCACGACGCGGCAGCCATCACGCGCGCGGTCGAAACGGCCCACCGCGGGGGAATTCGAGATCTCTCAATCGACCTCATCTTCGCGTTGCCCGAGGGCATCAAGCGCGACTGGCGATCAGATGTCAGCCGAGCGCTCGAGCTCGGCCCGACGCATGTCTCGCTGTACGGGCTGACGATCGAGTCGCACACTCCCCTCGGCCGGTGGCATTCGCGCGGTGACGTCGATGCCTCGCCGGACGAGCGCTACGAAGCAGAGTTCCTGCACGCGCACGAAGCGCTGAGCGCCGCGGGATTCGAGCACTACGAGGTCTCCAACTTCGGCTTGCCTGGAAAGCACGCGCGCCACAACTCGGCATAATGGCGCGGTGTGGCGTACGCCGGTCTCGGACCATCGGCGCACGAGCTTCAGGACAACGTGCGCCGCTGGAACCTCTCGCCGTACGTGGATTGGTTGCGGTCGACGAATGCAGGCGTCGATCCCATCGGAGGGAGCGAGGAGCTGTCGGCAGCGAATCTGGAAGCGGAACGCGTGTATCTCGGGTTGCGTACCACCAGAGGGCTGGTCCTTTCGGACCAGGAAGCCAGTCGGGTCGTCCGGTGGATCGAGGCCGGTTGGGGAATGCTGGATGCAACGGGACGACTGGTGCTGACTCCGCTCGGCTGGCTGCGGCTGGACGCTCTCGCTGCCGACTTGACACTCGTCCGAAGTCATTACTAGCTTTGGAGTTATGGCATCTGAGGAGCTTTCGAGGCGCGAACGTCGCGTTCTCGAAGCAGTGATTCGCAGCTACGTCGAGACTGCCGAGCCTGCCGGTTCCCGAACTCTCTCCCGGCGGTTCGGGCTCGGCGTGTCCCCAGCGACCATTCGCAATACCATGAGCGATCTGGAAGAGAAGGGATTTCTCTTCCACCCGCACACATCCGCGGGCCGAGTTCCCACGAACAAGGCGTATCGCGTCTATGTGGATTCGCTGCTGAGTCTTCCGCCGATTCGGCACGCCGATACCGATCGGTTGTCCGAGGAGTTGGGCGGCAGCTATGGCTCGTCTGCAATCGAGACGATCCTTCGTCGCGCGGCGCAGACGCTCGGTGTCCTGACGCAGGAGCTCGGCGTGGCCCTCGGTCCTCGCCTCGACCATTCCATTCTGCGCCGGCTCGAATTGGTGCGCGTGAGCAGGGAGCGTCTGCTCATGGTGCTCACGCTCGAGGGCGGCGTGATGCGTACCATCTTCGTCGAGGTCCCGGGCGACATCGCTGACAGCGCGCTCGCGTCCGTCACGGCGGTCCTCAATGAGCGGCTGGCCGGACTGACGCTCGAGCAGATTCGGAGCTCATTGCAAGCTCGGCTGCGCGATGTCACCGCCGACCGAAGTGCATCCGATCTCCTCAATATCTTTATCCAGGAAGGCGAGCAGTTGTTCGACGCCGCGCTTCCGCTGAGCGAGGGCCACGTCGTTCTCGGTGCGGCGTCGGTGCTGGCCGAACAGCCGGAGTTTTCGGGCGCCGACCGTATGCGCCAACTGCTCGCGCTCACGGAGACGCCGCAAGCGTTGGGTGAGGCGATTCGGAAGCGCGTGCAGGCTGCCGGCATCTCGATCACCATTGGTGCCGAGCATGACGATCCGCGGCTGGAGGACTTCACCGTGGTGACGGCGGAGTATCACGTAGGTTCGCTCGCGGGTGTGATCGGCGTGATCGGACCCACGCGCATGCCGTACGACAAGGTCATCTCACTGGTAAGCCACACGTCGCGTCTGCTCAGCGACCTGCTCGATTAATTCCTGAAAATCATGGCGGACTTTTATTCGGTCTTGGGCGTCCCGCGCACGGCGTCGGATGACGAGATCAAGAAGGCGTATCGCAAGCTGGCGATGACGTATCATCCGGACCGCAACAACGGCTCGAAGGACGCCGAGGAGCGGTTCAAGGAGATCACGGAGGCGTACGACGTGCTGCGCGATCCGCAGAAGCGCGCCGCCTTCGATCGATATGGCGAGGCCGGCCTGCGCGGTGGCGGAAATGCAGGCTTCCATCACGTCGACCTCTCCGAAGCGCTCGGCATCTTCATGCGCGACTTCGGCGGCTTCGGCGGCGGGCTCGATGAGCTGTTCGGCGGTGGCCGCCAGTCGTCGAATGGTCCGCGCGCCGGCGCGGACGTCAAGCTCAGCGTCCCGCTCACGCTCGCCGAGGTCGCGACGGGCATCGATAAGAAAGTTGTGATCAAGCTGCTCGATCCGTGCGATCGCTGCGAGGGATCGGGAGCGGAGCCGGGGTCCAAGTCGCAGACGTGCAATACGTGCTCGGGTACGGGCGAAGTGCGTCGTGCACAGCGCTCGTTCTTCGGCCAGTTCGTGACGGTCGCGCCGTGTCCGACGTGTCACGGTGAAGGCCGCATCGTGCAGTCGCCATGCAAGAAGTGTCGAGGCGAAGGACGCATGCGCGGCGATCACGAGATCAACATTCAGATTCCGGCGGGCGTCGCAACCGGCCAGTACATGACGTTGCGCGGCGTCGGCAATGCGGGCACCCGCGGTGGACCGCGCGGCGACATTCACGTGCTCTTCGAGGTGGCGGAAGATCCGCGCTTCGAGCGCGACGGCGAGGACCTCTATACCGAATTGCTCGTCACGTACGCGCAGCTCGTGCTGGGCTCGGAGCTCAGCGTCCCCGCGGTGTCGGGACACGTTCCACTCAACATGCCTCCGGCGACGCAGAGTGGGCATGTCTTCCACCTGCGCGGACGCGGATTGCCGCGCGTGAACGGCGGCGGCACCGGTGACCTGCACGTCCGCGTGCAGCTCTGGACGCCCGAGCATGTCACCGACGAGGAGCGCAAGCTCATCGCGCGCCTCGGTGAATTGCAGCCGGGCGTTCCGACAGACAGCCGAGGCAAGGGCTTCTGGGCGAAGATGAAAGAAGCGCTCGGAGCGTGAGCGCCAACGACGGCTGGATCACGGTCCACGTCAGGCCGGGGTCGCACCGCGAAGCAGCGACGGCCGCGATGTTCGACGCCGGCGCGCAAGGCCTGCAGGAGCTTGGCGATCTCCTGATCACACATGTTCCCGATCAGGCGGCGGCCGACGCAGTGTTATGCGCGGTGCTCGCCGCGAGCAGCGATGCCACTGTCGAGACGGCGCCGCTCGCGAACGTCGATTGGTCCGAAGCCTGGAAGTCCGGCATTCGTGCGCAGCATCTCGGCGCTCTGACGATCGCGCCGCCATGGCTGGCCGACGGGCTCGATCCAGCGACGACCATCGTGATCGAGCCGGCGATGGCGTTCGGCACGGGCGAGCACGAGACCACTCGCGGCGTCGTGCGGCTCATGCAGAAAGTCATTCGGTCCGGCGATCACGTGGCCGACCTTGGCGCCGGGAGCGCGGTGCTCGCGATTGCCGCGGCGAAGCTCGGCGCGGCCGAGGTGGCGGCAATCGAGATCGATCCCGCTGCGATCGGCAATGCCGAAGAGAATGTCGCGCGCAACGGCGTCGCCGATCGGGTGAAGGTCATTCAAGGCGACGCGGCCACGCTGCTGCCGCTCGTCGCTCCGGTGCGCGTGGTCTTCGCGAACATCATCTCCTCGGTGTTGCTCGCACTGCTCGACACGATCGTTGCGGCAGTCGCGGCCGATGGACGCATGATCCTGAGCGGCATTCTCATCGCCGAGCGCGATCAGATGGTGCTGGCCGTCGAGGAGCGTGGCTGGCGTATCGAAGCAGAGGACGCCGAAGGCACATGGTGGAGCGCGACGATCGCGCGATGGTAGCGCCTGTTGCGTCGTTCTTCATCGCGATGAAGCTCACGCCGGGGAAGGTGATCGACCTCGACGACGCGGCCGCACATCATGCGCGCGTCAAGCGACTCGAACGGACCGACGCGGTGCGACTGACCGACGGCGCCGGCAACGTGGCGTTCGGACAGATCATCACGATGGACAAGCGCGCGGTCTCCGTTGAAATCGATTCGGTGCGCCAGATTCCTCCGCCGCATGCGATTCACGTGCGTGTCCCGGTGGGCGACCGCGATCGCATGTTGTGGCTGGCCGAGAAGGTCACGGAGCTCGGCATCGCGTCGTGGCAAACCGTGCGGTTCAAGCGATCAGCGAGCGTGACGCCGCGCGGCGAGGGCGAATCCTTCGCCGCGAAAGTGCGAGCGAGAATGCTCTCGGCGTTGGAGCAGTCGGGCGGTGCGTGGCTGCCCGCGATCCATGACGACGTCGTGCTCGATGCGCTTGCGGTCGATTCATCGCAGACGCCGATGCTGCTCGATGTCGATGGAATTCCAATTCGAGATGCGATCGCCGATTCGCACGAGAGAGACCCGGTCGTGCTGTTCGGGCCGGAGGGAGGTCTCGACGCGCAGGAGCGCCAGCAGCTCCTCGAGCGCGGCTGGCAGCCGGTGCGACTCGCCAATACGACGCTGCGCTTCGAGACGGCCGGCATCGCTGCGGTCGCCGTTCTTCGAGCGCTGGTCTAGCGACAACTCGCCGTGCGGTCCTATCGTCATCGTCCACGTGTCTCGTCCGTATTTCGTCCGGCATCGATCGTGTGCCTCGTCGAGATCCGACGCCTATCCACCAGCGCCCTGCGCCTCTTTCCATGTCAGATTGCATCTTCTGCCGAATCGCCCGGCGTGAGATTCCGTCGAACATCGTCTACGAGTCCGACGACTGCGTCGCCTTTCGCGACGTGAATCCGCAGGCTCCGGTTCACATTCTCGTCGTACCTCGGGAGCATGTCCCCTCGTTGAGCGAGACCTCGGATGCGTCGCTCGTCGGACGCTTGTCGATCGTCGCCGCGGAGTTGGCGAAGAAAGAGGGGATCGCCGACTCGGGGTATCGGACCGTGATCAATACGAATAGCGACGCGGGGCAGACCGTCTTTCACATCCATCTGCACCTGCTGGGCGGACGTCCGATGGGGTGGCCGCCGGGATGAATCGGCGGAATCGCGACGGCTGCATCACGTCGCTGCGACGGCCCGATTTTTCTTGACAGCGGTTCAAGTCGCCACATAAGTTAAGCGGCTCTTTACACTTAACTGGCGCGTGGCCGCGCCTCGGAAGGGGAGAACGAGCTTGTCGGAAGTCATCATCCACGACGATGAGAACTTCGAACGCGCGTTGAAGCGCTTCAAGAAGAAGTGCGAGAAGGCAGGGATCCTCTCGGACCTGCGCAAGCATCGCCATTACGAGAAGCCGAGCGAACGACGGAAGCGCAAGATGAATGCGGCGATCCGGAAGAACCGTCGCGGGCGCCACGCGTGACGGCATCACTGGTAGAGCGGCTGCAGAGTGATCTGAACGCGGCGCGAAAGGCACAGGACAAGGCACGGGTCACACTCCTCGGCACGATCATCGCCGATACGCGGAATCGTGAGATCGAGCTCAAGCGCGACCTCACGGACGCGGACGTGATCGACGTCCTCCGCAAGGGCATCAAGCGCCGTCGCGAGTCCATCGAGATGTACGAGAAGGGCGGCCGCGAGGATCTCGCGAGCGCGGAGCGCACCGAAGCGGAAACGCTGGCGAAGTACCTCCCGGCGGGCGCGTCGGATGACGAGATTCGTACAGCAGTTGCCGCGGCCATCGCGGGCGGTGCGACCAACGTCGGCGCGGTGATGGGGAAGGTGATGGCGCAGTTCAAGGGTCGGGCAGAAGGCGGAACGATCAACGCCATCGTGCGCGAGGAACTCAGCAAGAAGGTTTGATGGTGTTGTGAACGCCCACGCGCTCGGAGTTCTGGAGTTTCCGCGGGTTCTCGACGCGGTCGCAGGGTTTGCCACGTCCGACCTCGGCGCAGCGCGCATTCGCGAGCTCTCGCCAAGCCCAGAGATCAGCGCGCTCGAGCGCGAGCACGCGCGGGTCGAAGCCATGCGCGCGGCCATCGGCGGCGACGATCCATGGCATCCGGATCCGATTCCCGACCTGAACGGCCCGCTCACGCGCCTCCGGGTGATCGGCAGCATCTGGAGCGGAGCCGAGCTGATGGCGGCAGCCACACTGCTCCGCTCGTCGCGTCAGACGCAGGCACGTCTTCGTGATCCAAAGCGCGCCGCGATCGTGCGCGCCCTGCTCGCGCCGTTGATCGATGCGCTCATCGCGGTCCCCGCGCTCGAGGAGCGGATCGCGCGCACGATCCAGGACGACGGCACCGTCAAGGACGATGCATCGTCGGCGCTGCGCCGCATTCGTCACGAGCTGCGCGCCGCCCAGGGCCAGCTCATTCGAATTCTCGAAAGAGAGATGGAGCGGCTCGAGCCGCATCATCGCGTCGCCGACATGTCGGTGACCATGCGCAATGGCCGGTACGTCATTCCGGTTCGCCGCGAGGGACGCGCCGTTGCCGGTGGAATCGTGCATGACACCTCGGCGTCGGGCGCGACGCTGTTCGTCGAACCGCCGGCCGCGGTGGAATTCGGCAATCGCATGCGCGAGCTCGAGGTCGACGAGTTCGAGGAAGTCGAACGCATCCTGCTCGAGCTCACGGACGAATTGCGTCCCCATCGCGAGGCGATGATTCGCACACTCGATGCGCTCGTGGAGCTCGACGGGTTGTACGCTCGTGCGCGCTTTGCGGTGAAGTACGCGTGCGCCCCGGCGACGCTCGTTCCGTCGCGCGACGGCTTCGACATCCGGAACGGCCGGCATCCGCTGCTGCTCGTGCAGGGCGCCGACGTCGTGCCGTTCGACCTCGCGATGGACGCGAGCGAGCATACGCTGCTCGTCTCCGGGCCGAACACCGGCGGCAAGACCGTGCTGCTCAAGGCACTCGGACTCATCTCAGCGCTGGCGCAATCCGGTATCCCCGCTCCCGTCGGTCCCGAGAGTCGCATTCCGATCTTCGACGACGTCTTCGCGGACGTCGGCGACGAACAATCGATCGAGGCGAGCCTCTCGACGTTCAGCGCGCACCTCAAGAACCTCGCGGAGATTCTGCGCCTCGCGACGTCGAGCTCTCTCGTGCTCATCGACGAATTGGGATCGGGCACGGATCCAATCGAGGGCGCGGCGCTCGGGTGGGCGATTCTCGAATCGCTCACGACGCGTCGCGCGATGACGGTCGCGACGACGCATCTGGGAACTCTAAAGGAGCTCGCGTCGCACGTCGGCGGCGTCGTGAACGCGTCGCTACAATTCGATGCGGCCGCGCTCGCGCCGACGTATCGGTTGATCAAGGGCATTCCCGGACGCTCGTACGGCATCTCGATCGCGCGCCGGCTGCGATTGCCCGACGAGGTCGTCGCACGCGCGGAAGAGCGGCTTCCGCAGCAGGAGCGCGATGTCGCTGCACTCATCGAGCAGCTCGAGAAGCGCGAGCGCGAGCTCGCGACCCGCGAGGCCGAAGCGCAGGCGGTACTCGACGACGGGCGCCGGCGCATTGCCGACGTCGCCACGCGCGAGCGCAACGTCCGCGAGCGTGAACGGGCGGCGGAGAAGCAATCGCGCCAGGACGCGCGACGCTATCTGCTCGACGCACGCGCCGAGATCGATCGCACGATCAAAGCGTTGAAGGCCGCCGGAGCCGACGCGATCGACGAAGCCGGACGCGAAGCGCGCCAGCGCGCCGAACAGCTCGCCGCCCGGCAGAATGCGGAGCCCGATCGTCTCGAGCGCGAGGAAGCGAATGTCGCGAAACGCGCCGCGCCGGTGCGTCGCGTTGCCGGCGAGTTCGCCGTCGGCGACACGGTCGAGATGACGTCGCTCGGCGGGAAGCTCGGGCGAGTGATGGAGCTGCGCGACGGCGACGCGGTGGTCGCGGTCGGCGCCATGAAGCTCACCGTCGCCCGCAAATCACTCGTCCGATCGGAGCAGCCCATCGCGCAAGAATCGGCGGGAGTCTGGACAGGCGACCTGCCAGAGATACACGTTCCAACGGAGATCGATCTGCGCGGGATGCGCCCCGATGAAGCGGAGGCCGCCGTGCTGCAGGCACTCGATGCCGCCGTCCGCGCCGATCTCAAGGGCTTGCGAATCATTCACGGGAAGGGGACTGGAGCGTTGCGCGCACGCGTCGAGGAAATGCTACGCAAGGACACGCGAGTGCGTGGCTTCCGACTCGGCGCATGGAACGAGGGCGGTGCGGGGGTGACGATGGCGGAGTTCGCGTGATCCCTGACGACGTCGTTGATCGCGTTCGCGAGGAAGCCGACATCATCTCGATCATCGGCGAGTTCGTGAAGCTCAAGCGCGTCGGCGGCAGCTTTCGGGGACCGTGCCCGTTCCACCGCGGCAAGAACGACAACTTCTCCGTCACGCATAAAGGCTACAAATGCTTCAAGTGCGGCGAATCGGGTGACGTCTTCACGTTCGTCGAGAAGCATCTTGGACTCGACTTCCTCGAA
>Ga0070681_10005294_pt1 | contig 12458 bp, 9 predicted proteins | sample KBSC83BmetaG_FD_65650 | JGI IMG/M metagenome (GOLD analysis project Ga0070681, IMG submission 65650) | Corn rhizosphere microbial communities from Kellogg Biological Station, Michigan, USA - KBS C8-3B metaG | ecosystem: Host-associated > Plants > Roots > Rhizosphere | place: USA: Michigan...
GTCGGCAAACAGCCGGGAGGCAAAGGCAGTTTGATCGCGATGTTTCCGATCTTGTTCTCAGAAACCGGTACACCTTCGTCGTCGAGCACGTCCACTTCGTATCCCGGCACTTGTTTGCCGCACGAGCCTGGTTTCACGGGCAGTAATTCAACGCCGGCGCAATTGGCGCCGATAGGCCAACCAGTTTCCGTTTGCCACCAATGATCGATGACAGGCACGCCGAGTTGTTTCTGTGCCCACGCCAGCGTATCCGGATCGCAGCGCTCACCCGCCAAAAACAACGTGCGGAATTTTTTAAGCTCGTACTGTCGCAGGTAATCACCGTCATAGTCTTCGCGCTTGATCGCGCGAAAGGCAGTGGGCGCGGTGAAGAACACACTGACATCGTGTTGCGAGATCACGCGCCAGAATGCGCCGGGATCGGGCGTGCCAACCGGCTTGCCTTCGTAAAGTATGGTCGTGTTCCCATGGGCCAATGGTCCATAAACGATGTAAGAGTGACCGACGGCCCACCCGAGATCCGAAGCCGCCCAATAAACTTCGCCCGGCTCGACACCATACACGTTCTTCATAGTCCACTTGAGCGCGACGAGATGTCCGCCGTTATCACGCACCACACCTTTCGGAATTCCGGTCGTGCCCGATGTGTACAGGATGTAAACGGGATCCGTGGCGGCTACTGGAACGCAATCGACGGCGTTCGCGTGGGCCAACGCCTCGGGCCAGGTGATGTCGCGCCCGGCGACGAGCTCAGCTTCGACTTGCGGGCGTTGCAGGATGATGCACGTCTTCGGCTTTTGCTGCGCCAAATCGATCGCCTTATCAAGCATCGGCTTGTACGGCACCATGCGGCTCACTTCAATCCCGCATGATGCTGAGACGATCACTTTCGGAAGCGCGTCGTTGATTCGAGTCGCTAATTCGTCAGCGGCAAAACCACCAAAGACTACAGAGTGAATCGCGCCGATGCGGGCGCAAGCCAGCATCGCGATCACAGTCTCAGGCACCATCGGCATGTAGATGATTACACGATCGCCTTTTTCAACTCCATGATTTCGAAGTGCGCCTGCGAACAGCGCAACTTCGTTCAAGAGCTCGCGATAGGTATACGACTTAACGACGCCCGCTACCGGACTATCATAAATAAGAGCGACTTGTTCTGCGCGCCCGTTCTCGACGTGCACGTCAAGCAAGTTGTAGCAAGTGTTGACGAGGCCTCCCGAGAACCAGCGGTAGAACGGAGCGCGCGACGCATCGAGCACCTGGTCCCATTTCTTGTACCAATGAATCGACTCCGCGGCCCTGGCCCAGAAACCCTCCGGATCCCGCAGCCATTCACGATAGGTTTCTTCGTAAGCTCCGCTCATTTTGAATTCCCAGAGGCTCCGCGCGAGAGTCTAGTCGCGGAACTGTCACCTTTTCAACGGATTCGTAACGATTAAAGGTGGGGTATTCACAGGCCGTCCCGTTGTGTGGTATAAGGCCACACCCCTTTTCCCCAACTCTCCTCGATGTACCGGGGACAAGTACGCTTTAGCCCAGATCGGTTTTTCTAAAATTCAAGGAGGAGCCCATGTCTCGAGTCGTTATTGGTCTGTGCGCGTTACTGATGTTTGTGATTACGCCCTCTGTTAACGCTGATCCACTCGTCATCACAAGTGGTACAGCGTCCATCAGCCAAACTGCGAGAATCAGTTATAACCTTATCGGAACAAACTTTACCTTTACTGGATCCAACGGAGATGAAGGAAATGCTCCAGTGACAGGGTGCCATCCGTGCGGCGGCCCGCTCAATCCTGTGCAGCTCGGCGGTTTCTTTGTCGGCACCAGCTTAGGCACCGGTTCAGCCACGCTCAATGGCACGACGTTCAATAACCTCGAATTCGTCGGCACGTTCAATATCGGCGGCGGCTCCGTTTTTCTGTCGGGTACTCAGGACATTACAGTGACCCAGCCGTTCGGTTTTTCCGGCGAGATCCAGGGTTGTTTCGATTCAGGTCTGATCTGCTCTAACGTCGCGTTTCCCACGCAACAGTTAGTAGGCCAGGGATTCGTGACCGTCGTATTCTCCTACTCCGGAAACGTGAATGGAATTGATATCTGGGATTTCAAGAGTATCAATTACACTTTTACGAGCGCTCCGGTCCCTGAACCGATGACGATCACTTTGCTCGGAGCGGGTTTGGTCGGCGTTGCGGGAAAACTCCGCCGCAAAAAGACAAAAAAGAGCACACAAGTTAATTCTTGATTCTCATCGTGCCGGTGTTGCTTGCCTGCCCGTGAGTTTTGATGGTGACAGTGGAGGCACCCGGCGCGAGATTATCCGGAAGTCGGAAAATCACTTGCGTAAAGTCGGTGTTGTCGACTGCACGCACACTCTCGGCCGGTACGTCGTAGGATTGTTTGTTGCTGTCGATCAGACTCGCCACTACCGCGGTGGGCGGTTCACTCTGGGCTAGCGGAAGATTCCTCACAAACACAATCACTCTAGTGTTTCGATCAATCCCGAGGTTGAGCGCGTTCGCTTCGCTTACAACGGGGAATGGTTCTTTGACGAAGAACGTTGAATCGAAAGTAGCAAGCTGATCGACGGTTGGGCCAGTCGAGTCAAGCAGCAACTGCATCGTCGTCGACGTGATTGGTGCGGGTGGTGGTGTAGTGTTGGAGCTTGTGAAGCAGGATGTTGGACCAGCCGCCGACTGGTTCGCCATCGTCTTTCCGACAATTCGCCAGCAGTAAACGCCATTTGCCAATCCCGGAACCTGATAGCTCTCAGATCCGTCTGTGCCGAGCGTGCCTGTAACCACGTTTGCGGCGATCAGCGACAGGTTGTTTTCGTTAGGACCAAGATAAACGTCGTACTTGTGTGCCCAACGCCCGCCTTCCCAGTTTAGTAGAACCGATGAGTTGACAATCGCGCCGTTGGCCGGGGACAAGTTCACAGGCGCCGTGGGCGGAAGCGGAACAAACGACTCAAACTCGGTCGCCGAATTCCATTTACGATTGAACTGGTTGATAAACCACTGAAAGAACCACGGCTTGTTCGTGAAGTAGTTATGCTCTTCCTGGTAGTTGAACGATTGCCAGCTCCAATTCGATGAGCCGAAGATCGTCACGCCTTGTGCGTAGAGCGACAGCGATTTCTGGTGAGTGAGGCCGAGATGCTTGCGCATGCGGATCTGTACACCCGCGGCATACAGGCGATCGACGTTGTAAGGTCCGGTGAGTTCGGCTCCCGCTCGGGTCGCGTCGAAACGGTATTCGTTGGGTTCAGCAAGCAGCCGCACCTGCACGCCACGCGCCAACGCCCTGAGCAACGCGTCACAGACGTTTGTTTCTGTGAGGCGATACATCGTGATGTCGATCTTGCGAGTTTCACGATCGATCAGTGCAATCGTGCGTGCGCCGTAATCCTCGGCGGGGTATTTGGTCGGCAGGAAATCGAGCGACGGATCGATTGCGTACCTTTGATAGTTGCGCGCCGGAGGAGCGGAGATGTTCGCGTAGTCTCCGTAAAGGCTCGTGTTGGTCCATATGTCGTCATAATTCGTTTTGAAGCTGTTGACGACGGTCGGGTCGTCAGTGAAGTACCACGCTCCATCAACGTAGTTGGCGTATGGTTCGTAAGGTCTGAGATCGCCGTCGCCAAAGTTTGAGCTGCTGAAGACGACCTTGTTTTGTCCGGCGAACAGCACCATCTTCGCGTGAACGATGCCGTCGCCGAGCTTGTAACGCATCGGAATGCCCGCGGTTTTGAAACGATCGAGCAGCGTCTGGTTCATCGGAAACTTTGCGTTCGCACGCAGTTCAACTGTAAGTCGCACCGGCACGCCGGCCTGATACCTTGCGATAATCGCGTCGGCGAGTCCCGGCAGTTCGATCGTGTAAAGCGCAACGTCGATTCCGGCAGTTTCAGCCTGGACGGTTTGGATCAGAGGTGTGTAGCAGTCTTCGAACGACGGGTCGCACAGCCGCTCCTGGGCGGATGAGACTTGGGCGCTGACGAGAATAAAACCAAAAAGCAGCCAGACAGCGCGCACACAACGGATGCCGGGGATCATGCGTATGCGATTTTGGGGACTTCGTTAGTAGAAGGGCTCCTGCGAAGCAGAGATTAGTTGATACTCGCCTCGAAAGCAATGTTAGCCACAAAAAGGAACATCGACCACAAAAGATTTTTGCGTCTTTGTGCCTTTTTGTGGCTCTTTGGATCGACTCGATGTTAGGGCGATGCCTTTCGATGCGTGAGCACGTTACATGCTTCGATAGCGGTGCTCGGATCGATGGCGACGTTTCCTTCGTCGATGTGTTGAATGATGCCGTCTTTGTCGATCACGAAGGTGGCGCGGTTTCCAAAACCTTGCTCTTCGTTGAAGACACCATAGTCTTTGACGACAGTGCGTTTGAAGTCACTGAGTAACGGAAACGTAATCCCAATTTGTTTTGCGAATTCGCGGTTGGCGGGAACACTGTCTACACTCAGTCCGAAAACCTGAGTGTCGGTTGATTCGAGCTTAGCGATATCAGCCTGATACGCTTTCAACTCCTTCGTTCAACCACCTGTGAACGCGAGAACATAGATCGCGAGCACGACATTCTTCTTGCCTTTGAAGTCGCTGAGCTTGTAGATCTTTCCGTCAGTAGCGCGAAGCGAAAACTCGGGAGCGGGATCACCGACCTTCAACTTCGTATGGGGTGGTTCTTGGGCCAGTGCGCTCACACCGAACACAACAAGCAGCACTAGCGATAGCAGCAGTTTTGAGTACATGGTCCTCCTTAGCTAGCGGGTTGAATTTATGCACAAAGCCCGAGTGAGTCAAGGTGATTACAACCCTTCGGCGCTGCGTAATCGCTGTTCCGCGAGCTGATCGGCGGCTTTGTTGGTTGTTATTCCTTCGGCTTGCGCGCTTTCGAAAATACTCAGAATCGTGTCGTAAATCGCGTCGACTTTGCTTAACGCGTAGTCGGCGTTCCAACCGAGAAGTTCCATGCAGCCATTGAAAACGCCGCCGGCATTGGCGACGTAGTCAGGTGCATACAGAATATTTCTTTCTCGAAGCATCGCTCCATGACGCTCCTCTAGCAGTTGGTTGTTGGCGGCCCCAGCAACGATCTTCACCTTCAGTTTCGGAATCGTTTCGTCGTTGATCACACCCCCGAGAGCACAGGGAGCGAAGATGTCTGCGCGTACGCTAAAGATATCGGCGGGTCGCACGGACTCTGCGCCAAACTCATCAACGAGTCGTGACACGCTGTCTTCATTAACATCGGTGACGATCAGTTTTGCCCCTGCTTCATGCAGCAACTTCGCTAAGTTGTAACCAACGTGTCCGCAGCCTTGAAGCGCAACGGACAATCCGGACAGATCGTCGGTATCTCTCACAAATCTGGTCGAGGCTTGTATCGCACGAAACACTCCGCGCGCAGTGATCGGTGAAGGATCGCCTGAACGTTCGAGCAGACCAGCGACGTGCTGAGTTTCGAGCCGCACGATTTCCATGTCCGCCGGACTCGTGCCGACATCTTCCGCGGTGATGTAGCGACCTTTCAGCGTCTCAACGAAGCGTCCGTGTACATGCAGCAGAGCTTCGCGATCAGACGTTGCATGATTTCCGATGATGATCGACTTGCCCCCTCCGAGTGGCAGCCCAGCGAGTGCAGTCTTGTAAGTCATGCCCTGGGAGAGGCGTAAGGCGTCAGTCACTGCATCTTCTTCGCTGTTGTAATTCCAAAAGCGTGTTCCCCCGACGGCCGGACCAAGCGCGGTGCTATGAATCGCAATGATGCCGTGATACGCCGTCGCGGCATCGCGCCCGATCAGAACCTGCTCGTGATCCGTATTCGTGAATTTCTCTGTGATTTCCATCGTTGATATGAGTTTCAGCCTGCGGCTCTAAACAGCTATTTTAGAATCACCTTTACCGGTGTGCCGCTCTGGGCGTTGGGGGCGACCCAGATGTTCAGTTCCGCGGGTTCGACTGCATACTTCGCCTCACGCTGCCAGATCGATAATTCATCACGACCGAGAGTGAATTCCACGCGTTGCGACTTGCCGGCGTCGAGGGTGATGCGGCGGAAGCCTTTCAGTTGGCGCACTGGTCGCGCGACGCTCGTGCCGCGCAGTCCTATGTAGAGTTCGACCACCTCGTCGCCCGCGCGTGAGCCCGTGTTCTTCACTTCGGTAGTGATGCGCACTTGCGCACGTCCCGCGTTCAGTTGGTCCACGCTGACCTGTTGCGCGTCAACTAGAGGAGTCGAATACTCGAAGGTTGTATACGTGAGACCAAAGCCAAACGGATAGAGCGGCACGTTCTGCTCGTCAATATAACGCGACTTGAATTTTTCATCGCCGTTGGTGGGCGGGCGCGTCAGGTCCAGACCGACAGCCGGCCGGCCCGTGTTCAGCACGCTGTGATAGATGGGCACCTGCCCGAGACTGCGCGGGAAGGTGACAGTCAACCTGCCTGCCGGCGCCGCCTCTCCGAAGAGCACGCGATCCAAAGCCGGTCCAGCCTGCACGCCGGGAGACCACGCTTCGATGATCGCTTGAACGCGTGCAGCCGCGGAGGTGAGCGCCAGAGGTCGACCACTAAAAAGGACGAGCGCGGTCGGCTTGCCTGCGGCAGCGACACGTTCGAGAAGTTGCTGCTGGTTGCCGGGCAGATCGATGAAGGCGCGTGAAGCTGCTTCACCGTTCATCCATGAAGCATCTTCGCCGAGCGCGAGCAGCACGATGTCTGCCTGCGCGGCCGCAGCCGCTGCTTCAGTGAATCCCGCATCTGAAGAGCCGCGAATCTCAGTACCCTTCGCGTAGATCAGACGGAACCCATCGCGCTCCGCTCGTTTCTCGAGCGCTGCCTTCAATGTCACTACCTCTTTGGCGTCACCTCGCGCGCTCCACGCACCGAGCATGTCAGGCGCGCTGTCCGCGAGTGGTCCAATGAGAGCCACAGTGCGCACGCCTTTTTGTAGAGGCAGGAGATTTGAGTCGTTCTTGAGCAGCACGAAACTCTTCTCGGCGGCTTCGCGCGCGGCTGTGACGTTTGCTGCGGGCAGAGACGTGATCGCGTTCTGCTCTTCAACGTATGGGCGATCGAACAGACCCAGCGCGAACTTAACACGCAGCACGCGTCGCACAGCCTGGTCCAACGCAGACTGCGACACCGCGCCGGCTTTGACCGCTGCGGCGAGGTGTTGAAAGTAAGCGTTGCTTTCCATGTCCATATCCACGCCTGCGAGAAAACCTTTGCGTGCGGCAGTCGGAAGATCGTTGGCGATACCGTGAGGGATCAGTTCGCCGACAGAGCCCCAGTCGCTGACGACGAAACCACGAAACCCCCATTCGCCGCGCAACACCTGCGTCAGCGTGAACTCGTTGGCTGAAGCCGGCACGCCGTTGAGCGAATTGAAGGACGCCATGAGTGTCGCGACGCCTTCGTCAACCGCTGCGTGAAACGGCGGAAGGTAAACTTCGCGCAACTGACGCTCGGACATGTCGACTGTGTTGTAGTCGCGACCCGCCTCCGCCGCACCGTACGCGACGTAGTGCTTCGCACACGCCGCCAGCGATCGCGGATCGTTAAGACTCGAACCCTGGTAGCCGCGGACATATGCACGCGCCATGATCGAACCGAGATACGGGTCTTCACCCGCGCCTTCGACGATGCGTCCCCAACGCGGGTCACGCGCGATATCAACCATCGGCGAGAACGTCCAACGGATTCCTGCCGACGTAGCCTCCTCCGCCGCGATGCGAGAGACGCGTTCGACAAGGTTCGCGTCCCAGGTCGCGGAGAGCGCAAGTGGGACCGGGAAGGTGGTGCGATAACCATGAATCACGTCGAGACCGAAAATGATTGGGATCTTCAGGCGCGACTGCGCCATCGCGATGTGCTGCAATCGGTTGCTTAGCGCGGGGTCCGTCACGTTGAGGAACGAGCCGATCTCACCGCGCTGTATGGCTTCTTCGACTTTGCTGCGGCCTGTGCCCGGCCCGGTGGGTGCGCCGTATGAGTACTGGTTTAACTGTCCCACTTTTTCCTCGAGCGTCATCTGTTTGAGGAGTGCCTCGACTTTACGCTCGAGCTCAGGTGCGTTTTGCCATGCAGCCTTTTGCGTCTGGGCGAAGGCGATAGCCGGCAGCATGATGGACCACAACAGCAGAACGACAAGCGCGATTCTGATCTTGCTCATGTACGGTTCCTTGTATCGGATTGAAATTGGATGAAGCCGTTCGTGCGCTAATGTAAACAGGTTTCATGCAAAGGCGCAAAGAAGCACGCAAAGCCGCGAAGAAGATCATTCTTTGCGGCTTCGCGATTCTTTTACGCGTTTGCGTGAAACTCTTAGGCGTTTCAGTCTAAGACGATACGTTTTCTTGGCGACGCGATTCGCGGGCTTCGTGTTCGCTTGTCGTTGTCGAAGATGGTAACAGTAGCGCTGGCCGGACTTCCGAGACTCGCGTTGGACGGATTACTCAGTAAGACGCTGAACGTTTCGTTTGACTCTTTCACACCGTCATCCGTTACGAGCACACTGAAACTCCTGGCCGACTCACCTGGTCCAAAAGTGAGCGTCCCTGAAATCGCTGTATAGTCGCCGACACTTGTTGCACTGCCATCTGCCGTGGCGTACTGCACACTCGCGCTCGAGGAAGTATTGCCACTTCGAGTTACGGTAATCGTGACCGAACCCGCATTTTCATTCACGCTGTAGGCTGAAGCGCTAAATTGAACGACGGCACCTGGCGCTGGAGTAGGAGTTGGCGTTGGTGTCGGAGTGGGCGTTGGTGTTGGAGTAGGTGTTGGTGTTGGAGTAGGCGTTGGGCTTGGCGCAGTGCCTGATTGTGCAGCGTTCAACGCGGTAATATCGCAACCAAGATCCTTTCCGTCAGTGCCGGCAAATTTATATATGGAGTTAACGAGTTGGACGCTGGAATCAAGCACGCCCGTGATCGTCCACGGATAAAAATTGTTCGCCGGGTACAGCGACGGTAACGCTCCGGCGATCAAGTTTCTTTGAAACACGGCTCCCGGCGTGTAAGTCGTCAGAGCTGCTGTGCCTTCCCCGACAATGTCACCAAAAAAACCGTAGCCTGAACGAGTGGTGATGTTGTTCGTATAAACGAAGCCTGTTGAGACCTCGCCGTACAAAGCCGTCACGTTACCACTCTGAAAATGCGTGTTGTGATTGAGGGTAACGTTATAGAACCCGGACATGGTGAGAAAGCGATTCGCGATGCCGGTGAACAAGTTGTTTGCGATCACCACACCATTACCGCGACCTGACGGATACGGAGCATCGGTACCCAGCAACTGGAACCCTTGTTCGCTGTTCTTCACTTTGTTGTTCGTGAAGGTGATGTTCTCTACTGTTGCCCACGGCGCCAGGCCAGACTCGCTGCGCACTGTGAACAGAACCGCATAACCGATCTGACTGTCACCCCAGGAGTTTTCCAAAACATTACCGTCAACGATCACATTGCGAGCGTTCTTCAGCTCCAAAAGGTTTTTGATCGACCAGTGAATTCCTGCGTAAGTGGGATCGCCCACCTTCCACGATAACGGCTTGAAAAAATAGTTGCGCCTGATCTCGATGTTGGCCGGAACGAGATTCGGGATCGACGGCAGCGAACCGCCAAACATGATATTTTCTCCCGACGCTTCCAGATAGTTGTTGATGATCTGGTAAGGCCCTGGTCCATTCCAGCCGCAGATTGCCTGCGTGTCGAAGCCGATGCCGTGTATGTCGGAGATGTAAGAATTTATGATCGACGTGTCGGCGCTGTTCAGACTGATCCCGCGCTGGACGTTTTGTGTAGCAAATCCGTGAATCCACAAACGATCCAGTATCAGATGGTGTTGCACACTTGAAAGATCGGTTTGATTCGACTCGCCAAGCCGAACGAGATCGTAAATGACATCGGTGGCGTTGAACGTTGAGATATCGAGTCCGATCAACTGGTAGTGATGAGCGCCGGGCGAAACTCTGATTATCGGATCGGAGATGCTGGAACGTATTTTCGCAAGCAGACTGCTCTGCGACGGCGAGACACGTCCGATAATTTCTGTTGCTCTCGACGACTGAATCGTTATATAGGAGTCGCCAGTCTTTTTCGGCAACGTAAAAGGGCCGCGATAAGTAGCGCCTGCTTCGAGAACGATCGTGTCGCCTGGTACGGCGCTGTTGATGGCCGCTTGCAGATCACCTCCGTTCGGAACGACGAGAGTGGCTGCAAAACTGGTTGAAGCCGAGATGAACAAGATGAACAGGGAAGAGAAGAGATAATTTGTTCTGGGAGAAACGCTCCGCAGAGCCGCACACACCTGGGAGATAGACATTTGCCCTCCGATTGGGGAATAGGTAAATCGGTCGCTAAATTTTCACGAATTGCCGGGTACGATTTCTGAAGGGGTACCGCTCGAACCGGGAAAGACTACAGGAACAATCGATTAGACTGGGTTGCGATGTTGTTACAAAGCTGTTGCTGAAGCGGATCGTAAGTAGATGGATATTGAGACCTTAAGAGATTTTTGCCGCGCTCTTCCGGCAGTCACTGAAGACATCAAGTGGGGACACGATCTGTGCTTCTCCGTTGCGGGCAAGATGTTTTGTGTTGCCGCGTTGGAGGGACCGTTGACCGTGTCTTTTAAAGTGAAGGACGACGAGTTTGATGAACTATCAAACTCGCCGGGGCTGCTTCCCGCGCCATACGTCGCGCGCTACAAATGGGTGCTCGTTGAAGACGTGAGTAAACTGAGTCGCAAAGAGTGGGCGCACTACGTGCGCCAATCGTACGACCTCGTACGCGCGAAGCTGCCGAAGAAAGTGGCGCGGCAACATGGGCTGTAAACTGTTGCCGCGCTAGTGTGCTTTCCCGGTGCATCAGCTTCACGGACAACCCAGGTGGGTCTTGATCTGGTTTGCCGAAGTAATCATTTGACTCTTCTCGTCAGGGTCTACTTTCTTATCTGACTGGCTCTGCACCCTACTTATAAACGACGACATCGACGTACACGCCGCAGCGGTGTTCCCCGCGTTAACTGCCGCAAGCGCATCCTGGAGTTTGCCTACGAGAGCGGTCTCGAGTGACGGCGTTAGATTAAAGCTGCGCACCAGCGCGATGAGATTGTTGATCTCAGTGGCGGGTGAAGGTGGAGGCGGAGGAGCACTCGGGAGCTGAAACGTGAAGGAATAAACGTCGAAGTCCGTGCCTGCGGAAACATAGACTATACGGCCGACGCCGTTGCAGTACGCGATGCGATCCGTAAACTCGTCGGCAGGCGTGTTCGTAACCTGGTAAAGCGTTGCGGTGTTGAGATCGTAAACAAAAATGTCGTACTCAGTCTGATTCTGAGGCTGCGACTCAAACGAGATCAGGTTACCTGAAATGCTGAGATCTCGCTGATCGCCGGGAATGGCAATCCGAGTTTCTGCTCCGCCGGCGACGGGTTGGAAATAGATGTCGTTCTCGCCGCTACGATCTGAGATATAAACTGCGATCTGGCCGTTCGTGTCAGGTGAACGATTCTCGCCTGCCGCGGTTGTGAGTGCTCTGGTAGTGAACACGCCGGGCGACGTTTGAACCGCACCGTAGACATTGCAGCCAAAACCATCCGTTTGACACTTCTCCCACACCACAGCGTTACCCGTTGGGCTGATGGCCGGGTTCTTGTCGAAAAGTGAATCGTTCGTTAGTCGAATGTCGGTCTGGGTGCCCAAATCGTAAACGCCGAGTTCGCTTTGATTCGGAGCGGCGAAGTAACTTCTGTCTTCGTACGCGACTAAATCACCGCCGATGGCCGGATGACTGCGGTTAGCTCCGGGAATATCGGTGCGGAACAACGTCGTCGCATCGTAAACCGCGACAATCGGACCCGTCGGAGTATCTTCAGTGAAGCCGATGCGATTTCCGTTTACGTCCGGCTGTCTGTCCAAACCATTGCCTGGAATTATGAAATCCGTGTTTGACGGCGGCGCTGAGTAATGGATTCGCGCAAGGCCCTGACCGTCCTGACTGGTGTACGCCGTCAGGTTGCAGTCGAGGTCCGGTTCTGTTTGATCGCCGAGTCCGTTGTTTACCGCCTGGAATGTGCCACTCAACGTGACTACGGTCGGAGCTGGCGGGTTTGCTGTGACGAGAGTTGAAAGTGTGAGCAGCATCAGTGTAGGGAATACGATCAGCTTCCGTGATCGACTGCGAATTAATCTCATATAAATTTCTCCGTCGTATGTTTGAATGCCTACTTCATTTGTGAAGTGGCGAATGATCGGAAAACATCACACGGAGGCGTTTGCAGAAAACGTCCAGACGCTTTGCACAAAAAGTCGCTATGAAGCGCCAAAGGCGCGAAATATAATAGCCAGGGGCAAGCGTGAAGCGCCGAAGGCGCGAAATATAATAGCCAGGGGCAAGCGTGAAGCGCAGCGGAACGCGTCGCCCCTGGTAACAAAGAAAT
>Ga0070681_10005295_pt1 | contig 12457 bp, 7 predicted proteins | sample KBSC83BmetaG_FD_65650 | JGI IMG/M metagenome (GOLD analysis project Ga0070681, IMG submission 65650) | Corn rhizosphere microbial communities from Kellogg Biological Station, Michigan, USA - KBS C8-3B metaG | ecosystem: Host-associated > Plants > Roots > Rhizosphere | place: USA: Michigan...
ATAGCAATGTTCCCTCGGGCTAAGATGGCAGCTGTTTGCCGAGGATTAAACCGGTCCTTGTTCCATAACTCCGTCAGATAGACGCCGGCAACGTTCCGTTTGATCGTTGGTCCCCAGCTGACTCGTTGGGCCTTATTCGCTGCAAACGAATATTTTCCCGGAGGCAGCGGACCAACCGCTCGTGTGGCGAGACAGTCAGGATCGGGATTGTTCCTGCAGACCTCTCTGCCGGAGATCGCCCAGGCGATTGTTTGACCACGGACTTGCGGGTCGTCGGCAACGATAAAAAGGCGTCCGGTCTTTATCGTGTAGCCAAGGTGGAAACTTCGCAGCTGTGCGGGAACTTCACGAACGACATCTTCGAACGGATTGCAGATTTCGCCACCGGTAAGCTTTCTCGCATAGCCTTTGTGTTGAATGGTGACGTAGTCGACGTCGGGGGCGCAGTCCCACTGAGGCAACCCCTTCTTGTCGGCAAGACTGATCACTGGGGCCGGTATTTTGGTTGGTAGTTTCGGCGCCACCGCGATCGTCGGCTTTTTCGCCGCCGGTGGCATGGTGTCGGTGCTTGGCGCGGCAAGCCTTGGGAGCCGTCTGATTTTTTCGCATTCATCCGACAATTTAGGTGGGTGAATTTGTTTTACCGCAAGCCGCCTCGCAACAGCGCTGCTGGCTCCCTTTTTTATGTAGGCTTGGATGAGGGCCTGCTGAACCTCGATCTGTTCTTCTGATAGTTCGAAGATGCAGTCTTCATAAATTTGATCACCGACCTTGTCGAAGAAGTCGGCGATCTGATCGGCGGCGGCTGCCGCCGCTGCAGATCCCGTGCCGGTCTTTTTCGATTGCTGCGCCTGACTATAAGCCGAAGGCAACAATAGAAGACTCGTCGCCGAAACGAGCAGCACCCTTCTCAACCTATCGATGTGCTCATTTTTGAACATTTTTTGCCGAAGCCGGTGTTCCATCGGGCGTTTTTAATGCACGAGTCGGGGCAAGAGCGAGGCCCAGACTAGACGCCGTCCACTTGCCCGAGCAACGACGTTTACGCCGATACCCCCTGTAGTCCGCCTGCGCCGTGTCTGTTATGGGCAAGAAACGGTCGTCACGCTTGGGTCGTTAGTGGAGAAACGTCAGCCGCGCCGCGCTGCCTCGATTGCGGCGACGTCGATCTTCTTCATGTCCATCATTGCATCGAACGCGCGCTTCGCTTCATCGCCACCGGCCGCCAGCGCTTCAGTCAAAACGCGCGGCGTGATTTGCCAAGAGATGCCCCACTTGTCTTTGCACCAGCCGCACGCGCTCTCCTGGCCACCATTGCCAACGATGGCATTCCAATAGCGGTCGGTTTCTTGCTGATCGTCGGTGGCGATCTGGAACGAGAAGGCTTCGTTGTGTTTGAACGCGGGACCGCCGTTGAGGCCGAGACAGGATACGCCGGCGACTGTGAATTCGACCGTCAACACGTCGCCTTTCTTACCGGACGGATAGTCGCTGGGTGCGTGGTGGACGGCACTCACCGCACTGTCGGGAAAGGTTTCGGCGTAGAAGCGGGCGGCAGCCTCAGCATCCTTGTCGTACCATAGGCAAATCGTGTTCTTGGCCATTGCTTGTCCTTTGCTCGGTTTACGTGCGAATTTTCATCGATGCGATGGAGTCTCGGCTCGTCGCGGTGTGGTCAGTCACGATGGAGATACATTCTTAGTCGGCTAAGCTGAGGTAGCGCATTTGAAGCCCACGGTCGTGCCTAGTTGTTCTCCACGCCGAGTTCGCGCGCCGCAGCAGTCAAGCGGCCCTTCGCGGCGGCATCGGCCGCAAACGTTTCGAGGGCTTTCGTGAGCGCGGCTTTTGCAGCATCCTTTTCGCCGAGCGTCATGCGCGAGCGCATCAGACGCAGCCAGCCCTCCTCGTCATTCGGAGAGGTTTCGAGCCGCGTGGCGAGGCGGTCGACCATGCCGCGGATCATGCTGTTACGCTCAGTATCCGATTGGCCCTGTGCAGCTTTGACGTCGTCCGCGGTTGGTGAAGTTTTTGGATCAGACGGCAGAGTTCGGGGTGCTGCATTCTGCGCCGACTTTGCCTGGTCCAGTGCCTTCTTAATTTCAAGGTCGTTAGGTTCGAGTTTGAGAGCTGTTTCGTAAGCTGTTGCGGCCTCCTCAGGCCTGTCCGTATTGAGGTACGACCATCCGAGCATTTTCCAGCCCTTCACGTCGTTCGGCTGCTTTTCAAGACGTGCGATGAGCTTTGCAATCATCGTATTGACGTCGGGCAGCTCGACCGACCCTGGAGCCGGCGGCGTGGCGGCCGTCGACTGACGATTGGCGTCGATCTTGTCTGCGTACGCACGGAGAGATTCCAATGCCTGCGTAGGTGAGCTCTCGTCCGATCCGGATACCGTGCCTTGCTCGGACGGCGCGTTTGCATGAACGCCCAAGTCAAGCGCGCCGTTGAATTTGCTCTCCTCATCCGCGCGGATAAGTGCAAAGCAAGACACAGCGATCACACCCAGCACTCCTAAGACAAGACCTGAAGTGCGGGTGCTTGCTGCAACCCACCGCCGTGTGAGCGCCACGAATAGCCGGCGGCCTTGGAATTTTACACGCAAAAGAACGAGAATGGCCGCCAGCAACGCGGCGGCTGTACCGATGGCGACGGATGCATAGAGCTGTATCATGTCCAATCCTTGCGAGCCTTTTGGCAGAGGAATTGACGCAAATTTAGGCTGCGAGAGCCGGGACGGTTGCCCTGTGCGGCGTCCGTAATAATCGCTAGTGCTAAAACCCAAATAACGGATTTGCGGGTCGATGCGCCAAATCGCTTGCGCCGCTAAACGCTATTGGGTCGGGAGCTTCGTGTTGGTGATTGGCGTGATCACGTCATTCACATGATACTTATGACATAAGAGACAGTCTTGACGCGCCATGCTGCTGGTGTGGCAGCTCTGGCAGCGATCCTTTTTCACCTCACTGAATTCGGATGCGAAGTTGTGCGGATTGCTCTGCTCGTAGCTCTTCAGATAAGGCCGGCCTTTTTCGAGGTTATGGCAGGTTAGACAACCGCGATCTCCGACGATCCCGAAATGCGGCTCATGGATGAAGCGCGTGAACTGCCCCTGCTTCTTCTCGACGGAAAGCGGGGAGAAATTGACAATCCGTCCTTTGCCTTGGATGTCGTCGACGCTGTGGCATTTCGTGCATGAGCCTTGAGCGTCCTTGTTCGTGAGAAAATCAAAGACAGCCGCCGGCGGGCTCCTATCACCCTTGGGCGCCTGCGGACCAGTCAGAGTGAGCCAAGAGTAGATGAATTTGTCCTTGTGGCCGGCTGGGCGATAGAAAATCGCATAATCCTGTTGGTACCAGCCACCATACTCAGCCCAATTCTCCGGATCTACGTCGCTTTCGATGCTGATGACAGGCGCAGCCATTGTTTGAGTGTTAGCTGGCGCGGTGTTTGAATTCTCCACGGCACCGGCTGGCGCTTCGGCAGGCAGGGCTACCTTCCCCGCATCCTTGTTACGCGCTTTGATCTCGCGCAGCTCTTCCGCTGTGGGGAAAAGCAGCTCATCGGATTGGTCCATCGCTTTGCCCTGAGACTGTTTGCTGGCGGAAGGCGTTTCCTTGCCGCCTTCGGGCTTGCCGTTTTTCGCGGGTTCGTTTTTCCCGGCCGCTGCTTCAGGTTGGGCTGCTTGCGCAAGCTCCTTGAGACCAGCCTGCATCGCGGGAGGCAGTTCTTTGACGGAAGACTTTTCCGTGCCACCGTCGGACTTTTCCGTGCCACCGTCGGGCTCTGGGTTCGCGGTATCGGGTTCTTCGGCAGCTCCTTCAGACTTTGCTGCTGTAGCCTCCGGTCCCTTCGACACCAGACACTGACCAAGAACGCGCACGAGGCAAGCCGGCGGATCGAGTTTGACTGTGTTCGCTTCTTTGCTAGCCGCAGCCGGCGAGTCGGGTTCCCGGGCTTCCTGCTCCGCATCCTGATCAGGCGTCTCTTCGGGTGATTCCGGTCCGGGTGCTTCCGTTTGCGTAGCCGCCGGTTCCGTGACGACAGCGTTCCAGCCGCCTTGTTGCTGCTCGCTCGCGGTTGGGCCCTTCGCCATTTCCGTGGCGAGAGCGGGCAGCCACTGCTTTTGCGCACTGATGACCACATCGCGCGGAATGCTCGCGGTCAGATCGGCAACGAGATTCGCACTCAGCTTCGCCCCGCCGCCAATATTGAGGTCGCCCAGCACGTCCGACGCTTTGCCCGAAATCAACTTATAGAATAGCGTCTTAATCTCCCACACCAGTTTCGTGACCGCCTTGATCTGGTCGTCGCTTGCATTGGCAAGATCCTGAAGGTCCAAGCTGTCGACGGTCTTGATCAGCGCGCGGCCCTGCTCATTCCGGCTGATCATCACCTTCATGAACGGTGTGAGCGCGGCGTCGGACGCCTCCGGCCATTCGCCGATCGCGGCGTTCTTCTTCTTCAGCGATTGCAAATCAAGGCCAGGCAGACTCAGGAAGGCAACGCCTTTCGGCCCGCTGACCCGTTCCTTGCCGCTGATCTGGTCCAGATGGCAGGCGGAACAGGTTTGCTCGAACGGCGCCACGGCCATAATGCGCTTGTCGTCACGACTGTTGTGGCAGGTTGAGCAGGTGGCGGGGATCCGCTTTGCCGGATACTTCTTCGCCACTTCCGGGTAGTGCTTGCCAAAATGGGCGGCATGGTCGTAGACGATCCGTGTACGACGCTTGAACGGATAGTTCTCGAATTTTGGGTGATTGCCGTCGAAGCTGTCGAACTTCACCACGTGACAGGATTGGCATTGCTCGTTGGAAAGCTTGTTCAGTTTGAAATTGGCGCCCTGATGCTCTTGGTGGCACGTCGCGCAATAAAGACCGCGTGCGACCATGTCATGGGTCGGGAATGCGATGCTCTGCGCGCGGGCCGATCGCGGTACGGGCGATGCAGCAGCAATTTTCGACAACCGCTCGGTGCTCTGCTTCAGCGCGTCGGCCGAAGCGCTGTGCGCGTTGAATGCCGTGTCTGGCATTTTGTGGCAGGTGAGGCAGGCCTTGCTGTCGGCGTGCGGATCGCCGGCAACGAGGCCGTGGATCCAACTCAGTTTGCCGCTGCCACTACGGGTATGGCAGCTGCTGCAATTCTTGATCGCGCCGTGAGCGCTCGTTAGCGGTCCCGGCATCAGGAACGTTTTGCCGTTGGCAAGAAAGAAGACTGAGCCCAGGCAGACAACGGTCACGAGCGCCAGCACCACCGCGAGACGGTCACGCAGCGAGGTGGGGCGCGCGGGCCCCTCGGACTTCGGCGGCTGAACCGATCTGATCCGTCTCAGGCCCCGCATCACCAGGTCCCGGATGAAAAGGAATAGACGACGACGACGTGCAGCACCGTCAGTACGATCAGCGCATAGGTGACGGGTACATGCACGAACTGCCAGGCCTTGGTGAGTCCGAGAAAGACACGTGCGAAATCGAGCCGGTCCTTCTCGACCACTAAGTCCTTGATGGCTACGAGCTTCTCCTGGCTCGGCCGGTCGACATAGCGTGACAGGTTGTCAATCTCATCGGTCAACTGCTTGAGCGGACGCTGCGAGCCGATGAGATGGGCGGTGACATTGCGCTGCCCCTGGAAAAAGTCCTTCAGGTGGTTGGTGTAGAGCTCCGTGATCCAGGCGTCATAGGGCGGCGCCGGCAAAGCGATCGCATCGGCGGCCGGATCGGTCTTTGCGACGGCGGCCTCGACATCTTGTGCCAGCTCGGCGCGGCGGGTGGGAATGCGATCATAGCCGACGCGCTCGTCCATCCCACGTTTGGCCTGCAGCGACCATGCGAGATAAGTGCCGAAAATGCCGCTCAGCGTCACCAGCACGAAGCACGCCCACAGCGCCCATTCGAAGCCGGAGTCGGGCAGAGAAAAATCCGAATGCGAGATGAAGGCGGCGATCAGCACGTAGCCAAGAAAAATATGGAACTTCCGCCAGCGAAGGGCGGATTTCGGCGATAGGCTGGCCGTTTTGAGGGAGATATGGAAATAGAGCTGCAAACCCATGCCGCCGGCCAGCACCCAGCCATCGAGATAACGCGCGTCGCGGAGCCCGTTGCCGTAAATCCAGACGAGCCAAAAGAAGCCGCCAGAAATAGCCGCTATCAGAAGGCCCTGAATTGTCTGGCTGTTGAGATATCCCGCCGAGCCCGGACTGCGTCCGCCGATTGAGCCGTCGTACATGCGCCGCCCCACCGGTCTCACGGCAGCTCCCCGAAATAACCCATCGCGGTCGTTGTTTCCCATCAAGCCCATTCAGGTTGCCCAGCCGGCTTGGGATCAATTGACCGCGCTGGCTTTTCTCGCCGTGCCCTTGAACTTATCCGGTCCGGGAATAAGGCTATCGAGCCCGGCCATCGTGCTGCCGTCGTACTTCTCGCTGACGCTCACGAGCATCTTTGAGACGCCGTCGGCCGCAGCCGTCAGAGGGCCTTCATTGTTCAGCTTCAACCCGGCCGAATGGCCAAATTCGAGCATTTTTGCGATTTCTGGCACGTTCGGCACCGCTTTCGCCGCAGCTGCGAGCTGCTTCCGAGCCCGGTCGGCGCGCATAGCCATCTCGAATGCATAGGGCTTTCTGACAGTCGCCTTTCCGACCGCGCGCAATGCAGTCTCAAGCTCGACGCCGAGGCCGACGAGATAGAGCATCCGTTTGCGCGCCGCGCTGGCCGGCACGTTTTCCTTGCCTTTGGAGTGCCAAGTGTTGTGCCGCACCTCGCCCTGTGACCAGGACACCAACTCGAAGGCGCTGCCGGCCCGGTGGCCGCCTTTGTTCACGAGATCCTCTCGCGGCACGACATGGCAGCTGTAGCAATTTTTTGCCAACCGGTAGACCGAGGACGGCCTGATCATTCCCTTCGATTCGGCGAGCTTCCAGCGCGTCGCCGCCTCGGCCTTACTCTCGGTCTGGGCCTTCTTGCCGCTGTACCCGCTGTGGACCTTGATCCAATCCTTCCCGGCGCTGTGGCAGGATTCGCAGGAGATGCCCGTTATTGGCTCCTCCTTATTGTCCTTCTGCTGAACCGTGAAATGGCAATTCAGGCACAAGCTCTCCGACTTGACGCGTCGCACCCCCATTCTTTTCGCGATTTCGTTCGCCTCGGTCTTGCGCGGCATTTCACGGAAGGTCTTGAAATGATGCGTGCCCTTCCAGGCCTCGGCCTCCTGCTTGTGGCATTCGGCACAGGCATTCGGACCGACGATCTTGGCCGGATCAGACGCAACTGCGCCAAACGCGGCAAAGCCAAAAGTCATCAGCACGCCGCAGAGATAAAGCACGGACGAAAGTCGCCCGAACCCAAGCGACCGAAGGCTATGCACTCTGAGAACCACAATGACTTCTCATTCTCGCTTCAGCCGTCCTATCTTGCTTCAGCCATCGTTACGCCAGCATCGGCAGATCCCGCTGGTCGCGGGGGCGATCGAGGGCGAGCTGGCGCATCCGCCTGCTGGCCGGTGCTGCGAGCCACTGCATGGCGCGGGTTAGAACGCCTTCCTCGACCGTGTCATCGGTGGTCGGTAGGAATGGATCCGCATAGCAAGTCGCGCCGATGTGCGCGGCGATCGATTTGATTGAATCGACCACCCCTGGCGCGCCGCAGGCGTAGAGAACATCGGTCGGCAACAAGCGCGGCAAATAGTCGGTAGGCCGGCCCGGCAACACCGCCTTGGTCAAGGTCTGCGGCGTGCTGCAGATAGGCACGACGAGGACATTAGGGAATCTGGAGAGCTGCACGAGAGCTGGGCCCATGTAGAGGGACTCGAGGGTGCGGCCGCCAGCGATGATCATCATTCTGCGCTCTGGATTCTCGCGCAGCGCTGCAACGGCGATCGACCAGATCGGCGCAAAACCGGTGTTAGTGGCGACGAGAATGAGCCGGCCCATTAAACTGGACCGGAAATGCGCCGAGCCATAAGGCCCGGTCAGCTTCACCTGATGGCCCAGCCTGATGCGCTTGCCGAGCGACGAGGTGACAACCCCATCTTGCATTCGCCGGACGTGGAACCAGACCGATCGGCTGTCCTGACTGCCGCGAAAGGGATGGGTAATACTGAAGGGACGGCTCGGATATCCGCTGAACCGCACTCGCGCATATTGTCCCGCAAGATAGGGCAGCGCGCTATCCGTCGTGATGCCAACTTCCATCACCTCGGGCGACAGGGGACGCAATGAGCTCAACACACCGTCGACGGTGCGAACACCCAACGACTGGCTTCTCTCAATCACCGCATCGCCGACGATCCGGCACTGACAGGCATGAACGATGCCCGGCTCGGAGCCTTCGCCACCCTGCACTTCTCCGGACACCAGACGCACGCAGCATGTGCCGCAGTGGCCCGCGCGGCAATCAAAGGGCAGGTCGATGCCGTTGTTTAAAGCAGCGTCGAGCAGCAACTCGCCACGACGCGCCAGAAAGCTACTGCCATTGACAGTAATTTGGTTGCTTCTTGTCATTGTCTAATCCCGGAAGCCTTCAAATTTTTGATCTACAGCTGGTCCGGGTGACCCGTCGTCGCGGCGCATCCTGGGATCCTCAGCAAAGCGATCATTCTGGATTTGCCTTCTCATCGTTGAGCAATAGAAACGCTGATTTTTTCTATCGTTCGTCACTTGCTACCCCCTATCGAAAATCGAAGCCGTAGACGGATACGATTCGAGACTCTCAATTCAGTCGTTACGTGATTGGTGCGCCTTGATTATCGGCAGCGGTCTATCCTCTCATCATGGTCAGACAATGGCCGTTGAATATTACATGCCGTACGCCGGGGACACTTCTTATGGATTCCGAAAAAAGCCATTCAGAAAAATGTCGGAAATAATATGGATAAAAATGGGCGACTAAAATAGAAAGTCCGAATTTGAGCAGATAGCGCTCTAGATTTCTGACGCCTGGCAAAATTTCCGATGACGGGTGGCTTCGCGGTCCACCAAGGTAATTTGCCTGCGAGACAAATTTCTTTAAGTTTCCAGGCACCTGGCTTGCCGCCATTCGATCATTTGTGGAGTGCGAATTATATTGTAATCCATTTAGTTGGATGGCGTTCATTTCGACGGAATTGGAAATGCATCGCAGTTATCTCACGCTTTTCATTATAGAAACGGCCATATGGCAGACAATTTCGACAGCAATAAAAACGGGACATGAAGCGATTATCAGGTATTCCGATGCTTTCCTGCGTCTTCGCGAGCGCCCTGCTGATTCACGCTGCATTCTCTAGCCAGAATGCCGTCGCCGGGCCCAGCGGTGCGGTACGAACCCAAATCGTGCAAGCCCAGTCTGGGTTGCGAGTAGCAGAGAACGATGAAGCGGCCGCGCCAACCGATGCTAACGCTGCGCTCGAAATACTTATCAGGAGGGACAAGGAGAAAAGAGCCAACTCTGAAAAGGCGGCCGGAAAAACCGATGCCGCAGGCAAACAAGAAGCTCCCGTCCCCGCAATCGATAAGGAGACCCTCTCTCTATATCCGACCGCTGCGCAATGCGGCCAGTGCCATAAGCAGATTTACGAAGAGTGGTCGTCCTCGCAGCATGCCTATGCGTCGATCTCGCCGATGTTCCATAAGTTCGAGCAGAAGTTCCAGAAGCTTACCCAAGGAACGGTCGGCACCTTTTGCGTGCGCTGCCACCAGCAGGTCGGCACACAGCTCGGCGAGGCACGCGAATCGCCGCTCTGGGCGCGCAGTCAGATTTCCCGCGAGGGCATAAGCTGCATCACCTGCCACCGGGTCAAGGAAAGCTACGGCAAGGTCAATGGCGAGCGCCGGGTCGAGCCGGGCAAGATCTACGAGCCGGTCTATGGCAGCGGCGAAAAAAGCGTAATCAAAGACGTGCTCGCCGACAAGGAAACCTACTCCGTCAAAACCAGCACCGACGGGCGCGGCAACGACATCCACAAGGGTATGATAACGAACGACCAGATCACCCAGTCGGAGTTCTGCGTCAGCTGTCACCAGGTCGCCGTCAACTTGGGAATCAAGCTGGAGATCGTCTGGGATCAGTATCGCGACAGCCCTGCACGCAAAGCCGGCGTCACCTGCCAAGCCTGCCACATGGGCAAAGTTCCTGGAAAACCCGAGGGCTATGCGACCGCGCCTTCCGCCGTGGTCGGCGGCAAGGAGATCAACCCGGGACGCAAGCACGCCAATCACCGCTTCATCGGCCCGGGCTATTCGATCGCCCACCCCGGCATCTTCCCTCACAACCCGAAAGCCCAGTCCGTCAGCGTCGAGGACTGGCTGCAGTTCGACTGGCGCGCCGGTTGGGGCACCACCAAGTTCGAGGACAAGATCGCGGACGGCAAGATCAAGGTCAACTTTCCCAAGCGCTGGGCCGATGCGCTCGACCGTGAAGAGGCCCGGGAAACCATCGAGGAGAATCTCGCGAAGCTCGACGAGCGTGACAAACTCAGAAAGCAGGTCATGGAGAACTCGAGCAACGTCGATGGTCCTCACATCGAGGGCACGCCGAGGATCGGCACGGATCTGGCGTTCTCCTACAAGATCAAGAACACCAATACGGGGCACAACCTGCCGTCAGGTTCGCTCGGTGCACAACCGCAGCTCTGGGTGAACGTCGCCCTCGTCGATCCCGACGGCAACAACATTTGGGAGTCGGGCTACGTCGACAGCAATGGCGACATGGCCGATCAGCACAGCCTCGATGTCGCCGCTGGCCGCATCGGCACGGACCAACAGCTGCTGCACTTCCAGACCAAGTTCCTGACGACCAACGTCAAGGGTACGGAACGCGAGATGTACCTGCCGGTGAATTTTGACATCGATCCGCTGCCGCATCTGCGTCCGCCCCAGATCCCGACTACCGTTCTCAATCATCCGCCGTTGGTGCGCATGGAGAACCACTCGCTGGCGCCGCTGGCAGAGAAGGTGGCCAAGTATCAAGTGCCGGGTGACCTGATCAAGAAGCCGGGCAAGTACCAGCTCGCCTTCCGCATGCGGAGCCGTGCCGAGCCGATTTACTTCATGCGCTTTGTCGGTGCCACCAAGGCAATGGAGCAAACTATGAACGAGCGGATCATGAACTTCCACGCCTTCGCAGTGGAGCTCGAAGTGAAGGACTAGTGCCTAAAAGTCGAGCGTTTCGGATGGGTACCGGTAACGGGGCCCAAAAAAGCGGGTCCGAAGCCTCTCCAAAAACCTCTTGCCGACCGAGCGAGCTCGCAGGTCAGAGGCACAAAGTGAGAGCTTCCACGTGACTCGTAATGCGAAAGTCAACCTTCGGAACCTTGTCAGGTCCACGACCGCCACTATCGCGCTGGTAGCCGGTGGTTACCTGGTGATCTCCGGCTCGACTGCAGAACCTGCGGCGGGCGAAAGCACGACCAATCCCAGTAAGAATGAAACGTGGATTGAGAAGTCTTATCTGGCCGGACCTGAGTCAGACGCCAAAAACGATGCGCAGGAGCAGGCCGACACCGAGGCAGACAACAATGGCGACAAGAATGGCAAGGACATCGAGAAGGTCGCGGCATCAAAAAGCAGCGACAATTCCCGCAAGAACGAGACATCGATCGAAAAGTCTTTTCTAGCCGGCCCGAAGTCCGACGACAAAGAAGACGCGCAGGAGCAGGATCGCAAGGACGGCAAGTCGACCGCGGCAAAAAAAGACAGCAAGTCCCAAAAGGAAGACAAGGCAGTCCAAAATGCTTTCCGGCCCGGTCCCACGTACGAATCGAAGTACAATGCCGATGAGCAGCTTGACATCTATGGCGGAAAGAGCGCGGTCGACCCGCCGCGTCCGCTGCTTGAGATAGGTCGCGAGCAATACACCTCGGGATTATACGACGAGAGCAGCACCCTCCTGGGTAAGTTGAATCCGCTGCTCCCTGGCCTCGCCATCTACGGCGACTGGCGGACGGCCGTCGCCTACAACAAAAACAATGGCAAGGATATTGCGCAGATCGCGACACGACTGAACATCGACGTCGACTTCAAGATCACCGGCACCGAACGAATACACGCCTTCTTCACGCCGATTCAGCAGGGCAATGCAAATTTCAGCCGTTTTGAGTTCGGCGGTGGCGGCGCCGACGACAAGTTCACTGCCGAGTTCGACGCCGAGCCGCAGACTTTGTTTTTCGAGGGTGACTTCGGCTCTCTCTATTCCGGTTTCTCCGGTAAGGAAGCCGGTTTCGACCTGCCCTTCACTGTCGGCCTCTTCCCGCTGTTTCTGCAGAACGGGATCTGGGCGAACGATGCGATCCTCGGCGGCGCGGTGACCCTGCCCGCGAAGAACTCGGCGGCGTTGGGCCTTTCCAACTTCGACATCACCTTCTTCGCCGGATTCGACAATATCGACAACGCAGGCCTCATCGGAGCGAACGGCAAGGTCGACAACCATAGTGCCAATCTCTTTGGCGCAACGACCTTCATCGACGCCTTCAGCGGCTATATCGAAGC
>Ga0070681_10005297_pt1 | contig 12454 bp, 8 predicted proteins | sample KBSC83BmetaG_FD_65650 | JGI IMG/M metagenome (GOLD analysis project Ga0070681, IMG submission 65650) | Corn rhizosphere microbial communities from Kellogg Biological Station, Michigan, USA - KBS C8-3B metaG | ecosystem: Host-associated > Plants > Roots > Rhizosphere | place: USA: Michigan...
GAGCAGGCGCAGCAGCTCGCCCGACACGTAGCCCGTGCCTCCGAGAACGATTGTGGGGATTGTTGCGCTCATGGTGCGGTCTTCGCTCCGACGCCAATGGCCTCCATCACCGTGTCGGCCAGGCCGGCAGGGTTCGTGATCGCATTGCACGCGGGCACTTTCATCTGTTGGGTGATGATGTCGACGCCGACCTGATTGTCAGTGGAGGGGCCGGTGACCACGCAGGGCTCGACTCCAAAGCGCTCGCGCAGGAGCTTCACGCCACCCCACGCGGCGACCGGATCGTTCGCGGACAGAATGACGCCCGACAACGCCGCCCGAATGTCTTCACACTCGAGAATCGCATCGACTCCATAGGTGCCCAGAATTCCGTCCCCGAGCTCGAACACGATCACGTCGGGCTTTCCCGCGCTGAGCTCCGTGATCATCGCTCGGGTGAGCGCCGGACCGTTGGCTCTCGTCGTGGTGACGATTCCGTGGTCGGTGAAAATGAGTGAGCGGCGCGCGCCCGCATCTTCCATTGCAAGAATGTCGCGGCGCAGGGAGACACCGGTCGCCTTGAACGCGTCAATCACCAGGCCGCGATGGCGCATGCGACCGATCAGCGCGCATGCAGCAGCGGTCTTGCCGGCCTCCATGCAGGTGCCGGCGAGCGCGACGACCGGCACGCCGTGCGTGTCCAGCTTCGCCTCGGGATCGAGCTTCTTGTGGCCCACTCGCGCCGGCACGCCGATTCGCTCGCCCAGGTAAGGGAAATTGAGCACGACGCCCAGCACGCGGCAGTCGAACGGCTTGCCCTTGTCGGGATTCACCGAGTCGCAGATTCCCAGCACGCCACCGATGTTGAGCATCTGGATGACATCGCCCGCCTGGAGCGAGGGCGGCACGTGCCCGGAATACCCGAACAGCGCCTTGCGGTGTCCGAGAGCGCCGACGACGATATCGCCCTTGCTGACCTTCGCCATGCGGCCGCTGGTCAGCTCGAGTGTGTTGTAGGTGGACTTGTTGTTGAGTACTTCAACGACCACGACAACGCCTTCCTCCGAGGGGATATCGGGGGAAATACGCACTTCGTGCGAGAGCCCGCACGCCTGCGTGATGGAGGCGACCTTGTCGACGACTACCGTTCGCATCCCGTTTACCATTGCTAGTCCTTGACGTGCAATCCCGCTCTGCGGTGGAACACACCGGTCAGCGAGACGATCTTCGAAAATCCCAACGCGTCCGTGGCCGTCCATTCGCCGGCGGCCTCGCCGTAGACCCCCTTGGAGGCGGCCATGAGCGAGTAGGGCGATTCGACGCCCTCGATGAAGAGGTTGCCGGGACGGAACAGCACATTCACATCGCCCGTGACACGCTCCTGCGAGGAGTACAACAGAGCTTCGATGTCGCGGCAGACCGGATCGAGCAACTGCCCTTCGTGCACCAGATCGCCGTAGGGCTGGGCAACGAGTTCCTTGATCCTCTGCTGCCGCGGCGTCAGGACCAGCTTTTCCAGCTCGCGGTGCGCGGTGAGCAGCGTCTCGGCGGCGGGCGCCTCAAAGGCAACGCGACCCTTCGTCCCGATGATCGTGTCGCCCAGGTGGATGCCGCGACCGATACCGAACGGCGCAGCAACTGCCTCCAGCGCCTCGATTACCGCCACTGGCGAGAGCGACTTGCCGTCCAGCGCCACGGGCCGTCCCTGCTTGAAGGAGATGACGTGGCGCTCAGGAGCCTTGGGGTGAGTGAAGGCGTCGCGTGTGAGCACCCAGGCGTGATCCGGAATGCTTCCCGCCGAGGTCAGCGTCTCTTTCCCGCCGATGGTCACTCCCCACAGGCCGCGGTTGATCGAGTAAGCGGCGCCGAACGGAGGCACCGGGAGCCCGCGCTTCTGCAGATAATCGAGCTCGTCCTGGCGCTTGAAGGCTTTGTCGCGGACGGGTGCGAGCACCTCCAGATCCGGCGCCAGCGTTCGGAGCGCAACCTCGAACCGGACCTGGTCATTGCCGGCAGCCGTGCAGCCGTGGGCGATCATATTCGTGCCCAGTTGGCGGGCCATGCGCGCGATGGTTTGCGCCTGCATGACACGCTCCGCGCCTACGCACAGCGGATAGAGCTGGCCGCGCCGGACATTGCCCATGATCAGGAAGCGCAACACCTGCTCAAAATAGTCCGCCCGAGCGTCAATCTGATGGTGCTCGACGGCGCCAAGCGCACGCGACCGCTCCGCAAGCGTGCGGGCGGCGGCATCGTCGATGCCCCCGGTATCCACAGTGACGGTAATGATCGGGCGGGCGTGGTGCTCCGCGATCCACGGCACGAGGAACGAGGTATCGAGGCCGCCGGAATAGGCGAGAACAATGGGCTTGGCGCCCTGTGATGCAGCAGTGTTGGGCATGATCCTAGACTCGGAAAATGGAATGCAGGCGGGTGACGAGCTTGTCCTGCGAGCGTGCGTCCGCGGTGGCGATAAAGATGGTGTCGTCGCCTGAGATCGTCCCCGCGACTTCCGGCCACTCGGCGCGGTCGATGGCCACCGCGACGCTTTGCGCCGAGCCGATCGTCGTACGCAGCACCGTCAGCGAAGGGCCCGCGCGGCGCAGACCCCGCACGAACTGCGAGAGTGTGGAGAAATCGCCGTTCGCGCGGGTGATCTCATCTGGCGGCAGCACGTAGCGGCCGCTCGCCTTCAAGACCCCGAGATCGCGCAGGTCGCGGCTGATGGAGGACTGAGTGACGTCATGCCCCTCTTTCTTCAGCAGGTGCACCAGGTCTTCCTGCTTGCGCACCAGGCCGTCGCGCAGGATTCGCACGATCGCATTGCGGCGGACGAGTTGTTGGGCGTCGGTGAGCATCGGCCGGTACCAGCATAAACTTGCAAGCATTGTGCATAAAAATGCACAAAGGTCAAGGGAAGGAGAGTGTGCCGCGCTGCCAGCGCGCGCGTTCGGCGTCTCGAAGGGGCGGCTACTTGTCGATCGTGTACACGAGGTCCGCGCCGCGCGCCTGGCCGACCTCGGTTTTCACAGTCCAGTGATCGCCGAGCGTGTACCGCAGTTTGAGCACGTTGAGCTGCTCGGTCAGGCTCACTCCGTAGCTCACATAGAGCCGCGGTGACAGGAACTTGCCGAGCACGAGCGAGGTTTCGTTGGTCAGGTCCGTTTCCAGGCTCACGTCCTCGAACCCGATGCGCGATCCGAGCTGCTGTGCCAGGATCGCTCCGCCCTGAGCGAGCGCTTCGTTGCCGGCGCCCGACTTCTGGCTCTGGACCGTCTCCAGACCGCCGCCGGCGAGGATCAGCGACACGATCTGCGATTGCGGCAGCGAGGGGTCGGAGAAGAAGCTGATCCGCGGCTGCTGCAGGGTGCCGCGCACGTTGATCCCGGCGGTGACGTCGGGAAATTCCTTGATCGCACGCAGATCGATTCCGGGGTCCTGCACCGGGCCGCCGGTGAAGATCAGCCGGCCGCGCTGGATATCGAGCTTGCGCGCATAAGCCAGGTACTTGCCCTCCTCGATGGAAAGCTCGCCCGTCGCGCGGGTCACCTCGTCGTAGCCGCTGCGAACGGTGATATTGCCGCCCAGGCGGCCCGACAGCCCCTGGGTGTCGAGATTGACCTTGTCGCCCAGGCTGAGCGTGATCGTGCTGGTCACTTCGAAGCGCTTCGCCGGGTCCTCGGGCTCGGAGCCGACGATGACCTCATCGGAGGAAGACAGCACGGCCCCTTTCAGATCCACAGGGACGATCTTCGCGTAGGGCACCAGCACCTTGCCCGTGACATCGATCTTGTGCCCGGTGATGTTGAAATCGAGGTTCGGCGAGGCATTGATCCGGGCTTCCGGGACGTCGACCACTCGCAGTCCCGCCCCTTCCAGGTGAAATTTTCCGTAAGGCAGGGAGTCGCGCCATTCAAGATGTCCCTGCGCCGTTGCGGTGCCCGGTCCCACGTGGGTTGAGCCCTGGAAATCCAGCCCATTGTCCGTGAGCTTCGCCTCGAAGGCCGTCTGGCGCATGTTGAGATTGACCTGGTAGACATCGATCTCGCCATTGGCGAGCGTGATCGTGCCATTCACCAGCGGCGTGCCGAGGGTTCCCATGAACCGCATGTCGGCGTTCAAGGTGCCGGAAGCGCGATCGATGTCGGGCGCGTATAGAGTGATCAGACCCAACTCGCTGGTATGCGCATGCAGCTCTCCCTGCACGGGCATGTTCGCCCATTGTTCCGTCGTGCGCTGCGCGGTGAGCGAGCCTTTGAGCGAGCCGATCTGACCGTCTTCCAGAGCGATATCCGCGGAGAGGCTGTTGCGCCCGGCGTTGATGTTGATGAGGCCGGTTCCCAGCGTCGTGTTCTCCTTCTTACCGCTGGAGAGCTTGTGAGACAGATGGGCGTCCATGAGGTCGAGCCGCGCGGTGCCCTGCAACGGCTGCGACTCACCCCCGAACACCCGGACCAAAGCGCTGATCTGCCCGGAATACTCCACGGCGGGCGTCAGACCCGAGGTCAGCGTGCTCATCGGCAGATCGTTGGCCGTGAACGTGCTCGACCACTGGGCCGCAGTCCAGTCACCGTCAGCGCACAGGCTCGCAGGCGTCCCGACCAGGCACATCCAATCCGCGCGGATCTTGTCAGCGGACAACAGCAAGCCCACCGGGCGCTCGAGTTCCAGGTGCAGCGCGTCGCTGCCGTTTACCGTAAGGGTCGCCAGTTCCCCTTTCCAGACCCCATGGTCGTAGGGACCGGCGCCGTGCGCGCTGATGGAGAGGCCTTTGGTGCTGGCGTCAAGCTGAAGTGCCACGTTGGCCGGTTTGCCGGCAAGCGTGAAGGTCAGGTTGTCGAGCCTGCGATTGCGGAACTGAAGGTTGTGTACGTGCGCCGACACTTTCGATTCGTGTTGCTCGCCCGGATCGAAGTCGACGTCGGCGTCGATCGCATCTGCGGTCACGCCTTCATGGTGGAGACCGGTACCGTGCGCCTTGGCACTGACCGTCGGGTCTTTGAGTGTGCCGCGAATGACTCCACTGGCATCGAGCTGCCCGCGACTGTCGGCCGACAGAAGGCTGAGGTCCTCCGTCTTTACCGCAAAGCGCAGATCCAGAGCATCCGCGACCGTACCATCGAGCGAAAAGTTGGTGCGCCCAAGTGCGACGCGCACACCCCTGAAATCCCAACCCTTCGTGGTTCTCTCCAGGAGGCCGCCACCGGCAGCGCCAACGCCACGCAGTTTGCCTGAGAGACTGCGGACCTCGACGTTGAAGTCACCTGCCTCGCTGAACCCACGACCTCTCGCCGCCAGTGCGAAGCTCAGTGACCCCGGAAGGTCGGGACGCAAGCGCGCGGGATTCAGTCCGGTGACGGAGCCGTTGATGAGCCAGGTGTCAGCCGGAGCCCACGTGACCTGGCCGCTCAGCTCGGCATGGCCCTCGAAGGCGTCCAGACTTCCTTGTGTGAAGGCGAAGCTGTCTTTGCCGAGAGTGCCGACGACTCTCATCGGCGATGGCGCCAATCCCTCGATGGTCCCGATGCCACTGGCGCGCACGTCGTACGGCAGCAGCCCGTTGAGTGTGAAGTCCCCGGAAGCACTGCGAAACACCACATCCTTGCCAACGAGCGGCCAACGGAAGTTGTGCCACGTTCCCTTCAGATCGAGGCGGGGCCCGTGCGGGACGACTCCGAATGTGCCGGAGCCCGTCGCGTGCGCACCGGATGTCGGGTGAACGACGTCCATGTGTGTAGCGGTCAGCACGCGATCGCGGTATGAGCCTTCGAACTCGACATTGAACGTCCCTGCTTTCAAGCCAGACGGCACGGTCGTACCTTGCGCTGCGAAGCCGTTTACATCCCCGTGCAAAGCGAGTTGGGCGGTAAAGGTGCCCAGCAGCGGGGCGTTCAGGCCCCAGGGAGTCAACTCGAACGAATGGACCTGCGCCTCGCCCAGCCAATGAAAGTGAGTAGCCAGGTCCAGCATCCGGCCGGAAACCTCTGCGCTCATCGGCGCAAGAATCCGCGACGTGACTGCCAGGGATGTCAGGTCGCCGTGCGCGGAGGCGGAGAGATTCCAGGCAGGCTCCCCGGCGGGCAGCCAGTCAATCTTGCCGTCGCCGTCGATGCCGAGAAGCTGCGGTGGTCTTCTGCCGTGGAGCGCCCCGAAAGCGGTAATGTGCGCGTCGCCCATCATCAGATCCGCCTCGAAGATGCGGATCGTACGATGGCGAACGACGCCGCCCGCTACGATGTTGTGCCCTTCGATCCGGACCCCGTTGGGCGCGATGACGACCGCCGAGCCGATGTGAGTTCGATCGGCCGTGACGAGCATCCATTGGGGCAGGAAGACGAGCGGCGAGCCGTCCGAGGGCCGATTGCTCCGCCGCACCTGGATGAACGCGCTGTTGATGACTGCATTGTGAGCGCTGATCGTCTGCCACAGGAGCGGCAAAACCGCGACCCGCCCGGAGATTCCCTCGAATCGCAGATGCGCCAGCCGATGGTCGATCTCAACGCGCTCCGCGGTGATGCCGTGCGCGACCGTGCCTCTCACGTTGACGATGTCGAGCGTCGTACCCGCGATCTTGTGTGGAATCTGGCGGAGGACGAACTGCAGGCCGCTTTCGGTGAAGACGATGTAGTAGAACGCTGCCGTCGGCACCGCCACTGCCAGGAGTATCAGCAGTCCGGAGATCGCGAGAAGCAGGCGGCGCACGACGGGTTCGTCCCTACAACTTCGGTGAGAAGTTGATGTGCAGGCGGGGGCTCGCTCCGGGGCGCGACAGCGGCTCGGCGACATCGACTCCGAGCGTCACGACGGGCAACCGGATCCGGAATCCGACGCCGACGGAGTAGTCCAGCTGCGGCGCCTGCCAACTATCGAAGGCGTTGCCGTAGTCGAAGAATGCGGCGATCCCGAAGTTCCGCGGCAGGTCGCGGATGATTTCCACGGTCCCCGTCAGAACGTCCTTGCCGCCGACCTTCACGCCCGTCATCAGGCAGTTGCCATCGGCTCCGATGATGTTCTGTCCCGCGGCGTTCTTCTGGCAGACGTATTGAAGGGGTGACAGGTCGTTGTAGGCAAAGCCGCGCACGCTGTTGTCGCCACCGGCGAAGAATCGCATCACGGTCGGCAGCTGGCTGAACTGCGAGACGAGCGTGCCGCCGACCTCATCGCGCAGGAACAGGTGCCACTTCGGATAAAAGTTGAACACCCGCTCGGCCTGGATGTGCAGCTGGATGAAATTGGAGTCCGAGCCGATTGAGCTGTGCGACCCGCGCAGCTCCGCGAACAGGCCGCGCTCGAACAGGGCCTCGCCCAGGTAGCCTTTGGGCACCGAGGCGATGTCCCAGCCAGGCACCAGCATGCGATCGGTCCTGTTTTCCGCCAGCGAGTCGCTTGTCGTGCGCATGGCGTTCACGAACCAGACGTGCTGCCACGCTCCGATGACCTTCGTGACGCTCGGACCGATCGACAGGGTGCGCGTTTCCACATCCGCGAATTGCCTCTGCTCCACGGTGCCATCAAGGCTCAGCTTCTCCACCGCCGGATCGCCGATTGGGATGATGTAGTGACTCTGCAGACTGTACTTCGTTACCTGCGCGGCTTCGACCAGAACATCGAAGCGATGCCCCCGTGAATTGATGCGCCGGTCTTCCCAGGTGAGCGTTCCCCGCGGTCCTGTGTCGGTAGCGTATCCGGCTCCGAAGGAGTATCGGTTGCGACGGTTGGGCTTGGCTCGAATGGCGACGGGTACGACGTGGTCGATGCGGTCTGGCTCTTGCGGTAACACCTCCAGGTCCGCGAAGTACTGCGCATCGTCCAGCGCGAACTGCGTGCGCAGGATCTGCGTGAGATCGAATGGGTCGCCCTGCTGGTAGCGGATATAGCGACGCACGAGCCTGTCCTCGACCGCCTGCTGCTCGATCGTCGTGCTGCCGAACTGATACCGGTCGCCCGTCTGCAGCTCCAGCGCCGCCCGGGCTTTGTGGTTCTGCGGATCGACTATGAGGTCGCTCTTCGTTAGCTTCGCGTCAAGGTATCCGTACGTCGCGGCGGTACGCTGCAGGTCGCTTTTGATCGCGTCATACGTTGCATGGTTCAGGCGCTCGCCGACATGTAGCGGCGGATCGGCCGTGATCCTCGTAAAGAGGGGGTCGCTCGAGCCTGGACCTGTTACCCGAACATCAACGGCTTCCATGATGATCGGCGTCCCTGGAGTGATGTCGATGGCCACACGCCAGTCCCCGTGTTTGACCTCCGTCAGCTCCGAGTGAACCTGCGGCTCGTAGTAGCCAAATGGTTTCAGGGCTGCCTGGACTTCGCGCTCGACGCGATCGTGAAGGCGCTCGATCGTATCCGGGCTCAGATCGTCGCTGCGTTTGTATCTCTCGAAGCTCAGATAAGCGAGAACGTTCGAACGCAATTGCTCGTCGACGCCCCGGACCTCGACGTTGACGTTCGCGTAGGCCAGCGGACAGACGCCCAGGCACAGCGCGGCCATCGAGGCCTTTGTTCGCCGCAAGGCCTGCTGTAGGGAATTGCGCTGCGCCATTTAAAACGCGTGACACCTGGAAAGGACGGAATTCTAGAACACTGTAGATAACGGCCGCCGTGCGAGACGGCTGACTGCTGCAGTAGAGTGTGCTGACTTCCCGGGGGTTCCGCACCGGGCTGCGTCACGGCAGAAGCAGCGGCGTTGTCTGCGGGCGCCTCGACAGCCCGCGCAGCGGCTCTTTCCCTATGGCCACTCTCCCCCGTTCAGCTCCCATTGATTCTGGCCGATATAGACGCCCCGGGGGTCGAAGCGGCGCTCGGCCACGAAGAGCTGACCGCTGGGCTCGAGCAGCAGCACGGTCGAGCAACGGGTCCCGTAGTCGGGATTCAGCACGAAGGGAGATGACAGAATCCGTTCCCATTCCTCGGACAACCCGGTCTGGGGAAGTTCCGTGACGCTGCCGACAGTCCTGCGGTCGTTCAGGATTGCGAACAAAGCCTCCGCGCCGGTCGCGGGGTCGGACTGCGTTTGGAGCCAGCCTTCGAAGCGCTGGCGGACCGTGCGTAGCTTCGGCCACGGGGTGTCCAGAAACTGGTTGGAGAGCCCGTAGAGGCCGGGAGCGAGGGGCCGGGCGAAGACATCGGAACGGTTACAGCCGTACCAGAGCGACTCGTGATCGGCGAGCAGCAGGTTGAATCCGGAGTACGTGGCCGCCGAGGGCTCCAGGGCCTGCAGGTAGGAGCCAGCGTCCTGTTGGCTCTCCAGATAACGCGGGATCAGCGTTCCGCGCGAGGGCGCCTCCGGTCTCGGTCGCTGCATATCCCTGAAGTTCGTCACGACGCCAAAGCGTCGTTGCCTGTCAACTCCCAGCCAGGTTCCGTTGGCCCGAAGATCGCGACCCGCAAGGATGTCGCTGGGCGCCGGCCACTTCGCCATGGGTGCAGCCGGCCGCTCGTGAAATTCGTCGCGGTTGGCGGCAACGATGAGCTGATAGCGCGGATGCGCCCGCCAGGCGATGACCAGGAGGCACATGCCTCAGCGCTCCTTACTGATCATCTTCCAGCCAGGCCGAAATGAGCCGGTAGGAGATGGAATGGGAAGGAGGCCCCAGCGGCAGCCCCTCGGACCGAACCTGCTCGCGCGTGAACCACTGCGCGTCCTCGAGCTCACTGCCCACCGTGATCGGGCTTCCCGGGCGCGCCGTGGAGTGGAACCCGAGCATCAGCGATGAGGGGAAAGGCCAGGGCTGCGACGAGTCATACCGGGTACTCAAGACCTCGATGCCCGTTTCCTCCATGACTTCGCGCGCCACGGCATCTTCCAGGCTCTCGCCGGGCTCGACGAAGCCCGCGATGGTCGAGTAGCGGCCCGGCGGCCAGCTTTGCTGCCGGCCCAGGAGGGCGCGCTCGCCATCGGTGACCAGGACGATGATGGCTGGGTCGAGTCGCGGAAAGAACTCGTGTCCGCAGGCGTCGTTCGTACAACGGATGATGTGCCCCGCGCGATCCGCGAACGTGGGTGAGCCACAGATGCCGCAGAACACGTGCCGCGAGCGCCAGATCGTCAGGGCCCGCGCGTACGCGAGAAGTCCTGCCTGCTCGGCTGGAATCTCGGGGGCGAGCGCCCGAAGCTCCTCGAAGCCGATATCTTCACTCAGCTCCATGGGAGCGTCCGCGGGCACCTCGGCGAGGACGCATCGCCGGCCCTCGAACCACCCCAGCAGTACGAAGTGCCTGGGCTCCAGGCTGCGCACGATGGGATGAGTTCCGGCGACGAACTCTATCGACGGCACGGGCGCTTTCCGCAGCAGCTGCGTGGTTCCTCGCGTGAGGACGAATCGGGTCGTTCCGTCGCTCAGGGCGGCGTGCAGCCAGTTGGGGTCCTCGCGTGCCTGCGCCCGCCGGTCAATGGCCGAGCTTGAAAAGAAATTGGGCCGGGCTGTGTCCATGGCTGAGCGCGTACACGTAAAGGGCGTGATGGCTCATTTTAGTCTAGGCGATCCCGACGAGCTGCTCGCTGACTTGCCAAAGGCGCTCCGCGGCGGCTTCATCCTGCGCGGCTGCCGAAGGGGCAATCGGTTTGCAGTCGAAATAATAGCCGCCCGAGGCGCCTTGAACCTCGGGCGAGCTCGCCAGATACACGACCGTCTCCGCGCCTTTTTCCGCCGAGCGGGCAAACAGCGACGCCACCCGGAAAATGCCTTTGACGATCGGCGATGCCTGCAGGTCGCGCCCGAAGCCGGTTCGGCAGAACCCCGGGTGAACCGCCGTAGCGGTCACGGACGTGCCCTGAAGACGCTTCGCGAGTGCACGGGTGAAGAGGATGTTCGCCAGCTTGGACATTCCGTAGACGCCCATCGGGGAGTATCCGCGCGTGGACTGCAGATCATCGAAGGGAATCCGGGCTCTGCGATGCGCATTCGAGGCTGTCGTGACGATGCGCGCAGGGCCGCCGCTTTTCAGTTGCTCGACGAGCAGGTGCGTCAGCAGGAAGGGAGCAAGGTGGTTGACGGCCAACGTCATCTCATATCCGTCTTGCGACAAGGCTCGCTTGCCGAAGATCCCGCCGGCGTTGTTGATCAGCACATCGATGCGGGGCGCGCGTTCCGCCAGCATCCCGGCAAGGTGCCGCACCTGGGCCAATGAGCTGAAATCCGCTTGCAGGAATTCGACCGCCGGATTGCCGCTACGCGCTTTGACTTCCGCGACGGCGCGTATCCCTTTTTCCGGATCGCGTCCGTGAAGCAGCAGCTTCGCGCCCTGCAGCGCGAGGCTGCACGCCGCTGCCTTGCCGATCCCGTCCGTTGCGCCGGTGATGACGCAGATCCTGTCCTTCATGGCTCACCCCGATGCGGCTGTCGAGCGCATGTCACCCGCCTCTGCGGCGACGGGGCGGTGGCGGAGGTGCGACTTCTTGCGGAGGCCGGGCGGAGGGCGGCGGTGGGAAGGGCATGTCGTTGACCGTCAGGCGACCTCCGCTGAACGCCAGGTGCGCAGTGAGGGTCTTGCCATTGCTGAGAACATAACCCTGCTTCTGCAGAGCCTGCAGTTGTGCTTGGAACTGCTCGCCTCTCGGGTTGCCCGCCGTGAGCTTCGCAAGGAGAGCCACGTCGATAGCGAGGTCGGCCGTCGCCTGGATGTGGGGCATGACGGCCGCCATCATCTCGGGAGCGCTCTTGGAGAAGTCTTCCCGTTTCAGACCGGACGTGGCGATCCTTGCGGCGATGCGCATCTCACCCTCGGGAGTGACGAAGCCGATGCGCGAGATATTGATGACCAGATCATGGAGCAGGAGCTCGACGCCTTCGTTCTGCAGGACCTGGAGAATTTCCTGTGGGTTCGCCTGCAGGCCATTGGCGCCCTGGGCGTTGCGCTGTGAGACCTGGCGGAACTTCTCGCTCAACGCGGCGGACGCCGGACCATATTGGTGATCGACCTCACCGGCGTAGCCCACCTGGGTCGCTTCGAAGCCGCCGGCGCTCACCTTGCCGATGGACAGATCGAACTTCGAATCGATGTAATCCCCTTTCTCGGTCGAATCGAGATCCACTCGCAGGCCCTGCATGGATACCGCTGCCGCCGGCGCAGGCGGGTGTATCTCGATCTTTTCGACCGTCCCGCCGATCTTGCCCGCCAGCAACGTCGAGAAGACCTTGTGCAAGTCGAGGGTGCCCTGGATCGGACCGAGCTCGCCGCTCCCCTTGTCGCCGCGCAATTGCACGCCCTTGAAGGTGTACTGCGCCGTCATCGATTGCTGATCGCGTGTCGCATCGCCACTGCCGCTCAGGCCGCGCCAGACCAGCGTCTGCCCCGGCGAAACCTCCATCTCGAAGGCCGGACTCGCCACTTCAAAGTGGGTTCCGCCGCCCCAGCGCATGCTCGTATGAGTGCTGAGGACCGGCTTGCCGCCGAGCACCTTGTCCAGCCGCTTGCGCAACTGCTCGGGCAGGACCAGTTCCGTGTCGACGGTGGCGAGCGCAAACGTGCGCAT
>Ga0070681_10005298_pt1 | contig 12454 bp, 13 predicted proteins | sample KBSC83BmetaG_FD_65650 | JGI IMG/M metagenome (GOLD analysis project Ga0070681, IMG submission 65650) | Corn rhizosphere microbial communities from Kellogg Biological Station, Michigan, USA - KBS C8-3B metaG | ecosystem: Host-associated > Plants > Roots > Rhizosphere | place: USA: Michigan...
CCCATATATGCAAAGCCCGGGACAAATCCGAGCATGAATACACGGTAAGCCTTGGCCGTGTGCAGGCGAACGACTTCGTCCTCGCTGCTGTCGGCAAACCGGGCCACATCAGCCAGATCAGGGCCGAATTCTCCGCCGTACCGAACCGGCACTTGAATCGGCTGCTTCAGCTGAGCATCGGAAGCGAGATTTGTCGAGGCAAGGCGGTGAAGCTCGCTGAGCAGCCGATCGTGATTCGTTCGCAGTGGGTTGAAATACACCGCAACGGATCGGTAGGTCGGAACGATGTCGCGCACCCCAGCCGGCACCGCAGCACCCAGACGTTCCGCCAGAGCAATGGCGCGCGCGTTGATCGCGGGGTCGACTCGCTCCGCGAATTGAACAATCAACACCGAGTCGCCAGCGGTCACAATCTGAAAGTCCGCAGTCATTGCATGAGCCGGCGATTCAATCAGGTCGCCGCACTCTCGCGCGCGACCTGATTGGCGGCGCGATCGCCGAGGGCTCGCAACAGACGGCCGTGAATCCCGCCAAAGCCGCCATTCGACATGATCAGGACGAGATCACCAGGCCGGTGCTCGTTGACGACGATGTCGATGATTTCATCGATGGATTCGGTCTCGCGCGCAGACTGACCGCGTCGACGCAGATCGTGAATGAGCCGCGGCACCGAGAGCCGCTGATCTTCCGGCAGCGACGACCGGAAGACGGGAGCGAGCACCACCTCGTTGGCGGCGCCGAAGGCCTGCGCAAAGTCATCCTGGAAGACCTTGCGGCATGACGCCGCCGAACGAGGTTCGAAGACCGCCCAGATCCGGGCGTCCGGATTCGACGCGCGTAAGCCTGCCAGCGTTTCGCTCACCGCGGTGGGATGGTGGGCGAAATCATCATAGACGGTCACGCCATCGGCCTTGCCGACGACTTCCAGCCGGCGCTTCACGCCGCTGAACCGCTTCAACGCCACCCGAATGCGCTCGTGATCGACACCCACTTCGGTCGCGATCGCGAGCGCGGCCAGCGCGTTTCGCACGTTGTGCACACCCAGCAGCGGCAGTTCGAATTCGCCGAAGATCTCTCCGCGCCGGCGGACTTTGAACAGGGTCGAGGCGCCGGAAGACCTGATGTCGTGCGCCTGCCAGTCCGTGCCGTCGGCGATTCCAAATGTCTCGATGCGGGATTTCGCGAACTCGCGGAGTGCGCCGGCTCGTGGGCTGTCGGCGCCAATCAGGAGCAGACCTTTTCTAGGCACCAGGTTCACCAGCCGACGGAACGACAAGCTGACCGCATCGATGTCCGCGTAGATGTCAGCGTGATCGAACTCCACGTTGTTGACGACGGCGATGTCCGGCAGGTATTTGAGGAACTTCGCCGTCTTGTCGAAGAACGCGCTGTCGTATTCGTCGCCCTCGATCACGAAATCGCGCCCCTGGCCCATACGGTAGCTCGATCCGTGCTCGCCAAAATTGCGGACGATGCCGCCAGCCAGTACGCTCGGGTCGGCACCGCTGTCAGTCAGCACCCATCCGGTCAGGGCCGTCGTCGTCGTTTTGCCGTGTGTTCCGGCGATGACGATCGATCGTGCCCCCCACAGGAAATGCTCGCGAATCATCTCCGGCAGCGAACAATAGCGAATCTTGCGATCCAGGACCTCCTCGAGTTCCGGATTGCCACGCGAAATTGCATTGCCGACGATCACCAGATCGAGATCGGAGGTGATGTGCTCGGGGTGGTACCCACTGAACGTCTTGATGCTTTCTGCGGCAAGGAAGTCGCTCATCGGCGGGTAGACGTCCTGATCGGACCCTCGCACGTCGAAGCCTTTCCGCTTCAGCATGGCCGCGAGCGTCGCCATCGCCGTGCCGCACACCCCGATTAAATGCACTCGCATCGTCATTCGACCGCCGACTCCTCAATGATCAGCCGCGGATGCGCATCGGCGATCACGCGGCAGGCGACGCCGAACGGCAGCGTCACCGCTGGACCGATGGTGTGGCCGGATGGAAACCCGAACAACACAGGTCCGGGAAAGTCGCGAAACAAATTGGCCATCACCGAGCGAGCCGTCGGTGTACCGGATGGTTCGTCGCAGCGCGGCAACTGGTTGATCACCACCGCACTCGCCTTCGCGAGAAGACCCGTGTGCTGCAGTTGCAGCACCATCCGATCCAACCGATAGGGCCGCTCTCCTACTTCGTCCAGGAACAACACATAGCCCGGCGGCGGCATGAAGGCATACGGAGTGCCGATCGACGCCAGCACCTGCGTCAGTGTCCCTCCGAGGAGCACTCCACCCGCTTCGCCGCTCGCAATAACCTCGACGCCAGGCGGTTCCAACTCGCCCATCGGCTCACTGACGCACAGTGCCCTCTCGAAGGAAGCGCGATCGTATCCTTCGTGCCCACGTCCGAGGCGACCATCGAGCATCGGGCCGTGAAAGGCGACCATCTCGCAATTCATGGTCAGGAAGGTGAGCATTGCGGTGAGATCGCTATAGCCGACGAAGGGCTTCCGTGCCTCGCGGGCCTCGGCCGGATGGAGCAGCGGCAGCACCTGCGCGCTGCCGTAGCCGCCTCGGACCGCCACGATGCCGGCAATCGACGGATCGCACCACGCGGTGCGAATGGCTGCCGCACGCAAGCCGGCCGGGCCCGCGGTGTAATCAAGCTTCGCGAATACGGTGTCGTCGTAGACCGGGACGAAACCGAGGTTGCTGATTTCGGCAATGCCCTGCTCGAACTCGTGGCGATCGAAGGAGCTGGCTGGTGCGACGATGGCGAGCCGATCACCTGGCCGAAGCGCGCGCGGTTTCAGCATCACGCAAAACGCGCCATCTCGTCGGCGATGCGGCGATGCGCATCCTGGCCGAGCGCCTGCTCCAACGCTTTGGCACCGAGCGAACGCGGCGCGACGCCTGCTGCGAGAAATCGTTCTTTGGCACGCTGCTGGCGCCGAAGTGCATCTTCCACACGCGTCAGTCGGATGCGCTCGGTCTCGACTGCATGCACGATCGCCTCGAGCGCCGCTGCCTGGACGTCCACGTCGCCTGAGCAAATGAGCAACGTGTCGCAACCCGCCTCAACGGCGAGCACGGCGGACTCCGGAACTTTGTAGTCGTTCGCCAGCGCCTTCATCTCGAGGTCGTCGCTCACAATCACGCCGTTGTAGTGCAGTTCCTCGCGAAGAAGTCCCGTGACGATCCGCTTCGATAACGTCGCTGGCCGGTGTTCGTCCAGGGCTGGCACGAGGACATGCGCCGTCATGATCGTCGCGACGCCGGCCTCAATGGCGGCTCGGAACGGCACGAACTCCACCGCCCGGAGGCGTTCGGGTGGATGCTCAACGAGCGGCAGCTCCAGGTGAGAGTCGGTGCTCGTATCCCCATGGCCTGGGAAGTGTTTTCCGCAAGCGGCGAGACCTTCCGCCTGCATCGCTCGAATAATCGCGCTGCCCAACCGCGCCACATCTTCGGCGCGCTCGGCCAACGCCCGATCGCCGATCACCGGGTTTTTCGGATTCGTATGCACGTCGAGGACGGGCGCGAAATCGAGCGTGATGCCAACGGCCCTGAGCTCGGCGGCCAACGCACGCGCAAACCGCTCCGCGAGTTGCAGGTCGCCGCTCCGGCCCAAGGTGGCCATCGGGGGCCACTCCGTGAATGGCGCCTTCAGCCGGGCAACCCGTCCGCCTTCCTGATCGACGCTGACCCAGGCGGGAACGTCCGTCGTCAGCTGCGAAGCGTCGTGACAGAGTTCGGCCACCTGCCGCGGCTCGACGATATTGCGGCCAAAGAGAATCACGCCACCAAGGCTGAACTCGCGTGCGAGGGATCGGATTTCGACAGGAATCTGCTCGCCGTGGAAGCCAGCAATCAGCAGCTGTCCAATCTGGCGGCGGAGTGCGCTCGGTGACATCGCTACGGTCAAATTTTAATCCGGGTCCTCGATTTCTCGCGAATGCGATTGATGCGCGGCAACCGCCACGACAGCGACCACCGGCTCGATCTGCGATCGCGGCTCCAAGGAGGACAGGATGAACCCTATATAATTCCGACCGTGCTCGAGTCTTCCGCCCCCACACGTATCGACCTTGCCGGCGGCACGATCGACATCTGGCCGCTGTACCTGTTCCACGATGGCGCGACGACGGTCAACGCCGCAATCAGCCTTCGCGCGCACGTGCGGATCGAACCGTACGGTGGCGGCGTGCTGTTGCGATCGATTGACACCAACTGCGAAACACGGGCCACCACGTGGTCCGGGCTTCCGGAGTCGAACGGCCTCGCCCTGCTGGGATTTCTGGCGCGCCACTACCACCTGACGGATGCGGCGTTGATCACGCGGGGTGAGTCGCCCGCCGGCGCCGGCATCGCGGGCTCCTCGGCGCTGACGATTGCGGCGTGCGGGGCGCTCGCGCGCTGGACCAAACGGTCGGCCGATCCCGAAGACCTGCTGGCCGTGGCGATGAATGTCGAATGTCAGACGATTCGCGTGCCGACAGGCGTTCAAGATTATCGGCCCGCTCTGTACGGCGGCATTGCCGCCATCGAGCTCGGCGTCAGCGGTATCCACCGCGTGGGTCTCGACGTCGATGCGCGCGCACTCGAGTCACGCCTCGTCCTTGCCTATACGGGATCGCCGCGGCAGTCGGGCACGAATAACTGGGAGATCATCAAGCGACACCTGGACGGCGACCGGGGCGTTTTCGACTCGTTCGAACGAATTCGCGATACAGCCGTGGCGATGCGGCACGCCCTGGAGGGGGGCGACTGGGACGAAGTCGGCCGTCAAATCGCAGCCGAATGGGAGAACCGAAAACGGCTGGCGCCGGGCGTCACAACCCCTGAAATCGACGACCTGATGCGCCGGGCCGGAGCCGCCGGCGCGACCGCCGCGAAGGTGTGCGGCGCCGGTGGCGGAGGGTGCCTGTTCTGCTACGGACCGCCCGACCGCCGATCGTCCATCGCCACCGCGTTGCAACAAGCTGGTGCGCGCGTCCTCGACTTTCACATCGAAACGGAAGGTCTCCGGTTTGGATAACGCGGCCATCGCGGTGATCCTCTCGGAAATCGCCGATCTTCTCGAAATCAAGGGCGAGAACCCGTTCAAGATCCGCGCCTATCGCAACGTCGCGGACATCGCCAGCAATCATCCCCACCATCTGGCTTCGCTCGACGAGACCGCGCTCAGAGAGATCCCCGGGATCGGAAAAGACCTGGCCGGCAAGATCCGGGAAATCGCGACGACGGGCGACTCCCAGTTTCATCGTGAACTTCTCTCGGAATTCCCGCCGTCAATTCTCGAGATGATGCGGCTGCAGGGGGTAGGGCCAAAGACCGTGGCCATGCTCCATCGCCAGTTGGGCGTGCAAAGCATTGACGATCTCCAGCGTGCCGCCCTCGACGGTCGCGTGCGTGCGATCAAGGGAATGGGCCCCAAAAAAGAGGCCCTGATCCTCAAGGCCATCGAGGAACGCAAGAGCAGCGTCGGCCGGCATCTGCTGTCTGCCGCGCATGACATCGCCAACGCCGTGGTCGCGCTTCTCCGTGAACGTTTTCCGGCCGCCACCATCACCCCCGTCGGCAGCCTGCGGCGTGGCTGCGATACGTGCGGCGATATCGATATCCTTGCGGCCGGCGCGGACGAGACGATCATGGACGCCTTCGTCGAGCACAGCCTTGTCGAACGCGTCCTCGCGCGCGGCGACACGAAGTCCAGTGTCCTGCTGCGCGGCGGCGTCCAGGTCGATTTGCGGCTCGTGCCCACCGACAGCCGGGGTGCTGCCCTGCAGTACTTCACCGGCTCAAAGGCGCACAACATCGCGCTGCGTGACCGTGCGATCGGGCTCGGGTTCAAACTGAACGAGTATGGACTCTTCCGCATTGAGGGGGACGAGCGCGTCGCGAGCGCGACCGAAGAGGAGATCTACGAGTCGCTTGGCCTGGCGTGGGTGCCGCCGGAGCTCCGCGAGGATCGCGGCGAACTCGATGCCGCCGTTGATCGCCGGCTCCCCGCCTTGATCACGCGGGAGGACCTTCGCGGCGACCTCCACACGCACAGCACCGAAACCGACGGCCGCGACACTGTGGCGGACATGGCGATCGCCGCCCGTGCGGCCGGTCTCGAATACATGGCTGTTACCGATCACAGTCAATCGCTGGCGATGGCTAATGGGCTCGACGAGTCACGCGCGGTGGCGCACGCCGCTCGCGTCCGGGCGCTCGATGGACAGTACGGTATTCGTCTGCTGGCCGGCATCGAATGCGACATCCGGCCCGATGGCACGATGGACCTCGCCGACGATTGTCTGGCGGCGCTCGATATTGTCGTCGCGTCGGTGCACTCCGCTTTCAACCAGGACCGCCAGCAGATGACCGACCGCCTTCTGCGCGCGATCGAAAATCCGCACGTGGACATCATCGGTCACCTGACCGGCCGCATGATTCTGAAGCGGTCCGGATATCCAGTCGACATCGAAGCCATCGTCAACGCCGCCGCCCACCAGGGGGTCGCACTCGAAATCAACAGTCAGGCGTACCGGCTGGACCTCAATGACGTCCATGCGCGGCTGGCGCGTCAGCGAGGCGTCGATATTGTGATTTCGAGCGACAGTCATTCGCGTGACGCGTTTTCGGTTCTCAGATGGGGAATCATGGTGGCACGACGGGCGTGGCTGCAACCGGACGACGTCCTGAATACCTTGCCTTTCGACGAATTCCGCTCACGACTCCGCCGGAATAGACGATGAGTTCGCGACTGAAAATGCTCAGCACCGACGACAAGCTCGCCGAGATCCGGCGGCTGTACTTTTCGGCCACGAAGCAGACCATTCAGAACGATCTCGCTAAAGCGCTGGACCTGCTGAAGTCGATGCCTTCGGAGGAAGAGCGCGAGCGCGCCACTGTGTACATGGAAGGGATGGCACAGATGCGGTCCGAGTGGGCCCGAGGGGAGAAAAAGAAACGCCGAAAGCCATGACCGCGTTGGTCCGGCTAAATCCGGACGCTACGTTCTGAAAGCTATCGATTGCCGAGTGCGACCTTGCGGCGCGCGGCGGCGCGCAATGGTTCGGGAACGTTCCGATCGGTCGCGAGCGTGCTGACGTCGCGATCATTGAGGCGGGCCATCAAGGTGAGCGAAATGCCGAGCGGTGTTTTGGGATTCTTCGTCAGGCCGAAGATGACGCTGTAGTTCTTCGTCCAGGCACGGTTGGTGCCAATGATTCGCAGCACCTCCTCGGACACGTTGGTCATTTTCGAGAAGCTCTCGATCTCCGCTTCATTCAGCTTCGGACTGCTCAGCACGGCGGCCGAGATCATCTTGTTCGGGTCGCGAATCAGGATGCCTCGCATCTCGCGCGAACCCTTCATCGCCGCCTTGAGACGATCCGTGAAGCTCATGTTGGCGATCTGCTGAATGAGGCTCTCACGAGAGTGGTCCTCGGCGGGCTCCTCGTCAGACGGAGGCGCCTCACTGGCCTCGACGTCGAGTAACGGTTCCTCAGCCGAGAGCGATGGCATCTCGGCCGGAAATACGCCTCTGTCGGCGAAGAACTCGCGCACACCAATCGGCACGTCTGAACGCGCCAGAAACGTCGTGAGCGATTCGACCGGAATCTTGTCGAGTGTTTCCTGCGCCGTGGCTCGAACTTCGCGGTCCGAATCATCGAGAAGCAGAATCAGAATCGACAGCTGTTCGTGTGCACGGGGCGCGATGGCGCCCGCTGCCGCAAGCAGTCGCACGTCACGTGCTACCTCGCCTCTTTTGAAAAAGTCCAGCAGCGGCGTAGGCGCCGTCACGGATTCGCCACGAAATTTTTGAGGGTCTCTGGGGTGAAGCGCACCGTCGTCATGACGCCGTCAGCACCAAGACTGCGGACTCGCTGACCGTTGATGGTGACCTCGATGGCGGAAGGGTCGCTGACGGTCAGCATCAACTCGCTCTGCGCCGTGAAGGCCTGGCGCTCGCCAGCCTCGAGACGAACGTCGGCAAGCGGTTGACCATCGACGGCTGTCGTCAGCAAACATGAACGCACGGCCGTCACTTCGACTCCGAGACGCGCGGCCGTCTGGGGTGCGCGAACGTTCGAGACCGATAAACGTTCGGCCTCAGCTGACGATGCACGGCGATTGGCCGTGCCGAAATACAGAACGAGAATTGCGACGGGCACGGTGATCCCGACCAGGCGCAACACGACGCGCGCTGTCCGGCGGTTGCTCTCATCATCCGTGTCATCGATCCGACTCGAGGCCGCATGGCCGGCAATCACCGAATCGTGCGGAAACTGTCGCACAAAGTCGTTGACTGTCTCATCCGGATCCAGACCGGCCTGAACCGCGTACGCGCGTACGAACGAACGGCTGAAGATCCCGCCCGGCAGGTGGGAGATGTCATTGCGCTCGAGCGCTTCGAGCGCCCGAACGGAAATCTTGGTGGCGTTGGCGATTTCCCGGACGGAAACGCCTTTGCGTTCGCGGGCTTCCCGGAGTGTCGAGCCGAAATCGCCGGTTCGGCGATCGGCGGTTCGGTGCCGACCGCCCGCATTTGCGGATTTGCGCTCGTCCGCCATTTGATGGGTTGCAGCACCTAATGTTAGGAGCCCGATCGGGAGGTGTCAAACCTCGTCCGCGCCTCCGTCGCAATCGCATTCAGTTGCACAACCCGGCACTGGTCGCTCGCGTCGCCCATGAAGAATCCGATCGCCGCGAATCCCGCGCCGCCGGCCTTCGCAATTTCGCCGATACGATCAAAGGTCACGCCTCCGATTGCGAGAACCGGCGCACGAGCCGCTCGCACGACGCCCGAGAAGCCATCAAGGCCGAGCAACGCGTGACCTTCGTGTTTCGACGCACTCGTCCACACGGTTCCGGCGATCAAGTAATCGACGCCCGCAACAGATGCGGCTTCTCGCGCGCTGTGGACGGAACGGCCGATCAGAAAGTCCTTCGGCGTCATTCGCCGAACGATCTCTGGCGCCATCGAATCGCTACGCAAATGCACGCCATCTGCTCCGCACGCCAGCGCGACGTCGACGCGATCGTTCACGACGACTCGCGTACTCGTTTCACGCGTCCTGGCGACGATGGCCGTGGTGAGATCGGTGAGATCGCGTGCGTCGAGATCGCGTTCACGCACGATGACACAGTCGAGTCGCGCCGCGACTGCAGCTTCAACCTGGCGCAACAGACATTGCCGGGCCGTCTCGAGCGGCACGTCGCCGGCGAGACGACGACGATCCGTGACGAGAAACAGCTTCACTCGCGTGCAGTGAACACGAAGGCAAGCTCCGAGAAGCCGGCGAGCAGGTTGAGCACGCCGAGTCCGCTGATGGCACCGCGCACGAAATTGTTCTTGATAAGAGGCAGGAGCGTGGGCCAGACCAGCGCGAAATAATTGCGTTCCCAGAACGAGGACCAGGGGAGCACGATCAACAGCAGACCGACCTCAACGAAGAACGCGACGAACAGCAGACGCCGCAGCAGAAGACTACCCTCTCGCCTGGGCCTTCGCGAGCCGTTCGACTCGCGCTTCCACATCCTGGTAGTCGCCGGCGTCGGCACGCAGCTCGAGGCAGATCGCCAGGGCCCGGGCTGCCTCTCCAGCCTTCTCCAGCGCATCGGCAAGCTCGTACAACAAGCGGTGCCCGTCTTCAGGCGTTGGAGCTGCCGCTTCTGCCGCGCGCTCGAACCAGTCAACGGCGCGCCATGTATCGCCGCGTTCGAGACAAATGCGACCAAGCGCTGCGGCGGCTCTAAAACGGGTCGTCGGACCATGGAACGCCGCTTCGAGTCGTGGCACCGCGAAATCGAGCTGACCAGCATCGAAGAGCGCCAATCCCGCCAGAAGTTCGTCACCGTGATTGTTCGTGACAAAACGGTGGCTGGCTTCTTTGCGCAAATCAGCGAAGACGTCCTCGAGGTCCCTGGGCGCCTGCGGTCGGTCGGCTGGTTGCGCAATCGTTACCGCCGCTTCGTCTGTGCTGGCGGCGCGCTGTTCGATCTCGCGAGGCACAAGGGGTCCGTCGACTGGATTCTTCGGGATCGACGCGGCGTGCGTACCGGGCGTCGCCGGTGCGACGTCGACCGGGTCTGCCGGAACAACGGGCTGTACTTTGTGCGAATCCAACGGGCGCGGATCGAACGCAGTCCGCGTGTCGACGGACGAGCGCCGGGCGGCCGTCACCCTCGCAATGAACGCCTCGGTATCTGACGCACCGTACGCCTCGCCGCGGTTCCGCCGTTGCTCGTTCACCATATTCAAATGTGCACGCGCTTCGGCGAGCAGTCCCTGACCGGCGGCTAGCTCCGCGGCTTTCAGCAGCACGTGCTCATCGTCAGGACGCAGCTTCAGGATCTTCCTGTAGAGCGCCGCTGCCTTGGACAGAACCCCGTCCTGGCTGAGGCGGTCGGCAACGCGGACGAACAGTTCGACGGCCTTGTCGGTCTGACCGTTGCGCAAATAAAGATCGCCGAGTGCGTTCGCCGTGTTCCAGTCGCCCGGCTGATCGTTGACGATGCGGCGGTATTCCGCGATCGCCTGATCCAGCCTGCCCTGCTGGACCAGCGTTTCGGCATTGCGAAGCAGCGCAACACGATCAATGGGCACGAGTCAGTCCATCGTATCAAACGCGGTCTGAGGCCGGAACGACTTGCGGTGCGCCTCACAGTATCCGTACCGTGTGACGGCGTCGAGATGATCGGCCGTGGCATATCCCTTGTGCCGATCGAATCCGTAGCTGGGATACTGGCCGTGCAGGACGAGCATCTCGCGGTCGCGCGTCACCTTCGCGACAATCGATGCCGCGGCAATCGCTGCGCATCGTCGATCCCCATGAGGCACGCCGCGTTGCGCCATCGGCAACTCGGGAATGCGAAACGCATCGACCAGCACGATGTCAGGCAACGGCGCCAGAGCGAGGACAGCCCGTCGCATGGCGGTCAGGGACGCTTGATGGATGTTGATGAGATCGATTTCGCGGGGATCGGCAGACGCCACGGCCCAGCCGAGTGCGTGGCGGGTAATTAGTTCGAAGAGCTCTTCGCGTTCCGGGGCGGGGACGGCCTTGGAATCACTCACCCACGAGATATGGCGAGACGGGTCGAGCACGACCGCAGCGGCCACGACCGGGCCGGCGAGACATCCCCGGCCGACCTCGTCGACACCCGCGACGTAACAGAAGCCGACTCGGCGCAACGCGTTCTCCAATGTGCGCTGAGCTGGGACCCGCCCTCCCATATCGATATCGGCCCGCTAGAGCCGCTCACTCCCTAGCGTAACGCCGCTTAGCCCTTGGCGGTGTCCTTCATGCGCGCCGCCTTGCCCTTCAGGTCGCGCAGGTAATACAGCTTGGCACGACGGACTTTCGCCGAGCGCATCACTTCAATCTTCTGAATCGTCGGCGAGTGCAGCGGAAAGATTCGCTCGACGCCCTGTCCGAACGAGACCTTTCGCACCGTGAACGAGGCGCGGGTGCCGCCGCGATGGAGGCCGATCACCACGCCTTCGAAGATCTGAATACGCTCTTTGTCACCTTCGCGGACCTTCACGTGCACGCGGACCGTATCGCCTGACTTCATCGCCGGCCGTTCGGCCAGCTGCGACTGTTCAACGACTTCCATGGCGCCCATTGCTTTGCTCCTTCCAATCGGCGAGCCTCACTGGCCGCCTCGGTCCGTCAACCTCGCGCGTTACTTCCGCCGGGGCTTCGCCACCAGCTCGCGCAGGATTTCCTGTTCTTCTTCGTCGAGTGACGCGTCGTTCAAAAGATCCGGCCGCCGCGCCAGCGTGCGCGTCAGCGACTCCCGCTTCCGCCACCGGCGAATCTCTGCGTGATTGCCCGATAGCAGCACCTCGGGGACTTTCAGCAGCTCATCCGCGTCCGGTCCCACGATCTCCGACGGCCGCGTGTAGTGCGGAAAATCGAGCAAACCGCGGCTGAACGAATCGGCGGCTACCGACTGGTCATCCCCGACCACGCCAGGAATGAAGCGGGCCACAACGTCGGCGATCACCAGTGCGGCCAGTTCTCCACCGCTCAACACGTAATCGCCGATTGAAATCTCTTCGTCGACTCGCGCGCGCACGCGCTCATCGACCCCTTCGTATCGGCCGCACAGCACCAGCAGATGCGGCAGCCGGCTCAAACGTTCACCGACGTTCTGTGTCAGCGGCGTACCTTGCGGGGAAGTCAGCACGACGTGCGACCGGCTGCCCCGCTCCCGCTCGATCGCATCGATGGCCCGGAACAGCGGTTCCGGCTTGAGCACCATGCCGGGACCGCCGCCATACGGCACGTCGTCCACCACACGATGGCGGTCTGTGGTGAACTCGCGCAAATCCCTGGCCGCAATCTCCAGGGTTCCACGCTCGATCGCGCGGCCGACGATGCCCGCCCGCAGTGCGTGCTCGATCATCGCCGGAAAAATCGTGACGATGTCGATGCGCATGAAATTCACCCG
>Ga0070681_10005299_pt1 | contig 12453 bp, 18 predicted proteins | sample KBSC83BmetaG_FD_65650 | JGI IMG/M metagenome (GOLD analysis project Ga0070681, IMG submission 65650) | Corn rhizosphere microbial communities from Kellogg Biological Station, Michigan, USA - KBS C8-3B metaG | ecosystem: Host-associated > Plants > Roots > Rhizosphere | place: USA: Michigan...
AGTCGTTGAGCTGCGTGACGATATCAGTAATGAAGTCGTTCGTGCCCGTGAACAGCGGCGCCTGCGCGGTGAGCTGATAGATCCACCGAAGCGCCTGATCTTCGAGCCCAACGCGGACCGGGAGAAACAACCGCGCCCAGCTTGCGTTGACGAAGTGCGTCGCCGGCAGCGTCGGTTCGCGTGGCGGTGATGCTGTCCACCACGACGGATACAACTTGAGACTCGCGTTCGACCAGTCGAAGAACTGTTCCCAGCGATCGATCTCGGTGATGTCGTCGCGGAATTGCGACGGGAACATCTGCGCGATCAACACGGCGAACGTCTCGTTGAGCGGATTCAGGTCGGCGAGCTGTTGCCCACGAAGATCTGCCCATGCAGCGTCAGCCTTCGCGAGCGCATCAGCCTTCGCTTGCGCATCCTCCGCTTGCCACTGCGCGTCCGCAGATTGCCACTGTGCCAGCTGCTGATTGTAGTCACTGTTTCCGGCGACGTTGCTCGAGATGAAATTCGCGAATACCGTGAACGACGCGGTGCCAGTCCCTTCATAACGAAGCGCTGGTGGTGTCTGCGAATAATCGATCCACAAGTTGTCTTCGATACCAACGTGAACGATGCATGACATTCCGTTGCCGTCGTTCCCAACGCTCGTGACCTCGGCATGATTGGGACGGGAGCCGCTGAACGAGAACATCAAGCTGGATTTGACAAAATTCGGATCGCCGTCCCACACGTAAGCGCCCGAGGGCGGAAGGATGCTGACGAGGTAGTCGTGGCGCTGGCTTCCGTTGAACCAGTCGAACTTGTCCGCGATGGTCACGGCGGACGCCGTCGTCGTGCTGTTTTGCGTAGCTGGCGGCGTCGGCGGTACCGGTCGTGGTCCCGCGGACGCGGTCGCGGCCGCAGCGTAGATCTGGTCCTTGAGCGCCTGCAGGCGAAGGTAGTAGGGCGCTGCGGGATTCCGAATTGCCGGTGCCCAGCAGAGACGAACGCCGAATCGCTCGTGCGACAGGCGCAGCTTCTGGTTCACTTTGAAATAGAGGAGATCGATCGGCGTGAACGGATTCGGGTTCCGAATGACTCGCTTCGACGAAGTCTCGAAGCGGTTTTCCGTCGACACGGTGAACGTCGTTTTGTGCTGCGCCCGATATTTGGCGGCCACCTTCGAACTCGATGTCCTCGAGTTCTTCAATGAGTCAGTCATCGTGAGCTTGCTGCCGTCGTCCACCGAATCTGTGGTCGTTGGACCAGCCTGGACGCTGACTCCTTCATACACGACGCCCACGTGCACACCCCCCGTCTCGCTGTCCCGTGCAAGCCGAGAGTTCTCTTGGTTGAGCCCCTCGGTCAATTCGCTCGTGAGATTCGAGGAGATCTCCATGTCGAGCGTCGATTCCTGATCGTTGAGATCCTCGAAGGTGGATTCGCGCTTCGAGTAAGTCTTCTGTTCAATCGTGACCTCCTCGCCTGGTGCCAAGCTCAGCGAGTAGAGGAATTCACCGACGCTGAAACCGATCGGACGGATTCGCGTGCGATCGAGATACAGAAACCCGATTTCCGTGCCGAGCGAGATCGCGAGTTGCTGTTCCGGCGAAACGCCGCCGGGGATCGTCACGTGTCCAACCTGGCCCTGTCCGCCGGAGCTCGATGGACCGAGAGCAAGGAATCGGCGGCCGGAATCCGCCACGCGATTGGCCGCTGCGACAATCGCCGCCCGATCCGAAGGCTCTACATGTCGGTGCAGGAGATCGAGAAGCGACTTCGCATCCCGCTCCGTTTGCGCGGCCAGTGTCTCGGCTCCGTGCGCGTTCGGCGCGGGGGCAGAGCGTAGGATCGCCGCCAGCTGGTCCGCGTACTTCAGAATCCCCGGGTAGCGCTTTAGAATGTCCCGCCGCACCTCGGCTGGCATCTGCGCCCCGAGTCGGCCGACGTATCCGCCACGATATGGTGGAAGCTGAATCTCAGGATCCACGTCCGGCGCTAGATAGCCGACGAACCGAGCGGTATAGCAGAAACGATCTGCTGGGGCCGTCGAGGTATCGAGGATTTCAGGATCGATACTGAACGGACGGGGCGTTTGGAGCGCCATCGTAAGAGCCTCCACTTGCACGAGACCGCAGCGATGACCGAACGTCACGCGTTCGGACGAGCTCGGCGAATCTATGTCCGTTTTGCAAATGAGCACAAGCGGCGCGGAAACGCACTCACGACACAAAGTGGAAACGCCCAATCATCGAGTGGCCGTTTGTATTTCTTAGTTGCGATACCGTCACTTCGGAACAAATGGTTGCGGCGCGGTGTGAACGCAGCCCACCCTAGTCGAGTCGGTTCATGGAGCCGATGCGCACGGTCCGGGTGTCGGGCCATTCGATTCTGCGCCTAGCCATCCCCCCGGCGAGAATTCCTCAAGGCCGCTCCAGCGGCGGCCAGTTTCCGAGTATCCGACCCACGCGAAGCCGTTCACGGAAGTCACGATCACGGACGACTTCTGGAAACCAAAGCTTGCGAGAAACGCCGAGGTCCCGATTCGATTCGAGGCGCATCGGCCGGGGATGCCGGCCGAAGGCCTCAGCCGCAACGTGCTCGAGGCGGTCTGCAACTCTATCGCGCGACGAACTGGCGGTGATGTACAAGAATCTGAAACGGACGCGCGTGTCCGACTTCGGCGTCGGCGGAGCAGCGGACAACGTCAGCTACTGGACGTCGACGCAGCAGACGACCGACATGGCGAATCACATCGATTTCGCGGGCGCCGGACGACAGCACTACCACGACAAGGACTTTCCACGCCGAGTGCGTGCGATTCGCTCGTTCTGATCGTCTCCCAGCGCGCGGTAACGCGAACGGCCACCGCTTCGGTGGCCGTTCGATCGTGTACTACTTCGTAACCGCCGGTTGCGGTGCGGTGCGCATATAGCCGCCACGACCGCCCTTCTTGCACGCGACGAACGAGCTCCCAACGACCAGCGCGAGCACTGCATAGCGAACGATTCGCATAACAACTCCCGGATCGAGCAATTCAAAATTGGCGAAACGATGTGAGCGTCATCGCCGAACACCAACCAACGGTCCTTCTTTCGAAACGGCGACGCGCTACGGAACCGGACAGTAAATCCCGCAATGGCCGAGTCGGTTCATGGAACCGATGAGCGACGCGCACGGATTGCTCGGGTCTCGACGTTTCGATCATGACGCAAACTCGAAAGCTCCACTACGCCTGGGTCGTTTTGGCCGCAACGTTCGTGACGCTGCTCGCGTCCGCGGGCGTTCGGGCGACGCCCAGCGTTCTGATAATTCCGCTCGAGCAGGAATTTCACTGGACGCGCGCGACGATCTCGCTCGCGATCTCGATCAACATTTTCCTCTACGGGCTCATGGGCCCGTTCGCGGGCGCGCTGCTGCAACGATTCGGATTGCGCCGAACGACGATGACCGCGATGGCGATCCTTTCTGCGTGCGTCGCTCTCGCCACTCAGATCAAAGCGGCGTGGCAGCTCGTCGTGATTTGGGGGATCGGCGTTGGCACTGCGACTGGCATGGTGGCGATCGTGCTCGGTGCAACCGTCGTGAACCGATGGTTCGTCGAGCGACGTGGACTCGCGCTCGGCATTCTCACGGCGAGCACCGCGACGGGCCAGCTCGTCTTTCTACCGATCCTGGCGTCGACGATCGAGCGACACGGCTGGCGATCGGCAATCTCGGTGGTTTCCGGTGCGGCGGCACTGACGATCATCGTCATTGCCCTCTTCATGCGCGATGCGCCAGAGGACGTCGGCACCGGACCGCTCGGCGGCACACCCCACGTCGGCCCACGTCCGAAGACAAATCCGCTCGGCATAGCATTCGGCGCATTGCGCGATGGCGCGCGCTCGCGCGATTTCTGGCTGCTCTTCGGTACGTACTTCATCTGCGGCGCTTCGACCAATGGTCTCGTCGGGACGCATCTGATTCCGGCGGCGCACGATCACGGCATTCCGGAAGTTCGCGCGGCCGGTCTCGTTGCAATGATGGGCATCTTCGACCTCTTCGGTACCACTGCCTCAGGCTGGCTCACCGATCGGTGGGACAGCAGAATGCTCCTCGCGTGGTATTACAGTTTGCGTGGGCTCAGTCTCGTCTTTCTGCCGCGCGCCCTCGCCAGCGGCGACAATACGAGTCTCGTCATCTTCGCCGTCTGGTATGGCCTCGACTGGATCGCGACAGTGCCGCCGACCGTGAAGCTTGCGACCGACGCGTTCGGAAAGGAGCGAGCGCCGATCGTGTTTGGCTGGATCGGCGCGGGTCATCAACTCGGCGCTGCGACCGCGGCACTCGGTGCAGGTTGGATTCGAACCACGACCGGTGATTATCGCAGTGCGTTCTGGACGTCAGGCGCGCTCTGTCCTTTGGCGATGCTTGCGCTTACGGTCGGACGTCGAGCAGCGAAGCTGAGCGGATCGGCGCGATTCCGGTTTGCCGTCGCCGCAGGACTCTTCGGCGGGTTCCGGATCGGCGAGATCCTGCCCCTTCGAACACACGTCGACATCGATCTCGAGCTCGGGACGATCGCGGTTTCATCGAAACAGATCGGCGTCGACGCTGGCGATGACGGGCGGCCTCGCGATCGCGTGATCTGCCGTCGACGTCTTCCTCAGTGGGCTCGCCAGCGCCGACGCGTTCGATGGGCTGATCGTGTTCTATCCGCAGCTCGACGGTCGCATCGTCGCGAATCCCGAGCTCGACGCCATCGTGAAGATCATCCCGAGCTAACGAGGATTCTGTTCATCCAGATTCGCCAAGAGCCACAATTCGTCCTCAATCGTTCGACGAACGTGCTTGAGCTGCGCAAGCTGGTCAACAAAGTGACCGGCGCCGCGCCGATCGATGCCGTCGTGACGGCGTCGCTGCTCGACGAGAATGAGGCGCCGATCACGGGTGCGACGAACATCAACATGCCGTACGATGCGGCAACCGGCGCCTATCGCGGCTTCGTCGGCCAGGCCGTCGATGTATCGGCCTCGCGCAAGGCGCGCATCACGGCCGTGCAGGGCGGGGCGCAGCGCGAGTTCAACGTGCCCTGTCTGGCGAAAAACGGCTAGGACCCCGTTGGGCTCGCCACGGGGCCATCGTGGGCAATATAGGTTGCTTGGCCAGTACGATGAGCGTATACTCATGCCAAGACTCCGGTCGCGAAGTGGGCCACCATGCGTACACCGCGGCGGCGAGCAGTTGCCTACGCGAGCTCGCTCGTCACTCTCGCACTACTTGCATACGGCCGTGTTGCCTTTGGGCAAGCGCGGACGCACGTCGTGGACGGCATAGTCACCGACTCTGCTCTGGCCCCGCTCGACAGAGTTACCGTATTCATTGCCGGTACGAACGTCAGCGTGACGACCGGTCCGAATGGACGTTTCCGCATAGCCGCCATCACCGCTGGCGAATTTCTGCTCGGGGCGCGGCGCGTAGGCTATGCGCAGATGATTGAGCCTGTCGCAATTGACGCCGATACGCTTCGAATCAGTCTCACGCTCTCGCCAATTGCGGCAGCGCTCGACACGGTGCGATCGCAGGCGCGCAGTCTTCCTCTGCGCCTTGTCGATTTTTATGAACGTCGCCGTCGCGGTGATGGCCACTTCATTACCGCCGACGAGATCGCAGCGAGGGGTAATGCAACACTCGGTGACCTACTGCGACCTATTCTCGGCGTTCGCGTTCAGGAAAGAAACAACGTAGAAACGGCGTATTCTGCCCGGTCAGTTGCGAAGTGTCCTATGCAGATCTTTGTGGACGATCAGCTGATCTCAGTACCTGTCGCCGGACCAGTTAATTTGCGCGACCTCCCGGCGCCGAGCACAATTGCCGGAATTGAAGTGTATTCTGGTCCGGCCACCATCCCATTGCAGTATAAGAGAGCTGATACGATGTGTGGCATGATCCTCATCTGGACCAAAGTCGGATCCGACTAAATGATCCCCCGTCAGAGTTGACATTTTTCGCGGTTATGCGACGTTTGGCCGCCAATGCGATCCCGGATATGACGGCGCCGCAGACTAGTCAGCCAAACGTCCGGACTAGCGCGGCGCCGTGGGTGCTTGATCTTCTGCCAGTTGCCAAGCAAGACGGGGAAGTCACGACGGGTGTTTCCCTTCCTTGATTTGCTGAATGGCTCGAAGCAGTCCGTCAGCGTCCGGCGCAACGGCAAAGCGCCAGCCGTTAACGACGACGGTCGGGGTGCCGTGCAGGCCGAGCTTACGAGCCAGATTGACGCCATCCGCGATCCGAGGAACGCTTGTCGTATCGATCACGCAATGAGAGAAGGCGACCGTGTCCTGGACGCCTGACTCGCTTGCGTACTGCGACCATGGCTTCAGCCCGAGTGAGTCCTGGCGGTCGTAAACGCGTTCAATGAACGCATCGAACCGCCCCTGCGTACCCGCGCACTCGGCTGCGCGAGCTGCTGGCCGTGCAAAGCGGTGACCCTGCAGGGGGTAGTGGACGAAGACAACCGCCATTTCGCGAGGAAGCTTCGTCCTGACTTCGCGAAGTGTGCGATCAAACCCCCTACACACCGGACACTCGAGATCGCTGAAAACGACAACCTGAATTGGTGCAGCGCTATCACCAATTACGCGCCCGCGCAGCAACCAGTCCTTCCAGTCTGACAGGAAAACCGGAGGACCGCTGACAACATCAACGGGCCTAGATGGCGCGAACTCACGATGCAATAATACAACACTAAGCAACACTGCTGCCGTCGTTAGAGCGCCCATCAATACCGTTTGCAGCCGTTGCTCGTTCACTCGCAGAACACGTATACCGGGCAGCCGCCCTGGTCCGGTCCTTCGGCGCACCCGGTGTTGTGCGGGCATAAGCCGCTCGTGAGGTATTCACAGAATGCATCGGTTTCGATGCACTCGGAAGTGCAACTCCCCCCTCCGCAGATCATTGCAGCTGCTGCGTGCCGCGGAGTCGCTAAGGCCGCCGCTTGCAAGGCGACCACCGTCGATGCTACAACAAGGCTAGCCTTTCGAATCCTCATATCTTCCTCCTCCGGTTTTGAACCGCCACTGTACTACAAACCGGGTGGCATCGTCGTCACCGCGTGAGGTGTCAAGCTGCGAATAAACATTCAAATGTCAATACTAATCTGCTGGAGGAATTATTAAGGCATTCTAATAATCATCCGAGGCGTTGCCTCTCAGGTCGCAACGGGCCTGCACCGACGGGTTCGCTTTCCACTTTTCGAAAGCCGAGCTCGAGCGCAGGGAATCGATCGGCGCAGTGTCACGAGCTCGTCGACGCGCAGCTCCTTTTGCTACGAAACTTCCAGGAGCCACGACTGCGAGATCGACTGCTCAGTCGTGGTGGTAGTATCGATCGATAACAGATCGTGGGGGTTATCGCTCCTTGCGGGTTCTTTCTCATCGATGTTCACGTGCCCAGCGGAGCGCGATCGCCCGACGCTGCGCCTATGAGAACCCGTTCAAGCCCTGAGTCTTCACGCACTGCTCGCCGGCCTCGAGCCAGGCGTCGACCGCGAACTCGACGTTCATGCCCGCAGCGGGTAGGAGCTCGCGGGCATCCGGTTCATCCATGCCCCAGATTTTTGGGAGCGTGGCGATATCGGCGCGTTCGGCCGCGGCCGGATCCGGCTGATCGATCATGTGCCAAGATCGGCGCGGGGCGTCATGCCGGCGTCATGGCCAAAAGAGAAGCCATCCGGATCCGGCGGCGCCGTGCACCAGCGCGCGCAAAGAAAAAAGGCCAGGCTCATCGCCTGGCCTCGCTCACTTCTTTTTGTCCGTCCCGCTGGACGGGTTCGGCTTCGTTGATGTGACGGAGGTTTCGATTCGTCGAAGAACCTCGCTCGGAATCGGCTGTGGAGGTCCGTGTTGTTGGCTAGTCGACTGTTTCATCCCGCCGCTCGACTGCGCACCGGACTCTGAGCCCTTTTGATAGTACATAATCCTTCTCCTCTCCGTGTTGGACCCCGTTAGCCCTACGGAAGTTCCCGCGCGGACGGCGTATTCAACGTCGCGGAATAGTAGTGCTTTCGCCGTATCCAGCGAAAGCCCTCGTGTGGCGTGATGGCAGCGCTATCGATTGGTTGCGCCACGGTCGCGTTTCCCGGCGAGAATCGGACGAAGCCGCATGTGACATCGATTAGATAGTGAACCAGATCGATCGCGTCCTGAATCGGCAACAGCTCTGACATCATGGGACGGACCGAATCGAGCAGAGTCTCAGCGGTTGACCGATCCATGCCGGCAGCCACCAGCTTATTCAACGCATCCGCCGACCATCCGCGGACAAGGCGCGTCAGCGCCTCTCCCTCTCCTTGCCATTGAATGGCCCAGCCTGGTGTCGCGGCCGCCATCTGGCGAGGCGTGTCGCACTTGCCCTTGTCCATCTGGATCTCCCAAACCTCGGCGTTACGCTCCCCCGACGAGAAGCCGCCGACCAGGAAACCCATCAGCGGCGCCGTGGCTGCCGACGCCGCGAATTGAGGCGCGTATAGTTCCTCGAAGAAGTACTTACGCATTTTGATTGCGATCTCTTCGACGGAATAGTGACCTGGATCAACATTCCAGTCTGGCATCGTCGGATCGCTCAGTCGTTGCCGCAGGTCCTTCGCTAGGCTAACCACCGATCTTCCGGCGAGCCCGCCAAGTCCGTACGTCAACGCTCCAATCGGAAGTCCCTTCTTGATGTTGAACATTGAAGTAAGAGTTCTGGTAGGTGCCACCGCCATCCATGATTGTGGACGCGCTGTCTGCGCCGAGAACGAGGCCGTCGCCGACCTTGAGAGCGATGACAATGGTCACTGTTTGAGTATCGGGCTGAAGGTTCCTGGTCTTTACATCACGCGCCGCCGCAAATGCACCACGATCCGGATCCGGCGTCTTTATGTGCCGAGGATGCCGCGCTCGGCATCCGGTCGATCGCGCACCACCGGCGTGCTCGCGAACTTGATCTCCGCCTCGAGCGAAAGGCGAGCGGCCACACACTCCGCCCGGATCGCTTGCGTCTTCCCGCTCACTGCTGCCGCGGCGAGTTCCTCGAGGAGAGTTGCGCGGCCTCGCTGCCGATCGTGACGCGCACGCGGCCGCGTGTCTTGAACGTCGACGTCTTGACTTGCCAGTGGCCGATGCCGCGATCGCGGGCGCGGAATTTCAGCTGCTCGACGTCGACCGCCTCGGCGGCGATATGCGAGAGATAGAACTGGACGACGCTCATGGGATGGGTGGCTCGTACTTGACGGAGCTAAGCTTTCGATCCGTCGAGGCACTCATCGCGGTGATCAACCCGTTGTATGACTTGATGGAGAATTCCGGTTGGACCTTTCGCGTCATACCGAACACTATCCAGGCTCTCCGCGTTGCATGTTCATGCAAATGGGACAGCGCCGCGTCGAGCATTTTGGGATCGGCCTGAGCTGCGGTCGGCAGATTAGCAAACAAGATCCGGAGGTTCTGTTCTGACTGCCACAAGAGGAACAAATCCTGGGAGCGTAAGAATCTCGTGTACGCGCCAGTCAACAGCGGGGCTATGGTCTCTGGGCTTTCAAAGTTCTTCGCGACCAGGGCAGGCGCCTCAGTTTTGAACCGATGGGCGTTTGGCGGAAGATTCTGCATTACGTATCTAGCCCTGGCCAACACCCCTTGCGCATAACCCTCGCATTGCACGAAGGCGACATCGAGCGCTCGCTGATAGTTCCGCCTGTCGAGATAGATGCTGATGCCCAGTGGCGCGGCGACGCCCAAGAAAGCGCCGAGTAGCGTCGAGGCGAAAGTCTCGTCTATCGGTAGCAACGCTACTAGGAGACCGCAGAAGTGGAGCTAGACGACGGTCACGGCTTCGGGGCAGGAGGCCAGCCGGCGAGGTGAAGATTGCACGCGCGCGCAACGCGAGCCGCGGAGGCCTCGAAGCCTTTCAATCGAAACTCGAGAACCACCGGGCGTCCGCGGCCATCGTGAAACTCGAAGAGCAAGCGGCTGAAGTTGCGAAGCCCGCCGCCTCCACGTCGCTGTCACCGGTTCCAACCGCGTCGCCGCCTTTGATGCGCACCCAATCGGCGGGTCGACGCCTGCAAGGTGTCGAACCGGTAGCGGACAGGCGTACGCCCTCTCGCGTACCCCCAATCAGCGATCTTGTCACCGAGGCCCACAACAATCAGGGTCCTCCCATCGGTACACCCAACCGACAGCGTGCCCGCGGCATCGTCCGCGTTCTGTACCGCTCGCGTCAAGGTGATTTCGCTCACCTTGTCGTCCATTTCATCCTTGAATGTCTTTGCGGTCCATTGAGCTGCCGTGAGCCGCGGCGCCAAGATGAGTATCGCTATCGCAGTGAACAAGTTCATCGCCAACGTTCCCCCTTCTCGAAGGTTCTGAACTACAGAGCGACTATGCGCCGAGCGCGCGACAGAGTTAAAGCTGAAAGACGTTCATCAGGGCCGGCTCGGGCGAGCCACCACCAATTCGGCATCTCGATCGGGCAGCTTCGACAGTCTTGTTCCGAGCCCCTCCAATCTGCCGGCGATGCGTTCACGTGCGTCAACATAGGCCTTGATCGCGCCATCGATGCGTTCCATCGCTCGGTTGAAAGGGGGAGCGCAGATGCGGGGCACGATCGCGGGAGCGCGCTGCAGCTTTAGCGCTTCTGAGCATGACCCAGCCGCAAGATCGAGCGAGTCGGTTTCGGCCACCGCGGTCTCGATTGACTGGAGCATCGATTTGTGAGATGCCTCGAATGACTTTGGAGGATCGACGGCATCGAACTTCACGAGCCATGTCTTCATGTCTTTTTGACGAAGCGTGGCCAGCTGACGCACTGAATCCATCGATAGCGGTAGTGGTCTCATCGGCTTATGCAGATCGAGATCCATGAACGCCAGATGGAATTCGCTCTCGTCTATCGATGACATCACGAACATGGCCACATACGCGCTGTCTGCTTGAGTCACGACTCGCTCAGCATAGGCGCGCGCGACGGCGGTGTCGCCCTGCGCGTGGCTTTCGGCCGCTGCAGCAAATAGCGCGACAATCGCGAAGATCTTCATCAGAGCTCCTCGCATCCGAATAAGGTCATGGCGTCGGCTTCGAGCCGAGCTCGGTCACCGCATGACGGCACCGCGTCAGCGGCTGGCGATGTCGTCGCTCAAGAGCGGCTTCACGTCGAGGATGGGCGTTCCGTTGAGCACTTCCATGTGACGAACGAGCAGTCGCCTGCCGTCGACAGCCATAATCTCTACCCGATGAAGGCCGATCGGATTTGGGCGATGCGGCGAACGCGTGCTGAACACGCCCTCGATCGGCCGCGACGTATCACCGCGCGGATGTACCTGAAGCACGTCGCGGCGAGCCCGGTCGAGCCACGTGAGCACGAACACCTCGTCGCCCGCTCGAAGATTTGCCACGGCGGGCATGACCTCCTCCTCGAAAACGAGCCACGCTTCCGGAGCGCCTTCGTCCGGTTGCCGCGGCGCGGCGAGGAGATCGTTCAAGAGCGATTGGACCTTACCGATTGCCTTCACTTCGAATGTCGTCATGCTTTCCGTTGATCTACTTCTCGGGCTTCCCGAGCTCGCGGACCCAGATGTTGCGGAAGCTGACCGGTGGGCTCGGATCTCCGTGCGCTTGCAAAAGAATCGAGAGCGGCCCGTGCGCTTTGTACTCCGGCTGACCGATGTACTTCGTGTCGCCGCGCAGCGCGACGTTGTTTTGCACGAGCACGCCATTGTGAAACGCGGTGACATATGCCGGCGTCGCGACTGAGCCGTCGGCCTTGAACGTCGGTGCAGTCCAGATCACGTCGTATGTCTGCCACTCGCCAGGCTTGCGCATCGCATTCACGAGCGGCGCGTACTGTTTGTAGATGCTCGCGGCCTGACCGTTGACGTACGTCTTGTTGTTGTACGAGTCGAGCACCTGCAGCTCGTAGCCGTAGTCGTTCTGCCATCCCAGGTACACGCCGCTGTTGCCACGCGCCTGGTCGCTGCCGGTGACGTCTGTCGGGACCCGCCACTCCACGTGCAGTTGATAGTTGGTGAACTTCCGCCGCGTGTGGATGTCGCCGGCGGGCTTGTTCACAGTCAACACGCCGTTGGCCACAGTCCACTTCGCCGGCGAGTCATCCTTTGCTGATACCCACTCGTTGAGACTCCTGCCGTCGAAGAGCACGATTGCGTCGGACGGAGGATCAGCATCCGTGCGGCCAGGCGTGATCACCGCCGGGACAGGAGTCCAGATCTCGGTATCAGCGGGCTTTGCCGACGATTTTGGCGTCTGCGCGTTCACGGCAGCGGCGAAGAGAGATGCGGCGAACGGAACGAGAGCGTTGAAGGAAACGCGTCGCATGCGAATTCCGGAAGAGAGTGTTGCCTTATCATGGCGCGATCGCGCCCTCGCGCAAGCCGACCGCGACTATCTAGTTGCTGTTCGCGCGACGGCGGAGCTCGCTCAAGGCGGCGTCAAT
>Ga0070681_10005303_pt1 | contig 12446 bp, 10 predicted proteins | sample KBSC83BmetaG_FD_65650 | JGI IMG/M metagenome (GOLD analysis project Ga0070681, IMG submission 65650) | Corn rhizosphere microbial communities from Kellogg Biological Station, Michigan, USA - KBS C8-3B metaG | ecosystem: Host-associated > Plants > Roots > Rhizosphere | place: USA: Michigan...
CCAGGGGGACCTTGCCATAGGTATTCATGGCGGTCACCACCCACGCCATCATCCCGGTGAAGGCAATGGTACCGGAGAGCCAGCCGATCCAAAACGCCTGCGTCTTGCTCTTGCCGTCTAAGGCCCAATGTAACGGGACGAGCGCGATCCACGCCAACAGTCCGAGATCTGATTTCGGGAAACTCAGCGGGAGGAACAGCCCGCTCGCGCCGGCAAGGACGAGTGAACGCGCGAGGGAATGGGTCATGTGCCGCACCTTATCGAAAGCCGCAGAGGGATGCAACTTTCTGCTGAAGAGGGTGTAGGGGGTCTTACAGTGTGAAACGCGAGACGGGATATTATGGGTTGACGGAGATCCCGTCGAACCCCTATGTTAATCAAAGAGGCTATTCTGGGTCGCGAAATCAGACCTGTTGAAGCGAACGCCAATGTGAGGGGGGTTTCCTCTTTGGGGGTGGAGGGTCGAAACAGGGGGTATTCCCGATTCCAGTCACGACAAACAATTACAAATAGTATGGTTCCATCCTTGGGTACAGAGCGCATGGATTGAATATGACAAGAGGAGGTTACGACGTGGGGCGTATAGCAATGGGTCTGTGCTTAAGTTTCTTGATCGTATGTGCGGGCTGTTCGGGTAAGCGTGTTTCAACGGGGTCCGGGGATCAAACCTCGCGAGCCGGTCAAACGAAGAGCGAAGCGATTAAACCGGACGCAATCGCGACTCTGCCGACGGACCGCTCTATCGATCGTCAAGCCGGAAGTACCAATAAGCCATCAGACCGTATGCCTGGGGATGTTTCGTTGAGCACACCGGCAGGCTCTGTCTCCGGCACCGGCTCAGCCGGTAATCCTCTGGGTGACGCATTCTTCGATTTCGACCGCTTCCAGGTCAGGAATGATGCCATGCCGGTCTTGGATGCCAATGCGCGATGGTTGCGTGCCAATGCAAATAAGACCGCGCTGATCGAAGGCCATTGTGATGAGCGCGGTACCATGGCCTATAATCTTGTGCTCGGTGAGAAGCGCGCGCGCGCAGCGAAGGCCTACCTCCAGGACCTGGGCATTCCGCCCTCTCAGCTCCAGATCACGAGTTATGGAGAAACAAGACCCTTCTGCAAGCAACAGAACGAAGAGTGTTATCAGCAAAACCGTCGCGCGCATTTTGTGACGAAATAGCATGCGGGAGGTACTAGGCAGTGAGATGGTCAATTGTGTCGGACCATAAGATTACGGGGGAGGGATCAGTGAGGTATTGCCAAATCATAGGGGCCGGGTTATTGGGAATCATCCTGGCTGCCGGCTGCGTGAGCAAAGGCGAACGAATCGATATCAAGGTCCCGCTGGCGGGAGGTGCTCCTGAGAAGGTTGTCGAGAAGAATTCCGCGACCATTGCCATTCGGCCATTTGAGGACAATCGCACCGACCGGTCGAATCTCGGTACCAGGCGACACATGTGGGGCGGAGAAAGTCGCTTCAGTTCTCTGCCAAACGGATCCCTCGGAGATGCGACGGCACAGGCATTTGCTGATTATCTCAACGCAAAAGGCTGGAATGCGACTGTCGTTGAGAGCCGCGGGCCTGTGGGGGCGGATATAATCCTCAGCGGCTCACTTGACGATGTCGGCGTCGATGTCGCGAGCAGCATCGGACAGACCACCCTCTACGCGAGAAATCGGATGGTCGTATTCGTGAAGAATCTCGCCGACGAGAGTCAAATTCGCGAGACCCTCGCAAGTACCGGAACCAACCAGGTCTTTTGGTTCGAACCGGACGATGCTCAGGATTTGCTGAATGAACTGTATAACAAGAATTTCGAGAAGTTTGTCAAAGACACTAAACTTGAAGGCAGAGTCCTCAAGCTCCGGTAGCATCAGCGCACCACCGGGATTGTTTCGCGCCATGGATCGACGACAATACCGGCGAGTGCCGGCACAGGTGCAAGGATTCTTGCTGGGAAATTCCCACGAGATTGAAGGGCTCACCCTCGATCTCTCCATCGGTGGTGCAAGGTTTGATTGTGATCTCGAGGTTTATCCTGGAAAAACCATCCGCGTTCGACTGATCATTCCCGGCGCAGAGGATCCGGTCTCGATCGAAGACGCTCGCGTGCAGTGGGTGGGCGAGGATACGTTCGGGGTCTCGTTTCAGAATGTTCGACCGGAAGAACTCGATGAGCTGGAGCAGCTTATCGATGAATATGAAGACCTCGAAGGCAGCGGCCATGCGTAGCAGACAACAGGGAGTCCGCCGACGCTTGACTGACCTCCGTCAGAGGAATATCGTATCGTTGTGGGAGGGGCTTAACGCCCCGAGGGAATATGGTTCATCAGGGGATTGAGCGTTGGGATGGTGCGCAAGCCCAGCATGACTGGGAAGCCTGAAGTCCCGCCGAGATCTCCGCCGTACCTAGCTGTCCTCGGCAGGTGCGCGCTCCTCCCACCCTAATCCCTCGCTCATTCCGTCGGCGGTTTTCCCTTTTCACTCCCCGCCATGGGTGCGCAACTCTCCACTGCCTAAATAAGGCAGTCTGACATATCATGCGCCCAGAGTCCGGTACGGCTCTGGTGATCCATGTGATCTGTGTACCATGCCGCCCGGTTTTGTCAGGTCACTCACATTGAGAGGATAAATGGCCACGCACAAGGCACACATATCCGGTCCGAAGTCAGTCGCGACCCCAAAGACGGCAGCACAGCCGCCATCTTCCAAGAAAACCGGTTCCCGCGCGCCCATTTCGACCGCCGTGACTGGAGGAACCGAAATGGGCGCGCGGCAGCGGGAAATCTCCGTGTCCGAGTTTTTTACCAAGAATCGGCATTTACTCGGTTTCGACAACCCGCGCAAGGCGCTGCTGACCTGCGTCAAGGAAGCCGTCGACAATGCATTGGATGCCTGTGAGGAAGCCGGCATTCTTCCAGAGGTCACGGTACAACTGGATGCGGTAGCGACCGGTCATGCAGCTGTACCGGCTGCGAGTCAGGCCACCAGGTTCCGAATCACCGTCATGGACAATGGTCCGGGGATTGTCCGTCAGCAGATCCCCAAAATCTTTGCGAAACTTTTGTATGGCTCCAAATTCCATCGGCTCCGCATGAGCCGAGGGCAGCAAGGAATCGGTATTTCAGCAGCCGGGATGTACGGACAGTTGACAACAGGCAAACCGGTGAAGATCATTTCCCGAACCGGTCCGAAAGCCCCCGCGCATTATTTCGAAGTGCAGATTGATACGAAAAAGAATGAACCCCTCGTGCATGAGAACAAACAAATCGAATGGGACCGGCCGCAAGGCACGCAGGTGGCGATTGAAGTCGAAGGCCGCTATCAAAAAGGTCGTGCTTCCGTCGACGAATATCTCGAACAAACATCGATAGCCAATCCGCATGTGAGACTCATCTATCGAACGCCGGAAGGCGACACGAAAGAGTACCCCCGTGCCTATCACGAATTACCTCCCTCCCCTCGGGAGATCAAGCCGCATCCCTATGGTATCGAGTTCGGGATGCTCCTCAAGATGCTTCAGGAGGCCAAGAGCCAGACCCTTTCGAGTTTTCTTTCGAGTGATTTCTGCCGGGTGACGCCTGCGCTCGCGGAAGAAATATGCCGTGTGGCGAAGGTTGCGCCCAGAGCGAAGCCCCGGGACATCCGCGGCGCGACTGCGGAAACACTGTATCAAACCATTCAGGCGACCAAGATCATGGCACCGCCGACCAATTGTCTTTCGCCGATCGGCGAGAAGGCAATCCTCTCGGGTCTCTACAAGCAAATCAAAGGGGAGTTTTATACCGCAGTAAGTCGTCCTCCCTCGGTATACCGGGGCAATCCCTTCATCATTGAAGCCGGATTGGCCTTCGGGAAACCACTGGATAGCGTCACGAAGGCTGAAAAACCGGCGATGCCGCTAGCGGAGGGTGAGCAAGAGGAGGGAGACTCGGAACTTGCACGCGTGATCCGATATGCCAACCGGGTACCACTGCTCTATCAACAGTCTTCCTGTGCCACCTTCAAAGCAGTCCTCGCCACGACCTGGCGCAACTATGGGATCGCCCAGTCACGCGGGGCCCTGCCGGCCGGACCAATGGTCATCTTCGTGCACATTGCCTCTGTATGGGTCCCTTTCACGAGCGAGTCCAAGGAAGCGATCGCGGAATATGACGAGATACACAAGGAGATCACCCTGGCGCTCCGCGAATGCGGACGTCGACTGGGGCTCTTTATGCGCCGCCGCGAACGGGCGGCAAGCGAGTACAGGCGACGAAACATTTTCGAGCTCTACATTGAAGAGGTCGTCGAGGCCTGCAATAGGTTGAAGGGCGGGAAATTGCCCACGGAGAAGCTGAAAATGCAGCTTCAGAAAATTGCATCCTCGCGGACCGGCGGTCTCAAGACGGACGAAACGCTCGGCAAGGCCGGCACAGGACCGGAAGGTCTGCCGCATTCCATCATTGTGAACGCCGAAGGACTCGAAGGAGAGGCTCTGCCGGCTCTCGACGTCTCACGATCCGTTGCGGAAGCATTGGAAGTGCCTGCCGGAATACATCACGATGAAAAGCAACGTGCTTCGAAGGGAAGCCAGAGACAGCCTGGAATGAGGAAGCCTCAGAAGAAAGCCATCGACAAGATCGCGGCCGTCACGCCGTTACGACAGAAAGCATCGACCCCGCGAATGCGGGCTGACTCTGTCCGCTCACCACGCAAATCTCACCCGACAGGAAAGAAAAGATAGGACGACGCATGGCGAACATGAAACGGACGATGAACCGGTCGGTTGAAAAAAAATTGATCGGGCTGGCAGATCTGGTGATCAACGCCGCGCAGCGTGCGAAAGATCCGACGATGGCGATTCCGATCCGGGCTCTGTCCAACGTGACCTTCAATGAGCGTAAGGGTCTCCTCGAAATGGGACAGAAGAAGCAGGCGCGCTCGTTCTTCAACGTCGGTATGGCAAAAAAGTTCATGCAAACCATGTTGGTGGCGGACGCTCTCTCCGAGTTGCAGCGGGCGGAATTGACGACGTCACTCAGAGAGATCTACTACCGGACGAAACACACCATTCAGGACTCCCACGAAAATACGTTCGACACCCAGGACGAATCGGACCCGATTATTGAGGATCTGGAGGTGTCCCTCGTTGCGCTCCGTGAAGAGTTGCATGTGCGTGCGGAGAATGGAGGGAGCGTGGTCGGCCCGCTCGTGCTTGGCGATGACGGCGACCGGGTGGATTGCGCGAAATTGGGCAAAGGCGGGTACTCGGTGCCGTCGATCGTGGAACCGGAATATGTGGAGATCCGTCGTTGTACAGCTGACTTCGTGCTGCTGGTTGAAAAGGGCACGCAATGGAACCGTCTCTCGGAAGACAAGTTCTGGCGGCGTTATAACTGTGTACTTCTGACAGGAAACGGGCAACCGCCTCGCGGGGTTCGCAGGATGGCACGACGGCTCCATGAAGAATATCGGCTCCCGGTCTATGTGCTGGTCGACAATGATCCCTGGGGGTACTATATCTATTCCGTCGTCAAACAGGGCTCGATCAATCTGGCCTTCGAGAGCCAGCGGATGGCAATTCCCAAAGCCAAGTTCATCGGTCTCTCCAGCGCGGACCCTGAACGATACGAACTCCCCCGTAATGTCGGGATCAAACTGAATGAAAAAGACATCGCTCGTGCGAAGGAACTCCTCAACTATCAATGGTTCCAAAAACCGGCCTGGCAGGCGGAAATAAAGCGGATGCTCGCGAGCGGCCTCAAATACGAATTGGATGCCCTCGCCAACAAGGACTTCCAATATCTCACGAAGAAATACCTTCCACGGAAGCTGAAAGAGAAGGACTGGCTGGATTAGGCCAGTTCTTCTCTTTTTTCACCTCCTGCGGAATCTGGCGCCGGTCATCAGTTGGCGGGCAACATCATGTAGAGCCCGACCACAATAATCGGCGCCGCTACATACATGGCTTTCTTGCCGAAGGAATCGTAGACGCCGTAGATCAAAATTGCGGCCATGAGCGTGAAGTAGAGCTGCCCGATTCCCCGATAACCTGCATTATGTTCCACGGCCAGGGCGAGCGTGGGTGATCCCAGGATCAGCATGGCCGAAAGGGCTGCCAGTCGTTTCATCTAGATCTCCTTTTCGATAGGGTTAAGGCCCATGACATGAGATAGGTCGGTAGTGGTGTTCGCTGTCGAGACGAGAGCGCCCTCGAAGTGAAGAACACCTGGAGGGCGCAATTCCGTTGCCGGACGAGTCTGTATGCTGGGATCCACAATGGTTAGCACGGGGTCACAGGACACCTCTGTGCATAGATTAGGCGGATCATGCTGCGCCTTCCGTCATGGGAAGTCAAACCGCCCAGCCCCTTGCTTGCTCCTCTGTTCGAGCAGATGTTAAGATCGCACAGCCGTGGAGGGAATCGATGCCGAACATTTTACTCTTAGTCTCGCCGAGTTGTGGGGCCTGCCCCTCGGCAAAAAGCCTTTGGAAACAGTTGCGGGTGAAATATAGCTTCAACTACCGCGAGGTTGATATCACCACAGAGGATGGGCGAAGCCTCGCCGATCGACACTCAGTCAGAGCGGTGCCGGCTACCATTATAGATGGACGACTGACGTTTGTCGGTGTGCCTAGCCGGGAGAGCGCCGAAAAGGCCCTGTTGCTCAAAATGAGACCGCGAGAATAGGGAAGGACCCTGCATGGTTGAGGATGACGAGTTTGAATTGCCTGAACTTCCCCTGTTGGCCAAGGGACCTCCGCCTGAGTGCCCGATGTGCGGGGACCCGATGGGATTTATTGATGGCGACTGGTGCTGCGTGGATTGCAACGGTGAGCTGTTAGGACCTGAAACCGGCTAGCGCAAGCGAGTCGTGATGGGTGATGAGTATCTCGACACAACGAGAACATCATCATTCTCTATCCTGTTTGTGTTCGTCACGGTTTCTCATGCTTCGCATCGTCACCGGATCTTTTCATCTTGTTCTTGAACATGCCCTGGTGGAGGACATCCGGTCTTCTAAGACCGATGATCCCTTTGCTCCCCTCGCGGTGATTGTCCCTTCGGCCTCGCTGGTCGAGCATCTGAAGCTGGTGCTCACACGTGTTGAGCCCCATTCCTACCTCAATATCCATTTCCTCACGTTCCATCAGTTGACCCTTCGTTTGCGTGACGATCTCGAATCGATTCGGGGTACCATTCCCGGTTCGGCCCTGCAACTCGCCGACGATTTTTTCTTCGAACACATGGTGCGGCAGGTGGTCCGACACACCCTTCCGGGGCTCGAACCCCTCACTCGCCTGCCGGCCTCACCGGGGACCTGGAAAGCCCTCTGGTCGACGGTGCGCGATTTAAAAGACGCGGTAGTTGACTCGACAACGGCATTGAATGCGCTTGAGGAGGGACTGTTCGAAGAAGAAGACCGGACCTGGCTCCGTGCCCTCTTCACCCTTCACGCAGCTGTCGTGGGGGCAAGCGGGTCACTTGGAGTCGGTTCTCCGGATGATGTGTCGTTCTCACTCGGCAGAAACGTATCGGATTCGAAGTTTCTCAGAAGTCTGCAACGTGTGTTCTATTATGGTTTTTACGACCTCTCTCAAGTCCAGCTCTCATTCTTCGAATCGGTCATGCGCGTTGCGCCGGCTACGTTGTATTTTCCGTTGGAGGACCGCCCTGCCTTCGACTTTGCCCGCCAATTTTTCGAGCGGCATCTGCTTCCTCTGGCAGACGATCATGAGAGCAGGAGCGAGGGGAGCATCCGAATCGCTGCGCGCGAGTCGGTCGAGCTTTCCGTCACGAACGTCATCGGGAGTGAAGAGGAGTTGTCCACGGTCTGCCGTGAAATCCTCACCTTGACGGAGGAGAACGGTTATGGCTTTGATGAGATCGGCGTGGTGGCCCGCTCACTCGAGTCCTACCAGCCCCGCCTTCAATCCGTGTTCGACCAACATCTGGTGCCCTTCACGTCTACGGCAGTACAGCCTTTGTCGCGAGAACCTCTGGTCAAAACGCTGTTGCGCCTCGCCTCGCTCCGCTTGGACGACTTTGACCGGGCCGCGATGTTGGATGTGGTCACATCCCCCTTCTATCTCGCAGAGGCCGCAGGTGCTGCGAGAGCGAACCTTCGGCCTGGTGTCTGGCGCTCTCTGATCTACACATTGGGGATTACAAAAGGGGAGGTGGAATGGAGGCGCTTGGCAGAGCCGGCCACTTCGTCGATTCTTCGAGGGGTCGAGGTTCTCGAAGATGACCGGCCCCAAGCCGGATCGTATGAGACTGTTCAGCTCACTTTCTTGTGGGAGATTGTGTGGCGATTGATTCAGGACTGCCGGGCTCTCCCTGCAGAAGGATCAGTCGGAACACTGACCGACGCATTTCTTTCGCTGGTGAGATCCCATATTCATGTACCGGGTCTGTTTGACGAAACTCCGGACGAACTACCTGAGTCGACGGATCTGTCGAAGGTCGGCTTGCTCATTCGATCCGGTCTGGTCCGGCTGCAGATGCTGGACCGGCTGGGAGGGGACTATTCGTGGGAGGAATGGGTTGAATTATTCCGGCGAGTGATAGAGGAAACCTGCATTCCGATTGAACCGGACGAGCACCAGGGTGTTCATGTGCTGGATGCGATGTCGGCCCGCGGCCGGACATTTCGTGCGCTCTTTGTCCTGGGCATGAACGAAAAACTCTTTCCACGATTTGTGCGTGAAGATCCATTTCTTCGTGACCGGCACCGTGTGGTCCTGGACTCGACCCTCGGCTACAAGATTGATGAGAAATTAGCCGGCCATGAGGAAGAGGTACTCCTGTTCGAACTGATCAGCCGTGCGGCGACTAAACGGCTATACCTGTCCTACCAGCGAGGCGACGAAACGGGTCGGGTCATGGCACCGTCAGGATTCGTCGGCCTGGCCATGCGCGATCCGCGATTCGTCGTGAAGCCTGAGGAGACGGTCCCACGGCGGCTGACCCAGCGGATCAGCGACCAGCCGTCGATTCAAGAGCGGTTGCCGGCTGTGGAGTTGGCACTAGGATGCCTCTTGCACGGTCACGATGCCCGGCCAGTGCTCGACGCGATGGGGCGGGACCGGCCCATTTTTGAACAGGGGCAGGTCGCTCTGAAGATCCTTGAGCGGGAATCTCCTGAACTCGGTCCCTTTGACGGCATGGTGGGAGCACCAGCGCCCAGTGTGCCGCCTACAGAAGAACGGAGCATCTCGCCAACATCGTTGGAACGGTATGCGACATGCCCCTTCCAGTACTTTGCTGAGAAGGTTCTTCGGTTGCAGCCGGTACGACGACTTCACAACGACCCCCTCCCACCCTTACGATTGGGCATCATCGTTCATGAATCGCTTCGTTTGAGTTATGAGCGGTTGATCCTACTCTGTTGGCCTGAGAGCGCACTGACCGAATCCACGGTGCAATCTTTGGTCAATGGCGCAGTGAGCGAAATGTTTGCGCTCCATGCTGCCAGCGAGGGAACCGGGCATGCCCTGCTCTGGACATTGGCGCGTGAACAAGTGACAAAGTTGGCAGTGGCTGCTGTTTCTGCGGATCAGGCAGAGTATCAGGAAACCGGATTTCGTCCGATCGCCTTTGAAGCTGCCGCCGAAGGAATCGTCCCGCTTGAGGCTGATTCGCCAACATCGTGCCTCAAAGTCCACGGCACGCTCGACCGCGTCGATTATCGTGCAGAGCCCCCCGGTCTCCGCATTGTGGACTATAAATTTAAGCAGGGGAATGAGATGACCGCGGTGGATCGCAATCTTGTCCTGTCGGCTGTGCGCGGCTTTCGACTGCAGGCACCGCTCTATGCCCGCATGTCGCTCCCGGGACTTCCCGAGCCAACCGATGTCCAATTGCTCTTCCTGGCCCCTCAGTGGAAGCAGCCGATCTCTCGCTCGACGTTTGATGCAGGTCTCTGGACGGGCCATACCGGTAACATGATCACACAGACTCTCGTGACATTGGTCCAGGGCATTACGAACAGAGATTTTTTTATTCTTCCCGATGGCTATTGCGACTACTGCGAATATTCGGGGTCTTGCCGGCGCCATGACTCCTTGGCCTGGTGGCGCTCCTATCGATCGCCCCAGGCCCGAGTCTTGCGCCGCTTGAGAAAGCAGAAAGTCAGCGATGAATGATGTCCTGACGCTCGCGGACGACCGGGACCGGTTCCTGGCAGAGACAACCTGGGACCACAATGTGGTCGTGGTTGCAGGAGCAGGGACGGGCAAGACAACGATTCTCGTCAATCGCATTCTGAATCTGCTCCTGAGAGAGCCGAACCCCTTAGCTGTCACGGAGATCGTCGCACTGACGTTCACCAACAAAGCCGCAACCGAAATGAAGCAACGGCTCCGCGCGCAACTCCTTCGTCTAACTGAGCAGGCTGACGCCATGACCCTCACATTCTGCGCTCGCTATTATCTGTCCGCTGAGCAAGTCAGTGAACGCGCAGGCAGAGCGCTTGAACAGATGGAAAAATCACAGATCGGTACGCTCCATAGTTTTGCTGCCCACCTCTTGCGACTTCATCCGATCGAATCGGGGATTGATCCATCATTTCAAGAGGATGATGGGTCACGATTCAAGGAATTGTTTCAGTCAACATGGGAGCTTTGGTTGCGTGATGAACTGGGATCAGAAGGATCCCAGCATGATCGATGGCGACAAGTTCTGGCGAGGACTACTCTGGAAAATCTCCGACAGTTTGCCATGGCTCTCGCGGGGGATTTTGTAGACCTCGATGAAGTGGGGCGTCAGTGCCAAGCAGTGTGTCTCGAGGGGGATTTGTGCGGCTGGTTCACGGCCATGCACGGTCGTGCCGCCACTCTGCTCGCGACGCAGGAGCGACCGAAACCGCGGAAGGCGGAGTTGATGCTGAGCGTGGCTGTGCATGTGCTGGCAGTCTTATTGGAGAAAGGACCGTCGGGGCTCGCCCATATACCTCAGGAGGAACGAGACATACTATTGAAGGACTTGGGAAAGCCGCCTGCAGGATGGGATGAGGTTGCGTTCCATGACGCGGTTTCCATAATCGGGGTGGCACGACAGGTACTCACGGTTGACCAGCCATACTTTCAAGAGGTGGTGAGGCTCCTACGACCCTTTGTCGAACGGGTATGTCGCGGGTTTCTCACCTCCGGGTGGATCGCCTTCGACGGGTTGCTGGCTCGGGCTAAAATTCTCTTGCGAGACTATCCCACAGTCCGAACACGAACCAAACAAACCTATAGAGCTATTTTGGTCGATGAATTCCAGGACACCGATCCTGTGCAATACGAGATTGTCATGTACCTCGGAGAACGGCAGGACAGCCATCAAACTTCATGGCAAGATGTGGACTTGGAGCCGGGAAAATTGTTCATCGTGGGAGATCCTAAACAATCAATCTATGCCTTTCGTCGAGCCGACATCGAGGCATTTGAGCGGGTCGTGCGAAAAATCCGAGCCGGTGGAGGATGCCTCTACTCCCTTGTCACGAACTTTCGCAGCGACGGGGCAGTGCTCGACGTCGTAAATAATGTCTTTGACCGTCTCTTTGACGCGACAGAGCACGTCCAGCCCGCCAATGAGCGACTGGCCTCCAGGCCGCAGCGAAAGCCGGAAGTCTCAGTTTCCGGGGCGCAACTTCGCCTCGTTACGGCGGGTGAAGACGATGAAGACTTTGATGTCCAGGCCGCCACCCGGGCGGAAGCCGAAGCGCTGGCCCGTTGGTTGAAAGAGGAACTCCTCGCCGGGACAACGATCACGGATCGCGATCGTCGAGAAGGTCCACTGAGACCGGGGCATATCGCCTTGATCTTCAGAAAATTGACTCAGACTCAGGTCTATCTTGATGCCCTTCGCCGCTATGATATCGACTATATTACTGATGGAGAAAAGCATTTTTATCGGCGGCAGGAAGTTATCGATTTAATCAACATCCTCCGGGTCATTGACAATCCGCACGATACCATTGCATTGGTCGGAATCTTGCGCTCACCCCTGGGCGGCATGACGGACCGGGATATACTTGCGCTTCGACAGATAGGAGGGTTGGAACTTCAGCAACGGGAACAGCTATCTGACTGGGATCATCCTCAGGCGGGAGTGGTAGGCCGTCTCTATGAATGTTTGCATAGACTGCATCAGCTTGCACCCCTGCGACCAGTACCTGATGCCATCGATCTGATTTTTGAACAATTGCCCGTACTAGAGTTGGCGGCCTCTTCCCTCCATGGCGAACAAGCTGTGGCCAATCTACGGAAAATACGGGACTTGTCTGACATGCTGGCTGATCGTCCCTCTCTCAACTGGACCGGTTTCGTTGACTTGATGGTACAGAGGGTGTCGGAACAGCCGGATGAGGCGGAAAGTGCCATGGCTGAGGAATCTCTCGATGCTGTCCGTGTGTTGACCATCCACAAAGCCAAGGGACTGGAATTTCCTGTCGTTATTCTCCCAGGACTGCATCAAG
>Ga0070681_10005305_pt1 | contig 12444 bp, 10 predicted proteins | sample KBSC83BmetaG_FD_65650 | JGI IMG/M metagenome (GOLD analysis project Ga0070681, IMG submission 65650) | Corn rhizosphere microbial communities from Kellogg Biological Station, Michigan, USA - KBS C8-3B metaG | ecosystem: Host-associated > Plants > Roots > Rhizosphere | place: USA: Michigan...
CGACCTGCGGTATCGGTGTCAACACCACGAGCCCGATCATCACCACGGCGGGCGATGGTGAACCGGCCTGCTACGTCCCGTAATACGGCGGCAGGTATAGATTCGAAACGCCCCGCGGAGAGACTCCGCGGGGCGTTTCATTTCGGGCACGCACTTGCCAGGATCGAGACGGCAGGCGTGAGATAAACGGCGATTTCAGGTATCAGCCAGACGTCTGAGACCGCGGTCGATCTGACGCCGTCCTCTCGGCCCTGCCATCTCGCACCTGGACTGGTCTAGCGACGTCGCGATCCTTCCGCGGCGAGCCGAAGCCTCGCCCCGTTCTGGTGTGAGCAAAGTAGTAATGGTGCCTCGCGGCCATTTCGCCCGCGCGCAACGTCGTCCAGCGCCGAGTCGTCCTCGAAGTGACCCGCAGGCACCGCGCGATTGCCGGTGAGCGGCGACGACCGAAGTACGCGCCTCAGCCATCCCGACGTCACCGATGACCGTTAGCGCTCCCCGAAGCCGCTCACTGCGCACCGCGCTCGTCGTCCAGCTCACGCTTCTGGTGACCGCTGTGCTCGCGCTGCCGTCGCTGCTGCTCGTCCGGCCCGGGGCACCCCTCTCGTCAGACCGGCACGTCTCGTTAGGTCTCGCTATTGCCGCCGACGTCGCCTTCTTCGCCGTCGCCACTTGGCTCTTGCTGAGACGTACCCTCGTCCAGCCACTGCGCGATCTCGCCGGAGCGACCGACCGCGTGGACACCACCCGGCGGTTCCCACTTGGCGCCGCGCCCCTCCAGGAGCTAAGGGAGATTGGAGCAGCGATCGACCGGATGGCGGCGCGGGTCATCGACGATCAAGCGGACCGGCTCCGCGCCGAAAAGGCCGCGAGCACAAGCCGCCTGTCGGCGACTGTCGCTCGTGCACTCGGCGAATCGCTCGGCGTCATGCTCGGCAACATCCACCTGCTTCGAAAGCAGCTGCTGCGTCGCGCAGCGCCTTCGCAGGATCTCGAGTTACTGGCGACGCTGGAGCGCGAGAGTGCTCGGCTCGAGAACCTCGTCCAGGGGCTGCGCGATTATGCCCGCGGCCGGCCCGTTACAGCGACGCAGGTGGATATCGAGGACGTCCTTCGATCTGTCGTCGCCGACCTTCGCGCTCGCGGCGTCCTCGAAAGCGTGGACCTCGCCCTCGAGCTCACCGAGGCGCCGGTGCCGGTTCTCGCGACGCGGCCCGACCTCGAGCAGCTCTTCGTAGGCCTGCTCGTCAACGCTGTCGACGCAATGGATGGCCGCGGCCGGATAGTCGTTAGGCTCGAACGCGCCGCTCGATTCGCGCTGCGCGAGCCCGCGACCCGCCGCACAGACGCGGGCCCTGAAGCCGTCGAGCATCCACCGTCCTCACGCGCGCAGCGCTGGCTCGCGACGAACGACGCCGCCGAGATCGCGAAGATCGTCGTCGCCGACTCCGGGCCCGGTGTTCCTGCGGCGCTCGCCGAGCGCATCTTCGATCCGTTCTTCACGACGAAGCCATCGGGGCGAGGAAGTGGACTCGGTCTCGCCATTGCCAACCGCACCGTCGAGAACTTCCGCGGCGCGATCTGGGTGACGACAGCGCGCGAGGGCGGCGCCGCCTTCCACCTGCTCTTTCCGATCGCGCCGGCTGTGGTGCCGCTGCGCCTGGCGAGGCAGCGCCGTACGCCGGCCGCGCCGCGACAAGCAATCCTCCGCTGAGCCACCCTCGTTCCACCGTGCGCATTCGAAGAATGGCGCGCGCAATCGAACGCTGATTCGCCACTCGCCGCGACACGTAGCTTGGCCCCATCGCCAACGCCGTGCGCCAGCATGTGTCAGCCAAATACCACCCATCACCGTTCACCGACCACGGTCCACCGTCCACGGATCCGGCGCGGCTTCACGCTCATCGAGCTGCTTGTCGCGCTGCTGCTGCTTGACGTTGGCCTTCTCGGGCTCGTCGGCTTCGCTGCCGCGCTCTATCGCGACGGTAATGACACGCGTGCCACGGCCCGTGCATGGGCCATCGCCTCGGCGCGCGTCGAGCGGATGGCGAGCATCGCGTGCGGCGGCACAGGGGCCGGGATCGCCGCGCGGGCCGGCGTTTCGGAATGGTTCACCGAAGCCCTTGGTCCGAATGGCACGCGTCTCCTCGGCGACAGCGTTCGGATCACGACGTCGCGCGGCGTGCAAATCGCCGCCCTTCACACATCGGCACGATGTTGACGCCTTCGGCCCGCCCCACCAACCGGAGACCGCGCCGGCGAGCATTCACGCTCGTCGAAGTCCTCATCACGCTCGCGTTGAGTGCATTGATACTCGGCATCGCAGTGAGTGTCGGCGCGCGGCTTCAGCATCGCCTCCTGGCGGAATCGACTCGATTGGCGGTCGCCGAACAGCTCTCGTCCGCGGCGCAACTCGTGCCGCTCGATCTGCGCGCGGCCTCGCCTCTGGCGGGTGACGTCGTCGAGGCTCGCGACACGTCGCTCCAGCTTCGCGCGACGACCGGCACCGGCGTCGCATGCGGAGGTTCCCCAACCTCGATTCTCGTCGCATCCTACCTTGGCGCTGGTGCGAGAGCGCTCGCACTTGCCGCGAACCCAGGCGACACGCTCTGGATTCTCGCCGACTCGGACTCGCTCGAGCATTGGCAACCGTTCCGGCTATCTGGAACGCGCCGAGTTGCCGCATCCTGTCCGCCGCTCGACGCAGCGGGAGCGCAGCTGTTCGACGTGGGTCATCTCTGGGCTGCCGATCTGCGCGACTCCGCTGTCGTAGCACCGGGCACCTTCGTTCGCCTGACGAAGCCCGTTCGCTACAGCTTCTATCGCGCGGGTGACGGCCACTGGTATCTCGGCATGCACAGCTGGAATGCCGCAACGCTGCAGTTCAATCTCGTGCAGCCGCTCGCGGGTCCATACGCGTCGCCGCTTCGCGGGGGCACTGGATTCCGTTACTTCGACGCAACCGATGCCGTGCTCCCGTTAGGCAGTGCCGACGGCCGACGCGTCGCGCGGGTCGAGATGCAGCTCGTCGCCGAAGCGGCCGCGCCCGGCCTTCCGGTACCCACCGACACGGAGCACGTCGTCGTGGCGCTCCGCAACCGATGACGAGCCGCTCGCTCGGCACTGCCGCGCGCAAAGGCGTCGCGCTGATCTCGGTGCTCTACTTTCTCATCGTCTGCGGGCTCGCGGCCACGGCGGTGCTGTGGAGCGAGCGCTCGCGCGCGAGCACCGTGTTCGGTGCTCGTGGCGGGCTACGATTGTCGGCTGTCGCGGACAGCGCGCTCTATGCAGCGCTCGCGGGATGGCAGATGGGGGATCGCTTGCGGCAACAGGTCGGCACGACGGTTGCGCTCGCGACGACGGCGTCGCCCGACATGCGCAGGCGAGTCTTCGTTGCGCGCACCACGCGCCGGCTCTTCACCATCGTCGCCGACGTCAGTCAGCTGATCGATGGCAGCGCACGCCGCGTCAGTCTCTTCGTCCGGCTGCCGCTCGCGTCGAACTCACCACGAGGCGCCCTCGTATCAGCAATCGACGTGACGGTCGGTGCCGAGGCGCGCATCGTCGCGGATACCGCGTGCGGCGACACGACGAGCGCCGCACTGGTCCTCGCCCCGTCGGCCTCGCTCACAATCGATTCGACTGTTATCGGTGACGCGCCGAGCGTGACGCGCGCTGCCGCCGCCGCGGACTCGGCGACCTACCTGCGATTCGGGAATGCGTGGTGGAGCGATCTCGCGGCGGCGGCTGACATACGCGTCGGCGCGGGCGCGCACGTCACGCCGATGCCGGTGACGACCGGGAGCAGCTGCGCGCGTGTCCAGTCCAACTGGGGCGATCCAAGTGTGCCGACGTCGCCATGCGCGACGCGCGTGCCGATCGTGTACGCCGCGGGTGATCTCACGATCGACGGTGGACTCGGGCAAGGTGCCCTGCTCGTGGACGGACATCTGATCATCGCGGGTCCGTTCACGTTTTCCGGTCAGATTGTCGCGCGCGGCGGCATCGAGATGATCGCTGACAACATTACGATCAGCGGATCGGTGAACGCGTGGCGCGCGCGTGGCGATACGCTCGTCGCGCGCACTGACAGCGCGCGCGTCGTGCTCGCGCGGCGAACGACACTGCGGTATTCGGGCTGTGACGCGTGGCACGGCGTGGCGTCCTGGCTCGCACTGCGACGCGTCCGCGATTTCGCGTGGATGGAGCAGTTGTGAATGCTCAACGACGTGTCAGTTCAGGACAAACGCGATGTTACGCTTGGGTCCGTTGGTCGTGTACCCGGTAGAAGTGACCCACCGCCGGTCAGCATGCCCCGCCACGAACGAGTACCGATGCAACGGACGAGGCAAGCGCGATGAGTCACAGCGTGTTAGGCAGTGATTTAGTAAGTTTACAACATGCGCGCGGACAATCAGCCCGTGCGCACCCACCTTCCCGCGGCGCCGCGTGAGCGTTCGGTGAACGACCGCCGCGCTTCCCAGGTCCGCACCGGCACTCATGGCACTCTTCGGTCGCAAGAAGACGACGGTCGGACTCGACATCGGCTCCGGGCTGGTGAAGGTCGCCGTCATCGACCATTCCAAGAAGGAGCCCGAGCTCGTCAAGGCTGCGGTGGCGCCATTGCTCGCCGACGCCATTGTCGAGGGCGAAGTCATGGACCCCGGGATCGTCGCCGAGGCCGTGCAATCGGCGCTCGCCGCCGCGGGTGTCAAGTCGAAGCAGGTCGTCACCGCCGTCGGCGGCCGTGACGTCATCATCAAGAAAATCCAGATCGAGCGCGTCAAGGAACAGCAGGCGCGCGAGTTGATGCGCTGGGAAGCGGAGCAGCACGTCCCGTTTGATATGGAGTCCGTTGAGCTGGACTTCCAAATATTGGATCCGGACGCTGAAGGGTTGGAGATGAGTGTGCTGCTCGTCGCCGCCAAGCGCGAGTTGATCGAGTCCAAAGTGCGCGTGCTCGCCGACGCGGGGTTGCAGCCCGCCGCCGTCGACGTCGACGCCTTCGCCCTGCATAACGCCTTCGAGATTAACCATCCCGACGCGCTCGGCGGTTTGGTCACGCTGGTGAACATCGGCCACGAAGTCACCAACGTGAACATCCTCGACGAGGGTGTGCCGATTCTCACGCGCGACATCACCGTCGGTACGCGGCGCTTCCGGGAAGATCTGCAGCGCGAGCGTGGTCTCTCCCCCGAGGAAGCGCAGGCGCTGCTTCAGGGATACGACCGCTCGCCCCACATCGAGGCAGTGCTCGCGGGTCGCGGCGAAGAGATCGCCGTCGGCATCGAGCGCGCCGTTGCTTTCCTCGCGTCGAACTCACGCACCGGTCAGATCCGCGCGGTCTACACCTGCGGTGGCGGCTCGCGCATTCCGGGCCTCAGTGAGTTTCTCGCCAATCGCTTGCATCTGCGCGTCGAGCAGGCCAACCCGCTCGCCAACCTGAAAGTGCGCGACGGTGCGCTCGAGTCGCTTGTGACGGACGAGATCGCGCCGCTGCTCATGCTGCCCATCGGCCTTGCCCTGCGCAAGGTCGCCTAACGAATGGCCCCCGCCTCGCCGAGCCAGCGCCTCTCATGATCGAGATCAATCTCCTCCCCGGATCGGGTAAAAAGAAGTCGAGCCGCAGTGGTGGCGGCGCGGCGAGGAAGATCAATTTCGGCGCGCTCTTCGCCAACATCACGCAGAAGATCCGCGACCCGTGGCTCATCAGCGCCGTGGGCAGCGTCGTCGTGAGTGCCGGCGTCGTCGGTGGAACGTATCTCTACCAGGAATCGCGCATCTCTTCACTCGGCGCGCAGGAGGCGGCAGCTCTCGCCGACTCCACGCGATTCGCGGCCGCGCTCAAGGAACGGCTCAAGGCCGACGCCCGCCGCGACACGCTGCTCCGCCGCATGAACCTCATTCGCGCGATCGACGAAGACCGCTACATCTGGCCGCACGTGCTCGATGAGGTCAGTAAGGCGCTGCCCCCCTACACCTGGCTGTCGTCGCTCGCGTTCATGGGCACACCGCAGGGCTCCATCAACGTCGCCGCCGGCGCCAAGCCGGATGCGGGTGGCGACGACAAAGCCAAGAAGAAGTCGAAGAAGGTCGACGTCGAGATTCCGCGTGACGAGGTGCGCATCCGTATGATCGGGCTCACCCCCGACATCCAGGCGCTCACGCGCTTCATGCGCCAGCTCGAGTCGTCGCCGTTCTTCGCCGATGTGCAATTGAACAACTCGCAACTCGCATCCGATCAAGGCAAGGATGTGACGCAGTTCACGCTCGACGTGACGTACACCCGACCGGATACGTCGGTGATAAGACGCATTCCGCTGTCCGCAACGGGGAAGTAACCATGGCCCTCCTTCCAACCAGGCAACGCGATCAGATCCTGCTCATCGTGATCGTGCTCTCACTGGGCGCGATCGGCGGCTATTTCATGTACATGTTCGGCGACAAGTCGCAGGAGATCGGCACGCTCGAGACGCACGTCGCCGCGCTGGAAACGATGAACGACAAGGTCAAGAAGGACATCGGATCGGGCGCCTTCGAGCGCGCGCGCAAGGAAGCGCTGCGCTTCGAGCGCGACCTCCGCGTCCTCGATCAGCTCGTGCCGAAGACCAACGAGGTGCCTGCGCTCCTCGATCAGGTCTCCACGGCCGCGCGCCGCGCGGGCCTCGAGCTCGCCGACGTCGCGCCCGCGGGACCGCAGCCGGGTGAGGAGTTCGATACCTACAAGTACAAGCTCGGCGTCGTCGGCGGATACCACGAGGTCGCGCAGTTCCTCACGAACATCGCGACGCTCGATCGCATCGTCGCGCCGATGAACGTCAGCCTCATCGTCACGAAGGAAAAGGGCGAGAAGCGCCCCCGATTCGGTGAGTCGCTGCTCGACGCGAAGTTCGACATCCAGACGTACGTCGCCCACGGCGGCGTGCCGATGGCTGGTCCCGAGAGCGGGAAGCCGGCGACGCAGGGGAATCCATGAAGAAGCTCTTGAAGCGGTTGGGCGGAGCCCTCGTTGCGATCGTCGTCATCATCCTCGCCAAGTTCAAGGCGGCGGGAATCTTCGCCGTGAAGGTCCTCATCGTCTCGTTGATTCATTCGACGCTCGGCAAGGACTCCAGCGCCACCACGACCGCGAACCGCCCGCAGAACAAGCCGCGGCAGGTCGCGCAGGCCGTGCCGTCCAAGCCGAATCCCGCCGAGAAGCTCGCCGGGCCGCTGGCTCCCGCCACGGGACAGCCGGCGGTGACGCCGAGCGCGCCGTTAGGCGCCGGCCCGATCCAGGCGGCGCGCAACGCCGCGGCGGCGCAGAACAATCAGCTCGCCAAGGAAACGGGACAGGACGTGCCTGCGCCGAAGGGCTCGAAGCCCGCGGCCGCGCCGCCGTCTGCCCCTGCATCGACGCCCGCGACAGCGCCGGCGGCGCAGAACACCCAGGTCGTCCAGCAGGGTGCTCCCAAGTCCGCAACCGCCGCCCCTGCCGACACGAAGGTGATGCGCGAGACGTTCGACTATGCCCGTGATACGCGGCGCGATCCGTTCGTGTCGCTCATGACCACCAGCGATCTCCGTCCGACGCTGACCGACCTGCGCCTAACGGGGATCCTGTACGACCTATCGGGGCGTCGCCCCGTTGCCATCCTCCGCGACATCGCGGGTGGACAGTGGCGCGTCACGACCGGCATGACGCTCGGCCGCATGCGTGTCGCGCAGATCAAACCCAAGACCATCATCTTCACCATCGAGGAGTTCGGCTTCAATCGTCAGGACTCGCTGATCCTCGGTGACACCACGAGAGTGAGGCCCAGATGATTCGAGGCATGACGCTGGTCACGACGGCCCTCGTCGCGCTCGCGCCCTCTATCGCGAGCGCGACTCCGGCACGTCCCGCGAGCGCCGCGCCGCTCCCTCCGCCACCCGCCGCCTCGGTGATCTCGCTGAGCGTCGTCCCCACGAGCGAGCGCTCTGAGCTCGTCATCGGCGTCGACGGACCGGTCGAGGTGCAGGACTTCACCCTCCGCGATCCCGACAAGATCGTCGTCGACGTGACCGGTGCCACGTTAGGCATCGGTACCGAGTCGTACGATCGTGTGGTGCGCGCTGGCATCGTCAACGTCCGCTACTCGCAATACCGCAAGAACGTCGTCCGCGTCGTGCTCACGCTCGATGGCGCCAAGCCCTACTCGGTCGTTCGCGGCAAGCACGAAGTCCGCGTCTCGATCGAGGGCCGCAGCAGCCGCCTCGAGACATGGCACGTCGGCTACGACATCCCCACGAGCACGCTCGCCGAGCGTGCCGCGAAGGTCCAGAATACGTCGGTCTCGCGCTCCGCCGCGGTGAAGGTCGAAACCACCGAATCGCGCTCCGCGACCGTCAAGGTGAGCGAGCCGCGCGGCGCGCCGACCCTCGGCGCGTCCCGCTTCGTGACGATGCAGCAGCGCTCGCAGCAGCCACGCATCACCATCGCGTGGGAGAACGCTGACATCCACGACGTGCTCGCCGCGTTCGCCGCATTCTCCGGCCGCACGATTCTCCCGTCGCGCGAAGTCTATGGACCGGTCACGGCCGAGATCTCGAATCAGCCGTGGGACGTCGCCATGCGCGCGATCCTGAACGCGAATGGCTTCGATGCCGTCGAAGATCAGAACGGCATCATCATCGTCGATACGTTCCAGCACCTCATCAGCCGCCAGAACGCCGAGCCGCTGCTGACGCGCACCATTCGGCTGAACTACGCGCGCGCCCTCAGCGTGGCGGAGATGGTGCATCAGCGCCTCTCCCGCGACTGCTCGTCGGTCACGATTCCTGGCACGCCGGCGACCGCCGGCCGCGCCGGCACGCCGCCGGTCCAGCTCAACCCGAATTGCCCGGTGCGGGGCGCCGTGACGGCCGACTCGCTCACCAACAGCTTGAGCATCACTGACATCCCCGCGAACCTCGACGAGCTCGAGTCCTACGCCCGCAGCATCGACCTGCGCCAGCCGCAGGTCAACATCAAGGCGAAGATCATCCTCGTCGACCGCACGCAACTCGAGGGACTTGGGCTTCGCTACGACCTCGGCACGCGCGATCAGTTCTTCAACGACATCGTCCCGCGCAACGACTCGGCTGGCAACCCGCTCAGTAGCGCCGGACAGATCGTACTCGGCGGCAACATGGTGTCGGCAATCGCCAACGCGACGGCCCGCGTGCCGTCGGCGGCATTGCAGCTGGTGTACTCCACCGCGATCGGCGGCTTCGACTTCTCGACCTTCCTCGAGGCGCTGCAGCAGGTCGCGCTGCTCGACGTCCAGGCCGAGCCAAGCGCGAGTGTGCTCAACAACCGCACGGCGAATCTGACGGCAGGCACGCAGGTCCCGATCCGCGTCATCGACGCGTCGACCGGCGGGACGAGCAATGGCAACTTCCCGCGCGCCACCGTCCGCATCCAGGAGACTGGTATCATCCTCAACGTCACCCCACAGGTGACGGCGAACGGCCAGATCCAGATGCGCGTGCACGTCGAGAACTCGGACGTGCAGGATCTCGGCGGTGACATCGGCGCGGTCTTCCCGCGCCAGAGCGTCGACAACGAGATCCTCGTCGCCGACGGTGAGACGGCGGTCATGGGTGGCCTCACCCAGACAACGGTCCGTCTCTCGAAGTCAGGCATCCCGCTGCTGGTAGACCTGCCGCTGATCGGACGCCTCTTCGGCGTGACGTCGCGGCAGGAGTCGAAGCGCGATCTGCTCATCCTTATCACGCCACACATCATCGACGACGGTCAGCAGCCGTCGGACCAGAGCCGCCGCTAAGGGCTCTGGAAACGACGGCTGACCGGAGTGTGCCTATGAAGCGAGCTCATGTACTCTCAGCGGTGTTCATCGCCGCCGTTGCGCTGGTCGCCGCATGCGACCAGCGCACGCCGTTGAACCCCAAAATCAATGGTGGCGGCGGTGGCGGCAACAACACCGGCGTCAAAGGTGCTCCCGCGGTATCCATCGACACCGTGCGCCCGAGCCCCGTGAACGTTGGCGACTCGATCTTCGTCGCGATTCACATCCGCGCCGACTCTTCGATCACCAACCTGAACATCTTCGGTTACACGGTGAAGGGGAGCGCGATCCTCGGTACGCTGAGCGTGACGAATCGCTACACGCCCATCACCGTGCCCGCGGGCAGCGCATTCCGGTCGGGTCTCAAGGACACGACCATCCTGCGCTATCTGCAGCCCGCGGCGCCGGTCGACACCTCGCTCGACAGTCTGGTCATCATCGCTCAGGCGACGGACGTGATCGCCCGCGGCGGTGCCGACACGGCAGTCGTGAAAGTCGTCACCGGTCCTCGCGTGAACTTCATTACTCCGCAGCCGACGACGCAGGTTTTCGCCGGCGGCGACATGGGTGTCACCGCGCACGGCACGCATCCGGACGGCATCTCCAGCTTGACTATCACGGTGAAGAGCCAGGGCACCTGGACGACACCGGTCAACTACACCACCTCGGGCACCTACCCGTTAGGCCCGAAGGACACGACCCTTTCCGGCACTGTCACGATTCCGGCCAACGCACCGGTCAACGGGCGGCTGCTCTTCACCGCCTCCGGTATCGACGTGAATGGCAAGCCAGGCTCGATCGCCACCCTCACGCTGCTCGTGAAGGGGCAGGACTCGACGCCGCCGCTCGTCACACAGGTAGTGTCGCCTCGCATCGAGCTCACCGATTCAGTACTCGTGAATTCGTCAGGTTCGAGCGCGACGCTCATCGTCGGCGTCATCGTCAAGGACAGCATCGGTACCGAGATACGTCGCGACAGCATCAACGTTGCGACTCCGCTCAACAACGTCTCGCAGTGGATCAGGCTCCCGCTCACGAACGCTGAGCAGGGCCGAAACCTCCGCATCAGTAGCTTCGCCATCGATCGTCAGGGGAAAACTGGCTACTCCGTTTCTTCGACGACCACGGTTCCTCAGCCGACCATGTCGCGGGCCTGGACCGACACGACAGTCGTCGTGTACGGCCGCACCTATCCGCTGCCGTACGGCGGCCTCAACTCGGTCGTCGGTGACATCGCCGTCGACACGGCGCACGCGAGCGTGTTCGTCTCGAACATCAACAACAACCGCCTCGAGGTCTGGGACGGTGTCACCAAGACGTTCGCGGCAACCGGAATTCCGGTCGGCTCGCAGCCCTGGGGCCTCGCCTTCGGCAACAGCCCGGACACGCTCTACGTCGCCAACTCGGGCGGTACGAACATCAGCCGCGTGTACGTCGGCACTGGCACCAAGAGCGAGGTGCTTGCCCAGCGCATTCTCACGCGGAACACCTACGCGTACGTCATCACGCAGCAAGTAGACGAGAACACCGGACGCATCACGCTCGGGATCCAGGGGCCGATCAGCTACTCCGATCGGCCGCAGTACATCGCCGTCTCGAAGGCTGGGCGGGTCTACTACTCCACGCAGCCGACGTCGGCCGCACCGGCGGGCACCATTCGCTGGCTCGACCCGTCGCTGCCGGTTCCCGATCCGCAGCAGATCTGGCAATACGGAACGAGTACTGGCGCCGGTACGGCGCAGTGGGTGCTGTTCAACGTCGACTCCGCCTTCGTGCTCCACTACACGGGCCAGACGGCGAAATCGGACCTGCTCACGGTCTACGACCACCCGTACGGTCAACTCACGGGCGTCCTCGCGGCGAGCGACTCCGACGTGGTGACCGCGGTCGGCAAGCTCGGCTCGACGAGTGACGCGCAGCTTGTGGCGAATCTCGACATTGCGTCCCTCGCGCTGACGGACACCACGTTCATCGCCGAAAGCGGTGATCACCAGTGGATCGCCTTCGGTGAAGGCAATACGGGGAGCGCCGGCCGAATCATGATGGTCAACGATCCGCCGGGACCGCTACCAGGCTTCTTCTCGCCTGGTGTGTCGGTGCGCGACCTCATCGACAACGCCAACGAACGCGTCTACGGCGTTGCAGTAGACAGCACCGGATTGACGCTCGCGGCGCACGGCGCGCAGTCGTACCTCGCGGCGATCAACAATCCGTTCCACCTGCGCTTGCAAGGCAAATACGATTCGTTCGACAACGGCGCCGGTGTCACCTTCCATCCGGGCGCGAACGGCTATACGTCCGTCGCCTCCGACCGGCTCGCCTTCGTCGGATCTCAGAGCGGCTACATCGAGATCGTCGACATTGCGTACTTCCTCAATCGCGGCAAGCTCACACTCAAGGGCAATCTTTACGGTCCGCTCCGCGCAAGCCGCCCATTCCCGGGTGACCCACCGGGAACGATCCTCAAGCTCTTCGGCTTGTCGAGCGCGGGCCTCGTCGTGATCGACCTGCAAGCGTCTGACATCAGGCCTGGACCTTAACGGCAGCTATCAGTCCATAGCTGATAGCTATCTGTGAACAATGAACACATCGGCGCGCCAGCAATGCTGGCGCGCCGATGCTTTTTGTTCTTCGC
>Ga0070681_10005307_pt1 | contig 12439 bp, 28 predicted proteins | sample KBSC83BmetaG_FD_65650 | JGI IMG/M metagenome (GOLD analysis project Ga0070681, IMG submission 65650) | Corn rhizosphere microbial communities from Kellogg Biological Station, Michigan, USA - KBS C8-3B metaG | ecosystem: Host-associated > Plants > Roots > Rhizosphere | place: USA: Michigan...
GTGTCGTTCATCGTCGAGGCCGAATTCAACAAGGGCGTCACCAAGGAGCAAGGCGAGGAGCTTGTCGAAGAGGCCGTCACCGCCATGGTCGATCACGAGATGACCGGTCGGACGTACACCGCACGCGGCGGCAAGACGAACGGGATCATGGTCAAGCTCGACGACTTCGTGAACTTCACGGCGGAGGTCGAGTAGTGCGCCGCGTACCGGCCATCGTCGCGCTCGCCATCCTTGCCGTCGCCACGGCGGCGCTCGTGGACGCGAAGCAGTGGAGAGATCTGGCGGAGCTTTGGATCTTCTCCGTGCTTGGGTACGCCTACGCACGTTGGGGTAGCGACTGATGTGGGGTAGATTCTTGTGCTGGTGGACGGGCAAGCACGTTCCGATCGAGATCATCCGTGACCGTCCGCGCCGCAAGGTCGACATCTGCGGACGCTGCGGAATCGACCTGAGCGACGACCGATGGAGCGCTGGCGGTGGCGGCGACGGACCGAAGAGGATGGCATGACCAAAGATCAATGGACAACGTTCCTACGCAATCGACGCGAAGAGGCCGTGCTCTCGGCGCGGGCCAATCTCCTCGGGCGGGTCGTGAGCGTTACGTTCGAAGTGATCGAAAAGCTCAGCGAGATCATTTTCGATATGCACGCATCGCCGGCCTTGGTCGGTCCGTGTAGTCCACGTGACGCGCGAGATGAGGTCGAGGGCGAGGCCGTGGCGCCGACGGATCATAGCCGCTACGACTACTGCCCGGTGTCGTGGGAAGGCAACGGTGGGCTGTGCTGCACGCGGCCGGAACACGAGACCGGCGACCACGTTGTGAGCAAGGGCGGGAAGATCATTGCGCGCTGGCCGTCATGAGCATCTTCGCCGACAAGATCACAATCGTCCGCCCCAGTCGCGGCAAGCCGTCGATCCACCACATGGCGGAGCAGACGGACGCGATCAAAGCTGTGCTGCAAGAGCTTGGGTGGAAGGACTTGGAGAAACTGGCCAAGGCGCTGCGAGCGAAAGGCTTCACCGTGGAGTTGCGCCTCTTCAAGCGCACGAGGAGCGACGACGAATGAAGATGAAGTGGATTAGAGATGATGGTGATCTGGTGTTGGTCGTATCGATTGTTGGGTCTTGGTACACGATTCTTACGATCGATCGAGCATGGTTCCAAGGCCAGAAGGGAAAGTGGCTGCTTCGTAGACCCGGAGACGATCTGCGTGGATTCTACAAGGACGGCTTTAAGACGGTGAAGGAAGCGAAAACGTTCGCCGAGAAAGCTGTTCGTGCATCGTTGGTGACACTATGAGCGCGAACGCGTTGGCGGCTAAAGCGATCATTGAAGGCTATCGAAAGGTCGGTTACGCTTTGCAGTACAGCGTAACGGAGGGCGTCTACAGGTTCGTGAACGACCGTGACCAAGCGATCTTAATCGAGGTCGAACGCATCGTTGCTGCACTTCAGGACGAGAACGGTACCTTGCGCGCAGCGGTTGGACCGTGAACGCCCGTCAGCGCGCAGATCAGCGCTGGAAGATGGGCGCCTACAAGCCTCAACGCATTCTCTACGTCCACCACGAACGCGGCTGCCACGGCAAGAAGCGCCATGAGCGAACCTGTGCGTGCTGGGAAGAGGCATTCGAGATGCTGCGGGTGGACCCCGATCTCATCCTGAGCGATGGCACCCGAGGAGGAATTCCGTGAGCGTCGATCATGCAGAACTTCACGAGACAAAACGTGACGCTGTACTGAGGTTGCTCTCAGACACGCAATGGCATTCTCACGTAGAGTTAGCACGTATTGGAGGCGTTCGTTACGGCGCTCGTGTCCGCGAATTGAAACGCCTCGGTTATCAGATCGAAACGCAAGACATCGAAGAAGGCACCGACGGTCGCATGTATCGCCTATCGACAACAATTCAAGGGATGCCCGCCGAAAAACGAGTAAAAGCATTTTTGTTGGAGACAGATGTTCATTCTCTACTCGCTATGACGATCCCGAATAGTGCGAGAAAAGCGCTTGAAGATGCTCTAGGGTCGTTTCTCGAAAATAAACATAAACTATAAATCGAGGATCGAGAGGTAAAAGGAGATCCCTAATGACGCCGACGCTGAAGCAGCTTCAACGATCATGGAGGAATGCGCGTCAAAATTATCCGACAGAGAAACAGTGGAAGGCTCGGGTGAGGCGTATTCTGGCCTTGGTCGATCCGCAAATGCGTGTGGTGCTTAAAGCGGCCAAGCTGGAACCGTGTTGTACGTTGGAAGCGGAGATCATGTTTGCCGAAGTGATGAAGTCGAATGCCGACCGCACGTAGGAAGGACTCGCAAGCCGGCTCTGAGCAGGAGCAGAAGGCCGCGATCGAAGAAGCGTTGCGTGCGGCCGATGGGAATGTCTCGATCGCCATCCAAAAGCTGGGCATGGCCCGGTCCTACGTGTACCGCCTGCTCGCCAAGTACGACTTGACCGCGTTCGCGGCAAAGCTGCGCGAGGATGCCGGCGCCCGCAAGCTGCACTCCGGCCCCCGTGCCGGCGTAGTCGGTCTTGGTCGACCTTCGAAAAAGTCCCCTCGCAGGGGACATATTCGCTGAACCTCAATCCTTCCGCCGGCATCTTGAGGCAAGCAAACTCCGCTTTTGTTGCTTGACGACTTCGCCGGCCGCCGGCAGGATGGCGGTCATGGCCAACGAGAAGCCCGAGGAGCCCGTCGCGAGCGCGAGCGCGGGGAGGGACAAGGGTCGCGTGGTGTGGCTCTGCAACTGCGGCACGACAACGCTGGCGACACCGAACACTGAACGCCAAGGCTGGTACGCCGTCGACGAGCACTCGATGCCGGTCGACTCGCCCGGTCAAGGCCGCCTCTGCGCGGCGCCGGCACAGCGCTACGGCCACCCGAAGCATCTCGTCGCCGGGCTCGTCGACCACGCGCGCGACCGGTTCGCCACGTGGCGCGTGCTCGGCATCGACCCGCAGCAAGCCGAACGCGACAACTGCTGGCTGGCTGCCTCGGTCGGGGCTGCGCTCGACAGACTGAAGGCGATCGAAGCCGCCGCCGTAGCCTACCGCGACGCCGTGCTCAAGAAGCGCGCGTTTCTCGATTGCTCAATCGACGGTGACGATACGACGCGGCGGCAACTCAATGCCGACAAGACTACCAAGGGCGAAGCTCTCTTCGCATTGCTCTCACCGTCGACCGAATTCGTCGAGGCGATGGAAGCTCAGAGGCTCGCGGAGAAGATGGCCGCACTCCCGGTGAGCGAACAACAGATCAAGGACGCGCCTGTACTCACGCCAGCGCCCGAACCCGCCGTCATCTTTTGTCCCTATTGTGGGACGCGGCACGTCGACGAAGGCGAGTGGGAGACCAAACCGCACCACAAGCACCTGTGCAGCAATCGGCAGTGCGGAAAGCTCTTCCGCTACGAAGGTGCCGATGGCGAATACTTCTACGGCGTCAATGGCGTGCCGCGCTGCGGGTTCTGCAACGATCGCGGCGTCACTCAAAAAGTTGTGGAAGGTACGGGCACCTTGATCGTTGAGCCGTGCGAATGCACGCGGAGATAGACATGATCATCACCGTCATTGCAGTCATCGCGAGCATCGGTATTTCGTATTTCCTGGGCTGGATCTCAGGCATCGCGCTCGGGACGGGCTCGGTTCTGCTCGCGGTCAAGGAGCACTGCGGGGAGCAGACGGCAACCGTCGTCGCGAACCAACTCGCGTGCAGGAACAAGCATTACGCGCATCGGGTGAAGAACGCGCTCGACTACTACGATCTCCACCACACCGACCGCCGCAACTAAACAACGCTACAGGAGCACAAGACCATGGCTAAGATCGGACCGAACATGCGGGCGCAGATGCGGCACATGGCGAACCACGCCAAGGCCCGAGGCTCGACGGTGCAGTTCATGCCGGCGAAGGTGCTCGCGCTGCTCGACTACATCATGGAGTTGGAGACGGTCAAGTCGTCGGCCGAACACTTCATCGAGCGCACGGGAGAAATCGGAGAGGATCATCCCGCGTACGAATTCTTGACCATGGCCCTGCCGCTGGCGCGGGCGCTGGGTACGATTGTCGTCGACGGCGCCATGGAATTGGATGACAACGAGATCCGCGACACCGACGGCAGGCCGATTGGTGTGGCTCGGCAGCAAGGCAAGGTGCGCAACTTCGGCGAACCTGTGACGCCGCTGGCGAACAACGGCTACGTACAACAAGCCATCGCCGATCAAGCTAAGGACAGCATCGTGAAGGCGCTCAACGACGCGGCCGACAAGTTCAAGGCTGTCGAGTTGCGCGTGCGGATGATCATCGACCCGGCGTTCCGCTTCTTCGGCGGGCTCAACATCCAAGACTTCCCGATGCTGGTGCAGCGGAAGTACGTCGAGCAGGTTGCGGCGCTCGGGAAGCTGTTGCGCGGGCCGGCGTGGTACGAGATTCCGCCCGAGGCGAAGCGCGAGCGTTCGTACAACACCTTGGTCGAGACCGGGCGCACGAGCTACGGCGGCGAGTTGAAGGCGACCGGCGATCAGACTCACGCCGAAGAGCGTTGCAAGTGCGCGGGCTGCGAGAAAGCTCGTGTGGCGCAGCTTCGTGCGAAGCGTGAGGGCTGAGACATGGCGAACGCAAACGAAATCGAGATCGAAGTCGAGGGCAGGGACATGAAGTGGCGCATCGTCATGGCCAACGTCGACGGTGAAGGTGAGAAGGAAGTCGCGCGCATCCTCATCGACGAGAACTTCAAGGAAGAGGCGGATCAGTTGCGCGCGACGGTTCATGACACGCCGTTCGGTTTCGTGGCGGCGACGCGCACGGCGACGTTCGGACCGTATCGCTATCGTGAGTCGGCGATGGAGATCGCAGAGACTACGAGCTACGAAAATCCCGACGCATGACGTGTGAGGCTGAATTCCGGCTCGCGGTTGCGACCGCCGGCCCGCCTGATCCTGAGCGGTTCACGGTGCTCACGCGTCGCGAATGGTATGAGCTTGGCGAATACTCATGTTCGCTGCCGTCGGGCACGGTCGCAGGGAGACGCTGGAAGAGGAATTTGAACGCGTATGCACCGATCAAGTGGGTGGACGGCAAGCCGACGCGTGGCGACCGAGAGGAAGCGCTGTGGCGCATTGGTGAGTATTACGATATTGGTTCGAAGACGGAGATCGGAATCCGTTGGACCATCCCAATCGTGATCGACGAATGAGCCTACGAATCGCGAAGCTCGGGGAAGCCGGCAAGTGGCACATCGTCGTGATGACGCGCGAAGGTGAGGTCTTCACCGCGTGTGGGAATGTGCTCAAGCCTTTCAAGTCGTCGATACGCACGGTCGAGATCGAACACGGTATCGGCGAGCCTACCTGCAAGCACTGCATCAACAAACACAACGGGTGAGGGGATCATGGCACTAGCACTGCTAGCGGAGTGTGACGGCGACTGCAAAGAGACGGCGAAGCTGATCAACAGGACGATCAACGAGGCGCCCGAAGGTTGGGTCGCGTTCACGATCAACAGCGAATCGTTGCACGCGTGTTCGCTGAAGTGTGCGGAGAAGGCTGCGCTCAAGAAGATCCGCACGCTCTTCAACGAGCACGGCAAGGTCAAGCCCGCTCCCAGGTGCGGGTGATGTGGTCTTCGATCAAGAAGACGCTTCGAACCATGATCGGCACCATCGAGGATATGGAAGAAGACTTCAAGAACTTGGAGAAGGACTTGAAGGAAGTCGCCGACAAGGCTGAAGCCAACTCCGAGACCAAGGTCGTGGAGGAGACGCGTCACGTCGACGGCTCGATCACGGTCAAGACCACGACCGTGCGCAAGCTCGTGGTGAAGAAATGAGCGATCAATTGCCACCGGGCATCAAGAAGCTCATCGAGGGCGCGAAGCGTCGGGTGTCGTATCAATTCAGCATCGTCGGCAAAGGCGAGCCCGGCACCGTCGTCACGATGAAGAGCGACCCGTTGAAGGCGGACTTGTTCCGTGCTTTGAAGATGCTCATCCACGACGGCAAGAGCATGACGTGCTGGAAGCTGCTTCGCGAGATCAGATTTTCGAACATGCGGCCGGACAAAGTTGATCTCGCAGTCGAAGGTGGCATCTACATTCGTCGAGACACGGCCACGTTCATGGTGCCGTGCGGGATTACGAAGGACGGCGTGATGGAGATCGACGCGGAGATGCCAAAGTCGGGCAAGCTCATGGTCGCCATCGTCGGTTGGGCTGAAGGAGCGCCCAAGCAATGAAAGCCGATGAGAAGATCGAGCGCTTCAGGAACATCCGCGAGTATCTTCGCGAGTACCTGTCGGCAACGCTGGGAGAAGAGCCGCCGGAGACTCCGCCGCCGTGGCTGATCACGCTGTGCGACCTTGCCGGCGCGAAACGAGACCCACAGACAGGAGAATGGTCATGGCCGGAATGAAGCTCTCCAAGGATCAAGTCACGGACAAAGTCATGGGTCCGCCGCCGTCCAAAGGGCTCATGCATCGAGGCGCACCGTCGACGCAGACTTCGGCCCGGCTCGCGGGCGCCATCCTGCGCGAATTCGGGAAGGCGGACGGGCTCGCGGTGCTAGACTGGCTGATCGAACGCCTGCAAGCGGCCGAGAACATCACCAAGGAGAAATCTCGTGGCAAACGTCGATGAAGTGATCTTCCCCGAAGGCACGCCCGCCATCATCGCGTGCAGCAAGTGCAAGCACGAGGCGCCGGTCATCGTCATGGAGTCCGTCCGCCGGCCGCTGGACGGGGCTTTGATTGCGCGCCGCTGGTGCATGCCCGAGGGCTGGACCCGGATCGAAATTCACGTCACGGAGAAGTACGCCGACGTGCTCAAGCAAGCCGTGGTGGCCTGCGCCAACTGCACCATCGAAATCGCGTAGCGTGGCGAGGTACACAGTCGTGTTTAAAGACGTGATGATCTCATTCCGCACCATCGGCCACAAAGGCGATATCGTCTTCGCCACGTCCCGACCCCTCATGCCGTTCAAAGGCATGCGCTTGGAGGCGTCCGACGACCACCACGGGCTCGGGACTCGAATCCTCGGGATCTACGTCGACGGCCAGCTTGTCACGCCGAAAATCCCGTGGTGGCGACGCTTGCTATTTCGATTGCGTAAGCAATCCTTCGGCATCCCCACCGCCGCGTTCCAGCGAGGGATCATGGGCAACGGTCTCGGCCTGCCCCAGTGCCCGGCCGACAAAGAAATCCAATTCGAGATCGAATTCCTCGCCGATGGTCAGTGGAAGGCAGATCTTTACGGCCGGTCGCCCCAACTATCATGAGCGAAGAACAACTAAAGGCGATCGTAGCCGACTTCATGAACCGGCTGTTGCAGGAGTGCAATCCCAACGAGGCGGCTTGGATCGTGAAAGAGCTTATGGCCGGCATCGCGTTCTGCTCAGGCGCACCGGATGAGAAAGTGCGCGAGAGCATCCAACTCGTCGCTCAGATGGCGATTGACACCCACGCCGAAATGCGCCGGCTCAATCCTCCCAGAAAACACCCCCTTCGATCGTGAGCACCCGCGAAGACAAGGCAGCGCTCTTCGAAAGAGCAGCCAAGGCCCTCATCGCCAGTCGAGCCGCCGCCGGCACCCGTGCGCTCTATACCAATGACCTACGCGATTGGCTGGACCACTGCCGGCAGCACAAGGTGCCCCCGAACGACCCCGCCCCCGAGGCCGCCACAGCGTACAGGGACGCGCTCCAGGCCCGCTACGCCCCGTTGACGGTCCGGCGCGTGCTCGCAGCCCTCTCCAAGATGTACAGGGCAGCCGTAGGCGCGCGCTCGGCCGCGTGGAACCCGTTCGACGGCGATGCGCTCCCCCGCCCTCCCAGCGACCGCTTCGTGCGTACAGAGGCCGTGTCCGATGAAGACGCCGGCCGCATTCTATCGGCTACGGGTGCCGACGAAACGGCGGCCGGAAAACGGGACAAGGTGCTGTTGTCACTCCTCTACGACACCGGCATGCGGCGCGCGGAGGCGGCCAAGCTCAAGCGCGCTAACGTGGTCGAGCGCGAAGGCCGCATCGCGGTCGGGTTCTACGGCAAGGGCGGCAAGTGGCACGAGGTCACGCTCCCGGCCAAGACCGCCGATCTCCTCACCACGTGGATGACCCACGGCCACGACTTCATCTTCCCCAATCGCTCCAAGACCGGCCCCATCAACGTCGCCACCGTGAACAAGATCTTGACCCGACGCATGAAGGAAGCCGGCGTCACAGGCGTCCACCCTCACCAGTTTCGAGCCGCGTTCATCACCGTGGCCTTGGATGAGATGGAACTGCACGAGGTTCAGGCCGCAGTCGGACACGCCGATCCCCGCATGACCCTGCGCTACGACCGCCGTCAACGCGGTCAAGGCGTCGCGGATAAAGTCGCTGAGATGCGAAACAAGAAACCCGTACAGGAGGGATGATCATGGCACAGGTTGAATTCAAGGCGAAGATTCCGGCCAAGGCGAAGAGGTACGAGATCACCGTGGGCGCGGAGAAGAACATGCTCGTGCAGTCATTCACGGTCAAGGAGTCGACCGACGACTTCTTCATCGTGCGGTTGATGATTGGGGCGCAGGTTATGATCGGTGCCCACGAAGAGCGCATCCCGGCCACGCTCTTCGGCGAAGATGCCATTCGCGACGTGCGTGCGCTCCCGGCCACCGTGTTGTTTAGGCACCCCGTCATGACCGCCAGCCTGCTCGTCGACAACGATGCTGACACCGATCGCGAATTCACAGCCATTCTTGAAGGGAGAACCGAATGATGACCATGCTGATCTGCAACGAAGGTAAGGACGACAAGAAGTACCACATCGCCTATCAACTCAACACCGCGAGCCCAACGATCCCCTACTGCCGCACCGTCGGTCATCTCGACGTGCCGGTTCAGGTGATGAGCACCAACCCGAAGGTCTGCACGCGCTGCAAAGCCGCCGCCGGCATCGTCGACGCGCCGCCCATGGCCGAAGTCGTGCCGCTGCCCGTCGGCGAGACGAATGGTGACAAGGCGCTGAAGGCGCTCAAGCTCATCGTCGCGGTCGCTGACGAGGCCATGAGCGAAGAAGCATACTGGTGGAAGAACAAGATCGAAAAGGCGTGCGAAGAGGCCGGCGTCGATCTCGCGGAACCGCTGCTGGACTCGCACTCGGCTTAACAGGAGAGATCAATGGACACCGTCAACAAGGAACGAAAACTCAACGAACCCTTCCGGTGGCAAGCGCCTCCGATGACGAAGACCGAGGTCTCGGCGATCAAAGTCATCGACACGCCTGCGTGCTTGCGCTTGGAGTTGTTCACGCCGGCACCCAACGGTGAGCGGCTGGTGCAAGGGATCGACGTACCCTTCATGCCGACTGCCATGCACGCCGACTGCATCTCGATCAAGAACCACGATCGAATGGTCGAGCGCGCGGTAAACAACGCTGTTACGTCGGCAGTCGCGTCGGCCAACGCTCGTGCGGAAGCGGCCGAAGCTCGCGCTGCGGAGCTACAGGCGCGTCTCACAGCGCTTGAAGAGGCCACGAACGCCACCTTGACCGACGCTTCGGCGCGGGTGAAGGCGATGGAGGCGGAGAACGAGCAGATGCGTCGGCAGTCGGCGGCGTTGATGGGTGTCGTGACCATGGCGGCCGACATCGACAAGCTCAACCTCTTGTTCCTGCACCGGCCCTCGTTCGCGCACACGCTGCGGACGCGCCTCAAGGCGTACGGCGAAGGCAACTTCCCGGTCTACGTGACCAAGACCGAACACGACGCTGCGCTCGCGGTTGCGAACGCCGGCAAGGAAGAAGCTATCGCGAAGGCTGTGCAGGAGACGGTCAAGCGAGTGCGAACGGCGTTCGACATCTGCACGCGTCGGCTGTCAGCGATTGCGATGGAGAATCCGACGATCGATGTAAAGCCTGCGCTCGACATGGCAGAGCGGGCGCTAGAGTCCGTCGATCATCTCTAGCCGACTCGCAACGTATGCTTCGACAGCACTTCCATCAAAACGAGAAACGAAGCCGCGAAGATGATCAAAGCGATCATCCGATGCGGCGTCCAAAACGCGTACAGAAGAAGTCCTAAGATCACAAACACGAGCGGATAGATTGCGATCAACATGGTTGCCTCCTTGGGTTAGTAGATCGAACGCGCCCAGAGCACCCCAGTAGGTGTATCCGCAACAGCCGCCGCAGCGATGGCCGTATTGCCGACCGTGTGATCCCCCGGAGTCGTTGTCACAGCCACGCGGCCGGCGATCACAGTCGACGAGGTCAAGATGTCTCCCGTGTTGATGGCGCCTGCGCCGTCGCTCAGAACGATGACTTGCTGTCCCTCTTCTTCCACGACGCGTACCACATCGTTGGCGGCGCCGGCATCGAGGATGACGCCCGTGCAAAGGCGAGCATTGTCACCGACGCCCAACGTATCGACCGTGTTGTCTGCCGCACCCATCTTCGCGAGCGTGTTGGCAACCACGGGATTCGCTGCGACGCGGAGACGCGCGCGCACGCCGTCGTTGGTGATGTTCATGACCGGTGGACCAGCAGCGCCGAAAATCGGATAAATTGAATCGTACTCGACGTTGAGCATTTCGATCGCCTGTGTCCCACTCGGATACGATTCTACACCAAGAGCGAGAACCGACGTACCTCCTGGCCCACCCGGTTCGACATGAATATTTCGAATGAAAGTCGGACCGAAGGTGCTTCCTACCGCGATCGTAACTTTGTCAGCTAGCCCCTTACAATTGAAAGAGCACTCCTCAATGACCGCGTTATACGTGTTGTTGATGTTGATCCCGGCCTGAATACCTATATAGAACGAGCAGCCGACGATGCGGACGGAGTTGACGTGTTCACCACCGATGAATTGCTGCGCACCTGTCCCGATAGCAACAGAACCACCTTCATCGAAGTAGCTGCCTTCGATGATGAATGCGTTGCCACCCGAGGCACCCACGGTACCTGACGAATCGTTGACTGCGATCCACTTCGGCATACCGTTCGGCGTCTTCGAGAAATCGATCCCCATGAGGTTGCCGAAGTCGACGTAACGGCAGTTGTTGACGTACCCGCCGTTTTGGTGGAAGGCACTGACGCAACCGTTGCGTGCGTTCACGTTCAAGACGCAGCACCCAAGCCACTCCGTGTTGTCGATATAGTGGCCGCAGTTGTCGGTGTAGACGATTTGGTCGGTCGCACCAAGCCCGATGAACATCGCGCGATCGATATAGAGCGTGCCGATATTGGCGGCGTTGATCGCGATATTGCAATCGGCCGCACGGACTTGATCCGCACCAAACACAACGATATCCGTGAGTGCAAACAAACCTAGGTTCGACACGTTTAAGAAGTTCTGTCCGACGCTGTCGATGACAATCGTCGAATCGGTTCCGAGACCAGTCATGGTCACGAACTGATCATCGTTACCACCGGTCGTATACGTCAGTGGACCTTTGACAAGGAATTTTCCCGGCACATAGATCGTGCTACCGCCGGCTGCTTTGCACGCGTCCATGGTTGCTTGAAAGGCCGCCGTATTGTCCGTGCCCGACCACTTTTGTGTGACGGGATCATAAGTCGCGTCCGCAACGGCGCCGAAGACTTTGACGTTGTATCCGAGACCGTTCCCGAGGCTGTTGAGTTGGCGCACCATCGCAGCGGTCATGATGCCGTCGCTGTTGATCGTCGCATCGGGCAGAATGCGTGACTGCGGCGCGGTCACAAACGGATCGAATTTGACAACAATCGGCATAACGATCTCCTCTGTTTACTTAGACCACGAAACGCCGTCGCCATTGCTGCGTGAACCGACCATCATGACGAACCCGGTCGCCGGATCGACCCACACTTGGAGCGCTTGCGCACCCGGGTCCGTGTCCGCGCCACTCGGTAGAGCATCGAGCACCCACGTTCCCGGCCCGGCATTGTTCGGCACACTGATCTTATACGCCTTGGCCCCGTTGTTGTTGAAGCCCGCAGCGTAGATGTGGTTCGCGTCGAAGCCCGAGATGCCCCACACTTCATCGTCGGGCGCACCGCCTCCGTTGGTGATCCACGGCCCCGTCTCCGCGAACACGGCTGCACCCACGGCGTGCATCACTTGCTTCACCGGAAGCGTGGGCACGTCCGTACACCAATAGATCTGCCCCGAGGCCGGACCCCAACACGCGAACGACGATTCGTTGCCCGTCGGCGCTTGGATCTGCGTCAGCGCCGCGCCGTTCCAGTGATACACGCCGTCGTTGAAGCCAACGAAGTACACGTCGTTGGCCGCGTATCCAAAGATGCCCTTGGGCACGTCGCCGTCGGGCTGATCGAACGCGAGCGTCCAGTTGGCGCCGCCGTCCACGGACTGAAGCACAGCCGCACCATGACCCGGATACGAGCCCGAGATGTAGATGATGCTGTTGTCCGGCATGCCCCACATCGCTTGACCATTGGACCACCCCGCGATGGGAGCCGGCTGAT
>Ga0070681_10005310_pt1 | contig 12436 bp, 13 predicted proteins | sample KBSC83BmetaG_FD_65650 | JGI IMG/M metagenome (GOLD analysis project Ga0070681, IMG submission 65650) | Corn rhizosphere microbial communities from Kellogg Biological Station, Michigan, USA - KBS C8-3B metaG | ecosystem: Host-associated > Plants > Roots > Rhizosphere | place: USA: Michigan...
AGCGCTTCGCGCCCCCGAACGCGGCGCCGGGATTGACGCCAATGACCGGCAGCCTGATTCCGCGCGCCACGAAAAGTGCTTCGCCGCGCGCCCGCGATTCCGCGAGCCCATCGAAAAGAATTTCCTCAATCTCCGGAAGCTTTTGAATCAAACCGGCGCGGCGCAGCAGTTCCGGATAGTAATAGCGCTCGTGCGGCGGAATCTCGCCGGGGCGGGGAACGCGGATCGCATCGGTGAGCAGAAAGCCGCGTCCGTCGCGTGCGTAGCCGACACGGCGGCCGGCGCCCGAGAGCCAGACAATTGCCGCGCTCTCAAACGAATTCGGCAGCAGGACCGCCAGATCGAAGCGCTCCCGCCGCAGTTGCGCGCCAAGTTTCCATTTAGCCCGCCAGTCGCGGGCGCCGGAAGCGGCAGTCAGCGGAATCACCCGGTCGATCGAGCGCTCGCCTTCATAGAGAGCGGCGACCCAGGGGCGCGCCAGAACAACGATTTCCGCCTGCGGATTCGCAGTTCGAAGAGCGCGGATAGCCGGGAGAGAGAGAACGGCGTCGCCCAGCCAGTTGGTGGCCCGGACGAGTATTTTCACGCGAGAGGATCGCGGCCCGTGACTTCACCGGCAGCCGCGGCGCTCGCGGCCACTTCTTCGGTTGCAGCCGCCTCGTTGCCTGCCGCGGCCGCGAGCGTCATTGGTCCCTGCCGCTCGGGGCTCTGCTGCTCCGCATTCAGAAACTCGCGCAGGGAAGCGACAGATCCATTGAAATGGTGATCGAGGAACTGGCACAGCGCCAGACGCCGCAGCTTGTCGCGTTCAATAGCGGGCTGGTAGCGGAATCCACGGCCTTCCTTGCGGCGCGAAACCGCGCCACGCCGGGACAGACGGTCCAGCAGCGTCAGCACAGTGGTGTAAGCAAGAGGACGCGCGCGGGAGACGCAAACGCGAACTTCTTCGACGTTTCCTTCCCCCAACTCCCACAGAGCATTCAGACATGCCATTTCCAGCGGGGGAGGCAACTCGCGATCTTTAGGCATTCTCGTGATTCCTTTCCGCATCCGGCAGCGGGCTCCCCGCCAGCGCCGCACGCAGTTTGTCGCTAAATTCCGAGCCGTTCTCCATCAGAACAGGCTCCCCCTCGGGCGCAGGCTGCTCACCGGATTCCGGTTCGCAGGCGGCCGCGACCGCCATATAACGATCTTTCCGTAATACAACGCGTTCGAGCGGAGAACTCCATGCCGTGAACAATCCCTCCGCCAGCGCGCCCTTCTCCGCCGCAGCCCGCATGCATTCCATCTTGGAATCCATGTCGTCCATATAGTGGAGCAGCAGCGCCTCGGGAAACAGAGGCACCTTGGGCGATCCAAACTCCAGCTTCCCATGATGACTCAGGATCATGTGCTCCACCAGCGTCCGCAGCTTCTCCGGGAAGTCCGGAAACGGCCGCAGTTTCTCCGAAAGCATGCGCAGCGCGATGGCAATGTGCCCGATCAACTGTCCCTCGGCAGAGTAGCCGAAGCCGCGCTCATATGTCAGCTCGTAAATCTTGCCGATGTCATGCAGCACGATGCCCGTGACCAGCAGGCTCCAGTCCACTGTCTTGTAATGCGCGGCGATTGGCCGAGCCAGCGCGCAGAGCGAAAGTACGTGCTCTAACAGCCCACCACGAAACGCGTGGTGGATGGATTTCGCCGCCGGCGACACGCGGTATCGCTCCGCAATGGAGGGATCATCCAGAAATGCGTCGAGCAGCCGCCGTAAATCGGCATCCGGCAGTTCCGCCACAATCTGCCGCAATTCCCCCCACATCTCATCGGGATTCCGCGCCGAGGCGGGGAAGAAATCGGCGAAGTCGACTTCCGTGTCGAGCAACCGCCGCAGACGATGGATGATGAGCTGCGGCCGCGTGTTGTAGATCTGCAGTTGTCCGCGAATTTTGATGAAGTGATCGCGCTCGAACGTGTCCATCACTTCGGCCACGTTGTCCCACATGCGGGCTTCGATTTCGCCGGTGCGGTCGGAAAGCGAGAGCGACAGATAAGGTTCGCCGGTGCGCTTCTGGCGGATTTCCTTCGACTGAACCAGAAAAATCGCAGTAGCAATTTCGTCCGGTTTCAGCTCGCGAACAAACGGGCTTTTCATCAGCGGGGACTGCCGTCCGAATTATTCGTGGGGGGCGCCTGCTGTGTCGGTGTCTGGGTGGGAGGAGCGGCCGGCGCGTCGTCCTTCTCGCCCGTGTAGCCGTAGGGGATCACATGCAGGAATTTCTTCATGTGGCGCTGGTTGGCCACCTGAGCCTTGGTGGTGGTCTGCGGCAGCAGGCGCGCCGGATCGCGCCATGCCGTATCCTTGCCGGGGGCCGCGCCGCTATCGATGTAGCCAGGCTTGATCTGGAGGAATGCGTCGCGCCGCAGGCTGGTCAGGAATTCACGCAGCTTCGGCTCGGCGATCGGCTTCACCAGAATGTTGTTGATCTGATTCTTCACGTCGTCGAACGTCGCCTGGCCGGCGGGCGTGTGGTCCTCGATCTTATAGATCGCGAAACCAACGCCGCGGATCTGGATCACGTCTGTCACGTAGCCCTTCTCGTGATTGAAGACGATATCTTCGATCGCTTTGTTGAGCTGACGGCTGGGATCCGCGCCCTTGCCACGTTCATACGGGGGCAGCATACCGTCGTCTGCTGCGCTGGGCGCGTCGGAGTACTGGCGCGCCAGATCGGAAAACTTATCCGCGCTGCCCCGCGCGCGAACGAGCAGTCCATCGGCTTTCTTGCGCGCAGCCGCCACGGTTTCCGGCTTTCCGTCGCCGCTCGAAACCAGAATCTCGCGCAGCGTCACCGATTCCACTCGGACGAAATCCGATTTGTGCGCGTCATAGTATTCCTTCAGCTTCGCTTCGGGAATCACGATGTTGCGCCACACCTGATCTCCCACCACGCGGTCGACAATCAGCGTGTCCTTCTGCTTTTGCTGGAAGTCTTCAAACGACATCCCCGTCACGCTGCGAACGTAGTCGTGGAATTTGTCGGGATCGGCGATCTTGCTTTCCGACTGCATCCCCGCGATGTTCTTCTTCAGATCGTCATCGACTTTGATATCGAGCTCTTTGCCCTTCTGCACCAGAAGGAGCTGATCGATTTCGTTGCGCAGCAGATCTTTGTTCGCCTGGTCAATCAGCTGCTGCACGTCAGGGCGTCCACCCGCCTGCCGCTTGATTTCGGCTTCCATCTGCTCGCGGTCTTTTTCAAGCTGGCCGCGCGTCACGATGCTGCCGTTGACCTTCGCCACAATCTCTTCCACGACCTTCGGCGCCTCGGGACGATCCTCCGCTTTCAACCCTTGCGCTATCGGACCCAGCCCGCAACCGAGAGCCAAAGCCATCACAGTCCATCGCGCAAACGATCGGGAAATGCGAATCGCGCCTTCGAATGAAGGCCAGAATGTGGGGGACATATGTAGTTATTATGCCAAACGAATTGCGGAGGTTCCGGGACGTCTGGCGCTCCTGCAAATAACCGTACGTTTCTTCGCAGAATGTGGTTACGATTGTTTACGATTGAGGCTGATGCGACCGATTGCGGCGTTCACGATTGCTGTCGCCCTTTTCCTCGCCGCGCTCAATCCACGTGAGCTCGCCGCGAGGCAACCGAAATCGTCCGGCGCAAAAGCCACATCGTCGAAAATCCGTCCCCGGGACCTCGTCGATATCAACCACGCGTCCATGGAAGAGCTGAAGACGCTCCCCGGTATTCAGGACGCGCTGGCGGCGAAAATTATCAGGAATCGGCCTTACGCGAACAAGACCCAGCTTTCGAGCAAGGGGATCGTCTCGGCCGCCGAGTACCGGCAAATTCGCCTGCTCATCATCGCGAAGCAGTAGGTTCTCCCGCTGTGCTAAAGTTCAGGGTTATATGGCATCGCGCAGCGTCAACAAATGCATCCTGGTCGGTCATCTCGGGCGAGACGCCGAGACGAAGTTCACTCCCGGAGGAGCTGCTGTCACGCGCTTCTCTGTAGCGACGAACCGCCGGTGGAAAGATCAGCAATCGGGCGAGTGGAAGGAAGAGACCAACTGGACCAATGTGGTCCTGTGGCGCGCGGAAAACCTCGCCAATTACCTGACTAAAGGTAAACAGCTTTACGTGGAGGGCCGCATCCAGACCCGCAGCTATGACGACAAGGATGGTAAGAAGGTTTACGCCACCGAAGTCGTGGCGGACGAGGTGATCCTGCTCGGCGGTCAGGGTGGTGGCGGAGGAGATCGCGGTGGCGACGATTTCAGCCAGCCCGTATCCATGCCTCGCAGCGCCCAGCGTGGCGGCGGGGGTTCGCAGCAGTCCGCGCCGCAGGACGACTTCGGTCAGGGCATCACCGACGACGACGTCCCGTTCTGATTGAGTAACGCTGTGGGGCAGGATGGCATCCTGCGGTCGATTGTGAATCGGCCAGGCCGGTATTCGATGATAGTGGAGGCTGATTCACAATCGGCCGCAGATTGACAATCTGCCCCACACGCTTTAGCTCCACCCCACGCATTTCATGTCGCGCCAGATTACTTTCGAGCTTCACGCCGAATGCCCGGTTACCCGTGCGCGCGCGGGCGTATTACATACCCCGCACGGCGATATCCTCACGCCCGTATTCATGCCGGTGGGCACCCAGGCTACGGTCAAAGGACTCAGCCAGCGTGACCTCTGGGAAGACCTTCGCGCTTCCATCATCCTCTCCAACACCTACCACCTCTTCCTGCGCCCCGGTCACGAGCTGATCCGCCAGATGGGCGGCCTCCATCAATTCATGGCGTGGCCTGGCGCGATCCTCACCGATTCCGGCGGTTTTCAGGTATTCAGCCTTTCGGATCTCCGCAAGATCACCGAACAGGGCGTCACGTTCCAGTCCCACCTGAACGGCGACACCCACCGCTTCACCCCCGAATCCACGGTGGACGTCCAACTCGCCCTCGGCAGCGACATCATGATGGTGCTGGATGAATGCCCGCCCTGGCCGGTGAGCCACGAAACGGCCCGCGTCTCGATGAACCGCACAGTCCGCTGGGCGCGCGAAGCCTTCGATCATTACCGCCGGCGCATTGCGGATTCGCCGACCCGCCATGCCCTGTTTCCCATCGTCCAGGGGTCGATTTTTCCCGATCTCCGGAAAGAGTGCGCCGGGCGCCTTGCGGAACTCGACGCGGATGGCTACGCGATCGGCGGGCTCTCCGTAGGAGAACCCCGGCCGCTCAGTATGGAAATGGTGGAAGCTTCCGAACCGCTCCTGCCGAAAGACCGGCCGCGCTACGCGATGGGAGTCGGGATGCCGGACGAACTGCCCGAATACGTAGCGCGCGGGATCGACATGATGGACTGTGTACTGCCGTCCCGAAACGCGCGCAACGGCTCCATCTTCACATCCGAAGGCCGGGTGGTGATCAAGCACGCACGTTATAAAGAGGACAAAGGGCCCCTCGACCCGAACTGCTCCTGCTACACCTGCAAGACCCACTCCCGGGCTTACTTGCGGCATCTTTTCCAGGCCGGCGAGATCCTTTTTGCCTCTCTGGCGACCCGCCACAATGTATGCCGTTACCTTGACATCATGGGGGAGATCAGGCAGTCTATCCTATTGGGTCAATTTCCACAGTACCTGGAGTCCGTACGCACGCGTCAAACGAGTAGCGGACTTGCCGGCTGACCGGAATAGCCTCCGGCCCTCATCCTGAGAAACAGAGAATCCGCATCCGTGCTCTTTTCGCTCTTACTGCAGTCACAGCAGCCCTCCGGCAACTCCATCGCGCTCTTTGCGCCCTACATTCTCATCGCGGTGGTCTTCTACTTTCTTCTGTTCATGCCCATGCAGCGGCAGAAAAAGAAGACGGCGGAGATGCTGAAAAACCTGAAAAGCGGGGATACGGTAACCACCAACGGCGGCATCGTGGGTACAATCGTTTCGGTCGACACGGACACGATAGTATTAAGGGTCAAGCCGGATAATGTGAAGCTCCAGTTTTCGCGCTCCGCGGTGAATTCACTGGTGCTTCCCGAGAACAAATGAGGCGCCGCTGCCGCGGTTTGAGCGGCCGGCATTGAACAGAGAAGACAAGCATGCAACGTAATCTGATAATCAAGACAGGCGTCATCATTGCGACGATACTTGCCTGTATTTTTGGCGTGATCGGTTTCCCGAGATCCATCCAGGAGGCGGAAGCCAACATCGGCAAGCGCATCCATCTCGGCCTTGACCTGAAGGGCGGCACTCACCTCGTGCTCTTCGTTCACACGCAGGATGCCGCGAAGACGAAGGCGGATGGATTGATTGACTCTATTCGTTCCGAGGCGCGCACGCGCAATATCACGATCGAGGGGCTCGACCGGAACGATCCGCAATCGGTGGCGGACACCGGCAACATCCAGATCAATATCAAAGGCGTCGATCAGACGAAGACGTCGGCCTTCCGCTCCATGATCGCCGATCTCTCCTCCGACTCCTGGGTTCTCACGCCCGTCAACAGTACCGACTATTACCTGAAGATGAAGCCCCAGTCGGTCAATGAGCTGAAGAAGAATACGGTGGATCAATCGATCGCGACGATCGAGCGCCGCGTCAACGCCCTCGGCCTCACGGAGCAGACCGTGCAGGAGCACGGCGATCCGACGGTGGACGCTGAAATCCTCGTCGAACTGCCGGGCGTTGACGACCCCGGGCACGTCAAGGATCTCATCGGCCAGACCGCGCAGTTGAAAATCGTGGCGGTGAAAGAAGGGCCCTTCCAGAGCCGCGAGGCGGCGCTGGCGCAAAAGGGTGGCATTCTTCCGCTCGGCACCGAGCTTCTCCAATACCCGGGGAACGGTTGGTATCTGGTGAATCGCACGGCCGTCATCACCGGTCAGGATATTCGCAGCGCGACGGCGTCCGCCGATACGGATTCGCCCGGCCGGTGGGAGACCTCGTTCAAGCTTTCTCAGGACGGCGGCAACAAATTTGAGAAGTTCACCTCGGGCAATATCGGCAACAACCTCGCTGTGGTCCTCGACAAGGACATCATCAACGTGGCTGTGATTCAGAGCTCAATTCGCGACTCGGGCCGCATCAATGGCCTTCCCAGCCAGCAGGAAGCGAGCGACCTCGAACTGGTGCTCAAGACAGGCGCGCTGCCGGCGAGCATCTCTTTTGGTAATGAACGCACAGTCGGACCTTCACTCGGTGCGGATTCGATCCACGAAGGTATTTATGCGGGCATCGCCGGTCTGCTGGCTGTAGTGATCGCCATGCTGATTTATTACAAGCGGGCGGGCATTAACGCGGTGCTGGCGCTGTTGCTCAACACGGTTATTCTGATTGCCGCGCTCGCTTACTTTGGCGCCACTCTGACGCTGCCAGGCATCGCCGGTATCATTCTGACGGTCGGTATGGCGGTGGATTCCAACGTGCTGATTTTCGAAAGAATCCGTGAAGAACTAAGGGCGGGTAAGACAATCCCAGCCGCGATTGATGCGGGATTCGGGAAGGCATGGTGGACGATCGTCGACACGCACGTGACCACGATTGTTTCCTGTCTGTTCCTGTTCCTGTTCGGAACCGGACCCGTGAGAGGGTTCGCCGTCACGCTGGTGATAGGTTTGTTTGCGAACGTGTTTACAGCCGTGTGGGTATCTCGCGTGATCTTCGATTGGGAAACGTCGGGTAAGGAACTGGTGGAACTCAGCATCTGATTCCGTCGCGGGTTTTGACGGCCGGTGATTCAGATGTGATAAGTTTTTTGATTCGTTCGGGTAGGCAAAGAGCGCGGCGGGCGAAAGCTGTGGCGCTCGATACGAAAAAAGATTAAAGGAACATTTTGAAGGCGGCCGGTGTCACTACCCAGTGGCACAGTTCGACCGGGCCGCCGGCGGGCAGTGATCGATGGAATTATTCAAAGAGACCAATTTTGATTTTCTCCGGTGGAAGTGGCCTTTCATTGGAGCCTCGCTGGTTCTGAGTGTTGCCGGGCTGCTCAGCCTGGCCCTGCACGGCGGACCCAAGCTGGGGATTGAGTTTAAGGGCGGCATGGAAATCACGGTTAAGTTCGCGACCTATCCCGACGTGCAGACGGTCGAGAAGGTGCGTTCGGCGCTGGGCGCGGTTCTTTCGAGCCCGCCAACCGTCCAATCTATAGAAGGTGGTTCGACCAATACGACGAACTCGATCGTCATCGGTACCGAGGGTGGCGACGATCAGGTGCTTGCGAAGAACCGCCAGTTGGTATTCGATACGCTCGCGAAGACGTTCGGACAGCCGAACAACGGCAAGCTCGATTTCAACAATGCAACCGTCGATCAACTGGCGTCGCGGTTGGCTGGACCTCTGCAATCGGCGGGCGCGCAACTCTCGGATGCGCAGGTGCTGGACCTGACGAAATCGCTTGCCGCGAAGCGCGACAAAGACAACGGTGGGTTGATTACAAATTTTGACCAACTGAAAGGCGCGGCTGGCTTGACACCACAGGTGCTCAAGGTGTTGAATCAGGAATGCTATCTCGCGCCATACAATGCGGGGCGGGATATTCAGATCGTCGGCCCGAAAGTGGGCGAAGAACTTCGCACGCAGGCCGTGAATGCTACGCTGCTTGCTCTCGCCGGAATGCTGGTTTATATCTGGTTCCGGTTTGAGTGGATCTATGGAGTGGGGGCGGTTATCGCCTGTCTCCACGACACGATCATCACCATTGGACTTTTCTCGCTGTTCGGGAAAGAGATCACGCTGACAGTGATCGCGGCGTTATTGACTCTGGTCGGTTATTCGATGAACGACACGATCGTGATCTTCGATCGTATCCGCGAAAACACTCACCTGAGTAACCGTGAGAGCCTGGCGGATCTGATTAATCGAAGCGTCAACCAGACGCTGAGCAGAACGGTGATGACTTCCGGTCTGACTTTCCTGGCGGTGATTGCGCTGTATCTCTTCGGTGGTCCGGTACTCCACGGCTTTGCTTTTGCGCTGGTTGTCGGTATCCTGATTGGAACTTATTCTTCGGTGTTTGTGGCGAGCCCGATTGTGCTCTTCTGGCATAACTTCGCGGACGCCAGAAAAAAGACGGCGCCTGTGGTGGCGCCCGCGCCGAAAGCGGTTGCTGAAGTGAAGGGAAAGAAGATCGGGAAAGTCAGATAAGAAAAAAGCCGGTCCGCAGAGATCGGATGGTTTTCCCGAGTCAGGTTCTTTGTTGTATGATGTGAGGCGCTGTATCGGGCCTGCATTATGGGCTGCAGGAAAGCGCCGGACCCCTGGTTGAGGGTTGAGACAACCAGGTTGAGGGTTGAGATATTCCGGCTCGCTCAAAGCGACGCCGAAAAGAGGGAAACCATGTTTGAACAAACATTCGTTGACGGCGTGGGTAAAACCAAAAAGCCCTACACGATCATGTTGTCTTTCTTGATACAGATCGTGCTGATTGGCGTCCTGGTCATTATTCCGCTGATCTATTACGAGACGATGCCTGGGGCGCAGCTTTCGAGCTTCCTTGTCGCTCCGCCTCCTCCGCCACCGCCGCCGCCTCCGCCTCCTCCCCAGGTGGTGAAGGTCGTTCACACGGCTCCGCGTCAATTCGTCGCCAATCAGTTGATTGCTCCGAAATCGGTACCCCAGAAGGTACTGATGGTGACCGAAGAAGAAGCGCCGCTCGCCACGGGCGTCATTGGCGGTGTTCCCGGCGGTATGACTGGAGCGCTGGGTGGAATTATCGGCGGCTTGCCGGCCGCAGCGCCGCCTCCTCCGCCAAAGACTCCGCCACCTCCGCCGAAGCCGGTGGGTCCGCAGCGGGTCGGTGGTCAGGTTCAGGCCGCGAATCTCATCAGTGCTCCCCACCCGGTTTATCCTCCGCTGGCCAAGATGGCGCGTCAGCAGGGAACCGTCCGCTTCGAAGCGACCATTTCGAAGGAAGGCACGATTCAGGATCTGAAGGTTCTGCCCGGCGCGCCGCCTCTGCTGGTACAGGCGGCGACGGAAGCCGTGAAGCAGTGGCGGTATAAGCCCACCCTGCTGAATGGCGAGCCGGTGGAAGTGCTGACCACCATTGACGTGAATTTTAGTTTGACCAATTAGTCGGATCGGATTCGAAGTGCGGATTACCGGCGGCCAGCCCTGGCCGGCTGCCGGGCAGGAATAGCTGAATAAAATCAACTCGCAGGAGAACAAGGAAAAATGCTTTTACAGATGCAGGTTTGGGCGTTCATGCTGTTGCAGGAAGCCGGAGCGCCGGGATGGGATTTCCGCCACCTCTGGGAGCAGATGGGTGGTCTGGCCAAAGCGGTCGTCATCGTTATGTTCCTGATGTCGGCATGGTCGATCGGTGTGATGATCGATCGCATTATGGCCTTCAATGCGGCCCGCAAGCAGAGCCGTCAGTTTGCGCCGGCTGTGGCGGGCGCTCTGCGCGAGGGCAAACTCGATGAAGCCATCAAGGTCGCCGACCGTTATAAGAAGAGCCACCTCGCCAAGGTCGTCGTTGCCGGTCTTCAGGAGTTTCAGGCGCATCAGGGCGCTTCGCAGATTTCCGGTGAGGAAATCGAAGCTTCCCGCCGCGCTCTCGAACGCTCTGAAGCCATTGTGCACGCTGAACTGAAGCGTGGCGTCAGCGCTCTGGCCACCATCGGTTCCACCGCGCCGTTCGTCGGTCTGTTCGGAACCGTCGTCGGCATCATCAACGCGTTCAAGACGATGGCCGCTCAGAAGACCCCCGGTATCGGCGCCATCGCGGGCGGTATTTCCGAAGCCCTCGTGACCACCGCTATCGGTCTGTTCGTCGCGGTGCCCGCGGTCTGGATGTACAACTACTTCACCGGCCGCGTTGACGCGTTCGACGTGGAAATGGGCAATTCCAGCTCGGAGCTCCTCGACTACTTCGTGAAGCGTTCCGAAGCAAAAGCCGGCACGCGTAAGTAAGCAGAGCAGAGGTACCAGCGAGTTGATTGGACTCCCGCGGCGGCGGCTTCGCTGCCTGTAACAGGGCGCTCGAAGCCGCGCCGTGGGGAAGTCTGGCCGGCTCCAGGGAATCCACTCAGGAGAAACCAGAATGAAATTAAAAGCAGCTCCGCCGCCGGTCGCGGACATCAACGTCACCCCCATGGTCGACGTGATGCTCGTGGTGCTGATTATCTTCATGGTGATCACGCCGATGCTTAACAAGGGCGCGAACATTGATCTTCCCATCGCCCGCAACCCGAAAGCGCTGCCGGACGCGGATAAAGAAGACGCGGTGAAGGTTTCGATCACGCGCGACAGCCAGGTGTTCCTCAGCCCGGGCCTCGAAAGAGTGAACCCGGAAGATCTGGCCCCGAAAGTCCGCGATCTTCTGCAGAACCGCGTTGATAAGACCGTCTTCCTGCGCGCCGACGCGCGGGCCAAGTACGGCAAAGTCGAAGACGTTGTGGATAATTTGCGTTCGGGTGGCGTTGACCAGCTCGGTCTGCTGGCCGATCAGGACATGAACGCACTCCCGAACCAAAAGAAGTAAAAAGGATTTTCTCCGCCCGCTCGCGCCGGCTCCGCACGCCAGGCGCCTGAGACATGCGGATGATGACGAAATCGGAATCTCAAAGGAGCTACTCGTATGGCAATGGCAGTAGGAGGGTCCAGCGGCGGACCCAAGGGCGATATCAATATGACGCCCATGATCGATATTCTGCTCGTTCTGCTGATTATCTTCATGGCGATTTCTCCGGTCGTTCCGCATGGCCTCGATGCGCTGGCGCCCCAGCCGCCACCGCCCAACGCGCCGCAGCAGCCGGATGATCATACCGTCGTCATTGTCATCGACAAAACCGGTAAGGTCAAAATTAACGAAGACGACGCCGACTGGAACAACCTCGAGAGCCGGCTGGTCGATATCTTCAAGCTCCGCGCTGAAAAAGTTGCGTTTGTCAAAGGCGATCCGGATCTCGACTTCCAGATGGTTGCGCGCGCCATCGACATCGCGCACTCTGCTGGCGTCGATAAGGTCGGTCTCATGACTCCTAAGGTGGAGGCTGGCCAATAATGCTTCTTAAGATCCGGACTAACGGATTGACGCCAGCCAGCATTGCTCTGTTCGGAGCGGTGCTGTGCGTGGCGCTGACGACCGCCGGTTGCGACAAACTGAAGGCGCGCGATCACCTGAATCAGGGTGTGAACGCCTTCAAGACCGGCGCCTATTCGCAGGCGGCCGATGAGTTTCGTCTCGCCATCGACGCCGATCCCACTTTCAGTGTGGCTCGCCTCTATCTTGCTACGGCCTACGAGCAGCAGTGGGTTCCCGGCACCGATACGGATCAGAACAACAAATTCTGGTCGGCGGCGATGGAAGAGTTCAATAAGGTTTTGGCGGACGATCCGAAGAACCTGCTCGCTACGCAGTCAGTCGCCAGCCTCTACTTCAACCGGGGTAACACAAAAGGCCCCACAATGGCTGACGATATGGCGAAAGCGGAAG
>Ga0070681_10005315_pt1 | contig 12431 bp, 8 predicted proteins | sample KBSC83BmetaG_FD_65650 | JGI IMG/M metagenome (GOLD analysis project Ga0070681, IMG submission 65650) | Corn rhizosphere microbial communities from Kellogg Biological Station, Michigan, USA - KBS C8-3B metaG | ecosystem: Host-associated > Plants > Roots > Rhizosphere | place: USA: Michigan...
CGTCGTTGCCGCACCCGCGGGTTCCGGCATGATCTTGCACCGCTCCATCAGCACCGGGATCGCCGCGATGATGTCGTCGTCGGTCACGAGCACCATCTCGTCCACGAGATCGCGAGCATGCAGGTAGTTGAGTCGCCCAACGAACGGCGCGGCGAGGCCGTCGGCGATCGTGTCGAGCCGCTCGAGGCGCGCAGGCTCGGAACGTCGCAGGCTTTCGGTCATCCCCGCCGCGCCAACCGGCTCGATGCCGATCACGCGTGCATGCGGCTTCACCGACTTCACTGCCGCCGCGACTCCGGAGATCAGGCCACCGCCACCCACTGCCACGAGCACCGTCTCGAGCTCGGGGACCTGCTCGATCAGCTCGAGGCCTAACGTGCCCTGACCGGCGATGACGAACGGGCAATCGAACGGGTGAACGAGCGTGAGGTTGCGCTCTCGCTGGAGCTCGAGCGCGGTCGCGAGGAGGTCGGCTTCGGTCTGCACGACCTCGCCGCCATAGCCACGCGTGGCGTCCACCTTCGCACGCGTTGCCTTGAGCGGCATCACGACGGTCGCCTTGACGCCATACTCACGCGCCGCCCACGCCACTGCCTGCGCGTGATTGCCCGCGGACAGCGTGACCAGTCCGCGCTGACGCTCCGCCTCCGTCAGGTTCGCCACGCGGTTGAGCGCACCACGCGGCTTGAACGACCCCGTCTTCTGAAACAGCTCGAGCTTGAGATGAATCGGCGCACCGGCGCGATCGGACAGGAACGTCGACGTCATCGTCGGAGTCCGGTGCAGGCGGTCGCGGATCACGTCGCGTGCTGCCACGATGCGATCGAGTGAAACACGATCGGGCGAAACGAGCGGCTGTTCGGTGAGCGTCTCGGGCATGGCACGTCGGTGAAGCGTCGATTCGAGATTGGAGGACTCCCACAAGATAGGGTCAGGCCATCCGAGCGGGATGATCGCCCTTGCGGTAATTAGATGATTGGCTAATTATCGAAGCAAGACAGGCCCAGCCACCAACGGCTGGAGACACCTGCCGCGTCATTGCATTCAGGGGATTTCCATGAAGAACCACCGAGCGCGGTCTCTCGCGCTGACAACTCTTGCCACGTTCGTACTGATGAGTGAAGACCTCGGGGCTCAGCGAGCTGGGAACTGGTCGCTCTGCGGCGCCGGCCGATACGATCTCACCATGAATGGCCAGTCCGTTGGCAGTGAGACGTTCGACATCGCGTGCCGTCCCAACGGCTATACCGCGACCGGACGAACTCAACTGGCCATGGCCGGCGCGTCGATCGACCTAACGACGCGCCTGGAGGTCGGGGCGGATTTCGTCCCGGCGTCCGCATCGGCGAAGGGAACCGTGAACGGACAGCCCTTCGACCAGTCCGGCACGTTCGTCGACGGGACGGCGACACTCACCACCAACGGCCAGCAGCAGTCGGTGCCGTACGCGAAGGGCGCGTCGTGGCTGGGCGCCAACATCTTTTACGCGAACGTGTTCATCGCAGCGCGATACGATGAGGCCAAGGGTGGCTCACAACAGATTGCGATCTTTCCGCAGATCGCGATGGACCTCGAGCGAGCCACCTTGGACACGGTGCGGCTCGACAACGGCGAAAGCGCAACGTTCGCCCGGTTCGTCGCACGCGTGGGGCTCCAGCAGTTCATTCTCTGGCGGGACGGCAGTGGGCGTCTCGCTGCCATGGGCATCCCCGCTCAACAGTTCTCCGCCGTACGCCCCGAGAGCGCGAAGTGGCTAACGGCGCTCACGGCGAAGCTGGCCGGTGGTGCATCGGCCGCACCGACCCACGCTACCTCCACGATCGACTACTCGGCACCACCGGGCGCGACCTTCACCGCCGAGGAAGTGAAGATCCCGGTCGCGACGTACTCACTCGCGGGCACGTTACTCGTGCCGAACGCGGGGACGCGTCACGCAGCGGTCGTGATGATCACGGGCTCGGGACTGCAGACGCGCGATCAACGCATCGCACTGCCGGGGCTCGAGCAGTACGCGCCATTCCGCCAGATCGCCGAGCGACTCGCGTCGAACGGGATCGCGGTGTTGCGCGTGGATGATCGTGGCATCGGTGAATCGACCGGGCGCGAGACACTCGAGAACGCGACGACGACCTCGCTCGCCGAGGACACGCGCGCACAGATCGCCTGGCTACGCGTTCGCAAGGAGATCGATCCACAGCGGATCGTCGTGGTCGGGCACAGCGAAGGCGCATCGATCGCGGCGATGCTCGGCGCGAGCGACCCGAAGCTCGCCGCCGTCGTGATGATGGCCGGAGTCGCGAAGCGCGGGGCCGAGGTGTCGATCGAACAGCAGGAGGACATGCTGCGGTCGGACTCGACGATGACCGAGGCCGTAAAACAGACCATGCGGGAAAAGCAGAAGGAAGCGGTGCAGACGGTGCTCGCCGGCGGCGACCTGCCGGGGCAAAAGGCGAACGCGTGGATCCGCGAGTACTTCACCTATGACCCGCTGCCGACGGCGCGGAAGGTGAAGCAACCGCTCCTGATCCTCCAGGGAGAACGTGACCGTCAGGTGGATCAGTCGCACGCGCAGATCCTCGCCGCCGCAGTGCGCGACGCAGGGAACAAGGATGTGACGGTCAGGGTGTTCCCGACGCTCAACCACCTCTTTCTGCCGTCGACCACGGGGTCGTTCAACGAGTACTCACACCTCGCGACGACCAAGGTCCCGGACGACGTGCTCGTCACTCTGACCGATTGGGTGAAGGCGAGAACTGCAGCGAAATAAGCGCGGGACGGCTGCTGTGCCGGACGCTATCATTCTGGTCCCTTAACGGCCGTCCGGCCGGTTCCCGGCTGGTTCGATTCCTGCATTTTCGCGCACCAAATGCGGTTCTCACAATCAAACGTTCGTTGGCTCGCGGCAGTCATCGTCGCTGCCGTTTCGTGCAAAGGCGACTCCCTCGAACCTAGCGGCGGAGACGTCGCTTCCGTCGTCATCACACCATCAACGGCCACCGTTGCCGTTGGTGCGAATGTGACGCTGGTGGCCGAGGTGCTCGACGGAGCGGGGAAGACGCTGCCCGGCATCAAGGTTGTCTGGGCCAGCGCGGACCCGTCGATCGCGACCGTGTCGAACTCGGGCGTCGTGACGGGTGTCGCCACCGGGGTGGTGCACATCGCGGCGAGCGCCGTCGGGAAGAGCGCGATCGCCGAAGTCACCGTCAATCCGACGCCGGTCGCAACCGTTAGGCTCACGCCGTCGAGCCAGGATCTGCTCGTTGGGCAGACCGTGCAGATCGGCGCCGAGACGCTGGACGCACAGGGGAATGTGCTGACGGGCCGTCCTGTCACGTTCACAACGAGCAATCCCGCGGTCGCCACCGTGAGCAACGCGGGGCTCGTGACGGCGCTCGCGCCGGGCAGCACGATCATCACGGCGGCGAGCGAGGGGAAGTCGGCGCCGTCGTCGATCACGGTCAGCTCCGTTCCGGTCGCGTCGGTGGCCGTGACGCCCGTCGGAAGCCAGATCGTCGTCGGGCAGACGACGCAGCTCAATGCCGAGCCGCGCGATGCATCGGGCAATACGCTCTCCGGCCGTGCGGTGTCGTGGACCTCCAGCGCGCCTAATGTGGCGAGCGTGTCCTCGACCGGGCTCGTCACCGCGGTGGCTCCGGGTCAGGCGACGATCACGGCGACGAGCGAGGCAGCGGCCGGCACCTCGACCATCGGTGTGAGCCCGAAGCCGGTGAGCTCGGTGATCATCTCGCCGGGCCAGGGAAGCGTTACGGCCGGCCAGCAGTTGCAGCTCTCGGCTCAGGTCACCGACGATCAGGGCAACGTGCTGAGCGGGCGGCCGATCTCGTTCACGTCCGGGGCGCCCGGGATCGCAACCGTTACGGCCAGCGGTCTCGTGACCGGTGTGGCGCCCGGGACGGCGACGATCACGGCGACGAGTGAAGGGAAGACGGGCACGGCGACCGTGACCGTCGCGCCCATCCCGGTCGCGAAGGTCGTGGTCACGCCGGATTCGCCTAACGTTACCGTTGGGCAGACCGTGCAGCTCAACGTCTCCGTTCAAGGGGCGAACAACCAGGAGCTGACCGGCCGAACGGTGACGTGGTCGAGCGGAGCTCCCGGCGTTGCGTCGGTGTCCGCGACGGGTGTCGTGAGCGGACTCGCTCCGGGTACGGCGATCATCTTTGCGAACGTCGAAGGCGTCGTCGGTATGTCGACGGTGACCGTGCGGCAGGTGGCGGTCGGATCCGTCGTCGTCACTCCGCAAACGGCCAGCGTGCCCGTCGGCGGCGCCGTGCAGCTCTCGGCTAGCGTGCGCGATGCGGCTGGCGGGGAGCTTCAGGGCCGGCTCGTGGGCTGGACCTCGAGCGACGAGTCGATCGCAGTCGTGTCCAGCACGGGGAGTGTGACAGGCATCAAGATCGGCACGGCCACGATCACCGCGTCGAGCGAAGGAAAGAGCGGGACCGCGACGGTGACCGTGACGGCTGCGGCTGTCGCCTCGGTGAACGTCACGCCGCCATCGGCGAGCGTGACGGTTGGCCAGACCACGACCCTGACCGCGCAGACCCTCGACGCGAATGGGAGCGCGCTGACGGGCCGCGCCGTCGCGTGGACGTCGAGCAATACGGGGGTCGCAACCGTTTCAGCGACGGGTGTGGTCACTGGTGTGGCGCCGGGAAATGCGACGATCACGGCGACGAGTGAAGGCAAGAGCGGAACGTCGGCGATCACGGTCACGGCTCCAGCCCCCGCGCCCGTGGCGTCGGTCACAGTAGCGCCGGCGACGTTGCCTCTCACTGTCGGACAGACCGGCACGCTCACGGCGACCACGCGCGACGCGGCCAACAACGTGTTGACCGACCGAGCGATCACGTGGACGTCGAGCGCCGAAGGCGTCGCGACCGTCGCGCCTAACGGGACCGTCACCGCGGTGGCCCCGGGAAGCGCGACGATCACGGCGACCAGTGAAGGGAAGAGCGGCACGGCGACGGTGACGGTGACGGCGATCCCCGTCGCGAGCGTGACGGTCGATCCGACCACGGTATCGCTGACGACCGGCGGGACGCAGCAGATCACGGCGACCCCGCGCGACGCGCAGGGGAACGCTCTCGCCGGCCGCGCGGTGACGTGGGAGAGTCAGAACACGAACGTCGTGACGGTGTCGGCGACGGGACTCATCACGGCCGTGGCGCCGGGCACCACGACTGTCACCGCGACGAGCGAGGGCAAGGTGGGCACGGTGGCGGTCACGGTCACCGCGCCGGCGGTCGGCTCGATCAGCGTTTCACCCGGGTCGGCCACGGTGTACGTCGCGGCGACCACGCCGCTCAAGGCGACGGTGCGCGACGTGAACAACGGCGTGATGCAGGCAACGCCGGTGTCGTGGTCGAGCGATCAGCCGCTGACGGCGTCGGTGTCGCAGAGTGGTGTGGTGACGGGCCTCCTGCCCGGCAGCGCGACGATCACCGCGACCTTGGGCGGGAAGACGGGGTCGGCGGCGATCACGGTGCAGCTCGCGCCGGTGGCGTCGGTGACGGTGAGCCCGTCGACGCTCAATCTCCGCGATCGCAATGGCGAACGCACGGGTACGTTGTCGGCGACGCTTCTCGATGCGCTGGGCAACACGCTCACGGGGCGTGAGGTGACCTGGTCGAGCTCGAACACGCAGGTGGCGTCTGTGAACGACTCCGGAGTGGTCACGGCGCAGAACAAGGGTGACACGACGGTGACAGCGACGAGCGAGGGCGTGAGCGGGCTGGCGGTGGTCAAGGTGAGGGACGACGACTGACGTCGCGGGTTCCCTTGAGAACGCCATAGCGGCCCAATAGCTTGAGAGTCCTTACGGCGCCGTAGCCAAGTGGTAAGGCAGCGGTCTGCAAAACCGCTATTCATCGGTTCGATTCCGATCGGCGCCTCTTTGCAGCATAACGACTTACGACGCCATCGATAGCGGTGTGCGAGGCTGGCAGCTGACAGGACCGCTATTGCGACGCGCAATCGACGGCTTTAGCCAGGTATCGGGCGATATGGTGCCCCGGCTGGTTGCGCCAGTGGGGAGAAAGTGGGGAGAAAGTGGGGAGAAGGGCGGTAATCAATAGGGCCGGGCAGGTTGCCTAACGGGCGAGGCACGCCCGCTCCTCGGGTTCTCAGCGAGCACTCCGACACCCCAGCGGCAGCGTACAGGCGCGGGCGCACTAGCGTCCGGACCGCCCCATCGTTGCGTAGCCGGCCGCAAGCGCGGTCAGCCGCTCGCGTTAACTACCCACGTGCTGCGCGCGTTCTCGTGTCAGCGCGTGGCGTCGATCCGGGCGAGGAACGACGCCGCTTCCCGCACTGCGGCGTCGAAGTCGACGGGCACGCCGCCAACCGCGGTGGCGAGTGCGGCGTACGGCTCGCGCCACGTCGTCGGCAGCGCGAGGTGGGCGCCAGGCCACGGGTGCGTTGCGCGCGCATCGAACACGTCGTCGCACGCCGCGCGAAGCGCCGAGTAGTCCGTCACGAGCGGCGCGAGCAGCAGCAGATCGATCAGGTCGCGAAACCGGTCGTTAGGGCGGCGGTCCTCGCCGCGCGGTTGCGTCATCCCGTGGATCTTCTGCGCGATGTGGTAGGGCAGTCCGAGGCACGGGAGCTGGAGCGGCCCGTTCAACTCCAACTGCGCGATGGACATCGTGTCCACGAGGTCGACTTGCGTGCTCGCCCCCTCGTGCGGCGCGAGATCCACCTGGATCGTGTTCCACGGCGCGTCGTGGTACTGGACCGTGACGTCGAGGCGGACTGCCCCGTTAGGCATCACGTGCGGCTCGCCCCGCCGGCGGAATCGGAAGCCTTCGTACGGTTCGGAGAGAGTTTCCTCGAAGTGAACAACGAGATCGGGCGCGGCGACGCCGACCGAGAGATCGATGTCCTTCGTAGCCCGCGCGCGCTCGCGGAGGCGGAGCTCCACTGCCACACCGCCCTTGATCACGTACGTCGGTACCTCACGATCACGATTGGCGCGCAGCAGCACGCCGCCGAGCATGAGGTAGGAGACCCACAACCGGGCGCGTGCCTCTGGAATCTGTTGCTCTGCGGCGAACGCGCGGACGAGCGCGCTCAAGGCCTTTGCCTTTGCGCCTTTTGGTTCCGGGCGAACCGGTTTGGCTCCCTGACGCTTGGGCGGCCGCTCGCGATCAGTCATTCGTGGACGCGGTGATTCTGAGGTCGCACGAGCGCGTCGGTTCTACCGGGAGATTGGCTGGCCAGAAGCATCTGCCGGCGCCTCGAGAAGCTCGGCGGTGAGTGTGGCCGCCTCGCGAGTCGTCAGCTCCCCGAGTCGCCGCCCATCCTGGATTGCCTGGCGCACGAGCGCCGGGCCGAGATGCTCGGCGTGGCAGTCTCGGATCGCGCGTGCCGCGGTTGTCACCGGTATCCCTTCGCGCCATTCGATATCCGAGGCGGGGAGATCGCCGCGGTGGATACGCAGGTATCTCGGCACGGCGCGCCGAATGCGAACACCGCCCGGGACGGTGATGTGTACGTGCGAGGGACTTACGTCAGAGATCCGGTGGAACGCGAGCGCCGACTCGTGGGACAGTACTCCTCGGTTGTCCTCTCGATGGCTCGCCGGCCAGAGCGTGGCTTCCATGAGTTGCGCCGTCGGCGCACGAGGAAAGTCCACGAGTCGGTAGACGCCGCGACTGATGCGCTCCACGACGCGGCGGCGCAACATGTCGGGCAGGTGGGCGCTCGGCACGCCAGCCGCGACGGCCTGAGCCGCGGTAAAGTAGCCGTGTCGTCCCTCGGCAATTTCGTAGACCGTCCGCTGATGCTTACTCGGCATTGACCCTATAATAGGCGATTTCATGTGTTTCTCACATAAAATCGGCAGAGAATTCCGGGACCGCGTGAACCTGTCACCAATAATATGTGTTTTTCACATAAAAGTGACAATACCAACCAATCCCTTGCTTGCCCAATGCCGAAAGCTCAGGCCGCCACGATTGATCCCAGCGAAGGTCCGTTGTTGCTCTCTGGACGCGAAGAACACCGTGCAGGCAAGACACCGGTGCACGACTACCAGTTCGTATAGCTTGGCAATTGACTTCGGTATTTCTTCGGGAAATATTGGGAGCCCAATCCCGTTCCCGTTCCGGCTCTCGTCCAGTTCCGCCATGCCGAAGTCAGACTTCCGGCTCGGCGACAGCGAGTATTCGCCCGTCGCCGAACGCATTCGGCTGTTCTACGACCGCTACCCCACCGGGCGGATCGTCACGCACCTCGTTAGGCACACCGACGCGGACGTGACGTTTCGGGCCGAGGTGTTCCGCACTCCCGTCGAGCGGGAGCCCGCCGCCACGGGGTGGGCGGCGGAACGCGTCGACGACGGCAAGGTCAACGCCGTGGCCTGTCTCGAGAACACGGAGACGTCCGCGATCGGGCGCGCGCTGGCGAACCTCGGGCTCACCGCGTCGCGACACCGGCCCAGCCGCGAGGAGATGGACAAGGCGGAGCGCGCGCGCGTTAGGCTCCGCCGCGCGACCCGGAACGCGGGCCACCCGGTTCCGGGCGATCCCGACGTACAGCGTCGCGCCGATTTCGCCGCCGAGGTGCTCGGGCTCCTCAACCGCGCGGCTCGACTCGGGCTCTCTGGCGGGAAAGCGGCCGTTTTCCGACACGCCGTCACGCGCGTCGACGCGGGCGACAGGGTGCTCGCCCGCACGGAGCGGCGGCTCCGCGACTGGCTCGACCACCGGATGGACCGCGCGCGATGGGGACACGGGTCGCCGTGACACCCCGGGAAGACAGCAGTGGAGGGACGATGAGCGGTTGACACGAAGCGGACTGGTGAGCGAGAGGCGACGCCGTCATGTTGCGCGAGAACGTGAAGCGGCGGCGCGCCGCCTGGGAACGCGAGCTGGTGGCTCGCATGCGACGCGATGAACCCGACGCGTATCGGGAGTTCCTGCGGACGTTCAAGCCGCTCCTCATGGACGAGGCGCGGCGGCTGCGGGTGCAGCCCGCGCTGTGGGAGGAGGTCGTGGACGAGTGCCTGGACGACGTCGCACTGCAGCTGCGCCGCGAGACGACCCCGATCCGCGCGCGCTGGCCCCGTACCTCGTACGCGCGCTCCGCCTGCAACGCCTCAAGCAGTACCGCGGCGACCGCCGGCGCCGCGACTGGGAGCGAGAGGGTATGGACACGAACGACCCAGGCGGAGCTGTTGAGAGCACCGTCTCGGAAGCGACGCGGCGCGCGAGCGCGGGGCCCGGGTATGAGCGCGCCCCCGCCTCGCCCGCGCTCGAGCGCCTCGCCTCGATGCTCGAGGAGGGACTGAGTCCCGAGGAGCAGCTCCTGTTTTCCTGGGTGAGCCGGTGGGTGCCGCAGAGCGTGATCGCCGAGTGGCTCGGCATGACCCACGGCGCGGTGCGGAACCGCGTCATGCGCCTCCGCGCGCGACTCAAGGACGCCACGCTGCAGCACGCCGCCTCGTTCACGGGACGCGAGCGTGTCGAGATCGAGGACTTCTTCCGCCGCACGTTCCCGTCCGCTCGCTACGGGCGTGCGACCGGCACCGAAGGCGGGGGCGCGTGAACCGTATGTCACCGATCCACCAGCGCAGGCGAGACTCCGATGACCGCTGACCCGCGGGATTATCTCACCGAGGACGCGTTGGACCTGGTCGTCGATCTCGTCGCGCGCGTCGCGTACGAGCGCATCGACCCCACGGACCCGCGCCACGGCCCGTTCTTCGACTGGATGGCCCGTCAGGCCCGGCGCCGCCTAACGAGCGCGGAGCGGCGCAAGCTGGACGCCGACGCGGACGCGTTCGCCGACCGCGTGCAGCGCCGAGTCGCGGCGGACCGTGCTGCGGGCCGGCACAAGGTCCGGTGCGTGCAGGAGCCACCCCGGACGTACGCCGCGCGAGACGCGTTGGCGGGTGACCCGGATACCGTAGGCGGCGTGACCGCGGCTGGAGAGAGGTCTGCGCCATGGTGGGACCTCGCGGTCGCGGCGGGAGTCGGCCGGGAGCTCTGGGACGAGCCGCCGGGGGCGTTCGTAGCAGTGCCGGCCGGCGTAGCGGACGGTCGCTTTGTCGCCTTGGGCGTCGCCGGTGACAGCATGGCCCCGCTGCTCCACACCGGTGACACCATCCTGGTGAAGGTCGGCCCGACCCTCCAGGCGGGAGCCGTGGTCGTCGCGAGACATCCGGAACACGGGTACGTGGTGAAGCGGGTAGGGCGGGTGAGTTCCGTGCGCGTCGAGCTCGTGTCGCTCAACGCCGACTACGCGCCGCTCGAGATTCCGAACGATTCCGCGCTCGTCCTCGGGACCGTGCTGCTCCGATGGTGCCCCCATCGGCGGGCGGTGCCCAGTTGACACGTTAGGCCCCCTACGGTTGCAGCGACAACGCCGCCCGGTTGACCATTCCAACCGGGCGGCGTTGTCGTTAGGTGCGTGACAGGGCGGCAAGAGAATGGGTGTCGGCGGCCACGCACGCGGCGTGGTTCGCGCCGGCCTCACCCGCTGCCCGGAGGTACCGTTGCCATGCCATCCGCTTCTCTCCCGAGCCCCGCGTGGGTTCGTGGCGCTCGCCCTCGTACCGGCCGGCTGTGCGCTCGCCGGCCGGGCGCCGGGACTCTCGCCGTACCGCCCGCCTGCGGTCGTCCTCGCGTACCCCGCGCGAGGCGTCGCCCTCTCCGCCGACAAGCCGGTGGTCGTCTTTCGCTTCGCACCGCGTGAGGCCGGAGACCCGGTCGACGCCGCCTCGTTCCGCGCGACGGTCGATGGCGTCGATCGGACCGACTGGTTCCGTGTCACGGCAGTCGAAGCGTTAGGCACAGTCGCAGACCCCGCCGCGGAGACCGCGGCCACCGGCGGCGCCGCAGCCGGGCCGCATACGGTGATGGCGCGGGTGTGCTCCGCGCGCGGGGTGTGCGGCGGGCTCTCCGTCGTCGTCGTCGTGCGACCGTGGGACCAGGCGCCGACCGCGCCGCGACCGACCTTCGGGACATCTCGAGGCAGCGCCTAACGAATACGTCCGGCCCGGCGCGCCTTTGTTGGCGCTTCGGTCGGGCATCACATCGACCTGAGGAAGATCTCCATGACTCGTCGAGTCTTGACACTGGTCGTACTCCTGATCGGCCCCCGTATCGGGACCGCTCGGACGGCGACCGACGGCGTGCAGGTCACGCCGAGCAGCGGGACGATCGACGTTCCGCCGTACGCCCAGGCCCAGACGCAAGTGTTCTCCGTGAAGAACACCGGGAGTCGGACCGTCGATTTCTCGATCCAGGCGGGGGCCTGTCAGCCGTTCGAGCTAAACTGCGCGTGGTCGACGTTCTCGCTCAACGGCGTGGGGCCGAACCAGTCCGTGCCGCTCACGGTGACTTTCACGTCTGGCGCGCCCGGTTGGAGCGGCACGATCTCGTTCGTCGCGAAGGTGAACGACAACCAGAGTGTCGCGGCTGGCGCGACCATCACCGTTCGGGTGCCGAGTCAGGCTCGGGTCGAAACGAAATCCCTCAATCCGGGGACGACACTCGAGCGCTCCCGGTGCGTTTCGTTCGGCATGGCCACCAACTCGGCGTACGAGTGCGGGGACCTCGTGATCGCCAACCCGCTCCCATCACTTCGGGTGCGCGGCGACGACCGCACGCCGGTACTGCTTTACACCAGCACGCACGCCGAGCCGCGCCCGGTCGTCCTCGCCAACGTCTCGGCGCCGGCAGCGGGCGCGACGAACGTGAAGGTGGCGCTGAGCGTCCGGCGCGGCGGCAGCGACGTGCAGGTCGTGGCGCCCACCGCGGTCGCGAATATCCCTGGCGACTCGACGCGTCGGATAGGACTCACCTACGACGCGTCGAGCGACACGACCGGCGTCTACCCTTACACATTCACGGTAACGATGACGGTCGCGGGAGCGCCTCAAACGCTCACCGCGTCCGACACACTGGTGGTGGTGAATCGGAAGGCGAGCGCGTTCGGCGCCGGCTGGTGGCTCGCCGGGTATGAGCGGCTCGTTAGGCTCCCGGGCGGAGGGTTTCTATGGGTCGGCGGCGACGGGAGCACTCGCCGGTACGTGCGGGACACCACGCGGGCGGGCGAGGCCTACGGCGCCGCTGGCTACGATCGGCCCGACTCGCTCGTGCTCGAAGGGACGAGTTACGTGCGGAAGCTCCGGCACGGGGCCCGTGTGGTGTTCGACGCGAATGGGCGACACGTCGCGACCAAAGACCCGCTCGGTTTCGCGACCACGTTCGACAACGACCCGGCGAGCGGGCGGCTGCGGGCGATCACGCACCCCGGCGGGTCGCAGCACCAGTTCTTCTACAGCGGATCCACGCCGCTCCTCGATTCCGCGACCGCCCCCGCGCCAAATACCGGAGGAACGCGGCGCAAGGTAGCGCTCATCCACGCCCAGCGCGGGAAGGTGACGCGCATAACGGACCCGG
>Ga0070681_10005316_pt1 | contig 12427 bp, 12 predicted proteins | sample KBSC83BmetaG_FD_65650 | JGI IMG/M metagenome (GOLD analysis project Ga0070681, IMG submission 65650) | Corn rhizosphere microbial communities from Kellogg Biological Station, Michigan, USA - KBS C8-3B metaG | ecosystem: Host-associated > Plants > Roots > Rhizosphere | place: USA: Michigan...
CGCGCCGCGACCGCGGAATATGAGCGTCTTTCGACCGAAGTTTTTCCCGATCTGCGTCTCGGGCTGCTCCATGGCCGCATGAAGCCGGTCGAAAAAGACGCGATGATGACCGCCTTTCGCGAGCGCGAGATCGATATCCTCGTCTCCACCTCGGTCGTCGAGGTCGGTATCGACATCCCGAACGCAACCGTCATGCTGATCGAGGGAGCCGAGCGCTTCGGTCTCTCGCAACTCCATCAATTTCGCGGTCGGGTCGGACGCGGTGCTGCACGGTCGTATTGCATACTTATCGCGGGTGAGAGCAGCGAGACTGCCAACCAGCGGCTCGATGCGCTCGTGCAGACGCAGGACGGCTTTCGGCTGTCGGAAATCGATCTCGAACTGCGTGGCCCTGGGGAGTTCTTCGGCAAACGCCAGAGCGGCCTGCCCGACCTGAAACTCGCCTCACTGGGCGATCTCGGCACGCTGCAACGGGCGCGCGACGAAGCGCATCGCATTTTGAACGCCGATCCGCACCTGAGTGCGGAACACAACCGATTGCTGCGCGCCCAGGTCGAACGCTTCTGGGCCAATGGCGCGGGCGATCTCAGCTAACATCGCCCAACCGGCAAAGAAAGGCACACTGTGATCCGTTGCCTCGTAGAAGACAATTTAACGACCGCACTCATCGCCGAGCCGATCCGTCAGGGCTGGCTCGAATCGGCTGAGGGGCCGGAACTCGTGCCAGCACTAACAGCCGAAGCGGTCGCACAGGCGAACGAGATGGCGTTGATCGGCAGTGTCGATGCCTGCCTGCTGGCCGATCGCTACACGATCATCACCGATATTGGTGTCGCTTCGCGGCACAACGGCGCGGTCGCGCTGCGCACTGCGGTCCGTCCCGATGAGTTGAACGAGGTCAGCGTCGCGCTTGACGGCGTCTCACGGACGGCCGAGGCGATCGCCCGTGCAACCGTTGCACGCTTTTTCGGCGTTTCCGTGAGCGGCTGGTCGCGAGGGTCGTCATCGAGCGAGGCGCTCGTGCTCGAGAACAATGATGCGTTCATCGAGGAGCCCGAGCCTGCCGTCGTCAACGATCTGGTACGCGCGTGGTTCATCATGTCCGGCTTGCCGGTCGCGACTCATGTGGTTGTCGTGCCGAACGAGTTGCTGGCGAATGACCCCGAATCGGTCATGAGTGTCGTTGATCAACTCAAATCCGCCGCGGCGACCGGCGTCGAGCGCCGGCGCGAGATCCGACGCAACCTGCACGAGCATTTCCCCGGCGACCGCGATCGGCTCGTCGCCTTCCACACTGAACAGACACTCTCGCTCACTAAGACAGTGCGCAAAGGGTGGCTCGATCTCCTGCGGCGGGTCGGCCACGCCATGGGCCTGCCGGCTCCCGACGCGTTGACATTTCACACCTTCGGGGAGAGCGAGTAGCCGGGTTTACTCTTCTTCGTCGAGCGTCGCTCGATATTGCTTGCCCATGATCGCGTAGTCATCGGCGCCGAGATGGTGCAGGAGTTCGGCATCAAGCTGCGGAATCCAACGATCGGTGAAGAGATCGGCGTCGGCCGAGACGGCCAGCACCTGACCGATGAAGAGGTCGTGGTCGCTGAGCGTCAATCGCTGCACAACACCGCACTCGATGTGCGCCGCGCATTCGTCGATAAGGGGCACATCGATTTCGAGCGCGTCGTTGGGCGTCAGATGCGCGCTCTCGAACTTATCGCGCTCACGACCCGATTCCATACCGCAGCGATGCACCGCCGAGAGCAGTTCGACGGTTGGGATGTTGAGGGCGAAATGCTCGCCGCGACTAATGAACTCATGCGTCAGGCGAGCCGGGTGAATGGCAACGCCGATCAGCATAGGATTCGTGCCGAGCGGCATGTGCCAGGCGAGCGTCATCACGTTCGGCTGGGCTCGATAGAGCGAGGTGAGGAGCGCTAGCGGCGCTGGCTGCAGCAGGCGTGTCGCCATGTGCGGATCGAGTGGTCGTTTGTTCGCCATTCACCCTCCAGCGCTCAAGATTGGTCAGCCGACTCTGGGCGCTTGTCTCGGCAATCCGGCAACGTCGAACAGTAGACGTCATAGAAGCGCCGGGCAATACGCGCCTGGGTGAACTCACGCAACACGCGATCCCGCGCGCGTTTGCCCAGCCGTTCGCGACGCTCATCATCGCGCAACAGCTCATCGAGCTGGTTGGCGAGTCCGTCGATATCGCCCTCGGCGAAGATGATACCGGTCTGCCCGATGACGTTCGGTATTTCACCCGAGTCTGAGCCGATGACTGGCACCTCGCAGGCCATCGCCTCGACGATGACGCGCCCGAACTGCTCTTTCCAGTTTGGTTGCGTCTTCGAAGGGACGACCAGCACATCGAACTCGTTATACGTCTTCGGCATCGAAGCGGCCGCGATGGCGCCGCGAAAGAGGACGCGATCACGCACACCGAGGTTCGCCGCCTGCATTTCGAGTCGCGTGCGCTCGCTGCCGTTCCCGACGATCTGCAAGCGGGCGCGCGTCTGCATGCGCGCGAAGGCGGCGATCAGATCGGCGACGCCCTTCTCCGGCACCAGCCGCCCGACGAAGCCGATCACCGGCACGTCGTCGTTCGGATCGGTGAGCGGTCGGTAAAAGTTGGGATCGACGCCGAACTGCGGAATCACCTCCAGCGGCCCGCGGTACTTCTTACGCCGCAAAACGTCAGCCGCCTCGTGATTCCCGGCAACCGCAGCGGCGGCCAGCCGGTAGTTGATCTTCTCGAAGACGCTGAAGGGCGGCGGGTAGTTCCGATCGAGGTTCTGCCAGCTGAAGAACACGACGCGCGAGTGATGAATCCGGCCGAGAAGCGACGCGTGCAGCGTCACGAAGTTAAAAGGCTCCTCATCAATATGAAAAACATCCGGTTTGAAATGGCGCACGATCCGCCCGAGGTTGGGATAGTAGTGGACGTGATGATGCCCGTTGAAACGCATCGGCGACTCAACGAGGCGGTAGCCGACGGTGTGCAGCCGCTCTAAACGCTGCACCCCGACGCGCGCTTCGTGCCAGTGTGGCGGCACGACCACGAGCAGTTCAACGCCCGGAATACGCGCCAATTCTTCGAGCTTACGTTGATAGACGCCCACCACGAGCGCCTTCGAGAGCATCAGAATTTTCACGGTTTCTCACAATAAGTTGGTTGCGATCGGTCGCAGACCGCTGGCGTCCCAGTACGCTTCCCGAGTCTGTTGCGCGGTGCGCGCCCAGCTAAAGCGCGATGCCTGTTTGAGCGCCCGCGCTTTGAAATCGCGATGCCGCTGCTCGTCCGTCAAGAGTGAAACGATCGCCGCTGCCATTCGGTCCGCGCTCGGTTCGACGACCAGACCCCCGTCACCGACGACTTCGGGCAAGCTGGAGCGATCGGAGGAGATCACCGGCAGCCCGCAGGCCATCGCTTCCAACGGCGTGAAGCCGAACCCTTCATAGAGCGACGGATAAACGTATAGCTTCGCGATGCGATAGAGCAAAAGCTTATCTGCTTCGGAGATCCGCCCAGGTAGGATCACCTGTCGTTCGAGTCCCCACTTCTGAATGATCGGCTCCAGGGGCGGATAGAGCGTGGCGTTATCGGTATGCGCGCTGCCGCCGATCACCACGCGGGTAGCGGCATTGAGGCTCGCCCGCGCCTTGCCGAACGCTTCGACCAGCGATGCCAGGTTCTTGCGTACGTCCAGGCCGCCGACGTTGAAGATAATGTCGCCCGGCAGTCCGAGCCGCTGGCGAATCTCCGCTTCGGCGACCGGATCGGGCGCGGGGTGAAATTGCTCACTCACTGCCAGTGGTATCGAGCGCACCTTCTTCGCACTCACACCGAGCAGACGCACGATATCGTCGCGCGAACATTCGGAATCAGTCAGAATCAGCGTCGCCCGGCGCGCGGCCGGCAGCACGACTCGCAGGTAGAGCCGCATCGCGGTCGAGCCGCCGTACTCAGGATAGATCAGTGGGATGACATCGTGAATGGTTACGACCGTGCGCCGGCGGTTGGCTCGTGGTGCCGACATGTAGGGAATGTGAAGCACGTTGGGCCGGGCGCGACGCTGCCCGCGTAGCACACCAAATTGTTCCCACCAGAGCTTGCGCGCCTTCGCCGAACGCGCGAACAGAGGGAAGCGAACACTGATCGACACCCCACCTCTCTCGTCAGTCACGCCCGCTGGACGAAGGAGGATCGTTTCGACTCCATCGACCGGACGAGCGAGCTCGTTCCAGAGGTGAAGGGTGTATTGTCCGCTCCCGGTAGCTGGCTGGGAAAGGTAAAAACCGTCGAGGCCGACGCGAAGCGCAGGTGAGTTCATGTCGTACGGATTATAGCAAAGGGTGACAGCGTTGATATACTTGGGGCAGGTAGCGAACTGCTCTGATGTATGGCGCGGCATAGGGCGTTAGCATCGCCGCCAAACCGCTCTACCGCCAAACGATTGAGTCGCTGCCGATAACATCAGACGGAATTAGGAGATAAACGATGGCCAAAGCCACCACCATTAGCGATGCCACCTTCGAAGAAGAGGTCATCAATTCGAGCGTTCCGGTTCTTGTTGATTTCTGGGCCGAATGGTGCGGACCATGTCGGATGGTCGCGCCAATCCTCGATGAGATCGCTGCCGAGAAGGGCAGCAAGATGAAGCTCGTCAAGTTGAATGTCGATGAAAACGTACGCACTGCCGCCTCGCTCGGCATCGTCAGCATCCCAACCATGATGCTCTACAAGGACGGCGCACCGGTCGAGCGCATCATCGGCGCCCAGCCGAAGCAGCGCCTGCTACAGCAGATTGAGAAGCACCTCAACTAGGCATCGCCGATCGCTTCTTCCGAATAGCGCACACAGCCCGGAGCGCTCTGCTCCGGGCTTTCGCTTGCCCCTTCTCGACGCTCCCCACGAACCCAACGCGGCTTCCCGTTTTACCGTAGGGGAGCAACCCGTGTGCTCCCGCGGTCGCCGCTGTGCCGGCCGACCGCCCCGTGGTTTCCCAGGATCACGCGCGCATCGGCTACGCGAACACCCAACGATGGGTGGCTTTCGCGTAGACATTGGTGGCGCTCGAACGCCTGGGCAGTCGCCTGCACGGCGACCGCGGGAGGACACAGGTTCCTCCCCTACGGAAACGGAAGACGAGAGGAGGTACCGTCTCCAAAACATATCCGCCGCCCGGCCTGGCTCCGGACGGCGGATATGTTGAAGGAGTGATGGAACTTGGAGTGCGTTCGAATGGCGCGGAAGAGAATGAAGCAAGATTGAGCGCCGATCCAATAAGAGCAATTGGCGTGCCAGAAAAACGGTAAGCTCACGCAGGAACGCGTTTGAATCGCACCAAGCTTCCGACCCGCAGCACGGCGCTGGCCAGCCCGGCGAGAAATGCTGTTCGTCCTCGCCGGTAGGCTGATTGGTCGACGGCAATGACGGTCGTCCGATGGTCATCGAGCGAGACCATATCGCGATACGCGTAGGTGTCACGGTTAAGGTCGAAGGTCATGACCGCGTGACCGGCGATGGAGCCGTGCGGGTCGTTCGGGTCATAAACCGAGACATCGGCTCGCTCCGCTATCGTTTGCCGGAAAGCGTACGGCACGACGGTATGTCCTTCGCGCTGCAGCGCGCTGACGATGTCACGCCGCCATGGTTTTGGTACATCGATGTCGAAGCAGCGCCGAGTCTCGCCGGTACGCAGGAGATCGCTCTTAAACGCGTCGAAGGCGCGTTTGGGGCTGGGCGCGAGGAACCAGGGCACCGAGGCCAGCAAGGCGCGATCGGTCAACTGGCGGCCATGCCAGAGCAGGACCAGATCGAGGTCTGGGCCGTTGCTCAGCCCACCGAAACTCCGCTCCAACGCAGCACGCGCCATGCCGGTGCAGAGCCCGCCACCATAGCCATGCAAATTGCCGCCGATGAAGACGATCGACCGATAGAGGCCATCAAAGAGCGCCGTTGGAAAGAACGCAGATTGGTACGTCCGCTGAAAGATCTCCGCCCGCGGTGTGACGACGCCCCAGCCAGAGACGCTGTTCGTTTCGGCAAACCCATCGCGGGCTGGATCAAACTGGCTCGTGCCATGAATTTCCACCGGCAACGTCTGGTGGGTCGTTTGCTGCGACTGGCCACCAGCGAGCGCTGTCACGGCGATGCGCGGCGACAGCCCATCGGGTGCCTCGCGCGGGGCGACAGTCCAGACGAGCTGGCTCACGCCGGATGGACATGGTCGCCAGCGCGGGCGATCGAGCACCCAGGTAGCGGGCAGGTCCAGCTTCACGGCATCGAGCGACGGAAGCATCGCCCGCCAGCCCGAGATGTCGACGTTGAGTTGGAACGAGGTCGGGGAATAGCGAAATGCCGACGCCTGCTCGTTGGTCCAGAGCAGATGATCGAGAGTTGAACCGTCAATCGATCGGATGGTGATCAACTCGCGCAGGCGCGGGTCCGCGTCAATCTTCGCGAGGTCGGCTCGGGAGGTTGCCGCTGCCGGTGGTGGTCGCTTCGGTGAGAACATCGATCTCACGGCGTAGATCTTCCAGATCGGAGAACGACAGATAGACCGAGGCGAAACGGATATAGGCGACTTCATCGATCTGGCGCAACTCGCGTAACGCGATCTCGCCGATCGCCGTGCTCGGCACCTCGACGGTGCCGAGTTCAAGGAGCCGCGCCTCGACGGTGGCAACGATGCGGTCGATCTCTTCCTGCGAAACCGGTCGCTTCGTCAGCGCGATGCGCAACTTGTCACGCAGCTTACGCGGATCGAAATCCTCACGTCGCCCGTCACGCTTCACGACAACCAGCGCACCGGATTCGACCCGTTCGTAGGTCGTAAAACGCCGGCCGCAGTTGACGCACTCGCGCCGCCGGCGAATTCCGGTGCCGTTGCTCAACTCGCGCGAATCGACGACGCGCGACTCGCGCTCCTGGCAAAAGGGACAACGCATCAGACCGACACGCGCCCTATCGCTCGCGCAGGAAGCGGAGGATCGCCGGCTCCGACCACTCGTCATCCGGTGCGACCGGAATGCGCGACGGCGCCGCTTGCCCTGGCTGGGCGTTTCCAGCCGATTCCGGCTGCGAGCGGAAGCGACGTTCCGGACGGCCCGGCCGTCGCTGTGCTGCTCCACCCTGGAAGCCGGTCGCGATGAGAGTAATCTGTACGTCACGGCCCATGGCGTCGTCGGTCGTCGCGCCGAAAATGATCTCGGCGTCGTCATCGGCTGCCTGGCGAATCACTTCAGCCGCCTCGGTGATCTCGGTTAGCGACAGATCCTGCCCACCGATGATGTTGTAAAGTACGCCGACCGCGCCATCGATGCTCATTTCGAGCAGCGGGCTCTCAATCGCCATGCGGGCGGCATCGACACAACGTGACTCGCCGGTGCCACGACCGATCGCCATCAAAGCCGAACCTGCATCGCGCATGATCGTCTTTACGTCGGCGAAGTCGAGGTTGATCAGGCCCGGTTTCGTAATGAGATCGGAGATGCCCTGAATACCTTGCCGCAGCACGTCGTCGGCCAGACGGAACGCTTCCGCGAACGGTGTCTTCGGATCGACGAGCGAAATGAGCCGCTGGTTCGGAATGGTGATCAGGGCGTCGACATGCTCCTTGAGCGCCGCCACCCCCTCGTCCGCCACCCGACGTCTCTTGGCGCCCTCGAAATCGAAGGGTCGCGTAACAACGCCAACGGTTAACGCACCCGATTCACGCGCGAGCCGCGCGACGATCGGCGAAGCGCCGGTGCCGGTGCCACCGCCCATACCGGCGGTAATGAAGACCATATCGGCACCGCGAATGACCTCGGTCAGATCTTCGATGCTCTCCTCAGCAGCGCGTTCGCCGATTTCCGGCCGACCACCGGCGCCCAGACCCTTGGTCAACTTGTCGCCGATGCGTACGGTCACCGGACTGAGCTGGGAAACGAGCGACTGCGCGTCGGTATTTACCGCGATGAACTCGACGCCATCGACGCCGGCCGCGATCATTCGATTGACGGCATTTCCGCCGCCACCGCCAACGCCAACGACCTTGATGCGCGCGAACGAATTGACGTAGCCATCTTCGTGAACGTCAAACATGTACGTAGCCTCCCCACGGCCCGGTAATTTGCTTCATTCGATCTGCCTATCTCGCTCCCCGAACCAGAAGGTGTAACGAAAGTATGCACTACCCAAACCAATAGTCGCAAAGCGCGTCGATTCTGCCATTCATGGCGCATGATCCGCTGGCACGAACTCACGTAACCAACGGCCGATCACTGGTCCAATTCCTCGACGCTCATCGCGCTCGCCCGAGCCGAAATCTGGGTCATTTATCATCGGCGGAGCGAGCAATTCATCCGCATTCGAATTGACGTGCCGTTGCAGTGGGATCAAGCCGCGCGCGGCGAGCGGCTCAGCGCGATTCACACCGATTGTTGCCCGCTCGGCGACCGCAACTCGAGCGGGTACGCCAGTGACACGAGTGGCCGTCTCTGCCAGCAAAGGTAGCGTTCGCGCGCTGTCGGCGATGACCAACCCGGAACGGAACTGCCAAATCGGCCCGAGCGCCTCTAATCGCGCACGGATGGCACGCATGAGGCTCAAGCCCCAAGCCGAAACGATCGTCCGGACACGCTGTACGAGCGGGTCCGAATCTTTACATTCGAGCATCCGCCCTAGGTCGATCCGTTGGACTAAATCGAGCGATATACCGCACGCGGTCGCCAACTTGGCGTTGAGTCGCGCTGTCCCGAGCGGAATAGTGAACAGATCGTCCAACTCTCCGTCACGATAGGCGACAACTTCGGTCATCTCGTTGCTGACGCAGAGGGCCACAGCGCCGCGATTGCGTTCCATCGGCGATAAGGCAGCCTCCGCCAGCGCTACCGCACGCGGCACAATCAGGCCCGGAGCAAAGCCGATATCGTCGAGCAGCCCCGAGATCGAATCCACACAACGCGGTTCCGCGATCCAATTCATGACGTCAGCCGCGAGCGAACGTACAGGCAGGCCAAGCGGCGCTTCGGGAAACGTTTTTCCGTCGCAAACGAAACCACGCGCGGCTGAGCAGAGAACCGGCCCACCATGCCCAGCATTGAAAAGCGCGCGCTGGCGCACCATCTCGACCATCTCATCATCGACAACGGCGGGTTCGGCGAAGCGACATTCGCCGCGCGACGGTAGCGCTTGATAAGCATTACCGGGTACCGTGAACGCAACCAAGCGCAGGTTACCGCCCGATTCAAGTCGCAGCCATTCACCGATTTCTCGCAACGCGCGGTGTCGCTCGATATCGCTCTCAGCCGCGAATGAACGACTGCCGTGAACCCGCGCATCCGAATCGCCATGCGACGAGCCGATCGCCGCGATGACGTCGCGGTCGTTGATGTCGATCCCGGCAAACCAGTCGCACAGCCGCATTTCACTGCCTTTTCCATCAGTCGAACGGATGAGAGGTGGTGCCGAATCGCCAGTTAAAGCTCGTGTCAAGTATAGCACAGCCTATCCTGACACACTGTACGTTCGCACGCAGGCGTGTTCGAACACCTCTTGTGTTTGGCGAAGTCGCGCCATTACTGATAATACGGTCGATCTGGCTGGCGGACATCGAGCCGCGTCCACTGATCAGGCAGCTTCAGCACTGATTGCAGCACACTGACTTTCAGTGGGATCTTGTCGCCGTCACCGAGCACGACGGTTCTACCGTCATGCAACTGCGCGGTCAGCCCACTGGACGGATCGTAGCCAAGTTGGGCCAGCCCGGAACCCATCTTTTCGTGTACGTACAGCGCTGCCTGCACGATACCGGTCGTCACCCTGGTACCTGGCGTCGGGCCGTCGCCGCTCGTCTGAACGAGCAACGGTAGCGATGGATCATCGGCGATCGCGATCACATCGCCGCGATCATCGACGAGCGCCACCTGATTTCCGGTGTGCCAGGCAAGAACGGGCACTCGCTCACTCAGCCGGATGACGACTTTATCCGGAAATTCAGTCGTCACCTTAACCGAGGCCACCGCTGGATGGGTTGCGACGCGCTGCGCGATCGTCCTGGAATCGATGGAAAAGATTGACTGCCCCATCGCACCACTGAGCTCGGTGATCGAGTCGGCATAGGCGACCTTGTTTCCCTGGACAACGACAACCTTGACCGGGAAATCGCCCGAAAAGAGGAAGCCGAAGACGAGCACCGCCAGTCCGACGCTGAGCAAGAAGGCGGGCAAGCGCCCGCTGCGCGAGCCGTCGCGGATGAAGGTGCCGATACGCGAGCGGCGACGCTTACGCCGCTCAGGAGCGGAAGCAGCCGGCCTGCGCGCGCTCATCCCGGCCATCCTTGCCGTTCGCCATGCCGCTCAATCGCCAGCTCCACCAGCCGGGTCACCAGATCCTGGAACGAGAGTCCGCTTGCCTCCCAGAGCAGCGGATACATGCTCGCCTGCGTGAAACCGGGAATCGTGTTGATCTCGTTCAAGTAAACATGGTTCGTCGCACGCTCCATGAAGAAGTCGACGCGTGCCAGGCCGGCGGCGTCGATCGCCTTAAACGCGCTGGCCGCGATGCCGCGCATCTCTTCCATCACGCTGGCATCGATCGGAGCCGGGATAATCAACTCGGAGCGGTCGTCGACATACTTGGCGTCAAAATCGTAAAACTCGTTGATCGAAACAACCTCACCGGCCACCGAGGTCACGGGATCGTCGTTTCCGAGCACGCTCACTTCGAACTCGCGCGCGTCCAGCCCACGTTCGATGACGATCTTACGGTCGTAGCGCGCCGCCTCATCCATGGCGGTGGCCAGTTCTCCGGCATGATGCACTTTATCGATGCCGAGACTCGAGCCAAGATTGGCCGGTTTCGTGAAGCAGGGATAGCCGATTTCGCGCTCAACCCGCGCCGCGATCGCGTCCGGGTCGCGCTTCCAATCGCGGCGCAAGACGAAAATCCACGGCGCGATCGGCAGCCCGGCGCGCTCGAAGAGCTGCTTCGATGTGATCTTGTCCATCCCGACGGCCGATGCCAGCACACCAGAGCCGACGTACGGCACGTTTGCCAGTTCCAGCATCCCCTGCACGGTGCCGTCCTCGCCCCAGGGGCCGTGCAGCACCGGAAAGAGCACGTCGATATCTTGCGCCCAGCCCGATGAGCGTACATCCAATGTCGGAGTCTCCTGCCGCGCGGGGAGCGATGATCCGGCGAGATGCTCCGAGTCCGGATTCGCCAGCGGCAGTTGCGAGTAACCGGCGAGCTGCAGGAGCGGATTGCCACCGCTGACCCAGCGCCCATCGCGGGTGATGCCGACCGGCACGATCTCGAACTTCTCGCGATCGATGGCGTTCATGATCGCCTCCGCCGAGCGCAGTGACACATCGTGCTCGGCAGAACGGCCGCCGAAGATCATTCCAACGCGTATCTTCCTCGGCATCCCCTATGCTCCAATCTCTTCTCGCCCGCCAGATGATGCCTCGTCGTCTTTCTTGGTCTCCCCTCTCTCGCGCCGCGCGGGAGAGGGGTCGGGGGTGAGGGCGGCTCCGGGCGTGAGGGCGTCCGCCGCCTTCAAACTCACCTTCCAGACATCGCCTGCACCGGTTACCAGTATCAGATCACCGGGCCGCGCCGCCGCGACCGCAAGTTCCGCCGTCACATCGAGCGACGTGCCAATCTCGACCGGAATGGTGTCGATCAGTTCGCCGATCGCCTCCGACGAGACACCCATATCGTCCGACTCGCGCGCGGCATAGATCGGCGCCAGCACGACGTGATCGGCGAGCGAGAGCGCCGAGGCAAACTCGGACAGGAGCGCCAACGTGCGGCTGTAGGTGTGCGGCTGAAAGACGACGATGATTTTCGCCGCCGGATAGCGCTCGCGCGCCGCGCCGATCGTGGCGCGAATCTCGGTCGGATGATGCGCGTAGTCTTCGACAATGGTGATATCACCTGCTACGGCCTTCAGTTCGAAGCGTCGCCCGACGCCATCGAATTGCTCCAGACCGGGCAGCAGGCTTGAAGGATCGACTCCGACCGCCGCGGCTGCCGCGAGACAGGCCGCCGCGTTGAGTCGATTGTGTAATCCCGGCATGCGCAAACGCGTACGGATGACGTTGCCGTCCGGCATGCGGAAATGATCGCGACCGGCAACGCGTTCGATCTGCCAATCCGCGCGATCTGAAACACCGAACGTCACGACCTGTTCCGGCAGCGACGAGTGTCGCGCCAGCAGTATGCGACAGCCCGGATCGTCGGCCGAGACGACCAGCGTGCCGCCCGGCTTGATACCGTCGACGAATGCATCGAAGGCTTCTTCGACATCCTCCAGCGTTGGAAAGATATCGGGGTGATCGTGCTCAATGTTCGTGATTATCGCGACGTCCGGCTAGAGCCAGAGGAAGCTCCGGTCATATTCGTCCGCTTCTGCCACAAAGACCGGTCCATCCCCGC
>Ga0070681_10005318_pt1 | contig 12427 bp, 8 predicted proteins | sample KBSC83BmetaG_FD_65650 | JGI IMG/M metagenome (GOLD analysis project Ga0070681, IMG submission 65650) | Corn rhizosphere microbial communities from Kellogg Biological Station, Michigan, USA - KBS C8-3B metaG | ecosystem: Host-associated > Plants > Roots > Rhizosphere | place: USA: Michigan...
CCGGAGTCGCAGCGGAAGGCGGTGTGCCGCTGGCTATAATGCCGGCTTGAATTATGAGGACACCCACCACCGCAAGTGCCGCACCGACGAGCGGTCTGGAAAGGTGCCACAGGTTGAAACCGGGATCCCAGTCGCCGGCGTGCTCGACGATGCCCGTGAGCGAGATAAGAACCGCTCCGAGCGCGCCGAACCAGACCACGCCAATGGGGATGGAGCCGAGGAGCACAAGTTGGTGCGGCCAGGACCCTAGAAAATAGACCACTGCGCCACCGGCGAGCGCGAGTAGCCAGAAAATCTGAACAACGAAGATGTTGGATCGGCTCAGAGTCCAGTTAGGCATATAGTGCAGTTCCTCCGGTTGACTTCGAGTGAGTGGCGACCAGGCCACGAAGGGCTGGATTTAACGAGTGTGCAAGCAAGTCGGCTCAGGAGGTTCAGCCCATTGCAAGAAAGCGAACGGAAGATATTTCAAAGGCTAAGTGAAGTCAAATTTTTTCGTGAGTTATGTTGTTGCTGCGGACAAGGCGATCGCGGCTTAGTGCATCAAGAAGTACGACGTCTCTCCCGGCGCGACGGCAAAATCTTTGTCGTAAGTGCGAGCGGCAAATCGCCGTGCTCAAGCCGAGGCGCATGTGAAATCCTCGCGACAATGATCTGACGAAGAGGTTTGGGCCACATCTATGATCGCCGGTAACGATCTTTACGTCCCTTACACGCGTACGTTGTACTCGTGTAGCCGCCACGAATTAACCCGCCTCGGGGTCTAAATCGAACCGTGCTAATCCGTGGCTACAAAACCGATGGTTTAGCGCTGCTTTAGCCGTTTCGGAAGAGCAACATCGTTTTGTGCTACCGAATCGGCTATTGCTGGTGGCGGAGCGAGAACTCCAAAGTGCGAGTTCTCAATTTTCTTTGAACAATCGGTCAGTAGGAGTTGCAATTCACTATTGACCATGTTGCCGCCGCTGGACCACGTAACTATCAGTCCCACCCGTATCTCGACATCGGTGCCAGTAGTTCGCCTGATGTCCTGCACCACTCCCGTGGCAGTACAGACCAATCCATCTCCGCGTGGATCGTTTGCAGAGACAGCGATGGATTTAAAGTTAGCGTTCAGTACGTCTCCTTTGCTCAGTCTGCCCAAACCGGTCGGTGACTCAAAGACCACCAGCGCTGGCGTTTCTGGCGCACTGACCACCATTGCCGAACCGGGATTTGGTTTTGGAGCTTCCACTACACTTACGTGAGTTTCGGTTGACAAACGACTTGGCCGATCACCCGTCGCCAGATTCCCCGCCGGAGCTATGACTTGAATCGTACCTGAACTTCGGTCTCTGTTTTCGTTGATCGGCACTGACGTGGGAGACGCGTGTCGTATCAACGTTATCATCTGAGCGGTATCCACCAGGACCTCGACGTGAAAAACTTCATGCAGGACTATCTCTTCAGCGGGTAAACGAGCAACTGTCTTCGTATGCTCGTTCCGGTTCGGCTTACTGGGATGAAACGTTTGACCGTTTCTCGTCCCAAGCCGCGCCGTTGCCTTACCGTCCGGCGAAACGGCGCGAGAGGATGAATCCCAGAGATGCTGGTAGAAGTGCAAAAAATTCGCGCTATCACGTATGGAATTGGCGTCAGGAACTAACGCTTGCGCCATACTCGAAACAGGCGAGTGTTTACCAGAGGCATTGTCCGGCGATCCGGCATTCGCAGCCGGCAGCGACACGATCAACCCTTCCGGTGACACGAGCCACATGTCATCCAGCTTCTGGTCCAGACCCATTCCATGGTTAAACACGAACGCGACGCAATCCAAGTGGGCCCCCGCGGAAGCTTCGGCTGATGCTGATGCTGTCGTCGTGACAACCGCCGTTCCGTCTGAACTCGCAATTGGGAGAATTCCCAGCAACAGCATCACTATCAGCATCACAGCAACAAAGCCGTGGACGGCGACCTGTTGTGGCCAAATAAAACGCCATGCCGGTTTGAGCCAGCCGAATGCAAACAGGAACGCGGTCACTGATAGCACCAGCGTGAGCAACGCCCTGAACGAGAAGATGTTGATGGTGAAGAACGGAGCGAGTTGCAGCAGACCTATTATGCAGGCGACTATAGCTACCGTCGCCCACGCCGGCCACAACTGATCGCAGCGTTCCCGCAATCGTTTCAGGATCTCAACTAGCGCCTCAAACCATGTGGTCCTGGTTTGATAGCGGACGACCAGACTTGCTCCAGTCAAATTGCCTGTCTCATCCATACTCGGTTCGACGATCAAGCTGACCTTCTGCCGTCCTTCGAGTTCAAGTTCGGAATGCCAGGCGATGCCACGGGAAATCTGGGTCTGGGGTAAGGCAAGATTTGACACGAGTACGCGTCTACCATTCTGGATTGCAAAGACCTGAACATACTTGGCGATGGCGGAGAGCGGAAAATGACGAAGGGTGTTCGAGATGGCTGCAAATGGTTTGGACATCAGCTTGCCATCCACCACAACTTCGAGTTCGGGATGTTTGAGCCGGCGCCGAAATTCGACGCGCGCTACATACTCATCGATGATTTTGTTGATTTCAGATTGTTTGTTGGCTTCGGACTCCTCGAAGGGAGGAGTCCCGTGGTTGCCGCCGTGACCGTTGCCGGTGATCACGCGGTTAAGGACGGGTCCTTTCGCTTTTTTTTTCATATCTTCGTACCCCAGACTTTCGATTAGATTTTTCACACTGCAAGGAATAACAACCGCACGGATGCGGCATTGTTCGAGCGCATTCTCTTCATCGAAGTTATGCCCTTTGGACATTAACTCGGGGATTGGTTTGGACGGATTGAAGGGAGTTGAGAAAAACGGTTCACCCAGTAACTGAGCACACAGCTCCAAAAAACGGTAATTCGTCTCAGCCTCTTGTTCTGAAATGGCTACCGTCTGAATGCTTTTTCCGGATGGCGATAACTTGAAGAAGGCAGATGTGGCAAAACGTTTCTTTAGGTCGGCTTTTATGTCAGCACTCTTCTCGTAGAATTTGTTTTCGCCTTTGTGCGAGGCGCTATGTTGAGTCACAATCTCGAACGCCTCATGCGCCTCACGCTGTAGATAGTCGTGTTGGACCATCATGGTGGCGACTATCGCCGACAATGTGTTCGGAAAACTTTGAACCAGCACTTCGAGAGAGTATCGATCCAGGCAAGCTTGCGGTGGAAGAGTCATTTGCTTCGATCGAAGGCTTCTCAATTCTTCTTCCTCGTTCAACTCCACCACCTGGGCCAGTGCCTGCAGGTCCAACATTCCTTTCGCCGGTGTGTTGCGGCGCCGCGTTGCATCCGGGTTCTGCCGAAAGTGATCCCTGCGATTCTTTTCCTTGCCATTCTCGTTCTGATGATCGACCAGAGCTGTTTCCAGTGTCTGGTTGACTGTTTCTCTGACCTTGTCCTTGTCAGGTGCATTCAGACGACAACTTAAGTCATACAAAACAGAGATTCTCTGAGTAAACGGCGTAGCTTGAGGTTTCTCCATGTGCTGCCCCCTGGTCTAATACTCATGTAAAAATTAGAAACTAGAGTTCAAACACGCTGCGATAGAACAATAAAGACTGGTACGAAGGCGCCTGAGGGAGATTTGCGGCTAATTATCAAAGACCAAAGGCAGGAATTAGCAGTTTAAGTTACGGGGTGCTAAAGAAAAATCCCCTTATGGATGAAAGTTACCGAGATAACGGGAGGTTCGATCAGGCGATTAAGTGATCATCCACGCCTGTTATCTTAAAAATTAGATGCAGCAAAACAGCAGATGGGTTGACGAACAGTTTTGCAGTTAACAAATCCGCGGAATGGGTGGGATTCGTTTCTCACAACCAAGTTTGAGAATAGGACAGCGGGGAGTGTTCTGTCCTATTCTTCGTGGCTGTAAATTCAGGAATAAACAAAGCGGGTGAGCAACACCACCCAGAGTGGTTGCGCAACCGCAATCACGATCATCAACACTGCAAAAGTCAGATCCCTAACGGTTCGTAACGTTCCTACTATGACGTCGGCTCTCTCAACGTTGTAATCATTCGCAGCGACAACTGCGAGCTCATAGTCCAACTTGTAAATCTGTTCAGACATCGTTCCCCTTCTTTCTGTTACTCGCTTGACTTCGTCTCGGGTCCGACCAGCAGTTGCCGGTGCCACAAAGGCCCTTGATTCAGAATGCGAATCAAGCAGGACGATATTAGTTAGAGCGCTATAGTCCAGTCGTGACCTTTAGCTGTGAAATTATTTGAAGAGTTCGAGATACTCTTCTGTCGAGTGAAAGAACTGACGATCGATATCTCGATCTATTCTCACTGCCAACTCGATATGAGGAGGTTAAATCGTGAGTTATGTTGTTGCTGCAAAATCGCCTCACCCGGTGTTGCGCAACCCGGCGGCGATGCCGTTGATCGTTGCGGCAAGCGCGTAGTTGAGACTGTCGTTGTCCTCGCCACGGCGCTTCCGGTGGAGCAGTTCGACCTGAATCAAACTCAGCGGATCGACGTACGGATTGCGCAGTCGAATCGAACGCGCCAGGACCGGGTTGTTCTCAAGTAACGCTGTCTGCCCAGTCAAACGCAGCACGACTTGTTTGGTCAACTCGAATTCCTCGAACAGCATGCCAAACACTCGCTCTCTCAGTGGCGCATCAGAAACGAGCCCCGCATACGAACGCGCAATCGAAATGTCAGCTTTCGCCAACCCCATCTCGACGTTCGCGATCAGTTCGCTGAAGAACGGGAATTGGTCCATCAATTTTTTCAACAACTGCTTATCGCCACATCGTTGCATGGCAAAGCCAACACCAAACCACGCCGGCAGAACATGACGACTCTGCATCCAACCGAACACCCACGGAATGGCGCGTAGATCGCTGAGACCACGTTGCGCGCCTCTTCGCGTGGGCCGAGAACCGATTCGCATGTGTTCCAACTCCCTGACCGGCGTCGCCTCCTCGAAGTAGGTCAACACGTCGTCGTTCTCGGCTATCTTTTTTCGATAGAACTCAAACGCGTCCTGAGACATTTTCTCGAGCGCCGCTTCGCTCTCATGGTCCAAGTCTTCAACATCTTCGGAGCGAGACAATGCTTCAAGCGACGCTGCAATCATCAGCTCGAGGTTTCGCTCGGCGAGTATGCGATCCGAGTACTTCCAATTCATCACCTCGCCCTGTTCGGTGATCTTTATCTGGCCAGTGAACGCACCGCGCGGTTGCGCAATGATGGCGTGATGTGTTGGTCCACCACCACGGCCGACCGTTCCGCCGCGTCCATGGAACAAAGTGAGCTTTACATTGCACTCGGCGGCGACACGATGCAGCGCGCGATGGGCCTTGAAAATCTCCCAGGTGCTGGTGAGCATCCCGCCGTCCTTGTTTGAATCGGAGTACCCAAGCATCACTTCCTGCCGCCGGTCCCACGAGTCGAGCATCCGAGCGTAGTCAGGGCTGGTCCATAAATTGCGGCAGACCTCGGGACAGTTGCGCAAATCGTCAATCGATTCAAAGAGCGGCACAGGCATCACACCCGGATCTCCATTCGCGGACGCCACGTGCACACCGCTTAACTCGGCCAACGACACCAGCGACGTGATGTCAGCGACCGATTCCGCCCCGCTAATGACGTAACTTCGGATTGCCTCGGACGGATAGTCACGCTTTAAGTCACTGACCATCCTGAGTGAATCAAGCAGCTTTGTAGTTTCTTGTGACGGCTCGGGTGGAAGCGTTCCCTCGTTCGATGCGACAACGTTTGCAAACTCGAGCAGCGCACGTTTGTGAATTCTCGCATGCTCCCGAACGTCGAGCGTGTGCAAGTGGAAGCCGAAAGTATCAACCTGTCGTAGCAGCGGATCGAACAAAGACCTCGCGATCCGTTCGCCGCCATTTGCAGAAAGACTTTGACGCGCCAGGTTCAGGTCGTCGCGGAACTCAGCGGCGTTCTTATACGCATTCGCGTTGTCGGGCTCGTCGCGCGCCAGGACCACACGCGCCAACACATAATCGAGAAAACGTCGATAGACTTCTTGTGGCGGATGTCTATCCGGATTCAGGTCGGGCGCCGAAACAGTCGTCGCATAAGACTTGAGTGCTGCTTCGATTTCCGTTGAGACCGGAACCTGGTACGTCGAAGGACTGAGTTGCCAGATCAGATCGTTCACGCGCGCGACGTAGTGTTCGAGAATCGTTTCGCGAGCGATCTGCAACGCATCGCGCGTACACTCGGGCGTGACCAAAGGATTGCCATCACGATCGCCGCCAATCCACGAGCCGAATCGCAACAGGCGAGGCAAGGCATTCGCGGGCAGCTCTTCACCATACGCTTCATGAAAATCGTCGGCCAACTCGTCATACAACCCCGGCACAGTATCGAACAGTACACTCGGATAGTAATCGAGCCCCATCCTGATTTCGTCGCTAACTGTCGGACGGCGGCGTCGTACTTCATCGGTCTGCCAGAGTGCGGTTATCTCCGCGATGATCGCTTCTTCGTGTTTCGCCGATTCTCGCTCGGTCAGTGGCAGACGATCCAACTCTTCGAGCTCGGCGGCGATACGTTGACGTTTGAATAACACCGTGCGTCGTGCGACTTCGGTGGGATGAGCCGTGAATACAAGTACGACTTCGATCTTCGCGAGCCACTCGAGCGCCTGCTGTTTCGAAATGCCCGCATCACGCATCCTGCGCAGAGTTCCCAGAAATGATCCTGGTTGCGCCAGCAGCTCCGGCGACGTCAGCGCAGCGCGGCGACGACGTTTGCGATGATTAGTTTCAGCGAGATTCGTCAGCTCGAAATAGATCGCGAACGCTTTCGCCATCCGATGCGCTTCACCCACATCCAAACGACAGACAATTGTCTCGGCGCGTTCGATCAAACGACGTACTTCTTCAACGTCGTGTCCCGGTTGCGCGTGCAACTCTCGGTGCTCGATCAACAACAGTCGCAACTCTTCAACCGCTGAGAACAAGTTGTCGCCGGCCTGTTCCTTGAGTACTTCTCCAAGCAGACGACCAAGCGAACGAACATCGCGGCGCAACGGAGCTTCCTTCAGATCGCGATCCTGACTGGTAAGCTCCGCCAGCCGCGCCGCTTGATCGTCTACATTCCAGAGCCGAGACATGCATCTATGCATACCATGCGATGTAGAGGCTGTCACGCGAAGGCGCAAAGAATATTCTTTTTTGCGTCGTCGCGTGATCTTCGCGTCCTGGCGTGAAGTATTATTCGCTGCTGCCAGGGACGCGCGAGTAGACGACCGCTCTCGCGGGGCCGAAGTTGCCGACCCATACAACTCCGTTTTCGTCGACGTCGAACGGATTGCCCAGTGACGGAAAGTTGGTCAGCACCTTCCCGCCGATAACGTCGCCCGTTCGCGCCACGAGTTGTAGATCCTCATCAGACGTGCCGACCCAGATTCCCAAATTGTTCGAGACGTTTACGCCACCAACACCAAGCGTCAGCGAAGCCATTAACACGACTCGACCATCATTCAGGAGTTTGAAGTTCCGAAACGCCGCAAACGTTCCGTTCGTTCCCGGCGCGTTGGTACCGGCTAGCGCGATAATTTTCGTTTGCTCTCCATTTCCGAGAAAGACGCCGGCGGGACTCGAACCGTCTGCCAAAGCGGAATCGAAAAGGACTCACCCCGGTCATTGAGTTTGATTGGTAATCGGAATGTAAGCCGGCCTCTCGGGTCGCTATAAACACCGCCTTTCGGAGCCGGCTGTCCCTCGAGCGCAATCTCGATCGCGTTTGTGCCGTCGCCGACGAAAATACCTTCGTGACTCCCGCCGTTCGTCAACGACGCGGCCGATGCGACTTGACCGTGCCGGTTGATGACAGGATTGCCGAAGTCGTTGAAGCTCGCGCCTCCGGGTGCGGGCTGATTGCTGAGAAAGATTGGTGTGAGCTCGCCGCCTTCGCCGCGGAAAACGCCGAAGTCGGCTGACCCGCCCGTCATTGCGGAGAAGAACGACACCTGCCCGCGTTCGTTTATCGAAAGATTGTCCAGGAGCAAGAACGTGCCGCCCGTCGGTGGTGAGACGTCATCGCGAGCGATCGCAACGGACTCGGTTCCATCGGTGCGGAAGATGCCCTGTGTCGCCGTCGAGTCATTGATGATTGCACCGTAAGCGATCACGCTATGATCGTTCACAACGCGCTGCGTTGATATCACAGTACCACCGCCGGGCGCCGGATCACCCTCCTGAACGAGAGGAACGATCGTTTTCCCGTCACTTCTGAATGTATTGCTGAAGTTGGCGTCGAACAGGGCGTGGCTTTGTAAATTTCAATTCTGAGAAAGGTACTTCTGGATTACTGCAAGGAGGAGGGTTGGCTCCGAGTGACGCGATGTAGAGCTTTAAGTTCAATTCTCGAGAAAAGCCGCAATTAATCGTAATAATTTGATTTCTGTCGATCTCTCTGACATCGACAAGATATGACTTGGCACGAGCGAGGTGTTCCTCGGCCTCGTTTTGGTACGTTAGCTGACCGGCAGACATGAGGATGTATCCGGTCGTTGACGATTCGTTCGAGAGCGCAATAGCAAAGTTGTCCAACCGGGCCTTCTCGTCCTCGAACTTAATGTCTCCGTATTGATCAAATGGGCGATGACAAGCGATGGGTCGTAATTTAACTTCTGTTCTGATTGACGCTTCTCCCGTACATCCAAGCGGCACTCCGGACAATCCCACGGTAGCGGTAAGTACCGTTCCACCAACCGCGTCAGTATCAATGGTTATTTCGTCTGTGCCCTGTCCGGTCGCAATGATACCTGCTGAAACAGTCCACTTGAATTCTAGCTTCGTGATGTGACCCATGCCAGTGATTCTCGCCTTGAACCGCAACGGCATGCCGGCTTCGACTTCAGTTGGGCCATCAATACCAACGATCCCACAGGTCAGCGGTGTTTGAGCTTTGACCACCGCGGCTAACGTCAGCAACAAGAAGACCAATGGAATTTGAATCAATCGGGGCATCGGTGAAAGCATCCAATCACAAGATGGTGTTCGCAAACGCTCTTATGCTGTGCTAAGAAAGAACTGACAAAAACTAGCAAAGCATATACGCAAACGTAACAAGACTACTCAGAAGGATTGCATCGACTAAGCCCATGAGTCAAGAAATGCACCTATTCTCGCCGATGTGGCTCCCTTATCCTTGGCCGCCTAATGAAGGCATTTTACTCTTGAGCACAGAACACGAAGGACAAGAAGTCAGCGTTTCAGTATTGCCTGATGGGCGTTTCAATGTGCAGGTATCTAGCCTCTCTCTGACTTCTCAGCCAGTAGACATTCACGGCCCTCATCAAGAATTCGCACTCATTGAGGTTGTTCGGGTAGTTGATAGGTTAGAACTTCTACTATCTGGAGATTTGTTAATAGAAGATAGGCCGGGTGTTCCAAGACATACTCTCAAACCGAGTTTTTCACCCTGCCAAATGAGAATTCCTTCGATGATCCTAATGCTTCGGTAGCGTGTCAATCATGGATTCAGAAGCGACGGCAAAAGTTTTCAGGCCCTACATCGGCCCGAGATGAAAGACATCTAAAAACATTACAAGACCAAGCTGAAGATTTGCGCAATTCGGCTCTGAATCTGAAAGATTTGCGGGAACAGGTTCTAGCTAACAAGCCTCGTTTGTTAGGTCATCTGGCGGCGGAATTACGAAGCTCCGTATATTGGCCAAGCGGAACAAATAACCAAGGAGACTCGCAGCCAACCAGAAACTACAATCCACTCCTATTACGCATGGCCAGTGTTGCAGATTTACCTCTACCTGTGTACGGCACCTTATCCCCACCACCCTTCCCTGACATTGGCTCCCTAAGTGTGCGATTTGAGCCATTGAACGCTCCTCGAACTTACAGACTGCTCAAATCAGACAAAGTGCAGGATCTGCAAGAGTCGCTTGGGAAGTCCATAGTTCAACTAGGTCCGCACTCTGCTGATCGTAATATTAGCGCTTTGAATGCTATTAAGGAATTTGCCCACACAATGGGAGTGTCCCACTATGATGAGGATGCATCTAATTTTTTAGATGTGATAGAGTCATTTAAAACGTCCGACGGCGATGAGCTAACTAATTTCATGTGTCAGACAGCAGAGACTGTAGCATCACTGTCAGAGTGGGTGCTTTCTGAACTCAAGGTCCGGAATTTGATTTTGTGATCATGTTGGCTGCACAAAAACTCATCTTATCTCGCGCCGCGGCTTCGCCGCCCGATGTGAGGCAAGGCTATGCCTTGCCGTAAAGAACCCTATTAGAGTCCGGGGCTCTGCCCCTGGTGCGGCCTTTGGCCGAAAATTTGGGGCCAAGCCCGAACCACGGGCATAGCCCCGCTGTTGAAGAAGAAGGTTGACCGGCAAGGCGTAGCCTTGCCTCCCATCGGGCGGCGAAGCCGCATTAGTTGAGCCAAAACGAATTTGTGCAATGCCATCGCGTGGGTAATTTTTCTGCGATAGCTATGGCGCATACTCTTCTGTTGCAACGTGTCCTGGTTGCCCAAAATTAAGAACACCACTTCAACTCTTTTCAGCCACGCGAGCGAAAATCCGTGTGCATGGTTGACGCTCAGATCGCCGTTCTCGAACGCGAATTGTTAGATGACACCTCTATTTCGTAGGCTGCAGGTCTCGCGGATGAATGCAGATTCGAATCCGCGTTCATCCGCGCAGATCCGCGGCGCAATTCGTCACGAGTTGCGCTCCGTTCACACCATCTACACGCGTTTCGGGGCAAATAGTCTGTCACCGCGGTTAAAGACCCTTAGACTCATCCTCACGAAACCACTCTCAGTAGTCGAAAGGACAATCCCATGAATCGAAGAGAGTTTGTTGTGGCAGGTTCGCTCACACTCGCGACGCTCGCCATCAGCACACAGGCGCAGGAAAAGAAACAGTACGTCTGCCCACCTTGCGGATGCAGCAACGATGGTGAGGCGCACGATGAACCCGGCAATTGCCCCGCTTGCAAGATGACGATGATCGAGAAGACACCGGCCATGAGTGAGCTGACCGGCATCCAACACTTCCTGAAGCTAAACGATCAAGTCTGGACAGGCGGCCAGCCATGGGTCGAGCATCTGCCCAAACTCAAAGACGCCGGCATCAAGGTCATCATCAGCCTGCGCCAACCCTCCGAATGGAACAGTGAGCGCGAGGCGGCCAAAGTGAAGGAACTCGGAATGAACTACTTCAACATTCCCGTTTCATTCAATGAGCCGGACGAGTTGGACGTAGATGATTTCCTGAAGCTCACTGACGAGCAACTCAAAAATGGACCAGTGTTCATTCACTGCGCAGTGGGCAGTCGTGTCGGTGCGTTCTGGATGATTCGTCGCGTACTGCGTGACAACTGGGATTACGACAAGGCTTTGGAAGAAGCCAACCGGATCGGTCTCCGCACTCAATCTCAAGTGACCCAGTTCGCAAAAGACTACATCGAGAAACGAAAGAAGAAGTAAGTCTATGAAGTCTTTGGTTGTGCTCGCACTCTGCCTCGCGTTCGTCTCGGTGGCCCACGCCCAAAACTGGCCCTCGTTCCGCGGACAAAACGGGACCGGCGTCGGTGACGGTAACGATCCGCCGACCGCGTGGGATGTACAGAAATCAATTAACATCGTGTGGAAGACTCCGATCCCAGGCCTGGGCCATTCGAGCCCCGTCGTCTGGGGAGAACGCATCTTCGTTACGACTGCGATCAGCAGCGCTGCAAATTCAGAGTTCGTGCACGGGTTAACAGAGACAGCCGCTTCCGCCGACGATAATTCGAAACACAGTTGGCGTGTCTACTGCCTCGATAAGAACACCGGACGCATCATCTGGGAGAAAGCGATTTACGAAGGTGTGCCGAAGGTCAAACGCCACGTCAAAGCGAGCTATGCGAACCCGACTCCGGCTACCGACGGTAAGCATCTCGTGATCTCCTTCGGCTCGGAAGGACTCTATTGTTTTGACCTCGAAGGAAAACTTTTGTGGAAACAGGATCTGGGAATCCTCGACGGAGGTTGGAGTGCTGACACTGGCGCTCATTGGGGCTTTGGCAGTTCTCCGGTTATCTACAAACAGCTCGCGATCGTACAGTGCGACACGCAAACCCAGTCGTTCGTTGCGGCTTTCAATCTCGTCGATGGCAAACGCGTCTGGCAAACCGCGCGTGAAGAAGACAGTTCGTGGAGCACTCCCACGATCTACGAAAGCAAGAACGGCGCAGAGCTAATCACGAGCGGTACGAAATACTATCGCGGTTACGATCCTCTGACGGGCAAAGAGCGGTGGCGAATGGCTGACGGAGTTGACGTCAAGATCCCGACTCCGATTGCCACCAATGATTTGTATTTTCTCGGCGGTGGCGGCACGAACTCGCGACGCGCGTTCTACGCGTTGCGCGCCGGAGTCAAAGGAGAGATCAAACCCGGAGA
>Ga0070681_10005320_pt1 | contig 12425 bp, 12 predicted proteins | sample KBSC83BmetaG_FD_65650 | JGI IMG/M metagenome (GOLD analysis project Ga0070681, IMG submission 65650) | Corn rhizosphere microbial communities from Kellogg Biological Station, Michigan, USA - KBS C8-3B metaG | ecosystem: Host-associated > Plants > Roots > Rhizosphere | place: USA: Michigan...
AGAGTCTGGCGCACCGCTCGCCGCCGGGCAAAGAACGCACCCACAACTCCATGACCGTGCCCGACCCAGCCAATGCCGCCTCCCGCTCCACCGCCCATCACGTTGCTCCGATCCTTACTACGATAGAAATCGCACAGCGCCTGGGGAGAATGCGAAGCGCTCGCCGGGTGCGGTTTGACCGCACCAGAGTCACTCGACGGTAGCCGCAGACCTCCCCATCCCACTCGCGTTCATCCTATAACGAACAATCTCAAACGGCGAACGCCTCCAGCTCGTTCAGGGATTCCGCCACGGCCGCCGCGGCGAGAGGCTCGTTGCGATTTCGGGTTCAACTGGCGACTAATGCCTGCCTTTCTCGCCACCGCTTGGGTTGCCTTCGTGTCATGATCGCCGCGCTGGCCCTGGTGCAGCCGATCTGAAGGCCCAGGCACCCCTGAGTGGCCCGCCGGGAGAAAAGAATGCGTCATCTACCCCTGTCGCTCCTCGTCCTGATGCTCGGCGCCTGCAGCAGTTACGCGCCGGATGCCGGCCACGAGGTCGTGCTGGTCGAGAAACCGCTGTTTTTCGGGCACGGCGGAATCGACAACGACCCGGTCAGAACCGGCCGAACGTTCGCCGCCCTCACCACCGATGGCATCGATGTCGAGATGCGGCCGCAGCGCTTCGAGGCGAACCTGCCGGACACCATGACCTCCGATGGCGTGCCCATCAGCTTTCACGCCATCGTGACGCTGCAGGTCGTCGATTCCGTGGCCCTGATCAGAAACTTCGGCCAGAACTGGTACCCCAACAACCTCGAGCAGCCTTTCGGGCAGTTCGTGCGCCAGGCCGTGCGCAAACGGGGAATGAACGAGACGGCCATCAGCACCACCGCACTGGATGCCATCGACGCGGAGATCCGCGACGATCTCATCGCCTTCATCAAGGACAAACAACTCCCCGTAAAGCTCGTGACCATGACGGTGGGCCGCGCCAACCCGCCGGATGCCATCAAGAACCAACGCATCGAGACAGCGGCCCAGGAGCAGCGTGTGCAGACTGAGAAGCAGATCAAGCTCGCCGAGGATCAGCGCAAGGCCGCGGAGGAAGCCCGAGCAGCGGCGGACAATGCCTACCGCCAGGCGCTCGGCCTGTCACCGGAGCAGTACGTCCAGCTCAAACGGATCGAGATGGAGCGTGCGGTCTGCGGGGAGGGAAAGTGCACTTTCATCGACAACGGCGGTGCGGTGCCAACCTTTGCGGTGAAGTAGCCGCCTCGCTTCATCGCAACTCGTACCGCCAGGAGCTCACCGCGCCGCAACCGTAGCAGTTGTCGCGGCGGTGCACAAACTGCGCCCGTGCTCCTCGGATGAGAATCATCCATCCCCGCGCCGAGCCGTAGTTCTTCGCCGGGAAGCCCATGATGGCGGTGCTCACGGCGCCGGCGTCAGGCACGAGGAATGCGAGCCTGGGCGTCAGCATGCAGATCGCGCTCTCGTGTGCCTGGCTGGCGGCGGTCGCCTGGCTCATCTTTCGAGCGTTTCGGCAACGGAACGCGCTCGCGCCGCTGGCTCCCCAGACCGGCGCGGGCGCTCATGTCGTCATCATCGTCCCGGCCCGCGACGAGAGTCAGAACATCGCCCGCTGCGTCGAGTCGCTGATGGCCCTGCAGTATCCCGCAAACCGCCTGCACGTCATCGTGGTCGACGACGGCTCAGTTGACGATACAGCGGACATCGCCGCAAGCCTGGTGGTAAAGCACAGCCCCCGTATCACCCTCCTCCAGGCACCGGCGCTCCCCTCGGGGTGGAAGGGCAAACCTCACGCCTGCTGGCTGGGAGCGCAGGAGGCATCCAGGCAAGGTGATGCGCAATGGCTGTGCTTCATCGATGCGGACATGCACGTGGAGCCGCTGCTGATGGGCAGCGCAGTCGCGGCGGCAACCCGGGACCCCATCGACCTGCTGACACTGGCAGCCCGGCATGAACTGCTGAGCCTGGCGGAGCGGCTCATTCTGCCGTGCGGTCACTACCTTCTCGGGTTTTCCCAGAATCTGCGGCGCCTGCAGGAACCCGGAAGCACGGAAGTCGTGGCCAGCGGCCAGTTCATGCTGGCTCGCCGCTCCGCTTATGAGCATACCGGCGGACACGCGGCGGTGCGCGCAAGCATCTGCGAGGACCTCGAGCTGGCGCGCCTGTTCAAGCGATCCGGCTATCGGGTGCAACTGCGGGACGGAACCAGCCTGCTGTCCACGCGGATGTATACCGGCTGGAGCACGCTCTGGCCCGGAATCGCCAAGAACCTGACTCAAACTCTCGGCGGTCCGCTCAAAGCCCTGATGATCCCCGCCGTTGCCGTACTGATGGCCTGGGCTGCCTGGCTCTTGCCGGTGGCCCAGGTCATCGAATGCCATCGCGACGCCGGCCTGGCCTGTATTGCCCTGGTGCCCGCTCTGCTGGGGTCGGCTGCGGTAATTGCATTGCACATCGCCGGCGCTGTGCACTTCGACATTCCCCTCTGGTACGGCCTGCTCTTTCCGTTGGGCTACACGGCAGGGGCGTGCATCGCGCTCGACAGCGTGCGCCGGCGATTTGTCGGGGGAGTGTCGTGGAAGGGGCGCATCTACGAATGAGCCGCATCCTCCTGCCATTCGTGACCGCAGGCATCGTCGCGCTGCTGTGCACTCCCTTGATCGAGCGCGTCAAGTCGCGAACCGGGTGGCCCCGATGGCTGGTGTGCTGGCTGTTGCTGCTACTGCTGTCCAGCGGCGTACTGCTGCTGGGATGGCTGCTCGTGCCCCCGTTGGCTTCGGATCTGCTCAGGGTCGGGAGCGACTTGCACGGCGCGCTGCAGAGCGTCTTGCAGGGATTGCTGGGCGAGCGGCTTCTCAACATTCAGGTGGACCCCGCGCAGTTGGCGAGCGATGCCGTCCTGCGGCTGCGCCAGTGGGTCGGAGGCGATGCGATCCTGGTCCTCGGCACACTGGGCGCCGCGGGCTTTTTCGGCTTCATCCTCTTCTGGGTCCTGTTGGCCTATTTCCTCCTTGACGAGCCGCGCATTTCCGCAGGGCTCCTGTGGCTCGTGCCGCCCGCACGGCGCTCATTTGCGCTGCGCGTCTGGGGGGATCTCGCGCCGACCCTGCGCCGTTACTTCGCCGGCGTCGCCATCATCGCCGCTTACACGACCTTGGCAGCCTATCTGGGGCTCGGCGCAATCCTCCGCCTGCACCATGCCCTCCTCCTGGCCCTCCTCACCGGGATTCTCGAGCTCCTGCCGGTCATCGGTCCGCTGGCCGCGGCCGTCATCGCGGGGCTCGTGGCGATCGGCCAGTACGGCGGCGGCTCGCATGTGGTTGCCTACGTCGGCTATGCCACCGCGTTGCGCGTTTCGATCGATCAACTGGTCGGTCCGATCGTGCTCGGGCGCGCCGGGCGCCTGCCGCCCGTGCTGGTCATTTTCTGCTTCCTCGTGGGAGGCGTTCTGTTTGGCGTGACCGGCGTCATCCTCAGTGTGCCGATTGCCCTGGCGGTCAAGTCACTCCTGACGGCGCGGCAGTCAGCCCTGACTCCCGGGGCTCTCTGACACCTGACTCTTCCACCGTCCAAGCGAAGCAGCACCGTCGGAACCCTCACGCGGGCCCCGAGTTGGTGAGTAGGGACCCATGCGAACGGGGTGACAAAGTTGTCGGGCAAGCTGAGCACGACAGGCAAGCGGGTGATGGCTTGGCCGGAGCAGGCCATCTGGGCGCTCGACCAGTGGCTGCGCGAGCGCCAGGGTATCTATGAATATACGGATCACGCGCAGTGCCTGTTTCGCATTCAACGCGAGCGTGCGCCGCACTCGTTCGATTGCTCCGACGGCACGCGGGTCCGCGCCGGCGATCCCATCATTGGATTGCACCTTTGGAACGAGCACATACCAGTCATGGGTCGCTGTGGGCCCACGCTCGTGTGGGCGCGTCGCACGCTGCGCGCGCTCGATACATCTTTGTGCGAGCTCGCTCACTTTCTGTACCGTCGCGCCGAGTACGCAGACGTCAGAGCGTTGTATGGAAATATGTGCCTCGGGACGGCCGCTCAGTGCGAGCAGTTGGGCAGGATCCTGCGGCCCTACGGTTTCGAGGTCCTCTCCGGGCGCAAGGGCCGTCCATCCGGATCGCTCCATGGGCTGGGTCAGAACATCCTCACGGCCCTGTTGGTCCTGGCGACCAATCCAGCCACGCTGCGCACGGCATTGCTGCGCCGCTATCGCGAACGGCTGATCCTGTCGCGCGCCATTCTCGAGTCCCACTACCGCCCGGGCCCCACGCGCTGCGCAAGCACACTCCTCAGCGCAGGCTCTGATTCAGGACATAGGCAAGGCGCACGCCAGCCTTGCTCAATTGTTCACCCGCGACCGTCGCCGCATCACTGATGTAGGCCGCCGGCAGCTCATAGCGACCCATGGAGCTCGGAGCCGGCAGGGCGTAGGCATGCTGCCTGGCGAGCTCGAATGACTCCAAAGCCCACTGCGAAGGCTTCCCCGAGGACCAGGCGAGACGTTGTGCGGGGGTGATTTTCTCAATGAGCCGCCGCGCAATCTGCGCCTCGCCATCGCCGAGCTTCTCGACGAAGGCGACATCCCAGGCGGCATGCAGATTGTGACCGCTCGGCAATCCCGGGCCCGCCACGAGCTTCAGATTCCCGCCTTCGTCATGCTCATCGCTCGCGTGCAGCGGCTGATGGACATCCCCGATGAGGTGCAGCACGAACTGCAGGGCCAGCAAGCGCTCCTTCCGGGAGGTCGCACGGCTGCCCAGCTCGGCAATGAACTCATCGAGCTTGTCGACGATGCAGTCCGCCGCGGGGCCTGAAGAGGCCGTCTTCTTCGGCGGCGGCGGTTGCCCGAAACATGCCGTGCTCAAATCCGGTGCGTCGATCTCCAGATCCACGAAGTGCCAGTTGCGCGTCTGGTTGTAGCGCACGCGGCTCGTGTTGCGGTCGGAGTCGCGGTATTTGTCGGCCCAGGTCGCCTCCGCCTCGATGTCCGTGCCGGCGGTCAACCGCGAGCGGTCGCCGGCAAGAATCGTAGCCACGCGCGAGCGCACCGCGGGCTCGAGATAATGGTCCGCGATCCGGGCGATGACCTCATGACCGAGGTCTCCCCATGCCCACACGGACCTCGGAGTACTGGCGATCACGAATATCGCAAAGCACCAGCCCATTCTAAACAGCCATTTACGCATAATAGTTAAAGTCACCTATGCAAAAAGGGCTCGAAAGTGGGCAATCCTCAGGATCTCGGCTATATTTCGCGGCTAGTCGCTTGAGCAGATTACGTTAACAACAATCGACGCTGTCCCGCAGCAGCGGCGCCGGCGCCATGATCCGATCCGGGGGTAGTGATGAGCACTACATTCGAACGCCTCCAGGGCGCTACCTTGTCGCTGGCGGGCTCCGCGCCCATCAAGGAGCGTCTCACGGACGCCTTCCGCAACCACCTCGCGCTCATCGAGGAGGAAGAGCTTCCGAGCGAGCTGCGCGAAGAATTCCGTACTCTGCATCACGAAGTGACGCGTGAGCCACCGCTACTGCGCGGCGAGGATGCGTTGCGCGCCACTGTAAGAAAGCTCTCGTGCGAAGAGGCCGAGGCGATCGCCTGCCGCGTCGTCCATCTGTTCGTCGATCTCACCCGCACGCAAGTCGCAAGCGTCCGCCCGAAGGGCTCGAAGGGACCCGCAGCCGTCGTTCCGCTGTATCTCGCCGAGGCCTGAATGTCCCCCTGGCGAGAATGTCGGCAGGCATTTTCGTGGAATTGAAGCCCCTAAGCCCCTGGCCCTCTCCTGCGGCCCCGCAAAAAAGCGGGTTTTTTTGCTTGCCGACCCCTGGCTAATCGAGCTTGAACTCGATCATATCGAAGCGTGCGGTATCCTCGTGCCGTGCCTGCCGCCGCAAGGCATCCACCAGCGCCCGCTCGTCCCAGTCCACGATCTCGTCCGCCAGATCCGCGATCACCTTGGGGATCGGCTTCTGCGTACCGAACGGCTTCATGACGACCACGGGCTTGTTGCTCGCCTGCGCGTAAAGCAACTGGAATGTCAGCAAGTCCTGGTTTTTCTCGAACAGGCTCGTCAGCCCCACCACCACCTCGACCGGGGTGATCTGCTGCCGCAGGCTCTCGCGCAGCGCCTCCCGGTCACCGGCCGGAGGGTGGTCAGGAGTGCTGAAATTACGGTAGAAGAAATTCCGCGAGCTCTCGAGGTATTCGAACACGCGCAGGTAGTCGTCGGAGTTCTCCCACATGTGCGTGACGAAGAGGCGGACTGGGTTGGCCTGCGACATTGTGAAAACCTGCAGTTGCCCCCAGTCTCGCACAAGCCAGGCCGGCGCGAAACTTCGCCGCATGGCGACACCCGCGGGCGGCGGACCGCCACCCTCCCGCGGGCTCGCCGGCACGATAGAATGTGGTTTTTCGGGCGAGGCCCACTCCATTTGCGACTCCTGGTCTACAACATTCGCTACGCTACCGGCACCGGTCCGGCCTTCCACCTCCCTGTTCCTGGCGCGGGCTACCTGCGCAGCAACCGCAAAGTCCTCACCGGCATCACCGAATTCATCCGTGCCGAGCATCCCGATGTGGTCGGCCTGATCGAGGTGGACACCGGCTCGATCCGCACCGGCATGGTGAACCAGGCCGAGCACATCGCCGGCCAGCTCGGCCACTACTCCACCTACCAGTGCAAGTACGGCACCGGCTCGATCAACAACCTGATGCCCATCGTGCGCAAGCAGGGCAACGCCTTCCTGTCCGCCCCGCACGTGCACGGCGAGCGCTTCCACTACTTCGATACCGGCATCAAGCGGCTGATCATCGAGCTCGAGCTCGAAGATGTGTGCGTGTTCCTGGTGCACCTGTCGCTGAAGTTCCGCCATCGCCAGTACCAGCTGCGCTCGCTGCACGATCTGATCGTGCAGTCGCACAAGCCGGTCATCGTGGCCGGGGACTTCAATACCTTCTGGGGCACGCACGAGATCTACCTTTTCATGCGGGCCGCGGGCCTGCGCAGCGCGAACTCCGCCGGCCTGCCCTCCTTTCCCGCCCGGGTGCCGCGGGTCGAGCTGGACTTCATCCTGGTGAGCGAGGGCATTTCGGTCACCGATTTCCGTGTGCCGGATGTGCGCTTCTCGGATCATCGGCCCCTGGTGTGTGATTTTCACGTGGGCGCAGGCGAGTCTGCGCGCCGCTCCGCCGCGTAACCGCAGAACCCCGTGGGCGCGGAAAAGGTTGTCAGACCATGAACGAGCCCGCCGCATGGAGCCTGGAGCGCGATCCGGAAGGGATCGCGTGGCTCACCCTGGACAAGCCCGGTACCTCTGCGAACGTGCTCTCGAGCGGCGTGTTGCGCGAGCTCGAGGGCCTGCTGCAACAGCTCGCAGGGAATCCGCCGGCCGGCGTCGTCGTGCTCTCGGGAAAAAAGAGCGGCTTCATCGCCGGAGCCGACATCAATGAGTTCACCGCGATCGCCAGCGCCGAAGATGGCTACGGCCTGATCCGCGCAGGGCAGCAGGTCCTGGATCACCTGGAGGCACTGCCCTGCCCGACGGTCGCGGCCATCCAGGGTTTTGCGCTCGGAGGCGGGCTCGAGCTCGCCCTGGCCTGCCGCTACCGCGTAGCGGTCCGCGACGAGCGGCTGGCGCTCGGACTGCCGGAAGTGCAGCTGGGGATCCATCCCGGATTCGGCGGTACGGTGCGCTCGGTCCGGTTGCTGGGCGTGCGAGCCGCGATGGAGATGATGTTGACGGGCAAGTCCGTGCGCGCCGACAAGGCGCTCAGGCTCGGACTCGTCGATCGGCTCGTCCCGGCGGACCAGTTGCGCGCGGCCGCGCGTGAGATCCTCCAGCATTCCCCGGCCCCGCACCGGGCGCCGCTCATCGAGAAGGTGCTCAGCTGGCCGCTGGTGCGTTTTCTGGTGAAGCCGGCACTGATCGCCCAGGTGGCTGCCAAGGCCCGCCGTGATCAGTACCCCGCTCCGTTTGCGATCCTCGAGCTGTGGGGGCGCTACGGGGCGCGGGGCGCGGCCGCCTTCGAAGCCGAAGCACGCTCCATTGCGCAGCTGTTCACGACCGACACTTCGCGCAATCTGGTGCGGGTGTTTCTCCTGCAGGACCGTCTGAAATCCCAGGGAGGCAAGGCTGCCGCGGACGTCCAACACGTGCACGTGGTCGGCGCCGGCGTCATGGGAGGCGACATCGCCGCGTGGTCGGCATTGCGCGGCTTCACAGTCACCTTGCAGGACCGCACCCTGGAGTTGATCAATCCGGCGCTGCAACGCGCCCGCGATCTGTTTGCCAAGAGAATGAGGGACCCTGCACAGAGCGCCGCCGCGAGCGAGCGCCTCACCGCGGACGTGGAGGGAACCGGGGCGGCCCGCGCCGACGTCGTCATCGAAGCCATTTTCGAGAGTCTCGATGCCAAGCGCAGTCTCTATGCGGAGCTCGAGCCGCGCATGAAGCCCGACGCGCTGCTGGCCACCAACACCTCGAGCCTGGTTCTCGAGCCGCTCGCGGAAAAAATGGCCCGCCCCGAACGGCTCGTCGGACTGCATTTCTTCAATCCCGTGGCGCAGATGCCTCTGATCGAGATCGTGCACTCGCTCAGCACCTCGCCCGAGCTGTTGCAACGCGCCACGGCGTTCGCGCGGCGCCTGGACAAGTTGCCCGTGCCCTGCAAGAGCTCGCCCGGCTTCCTGGTGAACCGGGTGCTCATGCCCTATCTGCACGAGGCGATGTTTGCCGCGCAGGAAGGCGTTCCGCTGGCGGTGATCGATGCGACCGCCGTGCGCTTCGGCATGCCCATGGGACCGATCGAGCTGGCCGATGTCGTCGGCCTGGACGTGGCGGCCCATGTTGGCGAGATCATCGCCGCAGAGCTCGGGCGTGCGGCGCCGGACCTCTCGCGGCTGAAGCAGAAGGTCGCCGCCAGGCAGCTCGGCCGCAAGAGCGGCCAGGGCTTCTACACGTGGAAGGACGGCAAGGCCGTGAAGCCGCCCTCCGAGGCCACGCCTCCCCCGGACCTGATCGATCGGCTGATCCTGGTGCTCGTCAACGAGTGTGTCGCGTGTCTGCGGGAGGGCGTCGTCGCGGACTCCGACCTGGTCGACGCAGCCGTGATTTTTGGGACGGGCTTCGCACCGTTTCGGGGTGGCCCGCTGACGTATGCGCGCGCGCGTGGGCTCGCAACGGTCGAAGCGCGGTTGCGAGAGCTGGCAACGCGATACGGATCACGTTTCGAGCCTGATGCCGGATGGGCTTCTCTGCAGGCTCCGCGGGCCGATTCAGCCCCGCCTGATCAGCGGGTGGCCGCGGGAAAACCGTGAACGGCGTTCCGCAGGACGACGAAAGTCCTGTGCTACCATGAAACATAAGTTGCGACGCACCACATTTGGATCGATTGCGTCAGGCTCGACTCCATGGCCGAAGAACGCGAAGCCAGCGTTCACTTGCTCAAGACTCTCGCGCCGCTCGATGGGCTGAAGCGCGAAAACCTTGCCGCGCTCGCGAAAAAAGTCGCCATACGCACCCTGTCGGCGGGTCGTCCGCTATTCAAGGAGGGCGATACCGACAAGCGCACGGTGTGGGTCGTGGATGGCATGGTGGAAGTGCGTGAAGCCGAGCGCACGGTCGCCATGATCCGTGGCGGCACGCGCGAAGCCCGCACCCCTTTGTATCCCGAGCTGCCCCGGCGTGTCACCGCGCGTGCCGTGGACGAAGTCAGCTATTTGTCGATCGACAGCGAGCTGCTGGACGTCATGATCACGTGGGACCAGACCGGCTCCTACGAGGTCTCGGAGCTGCAGCAACAAGGCGATGCGGCCGGCGGCGATGACTGGATGACGACGCTGCTGCAGACGAATGCCTTCCATCGCATTCCGCCGGCCAACATTCAGGCGATTTTCCTGCGCCTGCAGCGTGTGCCGTTCCGCGCCGGCGACGTCATCATCAAGCAGGGCGACGAGGGCGATTTCTTCTACATCATCGTCAGCGGCAAGTGCGTGGTCACCCGCGAGACGCCGCTCAACCGCGACGGCATCAAGCTCGCGGAGCTGGCTGTGGGCGACACTTTCGGCGAGGAAGCGCTGATCGCCGAAGCCAAGCGCAATGCGACCGTGACGATGCTGACCGACGGCTCGCTGATGCGGCTGAACAAGAACGATTTCCGCGAGCTGATGAACGAGCCGCTGCTGCAGTGGGTGACCTCCGAGCGTGCCCAGCAGATCGTGCAGGGCGGCGGGCGCTGGCTGGACGTGCGCCTGCCGAGCGAGTTTCAGAACATGTCGGTGGAAGGCTCGATCAACATCCCGCTGTACTTCATCCGCCTGAAGCTCTCGACCCTGGATCGCAATACCCCCTATGTCGTGTATTGCGATACCGGCCGGCGCAGCTCCGCGGCGGCCTACATCCTGGTGGAACGCGGTTTCGAGGCGTACGTGTTGAGCGGCGGCCTCACCAACAGCTCCGTCACCCTGCGCCGCTCCGCGTGAACGTGTCCGACTGGTCGCGCCAGACTCGCCGAACGATGTAGCGCGCCAGAAGATACAGCGGCACCGACAGGACGCTGGAGACACACTGGTACAGCGTCAGGTTCTCGAACCCCCGTAGCGTGCGATCCCGCGCCGACATCTGCAGCGCGCCGCTACCTACGAACTCCACTACCAGCCAGAGGATCCACCAGATCACGATCACAGGCGGGGTGTCCTCGAGATCCCACCGCCAGGGATTGCGGCTCGCCTTGGCCAGATCGCGCATGGCCCTGTAGGGGAGCCACCAGCTGAGGATGGGGATGAAGAGGCTGCCCACCGCCCACCCGGGAGTGAAGTGCAGCAGCCGGGCACCCAGCTCCGGCAGATTCCTGTGCGCCAGATAGATCCAGCGCGCGAAAAAAACCATCGTGACCAGGTACAGGATGAACTGCGCGCCATGCACCACACGCTCACGCTCATCGTTGGCATCCGCAAGCGCCTTGGAGTAAGGCGCATGCTCGAGCAGGTTCAGCTGCATGAGCGAGGAAACGAGGCTCAGGGCCTCGCACCCTGCCCCCACCAGCAGAAGCATCGAGAGGATGCGGGTGATCCCCCCAAGATCCCGGAACCCGGACGCCCCCTGTTCGAGCGCCCCCTGGGAGGCGTCCTTGAGAGTGGAGGGCGACGGGGCGTAAGGATTGCTTTGCATCGGTCGTCGTGATTGCGGCCTTGTGTCGCACTCTACGCCGAGCTACAAAAAACGCCACGGTGCGGCGAGCTCCCGCGCACCGCTGGGTGTCACATGGTGTGAGTGGCCTTGTCCCCCGACAGCGCCCCTGCCAGGTAGGTCTCGATCTTCTTCTGGGTCTGTCCGCGATCCTGCTCGCTGAACTGCACGCCGATGCCGGCGGTGCGCTTGCCCTGCGCACCCTTGGGCGTCACCCAGATGACGCGCCCGGCGACAGGCAGCTTCTCATCCTCACCCATCAGGTTCAACAGCATGAACACCTCATCGCCGAGACGGTAGTTGCTGTTCGTCGGAATGAACAGCCCGCCGTTGCGCACGAAAGGCATGTAGGCCAGATACAAGGCGCTCTTGTCCTTGATCGTCAAAGTCAGCAGCCCCGGTTTGTTCCCACCTGGTTTCATGTCGTTCGTATCGTGTTGTGAACCTTCAGCGAGTGATTCCGGCGGGCCCCCGCGCGGCCAGCCGGCGCAACAGGCTCTCCAGCGCCAGCCCCCGGTTGAGCGGCGCGTCCAGCGAGGACTTGAGCTCCCGCACCCCGTCCAGCACCTCGAAGAGCTGCCGTATATTCAAATCTGCCCGGCGCGCTGACAAGTGGGTGCCAGCGCGCACTTCTGTCAAAAGGCTCCCCTGACGGACACGCTCTCGAATGCGTTCCGTGAGCCAGTTCTCAAAGCACCTCAAGCGCAGCGGCGCCTCCGAGCGCGCCCACTTCTCGGCCGTGGCGACCGGATCGGACGTTCCCGCGGCGGCCTCCTCCAGAGCCTGAGCCGTCTCCCGGGCCGTCTGGACGAGGGCCTCCGCGTCCACGCCCGCGGCCAACATCGGGGCTTCCCCGAGGACATCGAGCACCGCCTCCCAAGCTCCAGCGCCACGGGTCGCCTGTAACCACGCCACGGCCTCGCTCCGGGCAGGGGCGCGTACCCGGATGCGCTGGCAGCGGCTGAGAATCGTCGGCGGCAGGCGGGAGGGCTGGGTAGCCACCAGGACCAGCAGGGTGCGCGCCGGCGGCTCCTCCAGCGTCTTCAGCAAGGCGTTCGCCGCGAAGCGGTTCAGAGCATCGGCCGGGGACACCACGCCGACTTTATAGCTGCCCTGATGGCTGGTGAGGGAAAGCTCCTCGCTCAGCTCCCGCACCTGCTCGATGCGGATCTGCTGCGACTCCTCGATCAGGCGCAGCGTGGTCAGGTCCGGATGCTGCCC
>Ga0070681_10005321_pt1 | contig 12425 bp, 11 predicted proteins | sample KBSC83BmetaG_FD_65650 | JGI IMG/M metagenome (GOLD analysis project Ga0070681, IMG submission 65650) | Corn rhizosphere microbial communities from Kellogg Biological Station, Michigan, USA - KBS C8-3B metaG | ecosystem: Host-associated > Plants > Roots > Rhizosphere | place: USA: Michigan...
CCTGACGAAAGTCGACGAGGCTGCGAGCCTGGGTGGCGCACTGTCAGTGTTGATTCGGGCTCGGGTGCCCGTGTCGTACGTGAGCGAGGGACAACGCGTGCCGGAAGATTTGCGGCCGGCGCGTGCGCTCGAGCTGGTTTCGCACGCCGTCCGGCTGGCCAAGGCGACTGGCGCCGCCGCCGACGAGGATCTCCTCCGCAGACGCTTCGGAAAAATCGCCAATGCCCTCACCTGAGCTCAACGTGATCCACAACTCGAAACTCGACGAACTGGGCAACCCGGTCCAGGTGATCGCCGTCACGGGCGGCAAAGGTGGGGTCGGCAAGACGAGCGTGTCGGTCAACCTGGCCACAGCCCTGAGCGCCTCCGGCAAGCGGGTCGTGCTGTTCGACGGCGACCTCGGGTTGGCGAATGCCGATGTGTTCCTTGGGCTCTCCCCACGCTACACGCTGGCGCACGTCATCTCCGGCGAGCGCACGCTGGATGAGATTCTCCTGGCGGCCCCCCAGGGTTTCCACGTGGTCCCGGCAGCCTCTGGGGCAGCCGATATGGCCAACATGTCGGCAACGGAGCATCTGGGGCTGGTGCAAGCTTTTAGCACCCTCGCGGCCCGGGTCGACGTGCTGATCGTCGATACGGCGGCCGGCATCGCGCATAGTGTGCTCCAGTTCTCACAAGCGGCCCAACACGTCATCGTCGTGATCTGCGACGAACCGGCTTCGCTAACCGACGCGTACGCGCTCGTCAAGGTGCTGAGTCGCAATCACGGAGTCAGCCGGTTTCGCGTGGTGGCCAACCAGGTACGAAGTCCGGGATCCGGCCAGGAACTGTTCAGTCGTTTCGAGCGCGTCACGGCACGCTTCCTCGATGTAGTGCTCGAATTCGCCGGAGAGATTCCGGAGGATGAATTGCTTCGCCGCTCAGTACGCGAGCAGCGTCCCGTTTTCGACGCTTACCCGGGGAGCCCGGCGTCCCGTGCATTCAAGAAATTGGCTGCCCGGGCCGATACCTGGCCTGTACCACCGGGCCCGCGAGGAAATATCGAGTTCTTCGTGGAGCGGTTGGTTCGTAGGCCGGCGGCGCGGCTGGAAGCGGTGCCATGAACGCAGCTAGCGCGTACGGCGCGCACCGGCCCGCGGGCGAGGCAGACGAGTTGATCGTCCGCCACGCCGAGCTGGTGAAGCGCATCGCCTACCACCTCGCGGGACGGCTGCCGCCGTCGGTCGAGGTGGACGATTTGATTCAAGCCGGCATGCTCGGACTGCTCGAGGCCGCTTCGCACTACGCCGCCAACCGCGGCGCGAGCTTCGAGACATACGCCGGCATACGGATACGGGGCGCCATGATCGACGCCCTGCGCAAGCTCGATTGGGCGCCGCGCTCGGTCCATCGCAAAGCACGTGCGGTGGCTGCGGTTGTCAGGGACATCGAGCGCAAGACCGGACGTGACGCGCGCGACGTGGAGATCGCCGAGCAGATGGGAGTGCCGCTCGAGGAGTATCACTCGATCGTGCAGGACGCGGCGAGCTGTCGCCTGGCGGCGCTGGACGATGCCACGGCGGCGACGGCCGCCGGGCCCGAGGATCCGTTCCGTGAAACGGCGGACGAAGGTTTTCGAAACTCGCTCGCGCAGGCGATCGAAGGGTTGCCCGAGCGAGAGAGGCTCGTGATGTCGCTGTACTACAGCGACGGATTGAATCTCAAAGAGATCGGTGCGGTGTTGAAGGTGACTGAATCGCGGGTGTGCCAACTGCATGGGCAGGCACTCGTGAGACTGAAGGCGCGACTGGTTGAGTGGCGCGATGGCGCTGTCGAAGCACGCGCCTAGACGACGGGAGAGTTGCACGTGAGCAAAGATATGAAATTCCTTGTGGTCGACGACTTCTCGACCATGCGCCGCATCATCAAGAACCTGCTGCACGATCTAGGCTACCCGAACGTCTCGGAAGCCGACGACGGCAAGACTGCGCTGCCGATGCTGCAGGCGGGCAATTTCGACTTCCTGATCACCGACTGGAACATGCCGGGCATGCCGGGCCTCGATCTCATCAAGGCCGTGCGCGCGGACAACAAGCTCGCGAAGATGCCGGTGTTGATGTTGACGGCAGAAGCCAAGCGCGAGCAGATCATCGAGGCGGCTCAGGCGGGTGTGAACGGCTACGTGATCAAGCCCTTCACCGCTGAGACCCTCAAAGAAAAGCTCGACAAAATCCTCGGCCCGAGCAAGTGAGGACACCATGTCGAGTTTCGCCCTGCTGAAGTTGGAATACGGAGCCTGCGTCGAGGCTCTCACCGAAGCGCTGCGGACCGAAGATGAGGCCGCGTTCTTCTCCGCCATCGACCACATCGTGCACATGCGCGAACCGGGGATGTTCACCGAGATCCGCAAGCTGACCGGCGATCTGCAGAAGGCGCTGGAGCGATTCAGCATCGAATCGCGCCTCGCCGACATCGCCGAGAATGAGATTCCGGATGCACGCGCCCGCCTGACCCACGTCATTCGCATGACGGACGAGGCGGCCCATCGCACACTCGATCTCGTAGAACAGTCCGGACCGCTCGCGGAGCGCACTGCCCGCGAGGCTGCGGCTCTCATCGAGGGCGTCGCTGCGTATCGCAACCGTACCTCCGAGATGAAGGGTTTCGAGGGAGTCGTCCGCTCCATCGATGCCTTCCTGCCCCTGGTGAGGTCGATGGAGGCGTTCCTGCCGGCCGCCCGAGCCGATTCGGAGCTGATCCGCCGCAATCTCGCCGACGTGCTGATGGCGCAGGGCTATCAGGACCTGACAGGACAGATCATTCGCAGCGTCATGAAGCTCGTCGAGGAGCTCGAGAGCGCCCTCACCAACCTTGCAAAGGTCTCCGGAGACGTCGTCGAGCACGCAACCATGGGCGAAAGCTCGGGCCCTGGCCATGGGCCGGCGGTGCCGGGCGTGACCAAGGGAGACGTGGCTTCCGGGCAGACCGACGTCGATGCGCTCCTGTCCGGCCTCGGAATGTAGGATGCCGAAGTGGACATCCTGAGCATCATCGGACTGGTGCTCGCGCTGAACGCGATCCTAGTGGGGGCAGTGCTCAAGGGAGCCGGCCTCATGGCGCTCGTATCGGCGGCAGCCTTCATGATCGTCATCGTCGGCACCATTGCGGCGATCTGCATCCAGACGCCGCTTCCGGTCATGCAGCGTGCGCTGAAGATCTTCCCCTGGGTCATGAAGCCGCCGACTCGCGACGGCAACTTCCTGATCGCCAAGATCGTCGAGTGGAGCAACACTGCCCGCAAGCAGGGGCTGCTGGGGCTCGAGCCCATGATCGCCCGCGAGCCGGATGAGTTCGTCAAGAAGGCGTTGCAGCTGGTCGTGGACGGGAGTGAGCCGGAGAACATCAGCACCGCGCTCTATGTCGACCTCAACATGCGCGAGCACGCCGACACCACCGCCGCGAAAGTGTTCGAAGGAATGGGCGTCTACTCGCCCACGCTGGGCATCATTGGCGCGGTGCTCGGACTCATGGCCGTGCTGCAGAATCTCGCAGACCCCAGCAAGCTGGGGCACGGCATCGCCGCCGCCTTTACCGCCACGATCTACGGAATCGGGTTGGCCAACCTGTTCTTCCTGCCCGTGGCCGCCAAACTCAAAGTCATCATCTCTCGCCAGACGCAGTTCCGCGAGATGGTGATCGACGGCATGTTGTCCATCGCGCAGGGTGAGAACCCGCGCGCCATCGAGGCGAAGCTGCAGGGCTATCTGCATTAGGCGTGTACCATGAGAAAGCCTCACCTCGCGCACAGGCCACGCCGCAAGAAGCACGAAGAGCACGCCAATCACGAGGCGTGGGCGATCCCGTACGCAGATCTGCTCACCCTGCTGCTGGCGTTCTTCGTCGTCATGTACGCGATCTCTTCGGTGAATGCCGGCAAGTACCGCGTGCTGTCGGACTCGCTGTTCGCCGCGTTTCGCGGCGCGCCTCGCACCATGGAGCCCATTCAGGTCGGCGAGAAGCAAGTCGGCTCGGGCGCCGACATCCAGACAACGATCGTGCAGCAGTCGATGCTCGACGGTCAGCCGCGCTCGATCCTGGCGGTCAAGGCGGATCCGGGCAACTCCAAGGAGACGGGCAATCCGGCGGTCACCCCGAAGGTGGGCCCGCAATTGAGCGGGATGGCCGCGGCGGCCTCGCAGGCCCTCCAGAAAGTGGCCGACCAGGTCGAGCAGGCCATGGACGATCTCGTGAAGGACAATCTGGTCGTCGTGCGCCGCTCGGACTTCTGGATCGAGGTCGAGATCAAGACCGACATTCTTTTCCCGAGCGGCAGCGCCCACCTGGGGACGAACGCCACGAGTGTGCTCGAGCGTCTCGCCGCCTCGCTAGCCCCTTTCCCGAATCCGATCCGCGTCGAAGGCTACACGGACAACCTTCCGATCAAGAACCTCCAGTTCTACTCGAACTGGGAGCTGTCGGCAGCGCGTGCAGGAAGCGTCGTACGTGTTCTGGCTGGGCGCGGCGTGGATCCCGGGCGCCTCGCGGTCATCGGTTACGGCGAGCAACGTCCGCTCCAGTCCAATGACACGGTGCAGGGGAGAAACGCCAACCGACGCGTCGTGATCGTGATTCTGTCGACGCAGCTGCAGCACAAGCAGGATGACAGCGGGGTGCCGGCTGCAACGGCGGCAAATGCCGCGGTCAGTGGCGCCGAAGGTGGCAACGTACCGGGCGCGCTGTCTTCAGACCCGGCCCCCGTAGCCCCCGCCGCAATGGTCGCTCCAACGCCCGCGTCGACCGCCACAGCGGCACCGGGCACTGCTCCTGCGCCGACGCTCATACCTACGCAGGCCTCGCCACCCAACGAGGCCCCAGTACCGGCCACTCTCGCGGTCCCTGGTGAACCAGCCATACCACCCGGCCGCACCGTACCAGGCGCTCGTGCGACGCCTGCACCGATTGGCCAACCTGCTCTCCCAGGCCGCCCAGCGCCCGCTCCGCAGGCCGTGCCGGCCGTGCGCGGCACGGGCCCCTCCACGACATCCAACACGCTCGCAACGCAACACCCCGCTACGTAGGGCGCGCGGGCGGTGGCATATTTCGTGCACCCCTCCGTGATCTGTCGCTGCGCGCCGGAAAGTCGGCGCCAACTCGCGACAAGTGTGAATCCGGTCACGGGAGACAAGCGCGCATGACAGTGCCTTCGCTCGATATCCTGCTCATCGCAGGCAGAGCTGTGTTTCTGGTGTTCTCGTTCGTCGTCGCAGCGGCGGCCTTCACCGCCTGGCGGCGTGCGACGCTCGCTCAGACACAACACCTGCTGACGCACACCGACCTGGTGTTGCAACGCCTGGCCCATCTCGAAGCCCGCGTTGATGAGACGAAGCTCTCAGTTTCAGAGCTGGGTACCCGTGTGGAGCGGCCGGCCCAGGATCCCACGCCGCCAGCGGCGGTGGCCGCCGGCTATCAGATGGCCATCCGTCTCGCCAAGGGGGGCGCCTCCCGTGAGGAGCTGATGTCCGGCTGCGGTTTGTCACTGACCGAGGCGGACCTCGTGCAGCGCCTTCACAACCCCGCTGCTGCGGGTTGCGTCACAAACTTCTGAAGCCGGATGTGGCGTGTGCACACACTCGGAACTGCGTCAATTTTCCGTAATGCGCGCTCAAGGCTGCGCTGCGCCAGGCCGATAGCCCCAGTGGCACCGACAAGCGGCAGGCTCAGGCACCCATTTTCATGAAAAAGCGCAAGAAAGGGACGGCGGTCCGTCACTCGCGCACAACGTCTTTCGCGCGTACGAAACCCCGCACGCCTGCTGGCTCCAAACGCGCCAAGAAGCAAGGCGCTCCCCGCGCTGCACGCGCCCGCGGAGCCGGTGCCGCTGCCAAGGGACGCGCTGCCAAATCCGCCCGGGAGGGAGTACTCGCCCTGTCTGCCGATTGCACGGTTGCCGAGAGCGCTGCCCTCAAGTCCGACCTGCTGCAGAACCTGGCGCTGCCAACGCCCGTTACGCTCGACATCGGTTCCGTGCAACGCATCGACACCGCCGGCATCCAGCTGATCGCTGCCTTCGTTCGCGAGCGCGAGGCGTTGGGCCTGCAGGTGCATTGGAGCGGTAGCGCACCCGCATTCAGTTCAGCCGCCCGCCTGCTGGGCGTCGCCTCCGTGCTCCGGCTGCCGGAGCAGCCGCAATGACCATCGACCTGACGCAATTCCACGAGGCCTTCTTCGAGGAGAGCTTCGAGGCGCTGGACTCGATGGAGGCCGCGCTGCTGAAGCTCGACATCGGCGCTCCCGACAAAGAGCTCATCAACACCATCTTCCGCGTTGCCCATTCGATCAAGGGCGGCAGTGCGACTTTCGGTTTCTCGGACATCGCCTCCTTCACGCACAGCCTCGAGACGATGCTGGACGAGCTGCGCAGCGGCGCCATGCAGGTCACGCTGGCCATGTCCGACCTGCTGCTGAAGTCGGTGGACGTGATGCGGGCCATGCTGCGCGCAGTACAGGCGAAGCAGCCGCTCGATGCGCAGCGCATCTCCGACCTGCAATTCGACCTCGAGCTGATGATCGCCCAGAAAGCCCCCGTTCCGGCGGCCCCTGTGAGCGCACCGCCCGTTGCAGTCGCTCAGGCCGTCGCAGCTCCGCAACCTGCTCCGTCGACCGCGACGGTTGCGCAGGAACCCGGCAGGCGCTGGCAGATTTCCTTCCGCCCCTATCGCGAGCTGTTCGCGCGCGGCAACGATCCGCTGAGGATGATGCGCGAGCTCGCCGAGCTCGGCGACCTCGTCGTCAACGTAGACGCGGCAGCGCTCCCTCCCCTTTCGCAGCTGGAGCCCTCCGAGTGTCATCTCGCATGGACGCTCGAGCTGACGGGAGAGATCGGGGAAGAAGCCATCCGCCAGGTTTTCGAGTGGGCCGAGGGCGACTGCGAGTTGATGATCGCAGAGGTCCCGGCCGTTGCCGCCACCGCCGCTTCGACGCCTGCTGTCATCGACGACAACGTCGCGGCTGACGCCATCCTGTCGGCGCCGGCGCCCGCGACGGCACCCGCTGCAACGAAATCCGACACCCCCAAGGCCGACGCGAAGGGCGAAGGACAGGTCGCCTCGATCGGCGACTCCAGCTCGATTCGCGTCAGTGTCGAGAAGATCGACGAGCTCATGAACACCGTCGGAGAGCTCGTCATCACCCAGGCGATGCTGAGTCAGCTGGGCACCCAAATCGAAGGCACGACCGCGGAGAAGCTGCGGTCGGGGCTGGCGCAGCTCGAGCGCAATATGCGCGAGCTGCAGGAAAGCGTCATGCGCGTGCGCATGTTGCCCATCAGTTTCGTCTTCAGCCGCTTTCCGCGCATGGTGCGCGATCTCGCGCAACGTCTCGGCAAGCAGATCGAGCTGAAGCTCACCGGAGAGCAGACCGAGCTCGACAAGACCGTGCTCGAGAAGATCGGCGATCCGCTCGTCCATCTCGTCAGAAACAGCATCGATCACGGCATCGAGTCGCCGGAAGTCCGCGCTGGCGCCGGTAAGCCCGCCTTCGGGACCGTCCACCTCGACGCCTGCCATCGTGGCGGCAACATCGCGGTGGAAGTGAACGACGATGGCGCCGGATTGGACAAAGACCGCATTCTGGCGAAGGCACGCTCGCGCGGCCTCGTCGGACCGAACGACCAGCTCACCGATGAGCAGATCCACGAGTTGATCTTCCTGCCCGGGTTCTCCACTGCCGAGAAGACCACGGACGTGTCCGGCCGCGGAGTCGGAATGGATGTGGTGCGCAGGAACGTCAAGGAGCTCGGCGGCAAGATCGAGCTACGCACGGAGCGGGGCAAGGGATCTCGCTTCGTCATCACTCTGCCCCTCACGCTGGCGATCGTCGACGGCCAGTCCGTCGCCGTCGGAAGCGAGACGTACATCGTTCCGCTCATTTCCATCGTCGAATCGATGCAGCTGAAGACCTCCAACGTGAGCCGCTTGTCCGGCCGCGGCGAGGTGTTCTCGTTCCGCGGCGACTATCTGCCGATCATCCGCCTGCACGAGCTGTATGGAGTCGAGCCGCGTACGCGCGATCTCAGCGAGGGACTCGTGGTCGTCGCCGAAGGCGAAGGCCGCCGCGTGGGACTGTTCGTGGACGATCTGCTCGGCCAACAGCAGGTCGTCATCAAGTCGCTGGAAGCGAACTACGGGCACGTCGAGGGTGTCTCGGGCGCCACGATCCTGGGCGACGGCTCGGTTGCACTCATTCTCGATGTGCCGGGAATCATCCGCGCCGCCTCGCTGCGCGCGGTGGCCTGACGGCGCACCGCATCCTCATCTTGAAAGGTTTGAACTAGGAGACGCCATGTCGACGAATGGATCAGGAAAGCCGGAAACGGCGGCCGGTGCCGGGTCGCACCAGGTACTGACGTTCGTTCTGGGTAACGAGACGTACGGTGTCGACATCCTGCGCGTTCAGGAGATCCGCGGTTGGTCCGCGGTGACCAAGATCCCTCATGCCCCCGCACACGTGCTGGGTGTGCTGAACCTGCGCGGATCGATCGTTCCGATCGTCGATCTGCGCATGCGTTTCGCGCTGGAGCGAGCCGAGTACACGGCGATCACCGTAATTATCGTCGTCTCGGTGAACTCAGCTGCCGGGCGCCGCGATTTCGGTGTGGTCGTTGACGGCGTATCGGACGTCGTGGACGTCAACTTCGCCGAGGTGAAGCCTGCTCCCGACCTCGGCTCCCGTTCGGCAACCGATTTCATTCGGGGCCTGGTCCCCGTGTCGGATCGCATGGTCGTGCTGCTCGATATCGATCGGCTGATCAGCGGCGAGATGACCGCCTCCGGCAATCTCGATGAGGCGGATGTTGTCCCCGTGGCCGCGAGCGCCGCCTGAGATGAGAGACTTCACTCTCCCCACCAAGCTGTTCCTCGCCTGCGCCGTCGTGGCGGCGGTCATGGCCGGAATGAGCGCGCTGTCGATCGGCATGGTCGGCCAACTGGCCGCCGCGCTGATCTGCGCCGGCGTGCTGGCCGCGACGCTGGGAAGCGCCGTCTCCGGCCGCCTGGAGCAGTCCGAGCAGCTCGTGAGTTCCCTGCAGAGCCAGCTGCGCACCGAGCAGGAAGCGCGCCAGGCCGAAGCGAAGGCCCAAGCGACGACCGCGCACGCGCTGACGCACGTTCAGACCGCGGCTGTCGACGCGGACCATGAGCTGGTCAATGTGAAAGAAGGCGCCGAACTCGCCGCGGTGATCAAAGCGGCTCTGAAGGGCAACCTTCTCGATCGGGTCGCGGTGCAGGGCAAGTCGGGCTTTCTCGGCACCTTGTCCACGAGCGTCAACGAGTTGCTGGACAGTATGGCGCGCGCCATTCGCCAGATTCAGCAGGTCTCCGCGGAAGTCAATCGCGGCGCCGAAGCCATCTCCAACGGCAACGGCAATCTCTCCCAGCGTACGGAGGAGCAGTCCTCCTCTCTCGAAGAGACCGCCACCTCCATGGAGCAGATGACGGCGACCGTGAAGCAGAACGCGGAGAACGCCGGACAAGCGAACCAGTTGGCCATAGCCGCGCGCGGTCAGGCCGAGAGCGGCGGTACCGTCGTAGGAAAAGCGGTGCGCGCGATGGCCGAGATCAATGAGGCCTCACGCAAGATCGCCGACATCATCGGCGTCATCGATGAGATCGCCTTCCAAACCAACCTGCTGGCACTGAACGCAGCTGTCGAAGCCGCGCGTGCCGGCGAGCAAGGGCGCGGGTTCGCCGTCGTCGCCAGCGAAGTTCGCAGCCTCGCCGGCCGCTCGGCGACCGCCGCCAAAGAAATCAAGGCCCTGATCCAGGACAGCGTCCGCAAGGTGGAGGACGGCTCTACCCTCGTCACGGAGTCCGGGCAGACGCTCGAACAGATCGTCGTGTCGGTCAAGAAGGTTTCGGACATCGTCGCGGAGATTGCTGCAGCTTCGCGCGAGCAATCCTCGGGTATCGAGCAGGTCAACCGCGCCGTGATGCAGATGGACGAGCTGACTCAACAGAACGGCACCCTCGTGGAAGAAGCGAGGGCGGCCTCGCGCGCCATGGCAGAACAGGCCCGCAGCCTCAGCAACATGATGGACCGATATCGAGTTTCCGACGGCGTCGCCGCGGTAACCTCGCCTGCCAAGCACGACGCGTTTGCGCCTACGCAGACGGAGCGCCGCAGCGCCAGCCGGCCGTGGAGCGGCACCGCCGCACGCGCGGCCGAAAAACCTCACAAGAGTGGCAAGGTGGCCGCTCCCGCCCCTGCCCTGTCCAGAACCGGCACCGACGGTGCCGGCCCCTCGGACTGGCAGGAATTCTAGTCGCCCACCCTCTAAAGACGCACACCAACATGCAACTCCTAAGCCGCTTGCAGCTCTGGCAAAAGCTGGCACTCCTCGTGGTGGCGATGGCAGTGCCCACCTCACTCGTCGGCTGGTTCTACGTCAGCACGGCCACTCAGCAGGTGAGTCAGGCTCGTCTCGAGCGGGACGGAGGGCGCTATCTGGATGCGCTCGGCCTGTTCGCAAGCGAGGTCGTCTCGCATCACGCCCGTGTCTTTACCTTCCTGAACGGCGATACGGCGCGCAAGAGCGAAGTGATCTCGGAGCAGGCGGAAGTCGACAAGCGGGTGGCGGCCGTCGACCAGGTCAATGGCGAGCTCGGCAAGAAACTGGGCGCAGCCGATAGCTGGGAGGCCCTCAAATCCGAGTGGGCGTCCCTGAAGTCGAAGGCGTTACAACAGAGCGCGGACGAGAGCGACGCATCCCACGCCGCAGTGATGGCTCATGTCCAACAGCTGCGCGACCTGGTGAGCGTGAAATCGCGCCTGGCCGCAGATCCGGATGTCGGGACGCGCACATTGATTCATATGGCTTCGGACTACGCCCCGACGACATTGATCGCGGCCGGCAACATGCGGTTGCGCGCCGTTCGCGCCGCCATCAAGGGATATCTGGGCGGCGATGACCGCATGGGAATCAAGATATTCCACAATCGCGTGCTCTCTCAGCTCGAGAACATCCGTAACGATCAGAGCTCACTGTCGCCGGAAGTCGCTGCACGGCTGCAGCCCGTCATCGCCCAGGCGAATTCGGCTGCGGGCGAGTTCTATGCGGCGCTCGAGGCGAAAATCCTGAATGTCTCCGAGATGAAGTCCACCGGCAATGACATCTACGAGGCCGGCGTTCCCGCCGACCGCGCGATCAATGACCTGTGTACCGCAAGCTATGAAGCTCTGCGCGGAGCCTTGGACAAGCGCGCATCCGACCTTGCGTTCCGGCGCGATTGGACCGGCGGAGTCAGCGCTTTGGCGCTCGCGTTGGCCATCGCGCTGTCCTGGCTCATCACCCAGTCCCTCGCTCGTCCGCTCAAGAGCGCCATTTCCGTGTTCGAGCGCATCTCGGACGGTCACTACGACAACCGGATCGAGACCGGCGGGACCGACGAGGCCGGCCTCGTGTTGCGCGCGCTCGATGAAATGCAGGGCAAGCTGCGCAGCCAGATCGAGACCGAGCGCGCGGTAGCCGCCGAGAATACCCGCATTCGCCAGGCGCTGGATCGAGCCTCGACCAGCGTCGTGCTGGCGGACGCTCATCACCAGATCGTCTACCTGAACGATGCCGCCCAGGCGAGCTTTACGCGCAACCAGCCGGAGATCCGCAAGATTCTCCCGGTTTTCGATGCCGGCCGCTTGCGCGGATCGACGTTGGATGCGCTGTCCACGAATCCGGCGCAGGAGCGCCGCATCCTGGACACTCTCTCGGGCGCCGACGTCCAGGAGCGTGTGCTGGGCGAGTTCACCTTCAAGACCATCAGCAACCCGGTGCTCGACGAGAAGGGCGCGCGACTGGGAACAGTCATGGAGTGGACGCAACGCACCCAAGAGGTGCGCGTAGAGAAAGAACTTCAAGGGATGCTCACCGCCGTGAACGGCGGCGACCTCAACAAGCGCATCGACCTCGCGGGTAAACAGGCGTTCTTCGAGGTGATGAGCCGCGGGATCAATCAGCTCGCCGACAACATGCTGCAGATTGTGGCGCAGGTGAAGGACGCCGCTGCGGAAGTGTTCCGCGGTGCCGAGGAGATCTCCGCGGGCAATTCCAACCTGTCCATGCGGACGGAAGAGCAGGCTTCCTCGCTCGAGGAGACCGCCTCCTCGATGGAGGAGATGACCTCGACCGTCAAGCAGAACGCCGACAACGCCAACCAGGCCAATCAGCTGGCGATGGCCGCGCGCGATCAGGCTGAGCAGGGAGGCTCTGTCGTCGGCAAGGCCGTGGCGGCAATGGCAGGCATCGACGACTCGGCCAAGAAGATCGCCGACATCATCGGGGTGATCGATGAGATCGCCTTCCAGACCAACCTGCTGGCGCTCAACGCAGCCGTAGAGGCGGCACGCGCGGGCGAGCAAGGTCGTGGCTTCGCGGTGGTCGCCTCCGAGGTGCGCAA
>Ga0070681_10005323_pt1 | contig 12419 bp, 10 predicted proteins | sample KBSC83BmetaG_FD_65650 | JGI IMG/M metagenome (GOLD analysis project Ga0070681, IMG submission 65650) | Corn rhizosphere microbial communities from Kellogg Biological Station, Michigan, USA - KBS C8-3B metaG | ecosystem: Host-associated > Plants > Roots > Rhizosphere | place: USA: Michigan...
GCGCCGACCGGCAAGGCGGCCGCGCGGCTCGAAGAGGCGGTGCACGCCGAGGCGGTGAAGCTCGATGTCACCTCCAGCGTTCGTGACGCGCTCCTCGCCCTCAACGCCTCGACGCTGCACCGGCTGCTCGGCTGGCGTCCCGACAGCCACAGCCGCTTCCGCCACCACCGGGGCAACCGCCTCCCCCACGACGTGGTCGTGGTCGACGAGACGTCGATGGTGTCGCTCTCCCAGATGGCCAAGCTCGTCGAGGCGGTGCGGCCCGACGCCCGGCTCGTGCTCATCGGCGACCCGCAGCAGCTGGCCTCGGTCGAGGCCGGGGCCGTCCTCGGCGACATCGTCGGGCCGGCGGAGACCGGCGAGCCGCCGCCGGGCAGCGCCCTCGGTGACGGCATCGTGGTGCTGCGCCGGGTGCACCGCTTCGGCGGCGGGATCGCCGCCCTGGCCGACGCCGTCCGCCGGGGCGACGCCGATGCCGCCGTCGCCGTGCTGTCCGCCGGCCACGGCGACGTGACCTGGATCCCGCTCGAGGTCGCCGGCCCGGGCGCCGGTTCGGGCGGCCGTTCGGGCGACGCCGCCGCGACCGCCGGCCCTGGTGCCCGTGCCGGCGGCGGCGCCGCCACCGCCGGTTCGGGGGGCGGGGCGGCGATGGCGGCGGTGCGGGAGGCGGCGGTGGCGGCCGGGGCCGCCGTCGCCGAGGCGGCCGCCGCCGGGGACGCGTCCGCCGCCCTCGCGGCGCTCGGCCGGTTCCGGGTGCTGTGCGCCCACCGGCGGGGGCCGTACGGGGTCGCCACCTGGAGCGCCCAGGTGGAGGCGTGGCTCCGGTCGGCATTGCCGGGCTTCGCCGCCGCCGGCGCCTGGTACGTCGGCCGGCCGCTGCTGGTGACCGAGAACGACTACACGCTCGGGCTCTACAACGGCGACACCGGCGTCGTCATCGCCGCCGGCGGCGGGCGGCCGGCGGCGGTGTTCGAGCGCCGGGGGCAGATCCTGGAGTTCAGCCCGGCCCGGCTGTCGGCCGTCGAGACCGTCCACGCCATGACGATCCACAAGAGCCAGGGCTCGCAGTTCGACACCGTGGCCGCCGTCCTCCCCGACCCCGACTCGCCCATCCTCACCCGGGAGCTGCTCTACACCGCGGTCACCCGGGCCCGGCAGCGGCTGCTGCTGGCCGGCAGCGAGGCGGCCATCCGGGCGGCGGTGACCCGGCCGGTCGCCCGGGCCTCGGGGCTGCGCCGCTGGCTCTGGCAACCCACCGGAGACGGAGATCGGTAGCCTGCGCCGCCATGGGACTCAGCGAATCGGAACTCGCCTTCCTGGCCGACCACCACTCGGCGGCCATGATCACCGTCGGCGCCGACGGTTTGGCCAAGGTGGCCCGGGTGGGCGTCGCCCTCGTCGACGGCAAGCTGTGGAGCAGCGGCACCGCCGACCGGGCCCGCACGAGGCGGCTGCGACGCGACCCGCGCTGCACGCTCTACGTCCACGACCCGGGCTTCGCCTTCCTGGCGCTCGAGACCACCGTCACGATCCTCGACGGGCCCGACGCGCCGGCGCTCAGCCTCACGCTGTTCCGGCGTATGCAGGACAAGCCGGCCGGGCCGCTCAGCTGGTTCGGCGGCGAGCTCGAAGACGACCAGTTCCTGGAACGGATGTCAGCCGAGCAGCGGCTGATCTACGAGTTCGAACCGCAGCGCACCTATGGGCTCCACTGACCCCGCCCGTCCCCCGGGGCCACGAGCTCCACCTCGAAGCCGTCGGCGTCCTCCAGGTAGGCGACCCGGGCCGCGCCGGCGATGGCGTGGCGGTCGCCCGGAAACGGCGACCAGCCGTGGTCCGACGCCTTGGCCACGACGTCGTCGAGGGCCGGCACCGACTCCACAGCGAAGGCGATGTGGTTCACGCCGGGCCGCAACCGGCTGTAGAGCATGCCCGGCACCATGTCGGGCGACTGCTCCAGCGCCACCGCCAACCCGCTGGGATGCCGGAAGACCAGCACCCGCGCCAGTGACCGGTCGACCGAGTAGCCGAGTTCGCCGAGCAGCCATCGCCACGGCGGCTCCGACCGGCCGAGGTCGGGCACCCACAGGGTGAGGTGATGCAGCACCGGCCGCAGGTTACCGAGAACGCTCCCCGTAGTCGCCCCAGGGGCGGTCGCGCTCCCGGATCACCTCCCGGAACCCCTTGTCGCCAAAGGCCTCCACCCATTGGTAGGCCTCCTCGGTGTGGCGCATCATGCCGTCGAAGAGGGTGCCGAACAGCTGCGTCGTGCGCAGCCCCATGTTCTCGAAGGCCTGGTTGATCAGCAGCTTGTTGAGGGCCAGCTGGTTGGCGGGGATCGTCGAGAACCGCCGGGCGTGCTCCTCCACCCGCCGGGGCAGCTCCGCCGCCGGGTGGACCTCCGACACCAGCCCGATCCGCAGCGCCGTCGGGGCGTCGATCTCGCAGCCGGTGAGCAGGTACTGCTTGGCCCGCTCGAGGCCCAGCCGGTAGACCCACATGGCCGTGGTGGGCAGGCCGAAGATCCGGGCCGGCGGGTAGCCGATGACGGCGTCGTCGGCCATGAACAGCTGGTCGCAGCACAGGATCATGTCGGTGGCGCCGCCCAGCGCCCAGCCCTCGATCTGGGCGATCACCGGCTTCGGGCAGTCCCAGATTTTCATGAACCGCCGGGTGTTGTGGCCCATGAACTGCCAGTCCCGCACCGGGTCCCACACGCCCGGCCGGGGTTCCGGCCCCTCGGCGTCGTAGGGCATCGTCCACCCCCCCAGGCGCAGACCGGGCCGTTCGTCGCCGCCCTCGGCCCCCCACTGGTCGTTGGTCAGGTCGTAGCCGGCGCACAGCACGCCGCCGGTTCCCCGCAGCACCACGGCCGACACGGCCCGGCTGGCCGCCGCCCGGTCGATGCCGTCGGCGATACCGGCGATCACCGCCTCGGTCAGGGTGTTCTTCTTCTCCGGACGGTTGAGCGTGACGAAGGCCACGCCGTCCCTCTCCTCATACAGCACCACAGCGGAAGCATCGGTCATGGGGGCGGAGTCTCGCGCCGGCGCCCGGCGCCGGGCTCAACCCAGCCGGCCGGCCTCCAGCCAGGCCCGCAACGCCGGGTCGAGCGAGCCGGCCACCTTCTCGTAGAGCCGGAGGTCCTCCTCGCTCAGCACGTCCCGCCACCGGCCGTTGCTGCCCTTGTAGAGGAACGTCCCGGTCCCGCCGGCGAAGCGGTCCATCGGGCCGAGGAGCCGGGTGGCGTCGCCCTTCATCGACTCGAACCGGGCGGCGTCGACCAGCGCCGGCCAGGACTCGTCCGCCACCTCGATCCCCACGTGGGCGGCGACCCGGCGCATCTCCCCGTCGAGGTCGGCCAGCAGGTCGTTGTAGTGGACCAGCAGGATGTTCTCGACGTCGCGGAAGTCCCACCACGAGGCGGCGTGGTAGTGGTGGCTCCAGAACGGCCACCCGTCCGCCTCCCAGGGGAACGACGCCCGGGTCAGCCACTGCGACCACAGCCAGCGCAGGTCGTCCGGCCGGCGGGGCAGCGGTTCGCCCGGCGGGTCCCCGGCGGCCAGCAGCTCGTACATGGCGTCGGTGTAGCCGCCGTAGTGGTTCCACAGCGACATGAACACGTCGCGGCTGTCCCGGCCCACCATGACGTAGCGGACCCGCTCGTCGTAGGGCAGGGCGTCGAGCGGCAGGTGGGTCTTGAGGACCCGGCGGTGGGTCTGGCCCTCGATGCGGGCGATCACGTCGTCGATCGGGTCGACGTAGCGGCAGTCGATCCAGGGCGACACCCGGCTGAGGACGTCGGGCAGGGGGCCCGTCCCGAAGATCAGCAGGCTGAGGATCCGTTGCATCCACGTCGTGCCGGCCTTGGCCGACGTCGAGACGACGATGTCGCCGGGCCGGTGGCGGACGGCGTCCCACCTGGTGCTGTCGAGGTGGTGGTGACGGTAGGTGCGGGTGCGGCGCGGGAGTCTGGGAACCACCTGAGGAGGGTACCGCCGGGGCCTGCCGGAGGCCGGTGAGGGGCGCTACGTTGAACGGCCGTGCGGTTGGGGAGGCGGGGGGGACACCGGAAACGGCGGAGCGCGGTTGCGGCGGTGGCCGCCCTGACTGCCCTCGCCCTCTTCGGCTCGGTCGCCCCGGCCCGGTCGGCCCCGGCCGACACCCCGTCCGGCCGCAGCCGCGACCCGCAGCGCCCGGCCCGCCGCTCGCACCGTTCCGAACCGGCCGACGCCGGCCTGCCGGCCCGGTTCGTGGCCGAGCTCGACGGCCAGATCGTCGTCGTGTCGGCCGACACCGGCCGCATCCAGCGCCGTCTCACCGCCGAGCAGCCGGGCGGGGGCGCCGAGAGCCCCGCCGTGAGCGTCAACGGCCGCACCGTATGGTTCTCCCGGGGCGACGGCACCTGCGCCGCCCACATCGCCTCCGTTCCCGTCGCCGGCGGCGCCGAGCGGACGCTGCCGGGCTCCGGCGAGTCGGGCCCCGAGCGCTTCCCGCTCCCCCGGCCCGGACACGCCCAGCTGGCCTACTCCCGCGCCAGCTGCAGCGATGGCACCGTGGCCCTGGTCGTCGGCGACCTCCGGGGCGACGAGAGCCACGGCCAGGCCGGCTTCGAGCCGCTGGCCTGGAGCCGCGACGGCGCCCACCTGCTGGCCACCACCGCCGACCGTGACCGGCTCCGGCTCCTCGACGTCAACGAACGCGGCGCCGTCGTCGCCGACCACGCCGTCGATCCCGGCGATCCGACGCCGGGGTGCACGCTCCGGGTCGTGGGGTTCAGCCCGGACGACAACCGCGGCTACGTCGCCGTCCGCCGCTGCGGCGGCGACACCGACGGCGGCCCCCGGCGCACGCTCGTCGTCCTCGACAAGGACGGCGCCGTCCGCCAGACCGTGGTCCGCCTCGCCCGGGGTGAGGACTTCGGCGCCGTCCTCGCCTTCGACGACTCCGGACACTCGCTGCTGTACTCGACCGTACCGGCCGGCGCCCCGGCCGCCGGCGACCAGGCCGGCGGGCAGGACACGCTGTGGGTCTGGCGCGACGGCAGCCTCCGGCTCCTCGCCCGCCAGAGCCGCTACCACGACGCCGCCTGGCTGCCGTAGCCGCCGGCCGCCGGCCGCCGGCCGCCGGGCCGAGCCGGGCGGAGCGGCGCTACACGTCGATGATGCCCTGCTCCCAGCGCTCGAACGCCGCCAGCTCCCCCCGCAGCTTGCGGACGACGAAGGCGACGACGGCGGCGTCGTCGGCGAAGCCCCCGGGCAGGAAGTCGGGGATGACGTCGAGCGGCGAAACCAGGTAGGCGACGCCGGCCGCCGCCAGCAGCAGGTTCTTCGTCGACACGTCGCGGTAGCGCCCCTCACCGGAGGCCCGCAGCATGCGCAGCAGCGTCTGCAGGTCGTGCTTCAGCGGCGTCAGCGCCCCGGCCTGGACCCGGTCGAGCCGGCGCTCGACGATCTCCAGCACCCGCAGGAACTCCTTCGGATTGCGGACGAGCTCCTCGGCCCGCAACAGCCCCCGCTGCAGGGCCTGCAGCATCTGGGTGCGTTTCGCGGCACGCTGCATCGCGGTCACCCCCGACACGGTACCGTGCGCGGTGATGCCCGAAACCATCCCTCCGCCGCAGACCATCGTCGTCTTCGGAGCGTCGGGCGACCTCAGCCGGCGCAAGATCTTCCCCGCCCTGTACAACCTGGCCCGCGACGGGCTCCTCCCCGAGCGCTACGCCGTCGTCGGCTTTTCCCCCGACGACTGGGACGACGCCGCCTTCACCGAGCACGCCCGCCAGTCCGTCCTCCACTTCTCCCGCTCGTCGCTGACCGAGGAGGCCTGGGGCCGCTTCGCCCCCCGGCTCCATTTCGTGTCGGGCAGCTTCGACGAGCCCGGCAGCCTCGCACCACTGGAGACGCGCCTCACCGAGCTCGACGCCGGCCTCGGCACCGGCGGCCGCCGCCTGCTGTTCTGCGCCGTGCCGGCCTCCGTCGTTCCGACCCTCGTCACCCGGCTCGGGGAGTGCGACCCGCAGCCCACGCACCGGGTGGTGCTGGAGAAGCCCTTCGGCCGCGACCTGCAGTCGGCCGAGCGGCTCAACGCCCAGGTCCACGAGGTCTACGACGAGGGGCAGATCTTCCGCATCGACCACTTCCTCGGCAAGGAGACGATCCAGAACCTCCTCGTGCTGCGCTTCGCCAACACGATGATCGAGCGGATCTGGAACCGCGACGCCATCGACCACGTCCAGATCACCGCCGCCGAGACCGTCGGCATCGAGCAGCGCGGCGCCTTCTACGAGGAGACCGGCGCGGTGCGGGACATGATCCAGAACCACCTCCTCCAGCTGCTGGCCTTCGTGGCCATGGAGGCCCCCCGCAGCTTCGCCCCCGACGACATCCGGGACGAGACCGTCCGGGTGCTGCGCACCGTGCGGCCGTTCGAGCCCGACGAATCGGTCCGGGGCCAGTACGGCCGCGGCCTCGTCTCCGGACGGGAGGTGCCCGGCTACCGGGAGGAGCGCAACGTCGCCCCCGACTCCACCGTCGAGACGTTCGTGGCCCTGCGGGCCTTCATCGACAACTGGCGCTGGGCCGGAGTCCCGTTCTATCTCCAGACCGGCAAACGCCTGCCCCGCAAGACGACCGAGGTGACGGTGTTCTTCAAGGAGGTGCCGGCCGCCCTCTTCGCCGGCGAGGGGCTGACACCGCCCGTCCCCAACCTCCTGTCGATCCGCATCCAGCCGGAAGAGGGGATGTCGTTCGCCTTCCAGGCCAAGCCCCCCGGCCTCCACCTGGCCAACCAGACCGTGGCCATGGACTTCTCCTACCGGGAGTGGTTCGAGTCGAACGCCGAGGCCTACGAGCGGCTCATCCACGACGCCATGGTCGGCGACCCGACGCTGTTCATCCGCCAGGACGCCGTCGAGCGGGCCTGGGAGATCGTGGCCCCGCTGATCGAGCACCCCGGCCCGCTCCACGCCTACACCGCCGGCGCCGCCGGCGAGTGGACCGAGTACCCGGCCGGCGCCTGGAGCGAGGCCGCCGCCCGCTTCATCGCCCCCCGCACCTGGCTGGTGCAGACGGGCGCGCCCACCGCCCGCATCGGCGACATCATGACCCGCACCGTCTACACGGTGACCGGCGACGTCTGCGTGGCCGACATCGCCAAGGCCATGGCCAAGGGCCGGTTCGGCTCCTCGGTGGTCGTCGACGGCGACGGGCGCCTGGCCGGGATGCTGACCGAGCGCGACGTCCTCCGGGCGGCCGCCTCGGGCGCCGACCTGACCGCCGCCACCGCCGCCGAGTGGATGACCACCGATCCCACCACCGCCACGGTCGACACCAACATCGCCGACGCCGCCGAGGTCATGGGCACCCGGGGGTTCCGGCACCTGCCGGTGGTGGTCGACGACCGCGTGGTCGGGATCGTCAGCCAGCGGGACGTGCTCTCAGCCCGGATCCACGCCCACCGGCCGCCGAGCCCGCCGGAACATGCCTAGCCCAGCTCGTCGGGATCGACGAAGTAGGGGTTCTCGAGCAGCATCCCGCCGAAGAACACCTTGGGGTGGACCTTGAGGACGGGGATGATGACGTCGCCCCGGAACCGGTCGAGGTCGTAGAGGCACAGCGCCACCTGGGGGTAGGCCCGGGCGTAGCGGGTGGCCTGGGCCTCGTAGCCCATGAAGTCGTCGATCAGCGGGCCGGTGATGACGTTCTCGGCCCAGCTCATGTCGCTGGCCGCCCGGGCGAAGGAGTGGCCCTGCTCCTCGAACGTCTCGCGGCCCATGTCGCCCCAGAACGACAGCATCCGGTCGGCGGAGAAGGCCCCGCCGGCCAGGTAGGTGTCCTCGGCGTCGGACATCCGCAGCCGGTCGGGGCCGGCGTGGTCGGAGCCGTCGAGCAGCGAACGCTCGAGGCGCCGGTGGTCGGCCCGGCCGGTGATGCAGATGCAGACGTCGCCGTGGCGCAGGCCTTCCCGCAGGTAGGGGACGAGGAGCCGGTCGCGCTCCTCGCGACCCCGGTAGAAGGCGCAGATGTGGTCGCCGGTGCGGGCCTGGACGCCGTTGATCGTGATGCTTCGGGCGGGCATGGCACCATCCTCCGACGGCCGGCGGGCGCCGCGCCTCACCCTGCGGGCGCGAGATCGGCCGGTCGGACCTGCCCTCAGAGGCCAAGCACCCGCCAGGCCCGGGTGGCGGCGTGGAGGTTGAAGCGGGCGTCGACGTCGGCCAGGTCGAGGCCGCTGACCTCCCGGATCCGCTGCAGGCGGTACCGCAGCGTGGACCGGTGGATGGCCAGGCCGTGGGCCGTCTCGTCGTAGTTGCCGCCGCACTCCAGGTACGTCGAGAGCGTCTTGACCAGTTCGGCGCCGTGGGCGGCGTCGTAGTCGAGCAGCGGACCGAGCCATTCCCGCACGAAGCCCTCGACCTCGCCCTGGTGCTCGCCGCCGGCCAGGATCCGGTAGAGGCCGAGGCTGTCGTAGGTGGTGACGCCGGCCGGCCGCCGGGAGGCCTGCCGCACGCCGAGGGCCACGAACGCCTCCCGGGCCGACCGGGGGAAGTCGGACGGGGCGAGGCAGGGACCGCCGACGCCGACCGCCACCGTTCCCGATGGGAACGCCGCCGCCAGCGCCTCGCCGAAATCGTTCCACCGGGCGGTCACCCGCGCCTGCGGCGGCTCCGCCCCCCCGGACCCCGCCGTCGCCAGCAGGACGACGGCGCCTTGGCGGCGGCCGACGAGCGAGCCGATTTCCATTTCCGCCGCCGCCTGTTCGACCGCCCGGGCCAGGGCCTCGCCGGTGGCCTTTCCCCGCCCGCGGACGACGACGACGGCGTGGGGCCGGTGCAGGTCGTAGCCGATGGCCTGGGCCCGGGCGTGGGCGCTGTCGTCGTCGGTGCCGGTGCAGAGCTCGTCGACGAGGTCGCCCCGCAGCCGCAGCTCCATCTGGCCGAGCCCCCGCAGGTGGGCCAGCTCGGCGGCCAGCACCAGGGCGCCGTGCTCCAGGGCGAAGGCGTCGTGGGGTCCGGCGGCGCCGCCGGGGTCGACGAGGGCCAGCACGCCGAGGACCTCGTCCCGGGGCTGGGCCAGGGCGACGAGGCGGTCGCCGCTCCGCAGCGGGTGGCCGTCCCGGCGGGCCTGGCGCAGGAGCTGGGCCCGGCGGCGGGCGTCGGGCTTGGGATAGGGGTCGGGGCGGCCGGGCCCGGCCCAGGCCCGCAGGTTGCCGAACCGGTCCTCGACCGCGACCGGGTAGCCGGTCAGCTCGTGGAGCGTGGCGGCGATGCCGTCCTCGCCCGCCCCCGACGCCGACGCCCGGGTGAGCGCCTCGTGGATCGTGGCCGTGCGTTCCAGGTCGGCGACCGTGGCCGCCAGCCGCTCGTTGACCGAGGCCAGCTCGGCGTTGACCTCCGCCAGCTCCGCCGCCCCGGCCCGTTCCCGCCGGTGGAGGGAGGCGTTCTCCAGGGCGCTGCCCGTCTGGTGGGCCAGGACCTTGAGCAGGAACTGGTCGTCGGGACCGGGCTCGGCGGGGGCGGTCACCACCAGCCAGCCCCAGTGGCCGCCGAGGCTGCGGAGGGCGAAGGCGAAGGCCCAGGCGGCACCGGGGACCGCCACCGGCCCGTCGTCGGCTCCGAGCGCCGCCAGCGCCGCCGTGACGGCCTTGCGCTTCCGGCCGGGGGGCTCGCGGAAGCGCTCGAACCCGCGGTCGGATGGCAGATAGGCGCCGTCGGTCGTGCCGGGGCCGAGGGAGGCGACGGAGGTCACGGCCAAGCTGAGGATCTCGTCCTCGTCCCGGCTCTCGGTCATCATCATCGACAGGACGAACAGGCTGTGGAGATTCGAGATCTGCTCCCGGAGCCGGACGATGTTCGCCGGCTTCACCTGGGCCTCCGTTCATGCACCTCGCGCTCCCCCACGTTCAGGAAGGCTACGCCGTCCGTTCGCGCTGGGAGGTGGAGGAACCCGCCCGGAGTTCGATCTGGCAGGCGGGTGCGCCGGGGGATCGGACCTGCCAGGTTCAGGGGGCGCACGGAGCCGACCGGAGGGAGCGGGCCATGGCGACGGGATCGCGGGAACAGGCCGACGTCGTGGTGGTGGGCGCCCGGGTGGCGGGGTCGCCGGCCGCCACCGAGCTGGCCCGCCGGGGCCGGAAGGTGATCGTGCTCGACGCCGGGACGTTCCCGTCCGACACGCTGTCGACGCACGTGATCTTCCCCACCTGCGTGGCCGAGCTCGCCGCCCTCGGGGCGCTCGAGCCGCTGCTGGCCACCGGCTCGCCGACCCACCCCCACGTCCTGATGAACCACGGCGGCGTCGACGTGAGCTGGCACTACACGCCGGTCGAGGGGTTCAACTTCGGGATGTGCCCGCGGCGCACGACCCTCGACGCCGTCCTCGTCGACACCGCCCGGAAGGCCGGCGCCGAGGTGCGGGAGGCGACGAAGTTCACCGGCGTCGAGTGGAAGGGCGGCCGGGTGTCGGCGGTGACGTGGGCCGACCGCACGGGCCGCACCGGCACGATCGACACGAGGCTGCTGATCGGGGCCGACGGGCGCCGCTCGACGGTGGCCGAGGCCGTCGGGGCCGGCAAGCCCTACCGGCGCAACGAGAACGGCCGGGGCCTCGTCTTCATGTACGTCGACGACCCCCACCCGGCCGGGAGCCGGGAGCGCCAGACGCTGTACCAGTGGCGGGTGGGCGACACCCTGGGAATGTACTTTCCGACCTGCGACAACGGCGGGCTCGTGCTGTTCATGCCGCCCCGGGAGCAGGTCGCCCGGTTCGACCAGGGGCTGCAGCACTGGAACGAGCGGCTGGAGCAGTACCCCCTGCTCAAGCACCGCATCGGAGGCGGGGCGCCCCGGACGAAGCTCCGCAAGGCCGCCGACCCCTTCTCCTACTTCCGCCGCTCCAGCGGCCCGGGCTGGGCCCTCGTCGGCGACGCCGGCCACTTCAAGGACCCGGTCATCGCCCAGGGCGTGCGGGACGCCATCTACTACGGCCGGCGTCTCGGCATGGCCGCCTCGGCCGCCCTCGACGACCCGACCTGGCTCGACAACCGGCTCTACGAGTGGGAGCTCCGGCGGGACCGGGACTGCATCGTCAGCTACCACTTCGCCCTGCGGCTGAGCCGCACCCATCCCGTCTCGCCGGTGGAGCTGGAGATGTTCAAGAACATCCAGCCGAACTTCACCAGGTCCCGCCAGCTGGGCGACACGTTCAGCCGCACGCAGTCGGCCGAATCGCTGCTCAGCTACCCGCACCTCATCCACTGGACGGCCAACGCCGCCCTCAACCCCGCCTACCGCAAGTCGCTGGTGGCCAAGGACGTCGTCGACGAGCTGGTGACCAAGGCCCGCCTCTACCGCGATCTCGGCCGGATCGTCCGGGGCAAGCGGGTCCTCGGCCACAGCTGGGACGCCTGGAGCGGCGCACCCGGCGCGGCCGGCGTCCCCCAGCGCAGCGACCTGCTCCCCGAAGAAGGCGAGATCGGGCGGAGAAGCCCGTCCAAGGTAAAGGAGACAGTCGGTTGAAGACGATCAAGATCGCCGCCGTCCAGCCCGCCTTGCGGGTCGCCGAGGTCGACTGGAACCTGAAGCGCTGCGAGGAGCTGGTGCGCGACGCGGCCAAGGAGCACCACCCCGACGTCATCATCCTGCCCGAGGGCTTCAACTCGCCCAACGTCTACGACAAGCGGCTCCGCAACGCCGCCGCCCCGGTCGACGGCGCGCCCTACCAGATGCTCGTGAAACTGGCCCGGGAACTCGGTTGCAGCGTTGGCGGCGGGTTTTTGGCCAAGCGGGGCGGCGACACCCGCAACACCTACGTGCTGGCCGACCCCGACGGCACCACGAACCTGCACGACAAGGACGAGCCCAGCGTCTGGGAGTACAACTACTACACCCGGGGGCAGGACGACGGCGTCTTCACCCACCGGCTCGGCACCGTCGGTCTGGCCTGCGGCTGGGAGACGGCCCGGGGGCGCACCGCCCGGCGGATGGTGGCGGCCAAGGTCAACCTGGTGCTGGGCGGCTGCTGCTGGCCGGCCTACCCGACGTGGGTCTTTCCCCGGGGCTGGTTCAACCGCGACATGGAGTACTACCGGCTGTGGGCGGCCGACACGACCCGCAACCTGGCCCGCCTCGTCGGGGCGCCGACGGCACTGGCCTGGCACGTCGGGCCCGTCCACAGCGGGACGCCGGCCATGCCCGGCATCCCCTGGAACACGATCATGACCGGCGAGACGCAGATCGCCGAACGGGACGGGACGGTCCTCGCCCGCATGACCTACGACGACGGCGAAGGATCCTGCGCCGCCGAGGTCGCCCTCGCCGATCCCGCACCCGTCGACCCGATCCCGAGTGGCTTCTGGGTGCGGCCGCAGTGCTTCTCCATCCACTTCGTGTGGCACTACATGAAGAACCACGGCCGGCT
>Ga0070681_10005324_pt1 | contig 12418 bp, 5 predicted proteins | sample KBSC83BmetaG_FD_65650 | JGI IMG/M metagenome (GOLD analysis project Ga0070681, IMG submission 65650) | Corn rhizosphere microbial communities from Kellogg Biological Station, Michigan, USA - KBS C8-3B metaG | ecosystem: Host-associated > Plants > Roots > Rhizosphere | place: USA: Michigan...
GATTACCGCTTCGAGCCGGACGGTCCGGGAGACGAACCCGAGCCGGGCAAAGGTGTAAAGCGCGAAGCCATCGAAGGCAGCTTTCTGCACCATGGTCCCGGCCGCTATCAGGCGCCGCCCGCCTATTTTCTTTATCACGGTGATTACCAGAGCCGCGGACCCGTCATCGACCCCGGCTTCCTGAGCGTGATCAGTTACGGGAAAGCGCCTGCGGAGATTCCACCGGCAGATGGGCACACGTCGGGACGCCGGCGCGCGCTGGCCGAGTGGCTCACATCCCTTGAAAATCCGCTGACCGCACGCGTTTTCGTGAATCGCGTTTGGCACCATCATTTCGGCCGCGGCATCGTGCCGACGCTGGATAACTTCGGCAAGATGGGCGAGAAACCCTCCCATCCCGAACTGCTTGACTGGCTGGCGCTCGATTTCATGGATCACGGCTGGAGCATCAAATACCTGCACCGCCTGATAATGACGTCGGTAGCGTATAAGATGGCATCGCAGTTTGAAAACAGTGGCGATCTGGCGAAGGATCAGGACAACACGTATCTCTGGCGCTTCCGTATACAACGGATGGACGCCGAGATCGTCCGCGACACCATTCTTCAAGCCAGTGGCGCGCTCAACTCGGAGATGTTCGGACCGGCCGTGTTCCCCAAGCTGCAGCCCGAGGTGTTGCTCGCCATGAACAAAGGCATTTGGGAGCGCGAGGAGGATGGCCCCAAAGTCTGGCGGCGCAGTGTGTACGTCTATCGCAAGCGTGGATTGCCGTTTCCCATCTTTGAGGTTTTCGATCTGCCCGATCAAAACATCACCTGCAGCCGCCGTAACGTCTCCACGGTCCCTACGCAAGCCTTGACACTGCTGAACGACGACTTCGTGCTGCGGCAGGCACAGCTGTTCGCCGATCGCGTACGAGAATCCGCGCCAGCCGGTCCCGAGGCGCAGATTAACGCGGCGTACGAAATTGCGCTTAGCCGGCCGCCCACAGATGGCGAGCAGCGGCTCGCGTTAGACTTTCTGAAGAAGCAGAAGCTGGTGGACTTCACACACGTGCTTCTGAATCTCAACGAATTTCTGTACCTTCGATGAAATCATTCTGGTCGAGACGCGATTTCCTGTTCCAGGCCGGCGGCGGCGTGAGCGGCGTGGCACTAGCGTGGCTGCTCGACCAGCAGGGAATGCTGGCGGCCGAGCGCGGAGCATCGTCCGGCGCTTGCAACGCTACAGTCACTGGCCCTACGCCCTTCACCGCGAAGAAACCGCACTTTGCACCGCGCGCGACCAGCGTGATTTCGTTGTTCATGTGCGGCGGCGTAAGCCACGTCGACACCTTCGATCCGAAACCGGCCTTGCGCAAGTATGCCGGCGAGCCGCTGACCGGCAAAGGTGAAGTTGTGGTTCGTCAGGGCAACCCCGGTCCGCTAATGCCGTCTCCGTTTACCTTCCGGAAATACGGCCACAGCGGGATCGATGTCTCGGAAATCTTTCCGCAAATCGCGCAGCACGTCGATGAGATGGCGATCTTGCGTTCCGTCTACGGCTCATCCAACGATCACGTGCAGGCGCATTATCTGATTGCCACCGGCTCGGTGCGTATGGGCTTTCCCAGCGTCGGATCATGGGTGACATACGGCCTCGGCACCGAAAACCAGAACCTGCCTGCCTTTGTGGTCATCTATGACGCTCGCGGCGGGCCATTTGGAGGACCGGCGAACTGGAACGCAGGATTCATGCCAGCCGCATATCAGGGAACTGTTTTTCGCGCATCTGAGAACCCCATCATCGATCTCAAGCCGCCCGCTTATGTGACACCGGACGAGCAGCGTGCGCGCCTCGATCTTTTAGCTAGGCTCAATACTCTCGACCTCGAGAAGTATCCATCGAGTTCCGAACTTTCCGCGCGCATTTCTTCCTACGAGTTGGCGTACAGGATGCAAGGGTGCGCTCCGGAGGCCGTGGATGTCAGCCGCGAAAGTGAACCCACTCGCAAACTATATGGGCTGGACAATAAAACGACCGAGCCATTCGGACGCCAGTGCCTGACCGCGCGGCGTCTGGTCGAACGAGGCGTGCGTTTTGTCCAGCTCTATCACGGCGGGCTGGGCAATCAAAATACCGACACTTGGGATGCGCACGACGACGTGAAGAAGAACCACACAGCGCATGCCGCCGAGGTTGACCAGCCAATCGCCGGCCTTTTGACGGATCTCAAAGCGCGCGGTCTGCTGGATTCGACGTTAGTGGTATGGCACGGCGAGTTCGGGCGCATGCCGATTTCGCAGCGAGGCGTCGGCCGCGATCATAATCCCGGCGCAATGAGTATGTGGATGGCGGGGGCGCGCATCAAAGGCGGCCAGGCCATCGGCGCGAGCGACGAATTCGGCTACAAAGCCGAGCAGCAGCCCATCTCCATCCACGATTTGCACGCGACAGTTCTTCATTTGCTGGGTATGGAGCATACCAAGCTCACTTATCTTTACAACGGCCGGAACATGCGGCTCACGGATGTTTACGGGGATCCCATTCCTCAGGTAGTCAGCAGTTAACCGGATCGCCTCTCATTTCAAAATGCAGACACTGGTCGAAGTGCTTGCGGAAATCCGCCGCCTGGGCGATCGGGAAGCGCTGCGTTTCTATAACGGGTTTCGCACGTGGATACTGACGTACGCCGAGCTTTACCGGCAGATCGCCTCTTTCGCAGCGTATCTGGATGGCGCCGGTCTCCGTAAAGGCGATCGCGTGATCGTCTGGGGCGAAAACCGGCCGGAATGGATCGGCGTTTTCTGGGCATCGGTCGCCCGCGGCGTGGAAGTCGTGCCCGTGGATTACCGCTCATCCGTCGATCTTGTCCGCCGCATCCAGGGTGAAGTCCGCGCGCGGCTGATCGTGACGGGCGAGGCCGTCACATGTGAAAGTATCGACGCACTGCAGTTCTCTATGACGGAGTTAGCGGCGCTTCCGGACAACGACCATTTTGAGGCTTCCGAAATCTCACCCGACGATGTGGTCGAGATCGTGTACACGTCCGGCACCACCGGCGAGCCCATGGGCGTAGTACACCGGCATAAAAACATTTGCGCCAATCTGACACCGATTCAAAAGGAAATGCGCAAGTACGAGAAATGGGCGCAGCCATTCCAGCCGGTACGCATTCTGGACATGTTGCCGCTCAGCCATCTGTTCGGTCAGTCTATGGGCATTTTCATACCGCCGCTGCTCGGTGGATCTGCCGTGTTCATGCTCGAATTTCACCCCGGCGCGATTCTCGCCACGATCCGCCGCGAGCATGTTTCAATTCTGGTCTCGGTCCCCAAGCTCCTGATCAATTTGCAGCACGAGATTGAGCGTAAATTCCATCCGCCGGATGTGCCCGCCAAGCGCCAGGGGATCGCCGGCATTTTCGAGCGCTGGTGGCGATACCGCAAAATACACAGCGCTCTCGGTTTCAAATTTTGGGCGCTGGTCGTGGGCGGCGCTGAGGTAAATCCGGAAGTGGAAGCGTTCTGGACAAGGCTGGGTTTTCTTGTCGTGCAAGGCTATGGCCTGACGGAAACCAGTCCGGTGGTGGCGCTCAACCATCCGTTCCATGCCCACAGCGGCTCCATCGGTAAACCGCTCCCCGGCCAGGAAGTAAAGATTGCCGCCGATGGCGAGATTCTGGTTCGCGGAGATAGTGTCATTAAGGAATACATGGGCGCAGGAGCTGGCTCGCACACGCGGGTGGAGGACGGCTGGCTGCACACCGGTGACATCGGGGAGATCGATGCCGAGGGCCGCCTTTACTACAAAGGCCGCAAAAAAGAGATGATCGTGACCTCTGAGGGCCTGAACGTTTACCCGCAAGATGTCGAGCGCGTGCTCAATGCCATTCCCCAGATCAAAGACAGCGCGGTGGTGTCGTCGCGGCGGAATCAGGAGGAACAGGTACATGCGGCCCTGATTCTGCGCGATGGCTCGGCCGATCCGGCTGCCATCATCGCGGAAGCTAACCGGCGCCTGGAGGCTCATCAGCGAATTCAAAGTTGGTCGGTATGGCCCGACGATGATTTTCCCCGTACGCCCTCTACCTTGAAAGTGAAACGAGCCGAAATCGCCCGGCGTATCGGACAAGGTGCGTCCAATGGAAAGGCCGAAAATGCCGGCAGCATTCTGGCGCGTCTAAAAGGGACGGAGCACGGGAAAGAGCTGGGCATCTCATCGCTCGAGCGCGTCGAACTGCTTTCCGAACTTGAAAATCAATACGGAGTAGAGCTTGACGAGCGGCGCTTTGCCGAAATTACGTCCGTGGATGAGATGAATGCGTTGATCCATGCGGCCGGAGAGCAGCCCGTGCGTGCCGAGCGAGTACTGCTGCCGCGTTGGACGCGAAGCTGGCCCGCACGCGCGTTCCGGTTTCTGTTCTTTCAAACGGTCATCATTCCGTTATTTCGCGGCCTCTTGACGCTTAAAGTGGACGGCATTGAGAACTTGCGCAGTCTGAACTCGCCGGTTCTATTCGCGTCCAACCACCAAAGTGATTTGGATACGCCGGCCATCTTCGTGGCGCTGCCGCCTCGCTTGCGTTATCACGTAGCTCCGGCGATGTCGCAGGATTATTTCCGAAGTTGGCTCGAGCCCGGCAGCGCGCCGCTAAGACAGCGCCTCTCGACGATGGTCGAATATTTTCTCGCAACCGGCATATTCAACGCCTATCCCCTGCCCCAGCGCATGGCGGGAGTGCGCCGCGCGCTGAAATACACGGGCGAGCTAATCGATGAAGGTTATTGCCCGCTGGTTTATCCGGAAGGCAAACGCACGCCGGATGGAACGTTGCAGCCATTCAAAACAGGCATCGGACTCATGGCGACACGGCTGCGCGTTCCCGTAGTGCCCATCCATCTGACAGGGCTGTTCGAGATCTACTCGATTCACCACGATTGGCCGCAGCGAGGACCGGTAAAAGTCACCTTCGGCACACCGCTGCATTTTGAGCAGGAGCACGACGAAGTAGCCGCCACCCGCATGATTGAAGAGGCGATCCATGAACTGGCGCGTCAGTAGATAGCGCAGTTGTTCATGAGCCTAGGCTCACAATCGAACCATGAACTGCAGGCATGTATGCCTACTCCACCGAGCTGCAGGCATGAATTTATGAATGCTGTTCGCACGAGTGGAATAGGCATTCATGCGCATTCATGCCTATTCCACGAGTGAACCGTTTCGTTTTCTAAGGCATTGATTGACGAGCCAGGAGACGAGGGTAGATTCTCCGGCGGTGTCCCGCCGGGCTACTCGATTCCTGCCGTCAACAAATCTATCGAGTAAAAGCGGCCGAGTTTTTTGCGCCGCAACGATATCCTCCATATCGGCGACCTCGAGAAGCCCGGGCACGATCACATCCTGGGGTACGTGGCAGAAACGGTCTTCGATCAGGGAGATGAAGGATAGCAGTCCTCCCCGCCCTGCGATTGCCATGACGCGGTCCTCATATAGACCCGTTAGTAGTGCCAACAGCGCGCCCATTGGTTCGGCCTGATGCTGCACAAATGGGCCCGGCTCTTGCATGTCGCTCTGGTCGAACGAGAAATCGCTGGCATTCACCTCAGCGGTTGAATCTCCCCAAATTAGAATGCGCGTGGGATCGATGTCAGGTAGCGCGGCGAGATAACGGAAAATCGTGCGGCCGTCTTTCAGGCGGGCACCGGGCAGAGTGCTGCCGAGCATAAATTCGGTTGCGGCGAAACCCATGGCGCCAGGTCCACGCGCTTTGGTGGCGGCGATCTCGCCTGTGCCCCTCAAATCAGGCAGACAGACGACGATGCCATTTCGAAGTAGCGTGATGACGTCTTCGCCGCGCTCGTCTAGAAATTGCCGTTTACCGCCTTCGGCAAGGGCGAGAATCGCAGGGGCAGGCGTATTCGCGGAGAGCGTTGGCTTCAGGAGCAACACTGGCAAAGTAATTCCTGGTTCTGTTTCGATGGTGAATGCCTCGACAGTTGCTTCTCCACTGGACTTTTCCCAGAGCCGCTGAACAGAAGGGTTTGCAAGTGGCTCAATATCGCCAAGCTTGCTCTTGAGAGCTATCCGTAAGGCATTCAAACGGTCTCGTTCCGGCAGCGCAGACAGTTTCGAACGCGCTAAGGCGAGACGCTCGCGTGTCAGGTCCAGAACGATGGCAGCGGCAGGCTGCGGCTTGCGTGCAGCCGCGATTGCCGGTGTGAGGCACATCAGTTCGGAATCGGGCCGCGGATTACGGTATTCGCCGGCGGGAGGTGCGATATGGAGCCATTGCTGCAAGATAGGATCGATCCTCTTTTGAAGCAGAGTGCCAACATTGGTTACCTCGCCGGGACCAGGATACGGCCCGAAACCGTGAACTTCACTCAAATGTTCCCTTGCGCCGTATAGCTCGAATACTTTTTTGTAACGCGCCCAGATAGGCTCATGCTCTACATCTTCCGGCCAACCGATCTCAAACGAGAATAAAAATGGGCGTGGCGCAACCGATGCACAAATCAACCACGGAAAGAACTGGTCGATGCTGCTGCGTGGGAGGCACCGTGAAGTCTCCCACTCTCCCCAGCCTGGCCATGCAGTCTCAAAATCGTAACCTCTGGGACCCTCGGTGTAATGCTCTTCCGGGCCAGCCTCGCCAAAGTTAAAGGGAATGACGGCTGCGACGCGCGAATCGAGCGCCGCAGTCACGGCCGCGGGATCGCCTCCACCCGCCACGGCGCCGAGCAGTACGATCCGCTGCGGGTCAATCTCCGGTTGCTCCAGCAGGAAATCGATACTGCGCATCAAATCCCAAACCATCCACTTCATGACGCTTTCCCCTGCCAGCAGAAGCTGATTGCCGAGCGCATAGCGTCCGTAGTAGCTCTCGCGCGGCCAAGGCTGCGATTGCGAGCGCTCGCCGGCGCACAATTGATCCATAACCAGCACGGCTGTTCCGGCTCGCGCCCAGGTCATCCCGAGATCCTGTAACTCAGATTGCGTCTTCGGAGCGTGATGGCTGTGGATGACCACGATGGCCGGGATCTTGCCGGAAGGTTTTTCGGGTGTGTAAAGGTTAGCGGTGACCACCAGTCCCGGACGGGTCTCATACACGAAATTTTGAATCACGAATCCATCGCCAAAATTGGCACGCCGCGTCACCACCGCGTGCAGGGGCGTCCGTTCGGGCATCGGTCCGATCGACTTTCGTAACGCGTCGATCCGCGGATCCCGGAATCGCTCCCAGGCTTCGCGCGAATGAACCTGTTGCCAGCCGCGCTTTTCCTGGTCCGCGACGACAGACATGCGGGAGCGCAGCGAATTCGACAACATGTGAGAAACCTGAAGCTGGTCGTGCTGCGCCTCGGTCCATACATTTCGCGGTATCCCGGCGAGCGCAGCCGTGGTCTCGCGCGCCGGCGACGCATTTCGGGAGCGCAGCTCAACCGCACGGAAATCGGGGACGGGATCGCTCGATAAGGCCGCGAACTGAAAAGTTGCGCGCTCATTCATCGCAGGCCAATACCAATGCAGTTCCGGAGCGTCCGGTCGCGGTGCGCGAATACGCTGCACATCGATGAAGCCGATGGTTCCGAAACGTTCCAGCGGGATAGCAGCCTCAACTGTCCATTCATTGACGCCTATCTTCGATGCGACCAGCACCTTCTCGTCTTTGAGAGATTCCATGCCGCTAGCACCCTGAACGCGGTAGGCGCCGAACGGATTCATTGTGAAGGAAAGGTTCGGGTGGCGGCGAGCGGCGCTGTCCTGCACGCGAATATTCCAGGTAATGAGGTCCTCTTGCCACCAATTCGGGTTCCGGCCGGTCGAATGCGCGACGATGCGATCTGGCTCCGGAATTCGCGCGCTGACACAGAGGTACGCTCCCCGAGTGGCGATGCGTATCTCGCCGCCGGCTGGAAAAGGCGAACTGAATTCCGAGGAGGTCAGGGGAAAAACCCGCGAGCCTTGCCATAGCGCATCATCCAGTTGGCCGTCGATCGCAAGGGGACCTGAGATCGATGGAATCATGACGAAAACCGGTTCCGCGGCGAACGACGCGGACGTAATCAGGTACAGGACTCCAAGATGCACGCGGATCGATCTCATTGCAGCGAATTTACCACGTTGAAATACGCCGCTCAATCGAAGCGAGTAAACCGGATAGCTATCCAGTTTACAAACATCGCGCTGCGCCATTTTGTCACTCCAAGAGTTCTCCTTGTCATCCGGAACACGTGCGATGGGAACGCAATCTTTAGATAAAACACTCAAAAATCAACGGCTTGGCGATCGGCCCATTTTGGGCACCTGATTGCCAGATGGATGGGGACGCTAACGCACCGGAGCATACAGATGAGTCTCTTCCGACGAAACGATCGACAATTCACGCGATGCGCAGTGATGTTTCTCCTGCTGCTAACGGTAGGCTCCGCCTTTGCGGATAATTCGAAAATTGCGCCGGATCTTCTGCCGCTGCTGTCAAATCCGAACACCAGCGTAAATGTGATCGTGCAGTATAACAGCGCACCGCAACAAACATGTAGTAGTGGCGGCGGCCTCCTCGGGTTGGTCGGCGGAGTTGTCTGCACGCTCGTCAGCGTCGTCAAGATAGTCGTGAACGTGGTATTCACATTGGTCAATGCTGTCGCCGGAACGATGCTGGCCGGCGACGTGGTCACTCTGTCGAATCAATCGAACGTGACATATATTTCCCTCGATCGTTCCGTCAATGCGACGCTGGACTACGTCGGCGACGCGGTCGACGCGCCCATGGCCTGGAACGCCGGACTGAGTGGAACTGGTGTGGGCATTGCGGTAATTGACAGCGGGATCTACCCTCATCCAGACCTCCGGCTACCCAACTCGACCCAGTCTCGCGTCGTTTACCGCAAAAGTTTCGTCAGCGGAGGGGTTCAGTACGACGACTACGGGCACGGAACGCACGTAGCCGGCATTCTCGCGGGCAATGGCAAGTCGTCTTCCATGCCAGGATCTTTGCACCTTCTCAAGGGCATCGCGCCGAATGCCAATCTTCTCGATCTGCGAGTTCTTGACAAGAATGGCGCGAGCACCGACAGCGCCGTCATTGCGGCGATCCAACAGGCTGTACAACTGAAGAGCCAGTACAACGTGCGTGTAATTAACCTCTCGCTCGGGCGGCCGATTTACGAGAGCTGCCGTGTCGATCCACTCTGCCAGGCTGTGGAAGCGGCATGGAGAAACGGGATCGTCGTCGTCACAGCAGCGGGTAATCTGGGGCGGAACGGTTATGCAACGGTTCTTTCTCCAGGCAACAGCCCCCATGCGATTACCGTCGGCTGCATGAAGACCATGGAAACCTTTCCACGGAGCGACGACTTAATCGCGAGCTATAGCTCCAAGGGTCCAACCTATATTGATTGGACCGTTAAGCCCGACCTGGTGGCGCCTGGCAATTTAGTCGTATCCCTACTCGGTCCCGGCTCAACCCTGGCAGCGCAATATCCAGCGAATGTCGTCGCGCCATCATATTACACGAACACCCAGGGCACAGCTCAGTATCTCCGGCTGAGCGGGACCAGCATGGCGACGCCCGTAGTGTCGGGCGCTGTCGCTCTGATGCTTCAGAAGAATCCTAACCTGAGTCCGGACACGGTCAAAGCCCGGTTGATGAAAACGGCGACGAAGTCGTTTCCTGCGTACAGCACGGCCACTGATCCGGCCACCGGAAAGATCTACACCAGCACCTATGACCTGTTTACAGTAGGAGCCGGGTACCTGGACATCAACGCCGCGCTTTACAACACTGACGTAGCCAGTGCAAGCGCTCAATCTCCGAGCGTCCTCTACAATCCCACCACTCAACAGGGGTTACTGTTAACGAACAGCAGTGAGATCTGGGGCAACAACGTGGTGTGGGGGAGCAATGTTGTTTGGGGAAGTAATGTTATTTGGGGAAGCAACGTCGTTTGGGGGAGCAATGTGGTTTGGGGCAGTAACGTGGTTTGGGGAAGCAATGTCGTTTGGGGCAGCAATGTGGTGTGGGGCAGCAACGTAGTTTGGGGAAGCACTAGCGGAAACGGCGAGAACTGAGGCCCACAAGGACATTAGCCTGGGTTGAGCGTGCCCGCGAGCGATAACGATCATGTCTGTCAAAACCAGGATTTTTATCTCGCTCGTGATTGCGGTGGGCTCGCTGGGTGTCGCTCGCAATCTGCTTCTATGGCGTTCGGATGACCTGGCCAGCTTTCTCATCTATTTCTTGATTTCACTGTTAGCTTCCGGTTTGAAGCTGCAGTTACCCGCGGTCACCGGAACGATATCGGTCTGCTACTTTTTCGTTCTGATTGGCATCGTGTCCCTCGACCTTCCTCAGGTGCTGGTCACCGGCTGCGCCGCGGTCCTGGTTCAGTCTTTTTGGCAATCTGCCAAAAGGGTGCGGCTGGTTCAAATCGCTTTCAACATGGCGAGTTCTTCCATCGCCATAACCTCGTCTTATTACGTGTTCCACTCGTCATGGCTGCGACGTCTTCCGCTGGAATTGTCAGTGATGCTGACGTTGATGGCGTGCACGTACTTCTTAACGACGACGGTACTCGTGGCCGGCGTCATCGGCTTGACTGAGAACAAATCCATCGGCAAAATCTGGCGCACAACGTATGTTTGGGCATTCCCGTATTACTTGCTCGGGGCTGCGACGGCGGGTTTGTTCGAGATTGCAAAGCGCCATCTTGGCTGGCAGACTTCCCTGTTGGTCATTCCTGTTTCGTATCTGGTCTACCGCTCGTACCGGCTGTATCTGGGGCGTCTGGAAAATGAAAAGAAGCACGCAGAGGAAACGGCCGCACTGCACCTGAGGACCATCGAGTCTTTAGCGCTCGCCATCGAGGCTAAGGACCACACGACTCACGATCATCTACAGCGCGTGCAGGTTTACGCGATGGAACTCGGGAAAGAGCTGAACCTAAAAGAAAACGAACTGGAAGCGTTGCGGGCGGCATCGCTATTGCACGACATCGGAAAGATAGCGGTTCCGGAGCACATCATCTGCAAGCCGGGTAAGCTCACGCCCGAAGAGTTCGAGAAGATGAAGGTCCACCCTGTGGTCGGCGCCGAGATTTTGGCGCGCGCCCAGTTTCCCTATCCGGTAGTACCGATGGTTCGCAGCCATCATGAGAAGTGGGATGGATCAGGGTATCCGGATGGCCTGAAAGGAACTGAAATTCCGATTGGCGCTCGCATACTGTCGGCTGTGGATTGTCTGGACGCGCTGGCGAGTGACCGGCAATACAGGCGCGCACTCCCGCTGGGAAAAGCCATGGATATGGTCGCCGAGCAGTCGGGTAAGTCATTTGATCCCGAGGTCGTCCGCATTCTTAAAGACCGCTACATCGAGCTCGAGCAACGGGCGCGCGGCGCAAAGGCTGAAAGTTTCACCTTGTCGACTGACATTAAGATCGAGCGTGGCGCGGCGCCTGCCGCGGGTTTTGAGGAAACGGGCGATTCGGAGGCTGGTTCTTCGGGTCGCGACAAAGCTGCCGGGCTGGCTATGGGCGCCGGCATGGTAGCACTGATTCAGTCACTCGAAAGCCTGGCGGGCACGCTCTCCCGAAAAGAGATCTTCTCGATTGTGGCGGGCAGATTGTACGATACGGTTCCCTTCGACGGTGTCGTCCTCTATACACGGCATAGCGGAACGCTAGTCCCTGAATATGCTTCGGGGATCCACGACGAGGTGTTCTCGTCATTGCAAATACCTGTTGGCGAGGGTTTATCCGGTTGGGTGGCGGCGAACGCAGGCGCCATCGTGAATGGAAATCCCTCCGTCGACTTGGGCGATCTGGCCGGCCCGGCCGACCGCCATCTTCTGAAATCGGCTCTCGCCATACCGCTCGAATCCGAAAAAGCTGTAAATGGCGTTCTGACGCTCTTTCGTGCCGATGTGGATGCATTTACCTCGGGTGATTTGCGAAATCTCTCCTCGGTCAGTTCCAGCCTCGGGCGGCTTGTGGAGACCAGCATGACCCAACGGCAAAGTACTCGCCGGAACGTCATCCCTATTGTTTCGCAGGCCGCCTCAAAGTCACGACAATTCGAACCGACTTTGCTTTCGGTTTGATGATTCGAACTCAATTAGCGTCCTGAATCGTAAATTCATTTAAGAATTCGCAATGTGGGGCCCGCCCCACCGCGAGTTGTTTGGCGAAACCTAATGCTATATTGCAAAGAATCATGAAACGACGCGAATTTCTGAGTGGCCTCTCCGCTGCACCTGCGCTTGCGGCGGCGCAAACAACCGATGAATTCACCTCCTTGTTTGATGGCAAAACGCTGGCGGGTTGGAGCATCCGGGAGGGTCCGGATTCTGCGTTCCACGTTCGGGATGGCGCGATCGTCGTACACCAAAGCGCCGGCTTTCCGACGTGGCTGCGCTCCGCTGCGCAGTACGAGAATTTTG